>Ga0210003_1002341_pt1 | contig 16139 bp, 9 predicted proteins | sample LantaG_FD_182804 | JGI IMG/M metagenome (GOLD analysis project Ga0210003, IMG submission 182804) | Deep subsurface microbial communities from Baltic Sea to uncover new lineages of life (NeLLi) - Landsort_02402 metaG (SPAdes) (version 2) | ecosystem: Environmental > Aquatic > Marine > Oceanic >...
TCTCTCTCTCTCTCTCTCTCTCTCTCTCTCTCTCTCTCCTCTTGACTCGGGCGACGCACCAGGCTCGTAAACCTCTCGAGCATGGCATCGACAATCCTCGCGTCGGCAGTGGCAGAAGCAGCAGCAGCAGTAGCAGTAGCAGCAGCAGCGAGAGCTAGAGAGCGGAGCTCGAGCAGGGCGCTGTTTGCTTTCGAGGTCGATGGAGCGGAGGCATCATCGGCGCCGCTGTTGGTCTGCGAACTCGTCGCCGCCTTCAGAGGCGGTGCGTTTATCGTCGTCGTGACCATCGCTGACGCAGAGGGCTCGCTTATCGTCGTCATGAGAGCAAATGCAAGCAGAAAAGAAAGAGAAAGCGCCTTTCTTTTTTATGCGGAAGAGAGAGGCGGCATCGCCGTCAAAGGGGGAACGCGATCGGTCTCTCACTTCGGCAAACCTGAGTTCTGTTTCTTCTTTTGCACGGGTTTTCTCTCTCTTCTCTCCCTTTTTCTCCTCCTCTCTCCTCCTCTACTTGTTCAGCACGCCCGTCGTCTTGAGCGACCCGGAAAGCCCGTCGAGAGCCCTCATGTCCGCCGGGTCGAAGGGAACGGCGCCGCCGCCGACCTTGATCGGAGAGCTCCGGGAGACGACAGAGAGGAGGCCTCCAAACAAAGCGCCGAGGCCGCCGCCGCTGCCGTCGCCTTCGGAGCTCCCCTTCCTCCTCCCGGAAGTCGACGCCTCCGCCGCCGCTGCTCCGCCCCCCTCCCCCCCTCCCTCCTCTTCCTCCAGAAAAGAAAACGCGGCCCTCAGCTCCCTGGGACCCGCCTTGATGGGAGCCTCGAAGTGGCAGGGCACGATCCGGCCGAACCTCGGCCAGTCGCGGCAGATCTCGTCGACCCAGCCGAGCGCCTCGCTTCGCGCGTTGCCAAACACGAGCTTGCGGAGCACGGGGGACACGATCATCCTGCCGGCGAGCGCGTTGAAGGACCGCTCGGGCCTGCCCAGGTCCCCCGGGACGAAGAAGAGGATCTGAAGCGCCATGCGCTTCCAGCCGAGGGCGGCCCTCTGCGCGGCGGCTGCGGGCGGCGGCGGCGGCGGCGGGGAGCCGGGCGGGCCCGCGGAGAAGGCGGCGACGGCAGCCGGCAGGGGGCCCCCCGCCTCGAGGAGCGCCTCCTCCTCGACGACGAGGGGGGCGGTCCTGGGAACCTGTACCACGGCGTCGGTCACCAGCAGCGTCCTGGACTTTTTGTGGTAAAAGGCCACCTCGGAGTAGGGCCCGATCCCCACGCTTGACGCGAACGGCTTGTGGTCGATCTCGCGCAGCCAGGGCACGGCCGCCTCGCTCGAAGGGTCCGCGGCCTCCTCCGTGAGCCTGCCCTCGGGGAAGATCCCGAAGAACTGGACGGGGAGGTTGATCGGCCAGGACCACTGCTGGGGTGCGACCCAGGCCCTAGCCTCCGGGAAGGCGCGGCAAAAGGGACCTTGGGAGTTTTTTTTCCGGTTTTGGAAAAGAGGAAACGGGGGAAAAAGTGAGTTTTTTCCCCCCTCTTCCGAGCTTTTTCTTTCTCGTCGCACGCCTCACTCGAGAAAACCCGAAGAAGGAAAAAACTTCGAGAAACCCCCTGCTCACCCATGAAGCACTTGTGCTCGTAGGCGAAAGTAGGCAGCACGATGTGCTCCACGGGCGCCCCGATCTCTTTCAGGAGCTGCACGCACTCGGCCGTCGGGGCCACGGGCGCGTGCACCCAGAGCCCCCCGGTCTCTTCGAGTCTGATCACCGTCATGCGCACGTTGGCCGTCACGTTGCTGAGTCCCAGGCCCTGCGGCTGCTCGAAGAGCCAGATGGAGTTTTTCTCGAGCTCCGTGCGGATGGTCTTGCGGTTGAAGAAGGGCCCCAGGGGGAAGGGGAAGCCCGTGACATTGAGGTAGAAGCGGGAGGGCGATTTGGATGTGGGTTTGGATTTGGAGGCAGGAGAGGGTTTGGTCGGGGTCGAGAGTCTCTTGTTCCTCGGCGTTGCCGTTGTCTGTCGAGGAGCGGCGGAAGCGGCGACGATCGACGACGACGGTCGAGGAGCAGCAGCAGCAGCAGCAGCAGAATTGCTCCTGCTGCTGCCTGCCAGCCGCCGCTGCGACGACGACTTCGACTTCGACGCGAGCGTCTGCCTCATCGCGAAAGGGGGAAAGAGAGCAGACTGCCGCGCGCGCGCGAGAGAGAGAGAGAGAGCGAAACCTCTACCGAAATCGGCGGAGAGTGTGGCGCTGGTCTTTCTTGGTTGCCCTTTCACTTTTCTCGCTCCGGGGAGACTCCTCCGACGCCAAAGCCGATTGTCGATTGATTTCAACGTCCAACCAAACATGAGCCTCTCCCTCGTCGCCGCTCCTCCTCAGCACATGGCGGAATCCGGGGGCTCGTCGACGCCCGTGCCTTTGCTCGCGACCGTGCCGGCTCCCCCGGGCACGAAGAGGCTCCATTTTTGTTGGGGTCTTGGCAACAGGATTTCTCTCTGCCCGCTCGTGGAGAGTCCGTCGGCGGCGGCGGGAGTCGATGCCGACGACTTTGACGCGGAGCCTGGGCAGCATTATAGCCGACCTGCTGCTGCTGCTGCTCAGGCTGCAAACGCCGAGCCTCCTTCGGCGAGTGTCGTTCAGTGGTGCGTTTGAATGAGAAGAGAGAGAGAGAGAATCGCAGGGGGGAGAGAGAGAGAAAGAGACGGAGGAAGAAGAGAGAAGAGGCGACTGATGGCATCGGATTTCCCTCTCCCCCTTCTCGACCTCAACAACTCCAACCAACTCCTCCAGGGGCTCGTTCTCCGCGTCGGAGCGCGCCCTCGCCTTCAACTCCCTGCCGCTCTTCGAGGCCCTACAGGGAGAACTCTTACGCTCGGGGACCCGCTCCCCGACCTGGGGCAAAGCCGTCCGGAGCTACGCCAGCGACATCTCGGCGCTGATGCTGATGAAAGGGATGAGCGAGACCGAAAACGCCGACGGAGACGACAGCAGCGACGACGCTGCCGCCGCCGCCGCGGCCTCTGCCGTCGCTCTCGCCGTTGAACGCTGCGCCTGGGACTGGACCGCGCTGCTGTTTCTGCCGGCGGGCAGGGAGGACGGCTGCCTCGGCCCGGCGCTGCGGCGGTGGGCGAGCCTGCACGCGGCGGCGCTGCTGCCGCCCGCTCCGACGCCGACTCTGGGGCCGGCGGCGAAACCCGCTGCTGCTGCTGCTGGAGAGACCTTGCCCTCGGCCGTCGCCCGCCTGCTCTCTTCGCCCGCGCCCGAGCGCGAACCAGGGTTCTGGCAGACTGCGGCCAGGGCGGCTGCTCTGGGATCGTACGGCGCCGCCGTGTCGCTGCTGGGGGCTCACTCTGCGTGGAACGAGGCTCTGGCTCCTTTGTCCGGAGGAGGAGGAGCGGGAGCCGAGGAGGCCGCTTTCGGCGGCGGCGGCGACGACGGCCAGCAGCAGCAGCAGCTCGACCCCGACAGGCGCCGAGCCGTCGCTTCTCTCGCTGCCCTCGAGCCCGTGGGCCTGCTGCTGCGCAGGGCCCCTAGGCTCGCGCTGGGCGAGGGCGAGGGAGGGGCCCGAGTTTTCGGCGCCGGCGACGACGACGACGACTTTGGCGAGCAGTCAGCAAACGGGGCTGCAGAAGCCACGGCTTTCGCCTCGCTGCCGACCTTCCTGGAGGCGCGCAGGAGCTGGCTTGCGACGGTGCGCGCCGTGGCGCACGACGACGGGCTTTGGAGCAGGGCGGCGGGAGGCGAAGGAGAAGGCGACGCCTCTTCCTCTTCTTCCTCGGCGGCGACGGCGGCCGGCGCTCGGAGGCTGCTGGCCGTCGTCGCCGGGGACCGAACGGCCCTCGACGAGGCAGTCGCCATCGCGCCTGCTTTTCCTTCTGCTTCCCCTTCCTGCTCCTGGGCAGAGCTGCTGGTGGCCCGGGCCCTGCACGCAGGGAGCGGGGCCGGGCCCCGCGGCGCCGCGGAGCTCGCCCATGCGGCGCAGCGCGCCTTTGAGGACTCCGAGAAGATGACGACGACGACGACGGCCCCCTCTCCTCCGGTCTCCAGCTCCGCCGAGATAATGACGACCCGGGACGCTCTCCTGCTCTCCTTGGCCGACGCCGCCGCGAGGGGCGAGCCGGAATCTGCCGCCGCGGTGCTCTCCTCGGCGTGCGGCAGCTGGCTGCTCGCCCACGTCGCGCCGCTGCTGGCGAGCGGCTCCTCCTCGGGCCCCTCTTCCTCTTCCTCTTCGATGGGGGACGAAGGCGACGTCTCCTCCAACACCACCAGGGGAACCTTCCTGCCGCACGCGGGCCTGGGATCCGTCGAGTGGGCCGCGGGGGACTACGCCGCGGCGCTCGCCGGCGGCGGCGGCGGCGAGACCGCCTCCTCCGCTGCGGCCGTGGCGACGAGGGCGGCAGCAGCCCGCGTCTTTGCGCTGTGCCCTTCCTCCGGTCGGAGCTCCTGCGCCGCGCTCTTTCACCACTCTGCCGCCGGCGTCGTCTCGAGCTCGTCTGCCGCCGGCGACGACGCGCCAGCGGAGAGGGCCGCGGCGGAGGCCGAGAGGCTCGGCATCCGCGGCGCGGGCCTTGGCGTCGCCCGCGCGGCCGGGACCGCGGCGGCGGCGTCGGGGCGGGTCGGGGCCGCGCTGCGCTGGTTTGCTCGCGCCGGGGACGGGGACAGGGCCCGGGCCGCTGCCGGGCCGATCGCGGAGGCGTGCGCCGAGGCGCTACTGCTGGCGGGAGGTGGAGGAGGAGGGGGCGCAGGAGGAGGAATGGACGTCGATTCCTCGACTCGTTCGTCGTCTCTTTTCGCTTCCCCCGCTGCCGCGGCAGCCGCGCTCGAAGACCTCGCGGCGCCCCTCTCAGTGGCGCTTTCCGCTCCCACGCGCGCGCCGGTCCCTCGCCGCGGCGGGCTCAGGGCGCTCAGGGCACTTTTGGAGCTCGAGAGGGCCGAGGCGGCGCTGCTGGTTGCTTCTCCTTCTTCCTCTCCTTCTGCAGCGAAGGCGGCTGCCGCCGTCGTCTCTGCGGCCGCGGCGGTGGCGAGGGCCGCGCCGAGCGCTCTCTTTGCCGCCGGCGCTCTCTTGCGAGCCGTTCCCGCTCTGGAATCCGGCTCTGCCGTCGGGATCCCCGCGTCGACGATCGACGACGCCCTCGCGGCGATGGCCGAGGCCGAAGCGGAGGCGAGGAGGAGCGAGCGAGTGGCGACGAGCGCTGCAACCATGCGAATAATGATTCCGACCTCGGCTCTCGCCGCCGACGCCGTGAGGCTCGCGCTGGCCCGCGCCCTCGCCCGCTCGTACCTGACGACGGACAGCGCGTCTGTTAGCTAGATAACGAAGCAGAGAGATACAAAGGAAAGCGAGAGAGGCGGGCCCACTGTAAGGAAAGAACCTGAGAAAAACAAAAAGAGGTTGCAAAAAATCAAACGTTTCCGTTTTCTCTTACATCGACCCGCCAGCGACGTCGGTCCTCACCGCCGTCCTCGCCCTGACCTCGACCAGGTCCCCGCCAGCGTCGTACTCGCGCTGCAAGCCCACCACCGTGCCGTCGCGAGGGGACCAGAGCGCCGTGACGAGCAGGGCCCGGCGGAGCAGGGGAGCGTCGGAGTCGGAGTCTCTCTCGCCTCCTTCCCCTTCCCCTTCCCCTCTCCCTCTGCCCCACCTGCCCATGCCCTCGATCTCGTCCGCGTCGGCGCCTCTCGAGACGGGGTCGAGCATCACCAGCTCGAGCAGCGCGGCCCCCGGCGCCGGGCCGCTCGAGGGAGGCGGAGGGCGCGGGCCGACGCTCCCGCTCCCTCCGGAGGCGCCGCTCACTTCGGCCGCCGCCGCCCTCGCGTCGGGCAGCGCGTAGGCCCCGCCGCCGTCCCCCGGGAGCTCGGCCGGGTCGAGGGTCCACCGCTGGACCGTGCGCGAGGTCGAGTAGATCGCCGTGACCTGCTCGTCGGGGTCGTCGAGGTCGAACGACGCGGGCTCTTCGCTGGTGCCGTTTCCTTTGCCGCCGCCGCCTCCTCCGCCTCCGCCTCCTCCTCCTCCTCCTCCGTTTGAGCTCGGAGGGATCGCGTGCGCGCAGACGTCGAAGACCTTCCACGTGCCCTCGAACGCCGCCGCGGTCGAGAGCGCCGTGGAGCGGCTCGTGACGGAGGGAGCGGAGGAAGAAGAAGAAGAGGAAGCTCTCTCATTCGGCCTTCCGTCGGCCTCCGGGGAATCGACGGCGCAGGCGGCCACGTCACCGTCGGGGAGGCACTGCCAGGCCTCCCTGGTGACGAGGATGCGCAGCGGGGTGATGTCGAGCTCGTCGCCGTCTGTTTTGTTTCGGTAAGAGAGAGTTGGTCGAGAGAGATGAAGAAACGAAAATGAGCAGAACAAAATCCCTCCCCTTCTTCTTCTTCTTCATCCAAAACCAGAACCAAAAAACCCAAAACAGACTCTCTCTCACCATCCGAGACAGACAGCGTCAGCTGCACGCGCAGCCTCTGCTCCCCTCCCCAGGCGAGGCAGCTCTCGATCACCGAGACTATGGCCTCGGGGTCCTCGCCTGAGTCGGGGGACGCGGCGATGTCGATGATCTCGATTTCGCCGTCGGTGTCGTCAGAGTTTCCGTCGCCTTCGTTTCTGCCGAGTCTTCCCCCGTCGAGAGAAGACCAGTCTTCTTCGGGGGGGCTTCTTTCCCCCGCCGTCCTCCTCTTCCCCCTCCCCTCCGAGCCGAGGCCGAGCGCAGAAGTGGAGGGCGAGAGAGCGACCAGGCGCTCCAGGGCCTCCCTCTCCGCGTCGACGTCGATACCTTCGACGTTCCCTCCTCCTCCTGCTCCTCCTCCTCCTCTGCTGCTGCTGCTGCTCCTGCCCGCTGTCGTCAGCGGGGGGAGCCCCAGCAGATTCAGGGGCCCGCGGGAACAGGTCCCCCCGTCGAAGACGACGAGCCCGGGCTCCTTGGAGCGGAGGGCGTCGTTGACTCCGTCGAACGAGGGGGAAGAAGGGGACGTGATCGGAACGATGGCTTCGGTGGTGTCGTCCTCCTTTCCTCCCCCTCCCTCTGCCTCTGCTTGCTCCTCCGCCTCGGCGGCGGCGACGGCAGCGAGCCCGGCCGTCGTCGGCGAGCGCACCGTCCTCCTCGTCAGCCTGTCCGTTCCCTTGCCGCCGGCCCTGCCTCCAGTCCTGCGCTCCACCGTGTACGTCGCGAGCGCCAATATGTCCCTCTTGACAATCTTCGTCTTCGTCCTCACGACGCTGCGGACGACGCTCGGGTCGTCGGGGTCGGCGATTTCGTCGCGGGACTCGACGACGACGCGGGCGTCGACGAGGCCCACGGCCTCCCTCTCCCCCGTGACGGGCGAGACGGCGGTCGCGATGCCCTGCCACCCTCCCGCGGAGGTCCCGCAAAAAGAGTCCCAGAGAGGGGAAACGGCCGCCTCGGGGGCCTCGTCGCGTTCGAGGACGACGACCTGTTGGAAGGAGAGAGAGAGAGAGAGTTTTTTTTTTGAGGAGGTTGAGGTCGTCGGGCGAGAAAGTTGAGTTTGCGTGCTCTCTCTCTCTCCCTCGATCTCTCGCTCCCAAAACTCCTCTTTTTCTCCATGTAAGCTCACCTCCATCGGAGCACACAGCAGAGAGGGCTCGTTCGACACCTCTGGTGGGTCGCCAGCGTCGGTGACTACTTTCTTCGGGGCGGCAGTGTTCGTTCCGATGTTGCCATTTCGGCCGCCGCCGCCTCGACCGCCGCCGCGGCTGTTCTTGCTTCCTCCTCCTCCTCCTCTGCCGCCTCCTCTCTTGGAGGAGCTTCCCGATCGTCCACTGAAGCCAGAGCGACCGCCACCGCGCTCGGCCGCGGCCGTGACTGCGCGCGGGCGGGGCAGGAGGCGGCCGGAGAGGAGGGAAATCATTTGAATTGGTTAGAGGGACTGGAGCTCTAGTAAAATATTTTGTAAAAAAAGCTCGTCGGAAGTGAGAGCCGAAACTATTCCTCGAAGAAGAAGAAGAAAAGTCGCGGCGCGTTTCAATTTCGACGCGCGTTTCGAATGGCGCCTCGCTGGTCGCTTCTGCCCGCCAAGAAAGGGAGCTTTTCTAAGGACACCAGCGCAGTCAGCGTCCACGCGTTCTCAGCTGCTGCAAGGAGGAAAAGCGAGGAAATAAAGGGCGAAGGGAGGGAGAAACCTCGAGGAGGGAAAGGATGGTGGGTATGGCGGCGGCGGCGCCGACCTCCCCTGCCTCTGCCTCCTCGTCACCTCCACAACAACCAGAACAGCAGCGCCTTGTTTGCCCTCGCGCTCGTCTTCTTCTCGCTGGGGGCCCTGCTCGTCGCGGGACTCGCTTCGAAGAGCAAGGCAGCGGCGTCGGCCGAAATCGCCTCGTACGCCCCTCCCAGGAACTGGACCTCCCCGCCGGCTGCCGTCAGGGTCGTCGATGGCGACACGGTAGTCGCCTCCGGGATCGTCGTGCGGCTGCTGGGGATGGACGCCCCCGAAGACGGACAGCTCTGCGGTCGAAAGAGGAGGGGAAGGGTTCTCCCTCTCTGGGGGGAAAAGGACAAGAAGAACAATTTCTTCTTCTACTCGAGGGCACGAGGGAGGAGAGGAGCGCCAGAGGAGGCATCTTCGCCGTCGTCGCCGTCGTCCTTTTTCTCCCGGTGGCTGCTGCTGCTTACCCTGCCTTCGAAGCCTCGTCAAGCTCCCCCGCAACAGGCAAACAGGTACGACTGCGGCACAGAGGCAACGAGAGCCCTCCGGTGCCTCGTCGCAGGAAAGAGCCTCCGGTGCGAGCGCAAGGGCACGGACCGATTCGGCCGAGCGCTGGCGAGGTGCTTTGTCGATGAGACGCAGAGCCTCTTCTCCGTTATTCCTTTCCTCCGAGATAGCGGCAGCGCGAGCGGCGGTCCGATCGATGTCGGCGAGTGGATGCTCAGACGTGGGCACGCGGTCTCTTACCTCGGCTTCACGACGAAATACCTCGAGGCCGAGAGCGCGGCGAAGAGAGAGCAGAGGGGGATCTGGGGTGGAGAGTTTGAGTTGCCCGAGATGTGGAGGAGCAAGAGGAGGAAGGAGAGGGAAGCCAGGGCGAAGGAAAAGAAGAGGAAGAAGGAGCGGACCGATGTTTCCGCGAAGAAGCACGAGAAGGCGAAGAAGAAGAGGTCGAAGTAAAAGAAGACGAGGGCGAGCGATGAGAGTGGAACCAAAAACATTTCATTTTTTCGGTATACGTTTCCTCTTTTGGCTTCTCCTCTACTCTCTCTCTCTCTCTCGCGCGCGCGCTTTTCGATTAAGGCCACACGGGCTCATGCATGCTCTCTCTCGGCGCTTGCCAGCTGCGAATAGAGAATAGTACAAAGAGTCGAAGGTCTCCTAGCCGCAAATCAAACAACATCAAATTCGATGGGCGGCATCCGAAACCGAGAGGAGAAGAAAAAGGCCGCCAAAGTCTTCTCTTCTGGCGGCGGTGGCGGCGGCACGAAAGGTCCGAGTATCATAGACAAGAGGAACCAGGAACAAAAGTGCCCCTTCTGCGAACGGGTGTTCAAACAAGTAAGAGAGGCGGGAATGTGTCTGGTTTGTCGATGGGTAGATTGAGAAGACGGCTCGAAAGAAAACGACGCTCGACTCCCTCTCAACCTCTTCTCTTTATTTCACAGAGCGTTCCGGGAGTGTTTCTTACTTCCGTTTCAATTTGAATCGTTGGATAGAGTTCATCGAGTACTAAACACTCACCGATAACAACCGCATCTTTTTCTCACGTAACGCGCACGCTCCAAACGTCCGAAACTCCGCAAAACATAGATAAACCGGTACCGCGAGCACATCGCGACCAAGCATGCGGATGAAGTCGGGGAAGGAGGAGACGGAGCCGCCGGCGGCGCTGGCGGCATTGCCCCCTCCGTCGCAGCCTCGGCTTGTTCGGCAGCGCCGCCGCCGCCGTCGTCGTCCGCTGCGACAGCCTCCGGAGGAGGAGGAGCAGCAGCAGCAACTGGGAGCAAGATGATGGACGTGGGCTCCCGGGGCGGCTACTTCACCGAGAAATCCCCGAAGATGCTCCTGCTGGAGTGGTGCCAGTCGAACAGCAGGGGCAAGCCTCGGTACAGGGCGAAAGCGGTCGGGGGAGGGGGAGGAGAAGAAGGAGGGGGCAGAGAAACGCCGTCCGAGGCCGTCGGAGACGACGCCTCCGACTCTTCCGCCTTCACCGCCAAAGTCGTCATCCCGGCCCCGGCCTCCTCCTCCAGGTCGCAAGCGAAGAGGGACGCCGACACCGTCGTAGCGTTCACCCCTCGCGGGAGGAGCTACGCCTCTGCCGCCGACGCCGAGCAGGCCGCCGCCGTCTCCGGGCTGCACGCCGTCGCCGGCGATAGGGCGCTGCACCGGGTTCTGCCCCGGCAGTTCCGCGAGCAGTGGGACTCGCTGGGCGAGCTCGCCGAGCAGAGGAAGGAGCGCGAGGCGAGGAGCAGAGTGGCGGCCGAGAAGCGTGCCTCGAGGGAGAGGCTGTCGCGGGAGGCCGCGGCGAGGAGGGCGCCGACCGCGCTGGTGATGACCGACGGGCAGCGCGGCGCCGTCGCCGAGGCGCTTGCCGCGGTGCGCAGCATGGGCAGTGGCTCCTCGGGGAAGGCCCTGAGGAGAAGGAGCGCCGTCGACGACGACGAAAGCGACGACGAAGATGCCGCGTCGTCGTCTGCCGTGTCCCTTCTGGCCTCGAGGCTGCGCTCGATGGGATTCGCAGAGAGGGACGCGACGCAGGCCGCAGCCGCGACGCTCGCCGCCGGGAAGGACGACGACGGCGGCGAGGACGGCGACGCCGACGACGCCGACGACTATGACAGCGACGACAGCGACTGCGACGAGTCCTCCTCCTCCCTCGCCGCGGCCTCCTCCGCCAAAGCTCTGGAGGCTGCCCTGGACTGGGCCTGCCTGCACGTCCCCGAAGCAGAACTCCCGAGGGCCTTCGCTCCGGGAGCGGCGGGAAGGCCCGTGACGGTGCTGAGGAACGAGTTTGGCGGCGGCGTCGACGTCGTCTCCGCCACCGCTGCAAGGGACTTTGCCTCTGCGGCCAGTGCCGCCGCCGCTGCTGCTGCTTCCGCTGCTGCTGCTGCTGCTGTCAAGGAGGCCAGAGGAACTGGAAACGGCCGAGCCGAAGCCGCTTCTGACGACGACGAAGAGGGTTCCGTCCCCCCTGACGTCGCCCCCCTGCTCCGGTACGGCTTCGAGAGGGCGCAGGCAGAGAGCGCCCTCGCCGCCTCGGCGGGCAGCGTCGACGCCGCGCACCAGGCCCTCTTCGACGAGCTGCTTTCTTCTTCTTCGTCGTCGGCGGCGGCCTCTGCACCTCCTTTTCCTCCTCCTCCTCCTGCTGCTGCCGCGGCTGATGCCGATGGCACGATGGCCTCCGCCGCCGACGACGACGCCGACGACGAGGCCGCCGCCTTGCTCGCTATCTACGGGGAGGAGATCGCGAGCGTGGAGGATAGGAACCCGACGCCTTCTTCGCCCTCTGCCTGCCGCAGGGTCATCACGCTGAGGCTCGGCGAAGGAAGCGGGGGAGGGGACGGCAACGACGAGACCCACTCCGTCACGCTCCGGGCCTGGCTCCCGGCCTCCTACCCGCTGCTCTCGGCGCCCTCGAGGCTCGCCGTCTCGCGCCCGAGAGCGAGAAAGACCCCCAGGGGGGTCCTGCGCGCCCTGACGCGCGTCCTGGCCGAGGAGGCGCGCGGGCTCCTGGGCGTGCCCTGCCTCCACGACCTCGCGACGACGGCGCTGGAGCGCTGCGAGGCGATCGACGAGGGGAGGTTCGACGGGCTGCTGCCGGGAGCAGAAGAAGGCGCGGAGGGGGAGGAGAAGGAGAAGGAGAAGAAGAGGAAGAAGGCTGCTGCGCCGAAAGCTGCGTTGTCAGCCGAGGCCTTGCTGCACCAAAAGGCTTCTTCTTCTTCTCGACAGCAGCAGCAGCAACAGCAGCTACATCAGCAACGTCGAAAGCCGCAGCATGCGTACCGGGGGCCCTCCCCCGCGGCGATCGCTGCAGAGTCCGCCAGGCTCTCCGCCGAGGCCGCGGCGTTTGCTTCCGCGGCCGCCGGCGGCGGCGGAGGCCCCATGCCGTCCCCTCTCCTGTCCAAGGCCAGGGCGATGGCCCGGACCCGCGCCTCCCTGCCCGTCGCCTCCTTCCGCGCCTCGATCCTCGACGCGGTGTCCAGGCACCGCGTCGTCATGGTCGCCGGGGAGACCGGGTGCGGCAAGTCGACGCAGGTCCCCCAGTTCCTGCTCGAGGAGGCCGTGCGGTCAGGGAGGGGCGGCGGCGTCAACGTGCTGGTCGCGCAGCCCCGGCGGGTCGCGGCGCTGGGGCTGGCTTCGCGCGTCGCCGCGGAGCGCTGCGAGGCCGTGGGCGAGGTGGTGGGCTACAGCGTGAGGCTCGACAGCAAGGTTAGCGCCGCAAGGACGAGGCTGACCTTTTGCACGACGGGCGTGCTGCTGCGGAAGCTGCTCGGCGGCGGTCGCGGGGAGAGCAGGAGCGGAGGAGGGGGCGGGAGGAGAGGACGCCTAGGAGGGGCAGAAGAGGACGAGGTCGACCCCGAGCTCGACTTCTCGTCGCTGGCGCACGTCACGCACGTCGTCATCGACGAGGTCCACGAGCGGTCCCTGGACTCGGACCTAGCCCTGATGCTGCTGCGGAGGTGGCTGGCAGCGACGGCGGCGACGGGCCCGAAAGCGGGGGCGGCGGGAGCGGGGCCGAAGGTGGTGCTGATGTCGGCGACGGCCGACGCGCAGCTCTTCTGCCGCTACTTTGACCGGGTCTGCTCCGTTGCCGCGTCGCCCTCGTCGCCCTCGTCGTCCTCGTCTCCTTCCCTTTCCCCGGGCGTCGCGGTCCTGAAGGTGCCCGGGTTCACGCACCCCGTCAGGGACCTCTACCTCGAGGACGCGCTCGCCGCGACGGGGACCACGATCGCCCGCGGGTCCAAGTATTCCTCGAAGAAGAAGGAGGCGAAAGTCGCGAAAGTCGCGGCCGACAGGGAGAGGGACGCCATCGCGGCAAGGGCCAAGGGCGGGAGGGCCGGTGCTGGCGCCGGTGCTGGCGTCGGTGCTTCTTCTGCCCCGCCGCCTGAGGAGTGGGACGATGACGACGCCGGAGAAGAAGAAGAGGAAGATGGGTACGAGGACGAGGGCGAGGGCGAGGGCGAGGGCGGAGGAGGAGGAGGAGGGGCGTTTGAAAGCCCTCCTCAGCCTCGACCCTCTCAACCTTCTCCTCGGCCTCCTTCGTACCCCGACCACGTCCTCAAGTCGCTGGCTATCGCCGACGAGGCGGTCATCAACTACGACCTCATCGAGTCCTTGGTGGCCCACGTCATCGACGAAGAGGCCAGGCGCGGACCGATGGCGCTGCTGTCGGACTGGACCCCCCCCGGGAACGACTCGGCGTCGCCGTTGCTGGGCGCCAGAAACCCGGCGGTCGACGCGACGACAACGGGGGCGATCCTAATCTTCATGCCCGGCGCCCCGGAGATCGGGAAGTGCGTCCGCCAGCTCGAGGCTTCTCAGCGCGTGCGCCAGGCCATGACCGCCGCAGCCGCGGGCAAGGGGGTCGGGCAGCTGCTCGTCTTGCCCCTCCACGGCGGCCTCTCCCCCGAGGCGCAGTCTCGCGCGTTTGCTCGCCCGCCCCCCGGAGGCCGCAAAGTCGTCGTCTCCACAAACGTCGCGGAGACTTCGGTGACGATCGACGACGTCACCGTCGTCATAGACACGGGACGCGTCAAGGAGATGGCGCACGACCCGGAGAACGGCGTCTCCCGCCTGCAGGAGACCTGGGCGTCGAGGGCGGCGGCGAAGCAGCGCCGCGGGCGCGCGGGGCGGGTGCGCCCCGGTGTCTGCTTCAAGCTCTTTTCTCGCAAAGGCGAGTCTTCAACCTTGCCCGCGGAAACGCCGCCGGAGGCCCTGCGTTCTCCCCTCGAGGGGCTCTGCCTTTCCCTCAAGTTGGCTCTGGGAGAGAGGCTGAGCGTGGCCGACGCCTCGGCCGAGCTCGTCACGCCGCCGCCGAGGGCCTCGGTCGCCGCGACGGTCGGCGGGCTCGTGCGCCTCGGCGCCCTCGCGCCGACGCACGCTCGCCTCGGCGCCTCTCCTTCCTCCGGCCCTTCCCCCTCCGGCCTCTCTTCCTCCTGCCCCTCCTCCGTATCGGAGCGCCTCACCCCTCTGGGGCGCATGCTCGCCGCCCTGCCGATGGACGTCAGGCTCGCCAAGGCGCTCGTGTACGCGTGCCTGCTCCAGTGCGTCGGGCCCGTGCTGACCGCCGCGGCCGCGCTGGGCACCGGCCGCCAGCTGTTCGCCAGCCTCCCGCCGGGGGACCTGAGGGCCGAGGCCGACCGCATGAAGAAGAGGATCGCCAGGTCGGCGGTTTCCTCCCGCTCGGATCACCTGGCGCTGGTCGAGGCGTTCAACGCCTGGGACGGGGCTTGCGGCGACGGCGGCCGGCGCGCCGGCAGGGACTTTTCGGGGGGCGCCTTCCTCTCCGAGGGCGCGCTCGAGGCGACGCGCTCCGCCCGGGCCGACCTGGCCCGGACGCTCTCGGAGCTGGGCCTCCTCGACCGGAGGTACGCCGACGACGCGAGGAGGCCGGGGACGGCCGCGGCGACGGTCAGGGCGGCGCTGGAGAGAGGAGGCGGAGGCGGAGGAGGAGGCGGCGGAGGGAACGAAAGCGGCCGTGCGGCGTCGGCGCTTTCGAGCTCGAGCCCGGACCTCTTCTCCCACTCCGCCCGCGTCGTGAAAGCGGCGCTCTGCGCCGGCTTCTCCCCGATGGGCCTGCTGCGGGTCGAGCACCCGGCGGACAAGTTCGCCAAGACGCTCTCCGGGTCGGTGCCCGTCGACGCCGACCCCAAGGCGCTCCGCTTCCGCGGAGAGAGGGGCGAGCGCGTGTTTTTGTCCCCCGGAAGCGTGTGCTTCGACTGCGGCAAGTTCGAGAGCGGGTGGCTGGTCGCGAGCGGGGTCGTTGCGATCGGGGGAGGGAGTGGCGGCGGGGGCGGGGGCGGGGGCGAAGCGGGAGGAGGAGGGGGGAGGGGCTGCGCGGGAGGGCGCGGAGGCGGGAGGGGAAGAGGTCGAGGCGACCGCGACCGCGGCGGCGGCGGCGGTCGAGGCGGCAAAAACAGGCAGCGCGGCAGGAACAGCCCAGCTCCTGCTCCCTTCGCCCCCCCGGATCCGAAGCCTGCTGCAGCTGCAGCTGCTGCAGCCGCCGCTGCCGCCGCTGCTTCGACCGGAGGAGGAGGGCCCTCCCCCTTCTCCAAAAACGCTCCCAAGCCGACCGCGCGCCTCGTCTCCATGGTCCCGGCCTACGCGGTGCTCCTCTTCTCCGGCGGCAGGCTCGACGTCAGGCACGAGGCCGGCGAGGTCGTCGTCGACGGCTTCGCGCGGTTCGCCGCCCCTGCCCGGATCGGCGTCCTGATCCGGGAGCTGAGGTCCGCGGCGGACGGCTTGCTCGAGTCGAAGCTGGCGGATCCCGGGCTCGACCTGGCCGGGAGCCCCGCGACGGCGGCGATGCACGGGCTGCTGGAGACGGACGGGTTTGATTGAGAGAGGGGGAGGAAGGGAGGTGTTTTTTTCTTCTTCTTCTTCTTCTTCGAAAAGGTCGAGGCCAGACGAAACAAAGACTTTTTTTGTTTCGTTTGACGGCAACTGAAAGCGGAGCGTTTCTTTCCCCTTTTTCCTTTCTGGTGTGTTTTTTTTTTTGCGCGCAGTGCGTCGAGAGAGAGAACGCAGGCAGCGGTCGAGAGAGAGAACGCAGGGAGCGAGGGAGTGCTCTATTCTTTGTGCCTTTGGCGTGGAGAAGAGGAAAAGAGGGGGAAAAACTTGCAAACGAACAAAAACAAATGTTTTTTCTTCAGGGAAAAAAGGCGGTTTCTCTCCACCCCCCCCTCCTTGTCGTTTTCCGACTACAAAAAAGGGGAAGAAAAATCGGCCTTCCCTCCTTTTGTGAATGAGCAGTACTTTTGTTGTTGGGGTGGTGGTGGTGTTTCGTCGATTGTGAGTTGATCGTTGAAGTTTTTTCTGTTGAAAAAGTGAATTTAAAAAAATATGATTTTCATTTCATGTCTGTTGTCCCCCCCCCACGCTCTCCCCCAAAAGATTTTCATGCATTGCTTTTTGAGACGATAGCGAGGGTCAAATTCTGGAGAACAATAAACAGGAGTAGGAATTAGGCAGGTGGGGAAGGGGGAGGGAGCTAAAGCAGGAGG
>Ga0210003_1002342_pt1 | contig 16127 bp, 14 predicted proteins | sample LantaG_FD_182804 | JGI IMG/M metagenome (GOLD analysis project Ga0210003, IMG submission 182804) | Deep subsurface microbial communities from Baltic Sea to uncover new lineages of life (NeLLi) - Landsort_02402 metaG (SPAdes) (version 2) | ecosystem: Environmental > Aquatic > Marine > Oceanic >...
AAAAAAAAAAAAAAAAAAACAGTGCCGCCAAAAGACCGTCGAGGTCAAGGCCAAGTGCAAGCAGTGCACGCTCTTCTGGTGCCCGCGCTGCCTCTCCAACCGCTACGGAGAGCAGGTCGAGGCCGTCAACGAGGTCGAGGGGTGGGGATGCCCGCGCTGCAGGGCAGAGTGCAACTGCAGCAACTGCCGCAAAAAGGCGGGCCTCGGCGCGACGGGCATCCTGGCGGGCGTGTCCAAGGCCGCGGGCTTCGGGTCCGTGTCGGACCTGCTGGTCAAGAACCCGAACGCGAAGAGGGTGGCGTTCCCGGCGGCGGAGCGGGCGCCGCGGGCCCCCAAGCAGCCGAGGAGCGCCGGCGAGAACGACGAGGGCTCGGACTCGCCGCAGCACGGCAACGGCCTGCACCGCCGCGGCGCGGGGCCCAGGCTGGGCGGGGCCGCGGCCGAGGGGGCCCTGCTGCCGGAGGCGCAGCTCGGGGACAGGCCGGCCCCGATGCCGCCGGGGGCCGCGCTCGAGATCCACAGGCCGGCGAGGGGGGCGGGACCGGCCGGGACCGGGAACGCGGCCCCCGGCGGCGCCAACGGCAGCAAGAACGCGATCCGCCCGGCGCCCTGGCCCCGCGGCGCGCCCTCCGCGCTGCCGCTCCCGGAGGACGTCGACGCCGGGGACCTGGCCGAGGTGCTCGAGTTCTTCGAGACGTTCGGCGGGAGCGAGGAGGTGGTGCTGCCGGCGGCGCCCAAGCCCAGGAGGAGCGCGGCGGCGACGGCGGAGAAGTCTGGCGCCAACGCCGCTGCTGTTCCTGCCAGCGGCGCAGGCGCCGCCGCCGATGCCGCTCCGGCTGCCGGGGGAGAACTCCAGACCGCAGCTGCTGATGCTGATGCCGACGCCGCAGCAGACGACGACAAGAGCGACGACGGAGAAGCCGCCGACGACACCGGCGACGACAAGAGCGACGACGGAGAAGCCGCCGCCGACGCCGACAAGGCCGGCGACGACAAGAGCGACGACGGAGAAGCCGCCGCCGACGGCGACAAGGCCGGAGACGACAAGAGCGACGACGGAGAAGCCGCCGCCGACGGCGACAAGGCCGGCGACGACGGCGGCAACAAGCCCGCCAGGAACAAGGAGGAGGACGCCGCGGCCGCCGCGCGCCGCGCCGCCGCCGTCGCCGCCTTCGCCGCGGCGGACGTGGGCGTCCCCGTCGTCTGCTCCGCGTCGCTCGCGGCGGAGCTGGCCCGGCAGGCGACCGGCGGCGGCGGGAGGGCGGCGGCGGCGGCCCCTCCTCCGAGCACCGCGGTGCCGCTCGCGCACGTCGCGCTGCTCGACCTCGTCAGGGCCGACTGGGGCATCGAGGGCAGCGTCGGACTGGGCGGGTGGGAGGCGGTTATGCGGCAGTACCTGGCCGCGGACCGCGAGCAGCAGGCCGCGAGGAGGAGGGAGGGAGGTGAGGGGGGACGCGGGGCCGAAGAAGCAGCGGCCACGACGAGCGCCACCGCCGCTTGCGGCCAAGGACCGGCGGGAGGACGAGGAGGGGAGGAGGAGGCCGCCGACCCTTCTCCTTCCGCTGCCTCTCTGGTCGGCGCCCCCTACCCCCCGGGAGGCTACTGGGCCCTGCCCCCCGGAACGCGCGTGCGCATGCTGCGCGCTCTGTGCCACGACGCGCTCGACACCGCGCGCGTGCGCTCGGCGGTCGAGGCCGCGCTCGAGCACGGCGCGCGCTCAGGCCAGGGCGTCGACCGCGAGCGCCGCGAGGCCGTCGCGGAGGCCAAGCGCGAGGCGCGGGAGGCGTGGGCCAAGGAGAGGGACGCGCAGGTGGGGGCGCTGCTCGCCGACGCGGGGTCGGCGGCGATGACCTTCGACGAGCAGCGCGCGCTCGTCGCGGCGTCGCGCGCGCGCGTCGAGGCCGCGGCGACGGCGGCGGCCAACGCGAAGCTGGCCGCGCTGGCGGCGAGGCCGGCCGTGGCCCCGAGGGCGAGGGTCGTGCCTCTTGGGAGCGACAGGGACGGCGCCAGGTTCTGGCTGCTGAGGTGCGGCGGGGCGCTCGGCGGCGGCGGCGCGGGGGGCGCGGGGGCGGAGAGGAAGAAGAAGAGGAAGAGCGGCGAGGGAGAGGGAGACGACGAGCGAGGCGACGCCGCCGCCGCGGCGGCGGCTGCGGCCGCTCCGACCGCCGCCTCGAGGAAGCCGCGCCCGGCGCTCTTCGTCTCGCGCCCCGGGGCCCGCTGCTCCCACGAGGCCGAGGCGGGCGACCGGTGGGCGACGGCCCCGGAGCCCGAGGCGGTCGTCGCGGCCCTCGACGCGCGCGGCTGCCTCGAGGGCCCGCTCCGGGCGGAGCTGTGCCTGCGGTTTGGGATCCGGATGGAGGCGGAGGGTGCGCGCGAGGAGGCGAGGGCCGAGGGCGGGGGGGAGAGCGCCGCCGCCGCCGCTCTCGCTGCCGCCGACGCTGCTGCTGCGCTTGCTGCTGTCGCGACGACGACTGATGCTGTTCCTGCGGCAGAGGCGGACTCTTCGCGGCTTGCTACTGCTGCTGCTGCTATTCCCGCCGCTGACGCGGCGGCGGCCCCCAAGGAGGCGGGGAAGAAGCGCGGGAGGAAGGGCAAGGAGGCTGCGGCGGCGGAAGCGGAGGCGAAAAAGGGGAAAGCTCCCGCCAAGCGAGGCAAAAAGGCCTCTGCTGCTGCCCCTGCTGCTGAGGGAGCTCCTATTGCTGCTGCTGCTGAGCCTGCTTCCGCCGCCGCTGTTGTTTCCGGCGCTGCCGCTGTGCTCGTCCCCGCTCCCGCGGCGGTGAAGAAGGGGCGCAAGCCGAAATCCGCTCCTGCTGCTGCTGCTCAGGAGGAGGCGGCGACGACGACGACCGCGGCTCCTGCTCCCGCCGCAGAGCCCGCTGCTGCTGCCGCAGCCAGCAAGAAGCGCGGGCGCCGGCCCAAAGAAGCTGCTGCTGCTATCGCACCTGTCCCCGCTGCTGCCGAGGAGGAGGCGACAGAGGAAGCGGCGGGAGCGCCGGCGCCTCCGCCGGCAAAGAGGGGCCGCAAGGCGAAAGCGACGACCGCGGTCGCCGCTTCTGCTGCCGCTCCCGTCGCATCTGCTACCGGAAAGGCCCCCGCGGCCGACAAGCCCGCCGCTGCTGCGCCGAGGAAGAGGGGCAGGCCGGCGACGACGCGCGCGGCGTGAAAATGGAGCAAATTATGGGGTTTTGTTTCTGTGTTTCTTATTCGGGGAGAGGGGCTCTTTTTCCCGTTCGTTCCTTTCGGGAGAGCAGAGAGAGAGAATCGGGAGAAGGGAGAGCAAAAGGAGGGGGGTTCGTTTTTTTCTTTTTTCACGCCTTGCAAAAAGCATAATCAACTTGTTGCCGTTCTGACGTTTTCTTTTCCATTTCAAAAAATGAGGCGCTCTCTTCCGAGCTTTTTACAAGTGGGGGAAGGGGAAGAAATTCGGGGTGAGGAAAGAAGTTCGGAGGGGAGCGCACCGGGAGGAGAGAGAAGGAGACTCCCTCTCGTCGGCGTTGTTTTTTGCTTGATTTTTTTCTTTCAGAACAGCGCGCTCCCCTTGACGGCCTCGATCAGCAGCAGCGAGCCAAACCCGACCATCGCCGCGCGGCCGTTCGCAGTTTCCGCTTTCGAGGTGAACACGTTGCGAACGAACCCAGCAGGCGCCACGACGTCGACGTTGGAGATGAGAGGCGCAAAGGTCGCGGCGGCGAAGATCAGCGCCGTCGCGACGACGAGCGTCGGCTCCTGCGAGAACTGCTCCGGGACGGACTTGCCCGTCGCGAGCTCGGCGGCGACCCCCGCGAGGAGGCCGAGCATGCAGAGGCGGCCGTTGAGGGCCTCGGGGGCCGGGCCGGAGAAGGCCATGATTTCTGGGAGAGAGGGAGCGAGAGGGACGGAGAAGGGGAAGAGAGAAAGGTGAGTTTGAGTCGAGTGCGAGTTTTTTTTGTTTTCCTTCTCTCTTTTTTTCTGGAACTCTGGATTTTTCTTTCGGAGAGAAAAGCTCGAAGGAGCAGAGGAAGAAGAGGAAAAAGAAGAAGAAGAAGAAGAAGAAGAAGAGAAGGAAAGAGAGAGCGCAGCGAAAAAGCGAAGAAGCAAGAAAACGCAAAAGAAAGCAGCTTGGCGCTGCCGCTTCGCTTTCGACCGTCGAAAAAATAGCAAACATCTGCCCTCACCTCCAAACGTCGGCGGCTCGGCGTAGACCGCGACCTCGACCTTGCTCAGGTCGTTGATCTCGCCGGAGGCCTTGGCTGCGTCGTATTCCGCCTCGGAGTAAGCGCGTCCCCTGTAGAACACGGTGTTGTCCGCGACGGGCGCCTCCTCCGAGGGAACAATGGTTTCAGAAGGCTTCTCGGTAACCGCACGCACGGCGACGGAGGAGGCCCTGCGCCCGGCGGCGGGCGAGGCCCTCTTCCCGGCGAGGGCGGCAGGGGCGCGAATAGAACGGACGGCGGCGATAGCGGACATTGTGGAGGCGTGGATGGCGAGAGGCGAGGGAAGCGAACAGAGATTGGAGGTTTTTAAGGAAGGAGAGAGGAAGGCGCAGGAATGTGGGCTACGACGTGGCCCGCGAAAATCTTTGCTCCACAAAAAAAACGTTCAACTCTGCCCTCCGAAACCAAGGAGAAAACCATGCTCCTGCGCTCCCTGCTGCGCCGCTCCTCCTCCGCGGGGTTAGGAGATGCCCTCCGCACGGTCACGGCGTCGCTCACGGCAGGGCGAAGCGGAGTGAGCTCGTCGTTCGCTCCTCCCGGCGTCGATGCTGCCGCGACCGGCTCCCAGCAGCGTCGCCATCGCTCCTCTTCCGCTTCCCTCTCTGGCATCCCGGTCATCGACCACTCGTACGACGCCGTCGTCATCGGGGCAGGCGGGGCGGGCCTCCGCGCGACCGTCGGCCTTTGCGAGGCTGGGCTGAAGACAGCGTGAGTTGTTGTGCGGAGAGAGAGAGAGAGAGAGAGGCATGGGGGGCGATGGAGAAGAAGAAAGCATGAGGGAAAAAAGAGAGGAACGCAATTCGGCGCTCGCTGTATCGCCGCTTTTGGCTTGCTTTCTCCGTCAAACGCCTTGGGCGCAGAGCACGCCGTGAGAGTGAGGCTCTGCGCGAGAAACGAGCAGAAAGATGCTCCCGAAAGCGCTGGAGCCGCCGGCGGCGGCGGAGAATGACAAAGAGGGAACCATTTCTCCCATCGCGGCTTCGACCTCTTCTCAACCTCCTGTCTCAAAAAAAACTTCCTACCTCAGGTGCATCACCAAGCTGTTCCCGACGCGCTCGCACACCGTGGCCGCCCAGGGCGGCATCAACGCCGCGCTGGGCAACATGAGCGAGGACGACTGGCGCTGGCACGCCTACGATACGATCAAGGGGAGCGACTGGCTCGGAGTGCGTTAGATTTTTTGTTTTCGGGTTTTTTTGGGGTTTTTTTTTTGGGGGGGGGGGAGGAGAGAAAGAAAATCCTTCCTCGCTCCGCTGTCGCTCCGCTCGAAGCGAAAGACAACAGACGAAAGCTTCTTCGCTCCGCTGTCGCTCCGCTCGAAGGAAGCTCACCTCTTCCTTCCCCTCTCTCCCTCCCCTCCCTCCCTCTCTTTCTTTTTCCTCCCTCCCTCCCGCTCTCGAAACAGGACCAGGACGCCATCCAGTACATGTGCCGCGAGGCCCCAGCCGCCGTCATCGAGCTCGAGAACTACGGCCTGCCCTTCTCGCGCACCGACGAGGGCAAGATCTATCAGCGCGCCTTCGGGGGCCAGTCGCTCGACTACGGCAAGGGCGGCCAGGCCTACCGCTGCGCGGCCGCCGCCGACCGCACCGGGCACGCCATGCTGCACACGCTGTACGGCCAGGCGATGCGCCACGACTGCCAGTTCTTCGTCGAGTACTTCGCCCTCGACCTGATCATGGACGAGCAGAGCGGGGAGTGCAAGGGCGTGATCGCTCTCTGCCTCGAGGACGGTGAGACGAGGGAGGAAGTTTTTGGTTTCCGGGTGTCGGGGTTTTTTTTTTCCTTCTCTTTTTTTCCGTTTTTTCTTGGCTCACAAAGAGAGCTGCCTTCGACCCTTCTCCTTCCCCCTCCCCCCCCCAAAAAAAAACTCCTCTTTGTCTCTCTCAGGGTCGCTCCACCGCTTTGCAGCGCACCAGACGGTGCTCGCCACGGGGGGCTACGGCCGCGCCTACTTCTCCGCGACGAGCGCTCACACGTGCACCGGCGACGGCGGCGCGATGGCCGCCCGCGCCGGGCTGCCGCTCCAGGACCTCGAGTTCATCCAGTTCCACCCGACGGGGATCTACGGCGCCGGGTGCCTGATCACCGAGGGGTGCCGCGGCGAGGGGGGCATCCTGCGCAACGGGAAGGGGGAGCGGTTCATGGAGCGGTACGCGCCGAGCCTGAAGGACCTCGCGTCGCGCGACATCGTCTCGCGGTCGATGACGCTCGAGATCCGCGAGGGCCGCGGGTGCGGCCCCGAGAAGGACCACGTGCACCTGCACCTCGACCACCTGCCGCCGGATTTGCTGGCCGAGAGGCTCCCGGGGATCTCGGAGACGGCGGCAATCTTTGCCGGTGAGAAGGGGTTTTTTTTTCTCCCGGAGAGGTCGAGAGAGAGAACGACAAGGCGGCAAGGGAAGAAATGCTCACTCTCTTTCTTCGCGTTTTTTTTTCCCCCAAAAAAAACAAAAAAACTCAAAAACAGGCGTCGACGTCACCAAAGAGCCCATCCCGGTCCTTCCCACGGTCCATTACAACATGGGTAAGAGCTCGATTTGTATTCGATCTTCGGGAGAGTTTCTAGAGAGAGAGAGAGACGAAGAGGAAGAAGATGAAACGGGCGAAGGAAGAAGAGAAAAACTCAAACCTCAACCTTGACCTCGACCTCTCTTTTATCTCTAAAAAAAAAAACTTTTCCAAAAGGCGGCATCCCCACCAACGTCCGCGGCGAGGTCCTCCGCCCCACCGCCAAGGACCCCGACGCCATCGTGCCCGGGCTCCTCGCCGCGGGGGAAGCCGCCTGCGCCTCCGTCCACGGCGCCAACAGGCTCGGAGCCAACTCCTTACTCGACATCGTCGTCTTTGGCCGCGCGTGCGCAAACACGATCGCGGAATCCGTCAAACCCGGAAACCCGCCGCCGTTCCTCAAGGGGGACGCCGGTGCGGACTCCATCAAGCGGCTCGAAAAGCTGCGCACCGCCGACGGCGCCGTGCCCGTGGCGGCCATGCGCCGCGACCTCCAGCGCGCGATGCAGGAGGACGCCGCCGTCTTCAGGACCAAGGAGACGCTCGAGGCCGGCGTGCGGCGGGTCGACGCGATCGTCGACCGATTCGCGAGCGTCGGCATCAAGGACCGGTCGCTCACCTGGAACACCGATCTGGTCGAGGCTCTGGAGCTCGAAAACCTGCTCACCAACGCCGCCGTGACGATGCACTCGGCCGAGCAGCGCAAGGAGTCCCGAGGAGCGCACGCCCGCGAGGACTTCACAGAGCGCGACGACGCGGGGTGGCTCAAGCACACGCTGGGCTGGTTCAGCCGCGAGGGACTCGAGAGTGGAGAGTTTGGAGGGAAGGGGAAGGTCGAGATCGGATACAGGCCCGTGCATCTGCAGCCTCTGGACTCCGAGATGGAACACATCCCGCCCAAGGCGAGGACGTATTAAGTGGAGGAAGGAAGGAGAGAGAGAGAGAGAGAAAAGAAAAGACAGAGAGAGAGTTTTTTCGCGGCGGCGCTTTTTTCGTTTAAAAATCGTTTAGCACCAGGAAACGTCGCCCCCCCGCCCCCCTTGCACTTAATTTTTTTAGGACACCCCCCCTCTCTCCCATTCGCAAACGAAGAAAAACAACAGCAAAAGCGCAGCAGTTGCTGGTGTAAATTCCTTTTTCACGTTTATAGAATTTAACAATCAGGGGAAGAGGTGTTTCTTATTTTTTTTCCCACTTTTTCATTATCATCTCTTTCGATATATCAAAGATCGTTTCGAAAAAAACAAAAACTCAAATCCTGACGTTCTGGTCGAGCGTCGACCTCTTCTCTGCCTCGGGCCTCGACTCCACGACCGTGTTCGCCTGCGTTTTTTTTTAGGGGTGGGGGGGGGGAAGAGGAAATCGATAGAAGAAACTTTGGATGGTTTTTTGAAAGGAAAAAAACTCGGCCTCGACCTCGAAAAAAAAAAGACTCTCACCAGCTTCTCCATCTTCGCCGCCAGCGCCCTCTGCTTCTCCAGCTCCGCCGGATCGCTCGGGTTCTGCGGGTGGAAGATGATCGAGTGAGCGATGGCCTCCTGGACAGTCGCCTCGATGAGGTGGTCGGTCAGCATCGCCGGTGAGACGAGGATTCCCTCGCCCGCGAGCTCCTGCGCCGTTATCCACACTGCGTCGAACGACTTGACGGTGAGCTTCTTTCCCGTTTTCTTACGGGACGAGGTGGACTTAAGGGGCCGGAGGAAGATGATGCGGCCGGGGGCGAACATGGGGATGATGTCCCTGTTTTCGGAAAGGAAGAAGTTGAAAAAAGGAGAGAGAAGAAAAGGTGAGCTTTTTCTTTCTTTCTCTCTCGGAAAAAAAAATCCGGCCTCGAAGAAAAACAAATCGGGAAAAACGAAAAACTCACCTGTCCTTGACCTCCTCCGCGACGAGGTACCGCCGCACAAACTCTCTCGACTCCTCCGGGAGATCTTCGTAGTCGTAGAACAGCTTGGAGGCCGAGGGCCTCGCGGAGCGGCGCCACCAGCGGCCCAGGAGCACCCTGGGAAAGCAAATAAAATATTTAGAAAAGTGAGGTTTTCGAGGTTTTCTCGTCGAGGACCCGAAGAGAGAAAAAAAAAAAAAAAACTCACCTCAGCTTTGGCGCCCTGCACCTCGCCAGCGACACGACCATCTCGTCCACGAGCCTGTTCAGCGCCAAGGTCCCACTGCGGGGCACGCAGTCTTTTCCCGCCACGACAGAAGTCACGAAAGAGCGGGTGTAGGCCAGCAAGGGGGCGTTGACCATGCACCCCGGGGGGGAGAAGCACCAGGCGCGCAGCGAGGGGCTGCGCCGCTTGAGCGCGAGCGCGAGCAGGGAGGCGCAGCCGGCGCCGAGCGAGTGGCCCGTGATGACGAGGCGCCAGCCTTTCGTGTCCGGCAGGGAGCCGGAAGAAGCGGGAGAATACTCGAGGTCCTCGTCGTCGTCAGAGTCGGAGTCGTCCTCGCGGGAGGGCTTTCCGGCGGCGGCGGCGGCGGCGGCGGCAGCAGCGGCGACGGCGGCGGCGGCGGCCGCTCCTGCTCCTCCTCCTCCTCCTCCTCCTCCTCCTCCTCCCGCGCAAGAGGACGCCGCCCGCGCCAAACCTCTCGAGCTCGCCTTCCGCAGCGCCCTCCTCCCGGCGCGGTCGAGGGAGCCGTGGAACTCTCGGAGGGCCGAGACGTCGCCCTCCAGCAAGGCGGGGAGGATGCCGAGCCTTTCGATGGCGGCGAGGACGGCCTCGGCGGAGCGGGAGATGCCGGCGTGGCCCAGGCACGAGGCGTTGCTGCCGCCGGCCCCTCCTCCGCCTCCGCCTCCGCCTCCGCCGACGGAGCCCCCGCACTCGGCGGCTGCCTTCTCCGCCTCCCTCTGCGCCCTCGCGGTGATCCTGACCCTCACGTCCTCCGGAACCCAATCGTCGATCGGCTCCGGGTTGACGACGATGTCGGTGATGGCGTCCTGGAGCGAGACGGTGCCACGGACGGCGACGACGACGGCGCGGCGCGGGCGGTCGAGGCAGACCTGAAGTTGCGTTTTTTCGTGTGAGTTTTTTTTTGAATTTCATGACCTTTTTTTTTAACTTTTTCTTCTTTCATTCAGCGAGAAAGAAGATAAGAGGGCTTTTTTCTTTCAAAAAGCCCTCTTCTGAGACGCACCATCCAGGGGAGGGCCGAGAGGAAGTCGTTCGAGTGGCTACGTTTTTTTTTTTTAAAGAAGAAGAGAGAAAGAGAAAAAAAGGTGAGTGTCGAGATTGAGAAAGGTCGGAGGTCGCAGCTTTTTTCTCTCTCTCTCTCTCTCTTTCTCTCTCTTCTCACCTGTAGTACAGCAAGTCAGCGTCGTCGATCCCGGCGATCTCCAACACGCTCTCCCTGATCGACGTGTGCGTGACGGGCGCGGCGGGGGCGCAGGCCGGGACGCAGAGGCCGCACCCGGCGCGGCAGCCGCCGCAGCAGGCGCCGACGGCGGCCCCGCAGGAGCACGAGGAAGAAGAGGAAGGTGGCGGCGGCGGCGGGGCTTTTGCGTCCCCGCCTGCTGTCGCAGCAGCAGCCGCTGCAGCGGCGGCCGCCGCCTTGGCGTCTTCTTCTTCCTCCTGCTGCGACAGCGACATCACGCCGTAGACAGCGCACGCGAACCTCGCGTAATGGGCGGCCTCGACGAGCTTTTCGTAGGGGACGCGGTGCCTCCAGCCGCAGAACTGGTCGCTGGCCCTGCTCGAGGCGGCGACGGCCGAGGCGACCTCCGCGGCCGATGGGGCGGCGGCGTTTGCGGCTCCCCCTTCCGTGGCGGCCGCCGCGGCTCCTTCCGCGGCGGCAGGCGCCGCCTCGCTCTTGCTCCTCGCCGCTTCCTTTCCCTTCTTCGTGACGACTTCGGGGGGGGTGATGACCGTCGGGTACGTCACCGACAGCCTCCGGTCCACGGGGAACGGCTCCCCTTCCGCCCAGGGCGCCGGCGGCGCGGGCCGCACGCCAGCGGCGGCCGCGGCGGCGTTCCTCCTCGCGAGGGCCGCGGCGGCGGCGCCGGCCTCGCCTCCCATCCCGAAAAAGACGCTCTCGGACTCCTTTACCGCGGTGGGGACCGCGGAAGAGTCGGGGGCCACGGCGGCAGCGGCAGAAACGGCGGCGGCGGCGGCAGCAGCGGCAGCAGCGGCGGCGCCGGCCGCCCCGCTCTTCGCCCGCGTGAAGAGCATCGAGAAGCCTCCGCCCCACCGCTTCGCGATCCGAGCCTCGGCGCTCTCTTGCGCCTCCGACTCCATCGCCTCGCCTCCGTCGAGGGCTTCGGGGTTGTAGTCGAAGCCCACGGCGGTCGGGGGGTCGATTTCCTCGTCGGAATCCTCTTCTTCTTCTTCTTCTTCCGCTCCTTCGCCGTCGCCGTCACGGCCCCAGTGGGCGTCCTTCCCGCGCCTGAGCACTCTCCCTGCGAGCTGCGACTCGACAAACTTCCTCCTGCGGTTCTGCTGCGCCGCCGCGGTCAGAACCAGCGCCGCCATCACGTCCGAGAGTACCAAATCGACGTCGCCGAAAAGGCCGTGCAGCACGCGGGCAATGCGCGGCAGCGCCGACGCCCTCCCCGAGACCTGTCTCTCCAGGGCGCGCGAGGCCCCGAGCGTCTTCGCGACCCCCGAGAAGCACTTCTCCCAGGCGTCCACCCCCGCGGTGTCCTGCATCGGGTTGACCATCGCGAGAACGAAGAGCCAGAGCAGCGCCGTGTAGAGCCAGGCGACCGAGACCATCCCCTTGCCCACCCGGGCGACGCGTGCGGCGGCGGCGGGGGCGCCAGCCCAGCAGAGGCCCGGCCTCGCCGCGACGACGACGGCGGTGCCGTAGAGCGTGAGCAGGGACTGCAGGGCCCAGAGGGCGGTGAGGGCGTACACCAGTTGCGTGACTGGCCGCCTCTTGGAGACCTCGAGGGGCCCGCCTTGGCGGTTTTGAAGTTGCGAGAGGAGGAGAGTGGAAGAAGGAAAAGAAGATGCGGGGACAGGTCAGCGAACGAAGAAATGCGAAACGGCGTCATCGCAAGCTAGCCAATTCGCCTTTCTTTTTTGAAAATTCGAGAACAGAATCGAACCTTTCATCCCTGCGTAGATCAGGGTAAGCTCAAGCACGAGCATAAGCCCGAAGCATGCGAGCAGCCCGACCATGAAAACGTTGTAGTGCAAGGCGGCCGGGCAACCCGCAGAATCGGCCGGCGGCACGACGAAGAACCAGAGCACGCCGAAGATGATTAGAAAAAGGGCGTGGGCGGTGGAAGTGAGTACCGCGATGGCAGGTACCATGTCCGTACTGGTCCGCCAGGTGCGGCCGTAGAGGCGCAGGGACGGCATGACAGAGATTGGAAAGCGACGCAGCAACTAAAGGGAAAACGAAACAAAAAAGGGGAGAGAAAGCGGAGGAAAGGCGCCTGCTTTTTTTTTTCGAGTTTCAAGAGTATGAATTTCAGAAAAACTCCTCTCTTTGCCCTCTAAAAAACGAAACGAAACCGGCTGGTTGGTACTAGAGTGTTCTTCTTTCATCTCCCCCGCCCCCCCTTGTTCCCTCTCTCTCTCCTTTAAAAAGCGCAGCGTTAAAAGCGGAAGAAAGGAGGTGTCTGAAGACAAGAAGAGAGGAACAGAAAGTGTCAAAATTGGAGTATATTTTTATCTCGTTACAAAAGTGGTCGAGAAACTTAATCTTCGATGACGTGCTGCTGCTCAAAGTCCACCCTCCCTTCCTCGACCGCGCGCTGCATCTGCCTCTGCTCGCGGGCGGCCTCCCTCTCGGCGACCCGCGCGGCTTGGCGCTCCCTCGGGGTCATCTCGGCGGCGGGGCCTCCCTCCTCCTCGACGAAAGAAGGTCCTCCTTCGACGAAAGCGGCCTGCTGCGAGGGCGAGACGGAGGCGACCGAGACGGCGGCAGCGGCAGCAGGCGCGGGCGCGGGGGCGGCAGCAGGAACGGCAGCGGCAGCAGATGCCGGCTTCTTGCTGTTGTTGCCGTTCTTCTTCCCCGTCGAGGGCGCCGGCGCCGGAGCCGACGCGGCGGGGACGGCCTTTGGCCTCTCGACGTCAACGACGAGCAGCATTCCCGCCCAACAATTCTGCTCTATCGGGTCCGCAAAGGCATAGACCCCTTCCTGCTCGGGGGCCACCCAGGACACGGAGCCCCTCTGCGGGCCGTAGTAGTTCTCCCTGCGAGGCTCGACCGTCAGAAAGCCCCTGGCGTCGCGGAAGTTGTTAAAGTCCTCGCACCTCAGTTCCTTCCTGCTCCCTCCCGCTTCGAGCTTCGCCTCCGCGACCTTCCCCAGGGAGTAGACGCCGTGGATCTGGTCCCAGGAGAAGGTCAGGGTGTCCCCGGGGGCCACGGACAGGCGCGGGCGCGGGGCGTGCGGGAAGCCCCAAGAGATCGCGACGGTTTTCGGGGCGCGAGGGGGCGCCGCCGGCGCCTGCGCCGAGGCGGCGGCAGGGGCCGCCGGCGCGGGGGCGGGGCGCGGGCTGCTGCTGCGGGCGGAGGCCGCGACGATGAAGGCGACGGCCAGGAGGAGGCGGAGGAGGTTGCTCGTCGCGTTGTTGCAGACCTGTTTTTTTTTATAGAGTTTGTCCGGGAAAGAGAGAAAGAGAGAGGGGGGTTGAGAAAGGAAAGAAAAAAGGGAAGCAACGAGAAGCTGTGCGGCTTGTTTCTGCGACGAGCTTCGTTCCCCCCGGCGCGGAGAGTTTCGAATGCTCGATGCTTCCTCCTGCTCTCGCTGAAAGCCGATGGCTTTGCTGCATTTTTCCCCGCGGAATTGCAAGAACTTGCCGTGACTCAAGCTTTGCGCGTGCGAAGAAGGCGAGAAAGGGGGAAGGGGATTCGCCCAAAGGGAGCGCGAGTCTCACCATTTTGAACTGGACGAAAAAAAGGCCTTTTTGGTTTCGGTTCGCTTTTTCCGTGAATTAGGACGACTCGAATACACGTGTGCTTCTACGCTTCTGGTTTCTCGGTGAAGGAGAAGGAGAGAGAGCTAGGAGCATGCGCGAGCGTACTGCTTAGAATTGGCGCGTGAGACCTCGCTCGTGGTCGAGCGAGAGCCAATTGTCTTTCCTCGGAGAAAGAGGAGGAGGTGAGAGAAAAAAAAGGGAAGGCAACGACGATTGTGGAAGCGAGTCGCACAGTGTCAAAAAAAAAAGAATCAACTTCCTCGCTCGGTCGTTTCGCGCGATGCCCGCAGACGACTCGCTGGAGCTCTTCGATGTAGTCTGCCCTTCCACGGGCGAGCCCCTGCTCGTCAGCGACGAGGGCGGAGAGATTGCGAAAGGACCGGAAGCACAAGAAGCAGAGGTAGCAGGAGGCGGCGATGACTCCGTCGGCAAAGGAAAAACCTCGACCTCGTCCTCGACGACCGTCCAAACGGTGACTCGCGGCTTCGCCCACGCCAACGGAACCTGGCACGCCTCGGTATACGTCCACCTCTCCAGGGCGCGAGACGGCGCCTTCCTCCTGCAGCGCAGGTCCGCCGCCAAGGACGTCTGCCCCGCGCTGTGGGACCTGGCGTGCGCCGAGCACGTCTCGAGCGGCGAGACGCGGGCGGGCGCCGCGCTGCGGGGCCTCGCGGAGGAGCTCGGCCTGGAACGCGTCGTCGCCGACAGGCTCGGGCCGCCGCTGGGGCCTCCGCGGCAGGCCGTGCTCCGGACGGAGGGCCCGCCGCGACCGGTGTGGGACAGGGAGGTGACGACGAGCTACTGGCTCCGCGACCTCGGCGGCGACGGCGACGGAGCAGCGGGCGTCGCGTTCGACGAGGACGAGGTGTCCGAGGTCAGGTGGGTTTTACCCGCCGAGCTGAAGAGAGAGATCGCGGAGGGTCCCGAGCGGTTCACGCCGTGGTTCCTGGCGGAGCTGAGGGCGAGGCCGGAGCTGCTGCTGCAGCAAGGAGGTTGAAGAGGAGAGGGGAGAAAAAGTGTAAGAAGAAGAAGAAGAAGAAGAAGACACAAACGACTCGATCATTCTCCTTTGCATCTCTCTCGCCTCTTCTCCTTCCATTTTCTGTTCCATTTCGCGATCTGTTTGAAGCTCAGAGGCGCTAAGTACGCTCTCTTCAAAGATCTCGCGGCATCAGAGGGACCAAAGAGAGCAAGCTCGGGGCAGAAAGAGGATAACTCTTTAAAGCTCTCTCTCTCCTCCTCAATCGACGCGACGCACTCTTTTTTTCCGACGGAAAGAAGGGAAAAAAACAAAAGGATGAAACCCTTCTTCTACGGCCCTGGCAAGGAGGTCTGCGTCGTGGGCGCCTCCCGGGGCATCGGCGCCGAGCTCGTCAGGCAGCTCCTCGCCCGCGGGTGCGACCGCGTCTACGCGACGGAGCGCGTCGTCGGCAAGTCTGCGGCGCTGGCCTCCCTCGCGAGGGACGCGGAGAACAAGGACCGGCTCACTTTGCTGCGCGTCGACACGAGCGACAGCGTGTCGATCGCCGCGTTCGCCGAAAGCTTGGCCGAGGAGCGGAAGGGGGCGAGGAGAAAGGCGCTGGACCTCGTGATCACCAACGCCGGGATCGCAGAGTGGTGAGTTACATGTGATAGCGCTCGCCCCCCTCCGTAGTACCGCGGCTGCTGGCAAGGAGGAAAGGGAGAGAAACGGGAAGAGAAAGAGGAAGAGAAAGCGACGGAAGAAAAAGCTCACACCGAAAATGTCTCCCAAACTTTAACCCTTTTTCAGGAGTTCTCTGCAGAGCGTCACCTCCGAGACAATGGTCAAGCTCTTCACCACCAACACCGTGGGTCCCCTGATTGTGGCGCAGCAGCTGGAGAAACAGGGGCTGTTGGGGAAGGGGAGCACGATTGGGAACATGACTTCGAAGATGGGGAGGTGAACTCTTTCTTTCTTTTTTGCCTTTTTTTTCCTTTCTCTTTTTTTTCCGAGAGGAGAGGAAGCAGCTCACGTTTTTTTTTCCCTTGATTACTATCTGTCCCGAATCAAACCAAAACAGCATGGCCGACAACGGGAGCGGTGGGACCTACGCGTACCGGTAAGAGAAAAGAGAGCTAGAGAAAGAAGAGAATGAGAACGAGAAAGTAAGAAAACAAGACTCAAACCTTTTTTCTTTTCTTTTTCTTCTTTTTTTTACACAAACGACACAGAGCCTCCAAGGCCGCCCTCAACGCCGTCACCGTCTCTCTGGCCCGCGACTTCGCCTCCAAGGGCATCACCGCGACGATTCTGCACCCGGGCTACGTCAAAACGGACATGACGAACAACAGCGGGCTCATCTCGGCCGAGGAGTCCGCGAGCGGCCTGCTGGGAGTGCTCGACGCTGGCGCGACAGGAAAGCTGGACCTCTCCGGGAGGTGGTTCGACTTCAAGAAGGAGGAGATCCCCTGGTAGAGAAGAAGAACGTTTTTGGTTGTTTCTCAATCGAGAGAGAGAGAGAGAGAGAGAGAGAGAGAGAGAGAGAGAGAGAGAGAGAGAGAGAGAGAGAGAGAGAGAGAGAGAGAGAGAGAGAGAGAG
>Ga0210003_1002343_pt1 | contig 16126 bp, 12 predicted proteins | sample LantaG_FD_182804 | JGI IMG/M metagenome (GOLD analysis project Ga0210003, IMG submission 182804) | Deep subsurface microbial communities from Baltic Sea to uncover new lineages of life (NeLLi) - Landsort_02402 metaG (SPAdes) (version 2) | ecosystem: Environmental > Aquatic > Marine > Oceanic >...
CTCACACAGAAAACTCTCTCTCTCTCTCTCTCTCTCTCTCTCTCTCTCTCTCTCTCACTCTCACTCTCTTTCTCTCTCTCTTACCCTCCATCCCAGTCCCCTCCGTCGTCGCAGCCCCCGCGAGACCGGCACCACACCCAGAAGTCGCAGCGGGGATCGGCCAGGCACGACCTGTGGCACGCGTCTCCGCTGCTCGTCTTGTGCGAGGCGGCGGCCCTCAGGACCGCGTTTTTGACCTTGGGCAGGTTTTTGGCCTTGAAGGCCGCGAAGTCGTACAGCGGGGGCTGCTCGAGCCCCCTGGCCGCGAGTTCGGGGGGAGTCGTCGGGTGCTTGGCGTCGATCTGCTCCAGAGGGGAGCCCTTGGAAGCGCCGGCGGCAGAGGCGGCGGCGTTCCTCGCGAACCGGCAGTAGCTGAACTCGTAGTGGGCCTTGTGCGCAGCCTCGCATTTTTTCAACATCTCCTCGTCGACGCCGTGGCCGCTGCAGAGCTGGCAGTCGAAGAAGCGAGTCGTGAAGAGCTTCCAGTTCTTGTTGGCGTCGCCCCAGGCGGTGGTCTTGGACATGGAGCCTGTTGTTGAAGGGGGGTCGGAGGGAGTGGAGGGATAGGAGAGAAGAAGAAGAGAAGAAAGTGAGTTTAGATTTTTCGAGTTTTTTTTTTCGATCTCTTCTCTCACCTCTCGAAAAACCAAATCCCTTCCTTCCTCCCTTCCATTCTTTACCTCCCGAAGCAGCCAGGTCGATCCTCCTCCAGTCGCAGTTGACGCAGAAGTCCGTCTCGAACCTCACCTTCGCCAGATCGGTGCCGGGGTTCGAGCTCAGGAGGTCGGTGATCGCTTTCGCGACCAGGTCCGTCGTCGCCGCGATTTCCGGTGGGGGCTGGTCCGAGTTTATGATCGCCGTCTCGAGCCTCCGGATGAAGCCCCTAGCCCACCTGCTGTTGCGCAGCAGCAGAGCTCCCGTGTCCAGCGACGAAGAGTCCCCGGCGGCGACTTTCGCGGCGTCGCCGACCACGATCAGGTCCTTGCCGGCGTACGACTCAAAGGGGAAGGTGAACCCGACGTCGTCAATCATCGCGTCGAAAAACTGGTACAGGATCCACGAGTCCTCTTCTTCTTCCTCTTCCTCTTCTCCTCCTCCTCCCTCGTGATGAGGACGGTTCGCGTTCCTCCTCATGGGTGTCTCCGCCAGCATGCGCGACAGAGCGGCGACCTTGTTCCACTGGCCCCCGACAGACCCGCCCCTGGGGTGCAGGTCGTCGTCCAATGGCTCCGAGATCAGAGAGAACTCGTAAGAGTGCCAGCGCGCGTAGTCCTGCTTGTTGAAGACGTGGCGGAGCATTGCCTCGGTGCCCCCTCGATAAGTGCACCCTTGGTCCCGAGAAGGGACCTCGGTGAGGACGAGGACACGGGGTTGAGAGGGCGAAGAGTGGAGCCGAATGAAGGTCTCCTGTCCGGGCTGGCGCTCGCGGACGTAGCCAGAAATGTAGCACGACGCGCCGTAGTGCGTGACGTAACCCGGTGTGGTGGCCCCTCGCGGCCTGAGAGGCTCGCGGGAGAGCTCGCAGCCTAGAGAAGGGGCCAGCGCCCCTCGCAGCAGGGGGCAGCCGTTGCCGTCGAAGCACCAGGTCCAGGCGTTGCACCCTTCGGTCGCGGCGCAGGCCTCGCGGCAGGCCTCGGCGCTGGGCTGGCCGTTGCTGTCTGCTGGAACGAGGGTCTTGGAGTCTCTGAGCCAGGGCTCTTCCTGGAGAGAGCAGGAGGTCGAGGCGGGAGGGGAGTTTGAAGCAGCGGCTGCGCCGGCAGCGGCAGCGCCGCCAGCGGCAGCGCCGCCAGCGGCAGCGCCAGCGCCGTGGTTGTTTTTCTCCCGCTCTTTCCTCTCTGCCTCCCTGGCTTCCTCGCGCGCCTTCGCGGCGCTCTCATCGGCGACATCGTGGTGGTCAGGCGGGGGCTTGGCGCCTCCGGGGAGAGCGTGCGGAGGCAGGGCGTCGGCCTTTGACGACGACGCCGACGAGGAAGAAGAAGAAGAAGAAGAAGAGCTCGAGCTCGAAGTCGCCGTCGTCGTCGTTCCGGGGAGGCCGCCGGCGGCGGTGCTGCCTCCTCCAGGGCGGTTGTGGTTCCACGCCAGGGCGAGCAGCACGAACAAGGCGATGCCTCCGCCGCTGATAGTTGAGGGGTTTTGGAGTAGAGGGTAAGAGAGGGGCGGACGTCGGGGGTCGGGGTCAGAGAGCGAGAACGAGAGCAGCGAAAGAGAGAGGAAGCACGCCCGCCGCCGAAAAAACGAGGTTGAAAGAAGAAGAAGAAAAAAAGCAACTCACATCAGCAGCAGCCTCGGTTTCCTCTTCGGGCGCGGCCTCCCGGTCTCCACCCCGACGTAGGACACCTCGAGCCTTCGAGGCGGAGCCTGCTGCGAGGCAGGGGAAGACGTCGGGAGCGTACCGCTGCCTCCTCCGCGGGAGCTAATTGGCCGCCGCGGCGGCGAGCTCGGCGCCATCGAATCGAGAGGGCGATAGCTTGCTCCCTTTTTCTTGAGCTTCCTTCCTCAATTCGCAATTCCTACGCGCTTAGTCTCACGCAATTCCGGTGCGAGGGGGACGAGAGCGTAGGCGCAGAGCTCTGGAGCGGGCGTGGGCGCGCAGAAGAGGAAGAAAGAGCTTGGGAAGCGGGGGAAGAATTGTCTTTTTCTCGCCTTGCTTTTTTCTTCTTGTGTTTCGAGCTCGAAAAAGGAATCGCGGCGCGCCTTTCTTGGACCTCTGCTTCTTCGTTCGACCTCTTCTTCTTTCTTACAAGACCCCGACCGCCGCGACGCACCCCGCCGCCAGCGCCGCCCCCACCGCCACCGCCCTCCCCTCGCTCACCTTCCCACACTCGGCCTGCTCCTGCAAAGCGGGACCCACAAGGAACGCGTGCGCAGCGTTGTCAGCAGCCAGCTGCACCCCGGGCCAGGTCCAGCCGGGGAGGCCCACGGCGACGGCCGCTCCATAGGCGAGCGAGGTTGCCGACAGGCCGACCGAGCACCTGACCGCCGCTCGAGAGACCGCCGCGCGCAGCGCCGCGGCGCGCTGCCGCCCCAGAGCGGCACGCAGGGCCCCCGTAGAGGCCGCCAGAGCCAAGGCGCCGGAGGCGACCCCGGCGAGGACGAAGTCCGCCGAGGTGGGGTTGGCGACGAGGGCGGCGCCGCTCCTGATCAGAGAGGGGGCAGCGCTGGCATAAGCTAGGGAGACGGCCGAAGAGCGCAACAGAGCCGTCAGAGCCGGGTTTATCGTTGTTTTTGTCGTTGATAAGCTTACCCCAAAGAAGGCGCCGACGATCTCGGAGAGGGAACGAGCGAGAGACAGAGAGCTGGAGCGGAGCCAGGAGAAGGCGAGAATGGAATCGCCGCCGCTCTCTCCTCGTCCGACGACAGCCAGCCTTTCTCCCTCTCTCTCTTCTCCTTCGCTGCTGGCTCCAATCCCCCTCGCCTCCCTCGCCGCTTCGATCAAAGCCTTGACCGTCTCCGTCGTCGCGCTCACGATGAAATCGGCGAGCGCGAACAGCAAGCCCGACCTGAATGCCGTGGCTCCTGCGGAAAGGGCGAGCGCGGGCCCGCGCTGCCAACGGGCCACGGAGCGAGCCGAGAGGCGTTCGGCAAAGGACGAACCCGAGGTCGACGAAACCAGCGACAGCGCCTCCGCCGCCGCCTCCTTGGCTAGCTCCTTCTTCCTCGCAGCAGATTTCCCGGCGTCCTTCAGCAATTTAAAGGCGCTCCTCTGCGACGACAGGTCGTCGCACAGCGAGCAGGAGAAGCGGGCAAGGGCCAATCGAACGAGCTTAACCGCCGTCTCCCTCGCCGTCGCCCTGCTCACGGTCCCGAGCAGCGAACTCCACTCCCTGGCACCGGAGAAGTAAGGGGGCCACTTCTCCAGGGGCCCGCCTCCGCGCTCGAACTCCTCTTGCTCGAGGCGGTCGATCTCCGAGAAGTAGGTGTTGGCGTGGAGGGCCTCGTGGAGGAGGTAGCTGGAAAAGGCGTTTTTTGTTTTTTTTCGAAGGGATGAAATGAGTTTCAAAGTCGGGTTTTTTCCTTCGTTCTTGTTTTGAGCCTCCAAATCAAAAACCAACCACACTCACTATTTCCAAAAGGTCCTGAACAAGACAGGGCCCGCCAGGGGCCTCTGCTGCGACGCGAGTAAGGCGTCGACGTCGTAGTCCTGTTTTGATGGGGCGGGGTGGGAAAAATGAGGAAGAAAAAGGTTGAGAGACGACAGTGCCAATGACCTCGTTCTCCGTTTGATCGGGTTGGTTTCTTCTTTGATCAAGCCAAAAAAACGCAAAAAAGAAAAAGCATTCTCTCTCCTCTCTTCTCCTCACCTTGAAGCTGTACTCCGGGTCTGAGGCCGTGACTGGCACGAACGTGACCCCGGAGTAGCAGAGAGCGGTGCCAGGGAGCGCGAGGAGCGAGGCGAAGAGCCGATGCAGCGAGGGCGTCATCGACGATGCATTGCTCGTCGCCATCGCTGATGATGATGCCATCGCTCCCTTGCTCCTCTGCGCCGCCGCCGCTCCAGCCCTGGCTAGGCCGCGCAGGGCGAAGCTGCCGGACAGGCGCATGACAGACGTCATTGCCATGGGGCTGAGTGTGGCCATCGCGGCTCGAAGATAGCAGGGAGAGAGAAACCGCCTCCTCCTCAGAGAGAGAGAGGCGACGAAGAGGCGAAGGAGAGAAATGAAAAATAAAACTCAACCTCTTCTTCCTCATTTCGATCGTTTCCCCGTTCCCCCCCTCAAGGCGTGGCTTTGCGTTGCGTTTGTTGTTTTCCTCCGATGCCGTAACACTGCTTCTGATTCTCGCTCTGTGTGTGTCAACGAAAAAAATAAATAAAAAAGGGCTCCTTCCTTCCTTCCTTCCTTCCTTCTTCCTCCTCCTAGTGCCTCTTCTGCTTCCCGCCTTTCCCGCCTTTCGCCTTGGCCACGCTGCTCGCCCCCAGCCCTGAAAACACCAGCGCCACCGCGGCCCACTGCGTCAGGTCCAGGGGCGTGCCCAGCCACAGAACACTCAGAAGGATGTTGAAGAACTTCCTCGTGGTCGTGATGATGGTGTTTGTCAGCGAGCCGAAGCGCGCGATCGTATAGAAGATGAAGAGCTGCCCGACGGCCCCGCAGGCGCAGAACAAGGCCACGTCGCGCCTCGCCTCTGCCGAGCCGGACAGGGAGGCGAAGAAGCGAGCTCCGGCGCTGGAAGACCAACCTGACCCGGGGAGTTTTCCAAAAAGATAAATACCGTTGTACAGGGCGCACCACGCGTTCATCCACGCCATCGTCCACAGAGGAGGGGTTTCTTTGAATTGAGAGTGCAGCTCGTCCTGCGCCGCGTTGGTGTAGCCGTCGAGGAGGAGGTTGAGGAGGCAGAGGGCGTAGCCCAGGGGCGCGTTGGGTGCCGCGAGGCGTTTGGTCGGGATGGAATGACCTCCTCCGCCTCCGCTCTTGCCTCCGGCGCCGGCAAAGAGGGCGACCCCTCCCGCGATCGCACCGGCGCAGCCGTACTCGAACAGGGAGTAGCGCTTGCCCGACAGCACCGTGCCCATGAGCATGACCGGGATCATCTTGCAGGACTTGGCGAGGACCTAATGGTGGAGTTTGGAAGGGGGAGGTGAAAGAAGGGAGGAAGAGGAAGAGGTTGAGGCCGAGTTTTTGTTTTTCGAAAAAAGAAGAAAAAGAAAAGGTTTCGTTTTTTCGCCGAAACGTTTTTCCAATTCAATCTTTTCTCTCTTTCTCCTTCACTCACCTGCGCAGGGTAGCTGATATTTTTCAGAGCCAGGTAGCCCAGCGTCGGGCCCACGCTGTTGGACAGCCCGGCGCGCCAGTAGGAGGACGGCGGGGCCACCGTGGAAGCGGCGCTTTTCTTCTTGCCTTTCTTCGGCCTCAGCCCGGGCGCGACGCCGAGGAGCAGCAGGGCAAAGACCGCGCACGCGGCGGCCTGTGCGCCGTGCAGCGCGTCGAGCCCGTCGAAGCGCTTGCCTCCGGCGTAGAGGGTGGTCGCCAGCCGCTCCTGGAGCACGCCCTGGGTCAGGTAGGAGGCGTAAACGCCGGCAGCGCCCGTGGCGATGGCGAGAGCGTTGGTGAGCGACGACGATGATGGTGATGAAGAAGACGATGACGAAGCATCGGAATTCGACGACGAAAGAGACTTTGTCGAACCCTTCACGGTCCCCTTTGACCGTGTCTGGACCATACTGACGTCGCTTGTGGCTGGCGCGTGCTGGAAGAGGAGGAAGAAAATGTGGAGAAGGCGGTGAAAACCGATAGAGAAGTGTTGAAACTGATAAAATAAATCGATCGAACGATTTTGTGTTTTTCCTTTCTTCTTCTTCGTCGACCTCTCTCTCGCCAAAGTTCTTTCTCTCTTATTCAACAGCAAAAAAACGAACACGAAAACGGTTTCTGGTGGGGCAAGTGCTTGTCATCTCTTTTTTTTCACACAACAAAGGAGCGAACCAAGAAGCGAAAAGATCGAAACAAAAATCAAATCAAAAATCATCGAGGTGGTAGGTGGTGGGGGACCGTTTTTGCGGAGGGAAAACACTTTCTTTCTCTCTCTGTCTCTCTTTCTCTCTCTCGTCAAAAAAAGGAAAATCAACTCTCTCTCTCTGTCTCTCTCTCTCTCGTTTCTAAGCAGCGAACCCGCGCTTGCTCTCTCTCTCTCTCACCCTCTCTCTACTCTCATCCCTCCTCAGAAGCGGTCCTGCCCGCCGCGGTAGTCGAAGCCCGAGTCGCGGTTGCCGCCCCCGCCGCCGCCGCCGCCGCCGCCACCGCCGAAGTTTGCGTATTCGGTGCCTCCTCCTCCACCCTCGTGCTCTCCATCGCCGCCGCGTCGTCCCCCGCCCCTGTTGCCGCCTCCTCCGCCGCGGTTGCCGCCCTGCCTCTGGTTATTGTTGTGACCGTGGTTGTTGTCGTAATTCCGTTCCCGGTTGTTGTTGTTGTGGTTGTTGTGGCCGCCGTGCTGCCTGTTCTGGTTTCCGCCGCCTTCGTAGTTTCCGCCGCCGCCGCCGCCGCCCTCCTGCTCGTCGGCAAGGCGCCTCCTCTCCGAGGGGCGGACAGAGTCCCCGGCCTTGGCCTTCTCGATGGCGGCGGCCTGGAACTGCTCGACCAGCTCCTCGAGCTTCTTCTCGGCTGCGGCGACGGCAGCGGTGGCGTCCTCGACCGAGAGGACGGGCTTCGGCTCGGCGGCCTCGGCCTCTTCCTCCTCTTCGGCTTCCTTCTTCTCCTTCTTCTCGGCGGCCGGAGCAGCAGCAGCCTCGTCCTCGCCTCCGTCCTTCTTCTTCTCTGCGGCCTTCAGGTCCGCCTTGGCCTCGTCGACCGCGGCCTGGGCTTCCTCTTTCGCCAGGCGCTGCTCCTTGTCCAGGCGCAGGTGCAGTTTTTCTTTCTGGACGTCGGCCTTCAGGATGTCCTCCTCCTTGACGCCCGTGCGCTGGGCGAGCACGGCCTCGCGGGGCTTGGCGGCGCCGAAGGGGTTCTGCGGAGTGGTTTTTGGTTTGTGTGGTGGGTTTTGGTTTTCGGGGAGAGGGAGAGGAAGGTGGTGAGCGCGAGGGAAAAGATAAGCGGGAGATGAGAGGTTGAGGTCGAAGAAAGAGAAAGGTCGATCGCGCGAAGAAGGAGAAGAAAAACGCCGAGTCATCATCAATCGCGCCCCCTCTTCCGGATGCAAGCTCTTCCGGTCCTTTCATCGCAATTCCAACTCCATTAGCAGTCGCAAATAGTCTCATCAGCTCCATCGCGCACAAATTCAAGCTCGCATCATTGAAGCAAAGCGTCCAAAAGCGAGTGTCGATTATGGGCGTATTGGCTTTTTTCCGCTCGCCCCCCGGCGGCTCGAATGGGGGGGGCATTCATCGATAAAAAAAACACTCACGCTCTTGGCCGCCGCGGCCCTCTCGGTCGCGAGCTTGGCCGCGGCACCCTCGTCACGGGGCTTGAGGTTGAGCTTGGGGCGCTCGGAGCGGACAGGCGCGTCCTCGGCGGCAGGAGGGGAGGACATTGTTTTTTCTTTTCTTTTTTTGTTGAGATGGGAGGGAAAGAGGGAAAGGGCGTTCGAAAGGGGAAAAGGAGAGAGTGACGAGAAATCGCTCATTTTTTTTTCTCTGCGAATTTCGGTTCGCAACAGCTCCCTTTTCATCGTTTTTTTTCTTCTCTCCCTTCATGGACGACCTCGACGCCCTGCTCGACCTGGAGGGGGCCGCGTTCGACGACGACGATGGCGTCTTTGACGACGACGACAACGTCGGTGCAGGGCCGAAGCAAGGTAAAAAGCGAGAGAGAAGAAGAGAAACAAAGAGAGAGAAAGGCCCATCGCCGTTTCGACGCCGAACGATGAAACTCAATCTCCATTCTTCCTCTATTCAATTCTCACTCTTTTCACAGCCTCTCTTGCCAAGAAGCGCCCGCTCACAGAGAGAGACACCAACGTGGCAGCCGCTGCCGGGGAGGTGAACGGTAAGACGATGGAGCGAAGGAGGAAAAATAGCTCGCCTTTTCTCTTTATTGTTTTTTTCAATGTTCGATTGACGACGACGACGCGCGACACTCTCTCGACCTCTTCCAAAAAAAAAAAAAAAAACAGACGCCAAGAGGCCCCGCGCCGAAACTCAAGGAGACGCTGACGACGACGGTGGCGACGAGGACGAAGAAGAAGAGGAGGACGAGCTCGTGGCCATGCTCGCGACGCAGGTGGACGTCGCGCCGAGCGCCGCTATGCCTGCTCCTCCTGCTCCTGCTTTGGAGACGGAGAGAGAAGCCCGCGGAGAAAAGGAAACGGCGGCGGCGGCAGCTCCTGAAGATGAAGCAGCTCACGAAGAAGACCCCGACCTCCCTTCCCTTCGGGGCCCCCTCCTCCCGCGCAAGGCCGCCGGGGACGTCGAGGGCGAGGCCTTCCCCGTCACCTCCGCCGCCAGCGGCGAGAGGGTCTATTTGTCTTTTGGGCCGCCGCGCGCCAGGGGCGCGCTCGCGGAGACGGCCGCGCTGCTCGAAAAGGCGAAAGCTTCTTCTTCTCGTTCTCGTTCTTCGCGGAAGACGCTCCTGTCCGCGCCGCTGGAGGAGCTCCAGGACCAGGCCGAGCGCGACGCGCTGGAGCGCGCCCTCGCCGCGGTGGAGGACAGGGACATGCAAGAGGCCGCCAAGGCGGCGGCGGCGGCGGCGAGGGCTGCAGAGAGCAACGCCGCCGAAAACGACGACCGCCGCCCTTCCTCTTCTACCATTGCTCCCCTTCCTCCTTCCCTCCTCTGGGTCGACAAGTACGCGCCCCGCACCTTCATGGAGCTCCTCTCGGACGAGCAGGTCAACCGCGAGGTGCTCAGATGGGTCAAGAGCTGGCACAAAGTGGTTTTCGGCGGTGGAGGAAGCGGAAACCATAACTCTTCTTCCTCTTCGGCGTTTGGCGGCGCTTCTTCTTCGACTTCCGGCGAAAGCGCCGACGGCAGGCCCGAACACAAGATCCTCCTTCTGGCCGGCCCGCCCGGACTTGGCAAGACCACGCTTGCCCACGTCGTCGCCCGCCATTGCGGCTACCTGCCCATCGAGATCAACGCCTCGGACGAGCGGAGCGCGACGGCGCTGCAGGCGCGCGTCAGGGACGCGACCGAGCTGGCTGCCGGCGGGGGTTTGATGCCGGCCAAGGACGGGGGTCGGAGGCCGGCGTGCGTGATCGTCGACGAGGTCGACGGCGCCGCCGGTGGCCCCGAGGGGAGGAGCGCCGTGGCGGCGCTTCTGATGATCGTGCAAGGGACAGGGAGCAATAAGAAGGGGAAGAATAGACGTGGAGGCGGAGCGAGTGTTGCGGCGGTCGCGGCGAAACGCGCCAACGACGGCGACGATGGCGAATCGGACAGCGACCGCGAAGAAGAAGACGAAGCCCCTGCTGCTGCTTCGTCTTCTTCTTTCTCCAAGAACAAAGCCGGATCTAAAAAAAGATCCTCGGGCCCAGGCAGGCTGCTGCGCCCCATCATCGCGATCTGCAACGACGCCTTCGCTCCGGCCCTGCGCCCGCTCCGCTCGGTCGCGCTCGTCGTCCACATCCGCCCGCCGGCGACGACCCGACTCATCTCCCGCCTGAAAGCCGTTTGTTCTTCGGAAAACGTCCAGGCGGACCGCAGGGCTCTGGTGGCGGTGGCAGAGAACTCTGGCAGGGACGTGAGGTCGTGCCTGCACGGGCTGCAGCTGCTGGCGGGCAGGAGCCTGGCCGCCTCGGCGAGGGTGCGCGCGGCGGCGAGGGAAGGAGCAGGAGAAGGAGCTCTTCCTTCTTCTTCTTCTTCTTCTGTTCCTCCTCGCGTCATCACCTACGCCGCGGCTTCAGCCTTGCGCTCGGGCGCCAAGGACGCGAAGCAGTCGGCGTTCGACGTGTGGGGAGCGCTCTTGCACGCGGGGGCCCCGGGCCCCAAGGTCGGGGGCAGCGTCGCCGCGAGGAGCGCTGCCGCCGCCGCTGCTTCCGCTGCTTCTTCTTCTTCGAGAAACAAAAACGCTTCCCAAAAACAACACCGCACCTCTTCATCCTTGCTCTGGGACGCCGTCTCGGATTTCGGCGACGCCGATCTCTTACTGCGTGGCCTCCACGAGTCGCTGCCTCGACTCAGGCTGGCAGACGGGAGGGCGAACCGCCTCGCGGCGGCGACAGAGGCGCTCGCGGCGGCAGACGCCGCGGCCACGCGAGGCGTCGCCGGCTCGGGAGCTTCCGGCGGGGACTGGGCTCTGGCCGCGTTCGCTCCTCTTGGCTTACTGAGGTTCCGTGCCGCTGTTGCCGGACCGGACAGGCCTCGCGTCGCCTGGCCAGCCCTCTTCACCGATGCGGAGCGCGGGCGCGCCGCCAACGCCGCCGCTCTTTCGTTGTGGTCGAGGTCGCTTCCGGCCAAGCTCCGCGCCTCGGGCACCGCTGCCTGCTCCAGCAGGGCTCTGGTGTCGGACGTCGCTCCTGCCTTGCTGCGCGTTGCCAGCGCCCCGGGCACCAGGCCGGTGGCGCACCACTTGCTTTCCAGAAGCGAAAAGGCGTCGCTCGAGGCGACGGTCGCGACGCTTGCCTCTTACAATTTGAGCTACTCGCCGAGGACCTCCAGGGACTCTTTCAGTCCCTTCGCGAACAAGAGATACGGCTTCAACGGCAACGGCAATAACGCTGGTGCTCCTCTGGCCGTGGGGGGCCCCGCGGCTGCCTTCGCCGCTGCCTTTGCCGCCGCGGCGGAGAGTGGCGCCTACGGAGGCGCGATGATGATGAGTACAAACAACCAACGCCAGCAATCAGCAGCTCTTACATCCGCGTCGTCGCTCGCCTCTGCATCTTCTTTGGCGTCGGCGCCTTCCTCGTCTTCGTCTTCGTTGCCCTCCTTTGGAGTCGGGGCCCCCTTGGCGCCTCTGAAAGAGGGAGACCTCGACCTCTTCCCCACCGTCATCTCCGACGTCGTCTCGTTCGGCCTTGGGCGAGCTCGCCCGGGCGCCTCGCTGCCGCAACCCGCCAGAGCCCTGCTGGCTTCCGAGGTGGCGCAGGAGGTGATCAGGAGGAGGGAGGCCGCCTTTGCCGAAAAGGCCGGAGGAGAGGCGAACGCGAAACCGAACGCAGGGGCAGGGGCAGGAACAGCAGCAGCGACCAACGACCGCCGCGCCTCGTCGGCCGGCGCTGGCACCAACAACGGCCCCGTCCCGCTCACGCTCGCCGAGCGCGCAGCCCAGTCCGGCGCCGCCGCCCGCGCCGCCCTCGCGGCGCAGCAGGAGCGAGAGCGCAAAGGGACCTGGCTCGACCACATCCGAGGCCGGGCGTCCAAGAGGCGGGCGGGCGTGCTCGCGGCCGCGGCGGTGCGAGCTGCGGCGTCGGTCGCGGAGGCGCAGGGGCGGCAGATGGCGCTCGCCGCCGGCGAAGGAGACGGAGCAGCAGCCGCAGCTGCCAACGAGGAGCTCTCCCCCGGAGCGATGGCCATGAAGGCGGCTGCCCCCAAGGCCGTCTACAGGTTCAACGAAGGGTACACCAACGCCGTGCGGAGGCCCGTGAGGGTCAGGGAGATGCTTTGAAGTGCCGGAGAGAGAAAGAGAGAGAGAGAGAAAGAGAGAGAAAACAAAATTAAAAGAGAGGGAGACTTGCAAACAAAAAATGAACTCGCTTGCTCCCCCCACTGCCGAGGGCCGAGGCCCTCGCTTGCTCCCCCCACTGTTATTTTCTCTTTTTTTCTTATCTCTCACGCGCTTTCTCGTTCCTCTCTATTTACACGCACACTCAAGGAACGAAAGAAGTAAGCAGATGCGCGAACAGAAGAAAGCTATAGACGTCGGCTCATAAAGACGTTCCGGAAGCAAAGGAAAAGAGGAAGAAAACGAAACGGGAACTTGTTTTTTTGTTTTTTTTGTTGTTCTTTTCTCAAACAAGAACTCGTCTGTTCTCTCTCCCTCTTGCCACTCCCGAAAACGCTCTCCCCGACGCCCAATCTCTCTCCCTAGACACCCGCGCCGCGCCTCTCATTCCAATTCGCACCCAGAAGGGAGGTGGCACGCAAACCAAAAAAAAGACGCTCGAGAAAAAGAAACGTTTTGTCTCTCTTCTTTTTCTGTTCTAAAAAAAAACCCGACTTTTTTCCTCTTCTCTCTTTTGGCGTCACGAGCCTAAAAAAAAAAAAGCCAATTCCATCTATCCAACTTTGTTTTAACGGGGCGAGATCGTGATGTTCTCGTCCTTCTCCAGCAGCGTGCCGTTGCGCAACTCGGTCAGCGCCTTGGCGGGCCACCCGGCGCCTTTAGCCGCCAGAGACAGCGCCAGAGGCACGTCGATGATGATCTCCTTCTCGGTCGGCTTGGCGTCCTTGGCGACCGTCTGGATGTACTCGCGGCCGACGGAGCCGATCCAGCCGGCGACGTAGAGGAAACCGATCGTCGGGATCAGCGTCTCCCCGGCGTGGCCGTACCTCAGGGCCAGGCCCGGGTCCGAGATCAGGTGCGGCAGGCCGTCGGTGCCGCAGAGGAGCCCGGCCTTGGCGTAGTTCGCAAAGCGCTTGTCGGTGCGGTCGATGGTGGCCTGGAGGGCGAGGGCAGGGGCGGAGCCCTCGTCGTACTGTGGTGGAAGAGTGAGAGGTGGTTGGTGGTGGAAGAGGAGAGGTGGAGGTGGAGAGAGCAAGTGAGAAAAGGGAAGAAAGGAAGAGAGGGAGAGAGAGGAAGTCGAGTTTTTTTTTTCGTCTTCTTCGTCGTTTCGGCTCTGATCAGCCTCGCGTTTTTCCGTTTGAAGCTCTCGTCGAGAAAAAAAAAAAGATAGAGCCGCATCATCTCTCTCGCGCGCTTTCATCCTCCTCCTCCCACCACGCAATTATCACCCCACTCCTCTCTCATACCTGCTTGAGTCTCTTCTGGAGGGCCTTGACCTCCTTCTTCTGGCGCGAAGCGTACTGCTTGGACTGCGAGCACGGGGTGAGGCCCGAGACGTCGGCGAAGGCGGGCGTCGCCGTGACGCCGACGGCGATCGCGAGCGCGGCGGCGGCGAGGGCCTGCTTGACCTTGGGGACAGCGGCGACGGGCGCGGGCTTGTCGGCCGAGGCGCGGACCTGGAGTGGATTGGGTCGGTGTGGAGGCCAGAGAGAGGGAGAAGCGCGAAAGAAGAAGGGTGAGATTTCGCCCAATGGCTGCCGAAGAAAGAAGGAAAAAGGCGACGATGCCACCTTTTTTTTCGATGGAAAGAAAAAAGCGAATGAAAGCCGTTGCTTTTTTGGACGAGAGGCACCGTTTTCCGCAAAGACAGCACCCCCCTCGGGAGCGTCCTTTCGGGGCACGATAGTCCTGGGGATGGGCAAGGCAGAACTCGAGTGGAAGAGGTGGTTGCGGCGGGGGGAAGAGATGTTTTTTTCTCTCTCTCTCTCCTCTTGCTCGAACTCTATCGAACAAGAAGAGGACGAAAGAAGAAAGAGAGAAAAAGCGAATGGCATTCTCCACCCCCGCGCGCGCACGGCGCAGCGGCTGGGTTGCTCCGTTTTGGCTGGCATACGAGGCTTCACTACAGACCGTACCGTCAGGGAGGAGCGGGCGGCGCGGAGGGTCTGCATGGCTGGGCTGAGGAGGGGGGGCCGATGAAAGGGAAAGGGGGTAGAGAGATTGAAGGAGGAGTGGAGGCTCGCTTGCTCTGGACCTTGGCTCTCTTTTTTTTCCCATTGCACAGAACTCAACCCCGCGCCTTCAAGCAAAACACTCTCTTCTTCTCCTTCTTCTACGCCGCCTGCATCCTCGCCACCACCATCCCCTGCAGCTCCCTCGCCCGGGCCGCCCAGGCCCTCACGGCGGCGGCGCGCTTGACCTCGGTGGTGACGTTGGCAGAGGACGAAGCGGCGGCGGCTGCGGTCGCGGCAGCGGTCGCGGCGGCGTCGGTCGCCGCGGCCGTCGCCGCCGTGCCCGCCGCTCCACCAACTCCTCCGCCGCCGCCTGCCGCGCTCCTCTTCCCCCCCTTGTCCCCCTTCCTCCCGAGCTCCACCGTGCCTGCCACCTGGTCGATAGAGGCCCCCTCGAGCTCCCCGTCGAGGATCAGGCCGGACACGGTCGCCTCGGCCTCGTCGTTTGAAACTCCGAGTTTTTCGGCCAAATGAGAGAGGCGGACGCGGACGTAAGGGGCGCAGGCCCTCAGAGCCACGGCGCGCCGCAGTAGCGAGCGCAGGTCGCTCAGGTGCGCCTCGAAGAGCGCGTCGCCACCCAGGGAGTCGTCCTCGAAAGCAGAAGAGGGAGGAGCGGTTCCTGCTCCGGCTCCTCCCCCTTCGAGCTCCCTCAGCCACCGGATGCGCGCCTTCCCCTTGGCGTCGGCAAAGACCCTTTCGAACTCCAGAGCGTCCGACGCCTGGTAGGCCCTCACCAGCTCGGTCGTCCCGCGCACGGCAGGGTCTGCGCGGAATGGCCTCGCCTCCTGGGCCTCGAACGGGTCGACTCCGGACCGGAGCAGCATCGCGGCGAGCGCGCAGCGGCGGAGGCACCTCCCGCGCGCGCGCGAGCCGGCCTCGTCGTAGCTCTTGAAGGCCTCGAAGAAGTCCGTGGCGGCGGCGCGCCAGTCGCGGTCGGCCATGGCGACGAGCCCGCCGCACTCGCGGACCACGCCCACGACGCGCGGGTGCGGGATCGCGAGCGCCACCGCGGCGGAGGCGCTGCGGTGGAGGGGCTTGAGCGACCGGGCGGCGTCGCCGCGCTCGGTGCGCAGCCGGATCTGCAAAGCCAGGACGTCGAGCGTCGCCGTCCCCGCGCGCGCATCGCCGCCGCCGCCGCCAACGCCAGCACCAGTAGGAGGAGCAGGAGCAGCACCAGTAGGAGCAGGAACTGGAGTCGGAGCTACTTCCCCTGTGGCCCTGGAGGACTCTGCCCCGGGCTGCTGCTGCTGCTGCTGCCCTTGCCCTTGCTGCTGCTGCTGCTGCTCCGCAAGCAGCTCGTCGAGCAGCTCCGCGGCTTTGCCGTGCGCGCGCTGGTCCAGCCACAGTGACGCCAGGCGCAGGCGCGTGCGGAAGGCGAGGCGGTCGTTGGCGCGGCTCGCGGCGGTGGCGGCCCCTCTGGCGGCGACGGCCTGCGACGTGGCGGACCTGCAGAGCGAGTCGAGCGTGAGCAGGTAGACCCTCTCGAGCACGCGCTCGCCCGCCGAGGGCTTTTTCCCCTTGCGCGTGGTAGAAGAAGCAGAAGCAGGAGCGGTGGAAGCGGAAGAAAAAGCGGCTGCTCCTTCAGCGGCTCCCCCGAGCGTCGTCGCCAAGAAGTCGAGGAGGGACCCGAGCTTCTTCTCGGCCACGGGGGCGGTCACCGCCCCGCGCTGCGCGAGCTCAAGCATCTCGGCGTAGGAAGCCAGCAGGGAGTCGGCGGCAGAGGCCAGGACCGGGTTTTCTTCTTTACCTCCGCTGCCATCTTCGGAGGAGGGCGTCGTTGTCGAAACGACGGCGTCGACAACCGACCTGGCCTTGACCTTCGCCACCTGCTTCAGAGCTTTGAAAGCCCACTCGTCCCGGGAGGGGTTGGTGGCCGCGTCCATCTCGAGGATGCGCTGGAAGCCCTCGAGGGCCTCGGCGAGCTGGTTCTGCTCGAGGTGGCCTGGGTGTTTTTTTGTAGTTTGGAGGTGGGGGAGAGAGAGAGAGAGAGAGAGAGAGAGAGAGAGAGAGAGAGAGAGAGAGAGAGAGAGAGAGAGAGAGAGA
>Ga0210003_1002345_pt1 | contig 16124 bp, 8 predicted proteins | sample LantaG_FD_182804 | JGI IMG/M metagenome (GOLD analysis project Ga0210003, IMG submission 182804) | Deep subsurface microbial communities from Baltic Sea to uncover new lineages of life (NeLLi) - Landsort_02402 metaG (SPAdes) (version 2) | ecosystem: Environmental > Aquatic > Marine > Oceanic >...
CCTATAGAAAGTGTACCCGTCGAACTGCTCGCCTTTGCCGAGAACTCGTGGGTCCTTCGTAGCCTTCAACTCGGCCATCAGAGCAGCCGACAGCTCCGCTTTTACATCGGCGTATAGCGGGTCCTCGGCAACATTGTTCAATTGTCCCGCATCTTTGCCAAGGTCATAAAGCTCCTCGCCCGGACGCTTGCCGAAAGCCAGCTCGAACAATCTATTGACCCCGCCGTCCTTGCGATGCTCCATCATATAAGACTTCGTCGGCGAACCGTCGACGTCGCCATAGGGCATCTTAGGCCAGTAGCCCTCCTGCCACTCCGCTTCGCCAGCAGGGGCAAGCTCAGGCATGAAGTTGCGAATATAGAGAAAATCATGCGTCCGTATCGCCCGCATCGGATAACCGACGCTGTCCTTGCGACAAATAACATGCCGCTCCCTGCCGGTAAAAACCTTGTCTCGCTTCGGGTCCACACGCCCGCCCTTGCGCCGGAGCAATATATCCAAAAAGCTGCGCCCCGTCATTTCCGACGGAACCTCAAGGCCGACCGCCTCCAAAAAAGTCGGCGCCAAATCCGAAAGACTTATAAAATCTTCCACCACCCTGCGGCCTTTAACCTCGCCCGGCCAGCGGACCGCCAGCGGAACATGCGTACCCATATCATACAGATTGCACTTGCATCGCGGAAACGGCATACCATTGTCACTGGTGATTACCACGAGCGTATCGTCAAGCTCACCTTTCGCCTCCAGAACCTGCAGAATCTCGCCAACCTGCCGGTCGAAACGCTGAACTTCCCAATAGTAATCGCATATATCGGTGCGTACATCTTCGCTGTCCGGCAGGCACGCGGGCACCTTAACATCTGAAAGGTTCATTCCACTTTTGAGCCCCGACTGCCACTCGTAGCCTCGATGCGGGTCGCTGCTGCCGAACCAGAAGCAAAACGGCCTGTCCTCCGGCCTGGACCTGAGGAATTCGGCAAAGTTCTTGTAGCTCGGCCCCGCAGGATTACGCGTCCAGCCCCCCGGCCTCCACTTACCAGGACTCCAACCCTTCCGCATATATCCGACATGATAACCGGCTTGCTCCAATAGGTCCGGGTATACTTCGAACTTCGCAGGCAGTGTCCCAAAAAGGTTTGCACCGTCTTCCAGCCGCCAGTGCCATTGGCCTGTAACTATCGAGCCCCGCGACGGCGTGCACGAGGGCGCCGTCACAAATGCGTTCGTAAAAAGTACTCCCTCACGCGCAACGCGGTCGAAGGTCGGCGTCTTAACAACCTTGTCGGATGCGATGCTCGCATGAGGCCAGGACCAATCATCGGCAATCGCAAAGACAATATTAGGCCGTCTCTTGACCCTGCGTCCCCCAAACCGCTGGCCGCCGCTGCACCCCGCGAGCGCCAGCGACGCTATGGAAAAACCCGCTCTCTTAAGAAACTCACGACGCGTGTCTTGACAAGTGCTCATCGCAGCTCACCTCTTAGATAATATCCATATTTAGTCACAAGAACAAACTCATAATCTTTTTGATAGTAAATTATCCTGTCCGACTTTATCTATCACTGCTGCGGCCAGGGCCAACCGTAGGGACATGCAAGCAGCCATTCATCAGCAAACAAGGACATATCAACACCATCGACCCCGTTGGCCCGATTAAAATCTGCACCGCCGCACCAGTTGTTACCGGCGTTACAACCGGTATCTCGCCAGTGTTCGGCGAACTTCGCAAAATGATGAAAATCAACCATGCAGCCCGGGTCACGTGTGTCCCAAAATACAAGCCTAAAACCCAGAAGGGGACACAGGCAAGTGCCTCAAGTATATAGCTATGGTACTTCCCCGGCCGGAAATACAAACGAAGATAACGGATTGACAGGATTTAAGTCCTGTTACTCTAAGGACTCCGGCCACAGTCTCTCATCGAGCCAGCTATCCACCAGGATAGCCAAATCCAGCCAGTCTACCACGCCATCAGGGGACTCAGGGGCAATGTCCGCTGACGGAATGCCAGGAGCCTGGCGCCATTGATTTGCAAGGATAGCATAGTCTTGAAAGCTAACGATGCAATCACCAGTAAAATCGGCTGGAGGTCCATACTGAGGAATGCATCTGGACGAATACAGCCGGATATCATCGAAGTATACCACACCGTCACCACCTTGCACCAAACCGCCCCTGATGCCAAAGCCGACAAAGAGCGTATTGACATCGGCCAGGTTTACATCATTGGGGACTGCCGCAAAGTTGCTGTCACTAAAGTATGTCAGAGGCATATTCCACTCCTGCCAATCCTCAATCTTGATGTTGTCCATATCTTCACCTTCGTTGTCGCCGTACCTAAGCTCAGCGTAAAGGTCGCTGCTGTCTTCAAGACCCACGTACATCTGCTCAGTATCTTCAGCGCTATTGCCCGGGTCACCGTAGAAGCACAGCGACAGCATCTTTGCATCAGAGCTGGCCCAGTCAGTTGGATTAAGGTCTAAGCTTTTGCTCTCGGAATAATAGCCCAGGCTGCCAACCCGACTGTTGCAGTACCAATACTCCATCGACTGCTCATCGCGGACAGGCGAACTGGTCCGAAGGAAAAGCGCTGAGCCGGTACCGTTGGCGAAGTAGTCGGTCCACCCCTCGTCCAGCGGGCAGTCACCTTCACCTTGCGAGGTTCCCGTGTACTCTTCCATATCATCCACAACTGCATAATTTATCGCTGTAAAACTCCAAACTTGGCCCTTCCAGATATTGACACCGTTGAGCTCATCAATCCGCCAGTAGTAAGTTTGGCCTAATTCCAGATTTGCAACGGGGTCATACTCACAGGCATCCTGCCTACCAACATAGACCCCGAGCGTCACGGTGGTATTCGCATCTCGAACCTCATCGAAATCGGTGCCAAAATACACATCATGTGTTGTCATATACAGCCCCGGCTGCCAACTCATAGTTGTATCGGGCGGTACATCTTCGTCGCCGTTGCCCGGAACAGGACCGTAAGCGAACGGCACATCGTCAATCGAAACAAGCCGAAAAGCATTAAGGATTCCACGCCCGCCGACACGGTCCTCACGAACCGGGTCCTCTGCGCAGCAACCGCCCTGATACAGGACCAGTACCGGTGAACCATCGGTCGCAAACCGGATTACCGACGGAACAAGCTCGGCATCGGCCGTTACCTGCTGCGGCTGGACGTTGCACGCGTCCTGGATGGAGACCACGCCTTCAGGGAGGGCGTCCAGATCAATGCCCGGGAACAACTTGCTGAAGGAGCCTTGCGTATGAGGCAGCTCATATGCATCCTTGCCCGACATAGCCTTAATAACCGGCATCGGAGGTACGACATTACAAATACAGTCGCAGCGTACCGGACTTCCTCTGTAGCAGCCGAAATGGTTATGGTAACTATAGAGCGCGTATGCTCCGGCCGGCAGCTCGTACAGCACAAGCTGGATAGAGCCATAGCCCGAATCAGGTGTAGGCCAGTCAACAGCCTGCAGCCAGCTATTGCAGATAGGCTCGTAAATGGGAGAGCTGGTCGGGCACCCGCCGTCCAGATTAGGCATTACTAAACCGCTGACCTTCAGGCCCAGGTCGCCCTCGCGAAGCAAGGTTACCCCCGCATGAATCCCCGTTTCATCGATGCCGGAATCGCTGGGCTTGCTGCCCGTGCCGTCTTCCCATACGGCATCGTGTGAATACATATCATACCACTTTGGTGCAGCCCAGGTCCACCACCCCGGTTTTGCCGTTTCCGGTCTGACTATGTCGTTATCCGGCGGGCAGTAGGGCAAAGCAAAGTCCACCTGTATATCGATAGGCTGTGACACAATTGTGTGCGTGTATTCTATCTGACTGCCGAGATGCGCGTTCGTCGGACTGGATAGCTCGATTATGATGGTCTCGATATGTTCGGCGTCATTTGAATCGGAGACAATCGCAATAGGGATATTGCCATTGGTTTGGTTCGGGTCAAACAGCACTGTTCCAGCCGAAAGAAGATAATCAACACCGCCACCTGTGGCCGTACCGCCGGTTACAGTATAATTTACCGTCACCGTATTCCTGGTAGGACGCGTAAGGCGAAGAGGTGCATAAGCCGGAGTCACGTTCTCCATACCGCTGCCGCTCGCACGCCAGAAAAGAACATCAGGCCGAGGATCGATGATAGTATATGTGTGCTGCGTCGGAGACCCAAGCACCGCCTCCGGGCCGCCCGGACTCGAAAGTTCAATTACTACCGTCTCGTCGTCTTCGTGTTCGCTGTCATCATTGATATCAATAGTGATGAATTCGACCGAACTACCCGGTAGAAAGGTAAGGGTTCCCGAATCCAGAGTGTAATCCTCTCCGCCGCCGGTCGCCGTACCTCCGATTACTGCGTAGTTAACCGTATAAGTTTCACTCTCATTCGGACCGTTGATGGTCACTGGAATATCTACAGAAGTCTCAGTTTCAAGTTCACCGGATGTTGCCGACCCGAACTGCATACTGACGCCACCGCCATAAAGCTCAAATCCGTTAAAATACGGCTGACCGCCTGAAAGACAAGAGTACCGGATAACAACATCACCGCTGCCCGCCGTGAAGGTAAATGCACCGGGCGCGAAATCATGGTTCTGAAGGATGCTGCTCGGCTTGGTCACATTCGTCGCGCCCGTAACCGTAATACGGTCAATAACGTTGTCACTCGCATCCCAGTAGCCATGATAGGTTAACAGGGTGTATTCTGCCCCCGGCGTCAAATCCATCAGCGTTAAGAGCTTATCCGAATTAGGGGGCTGCGGGTTCGGACCATCCTGCATTATGAACGTCTGGTGCACCCACTTCAACTCGTGTGTCGCGCCGCTCTCCTTTCGGCATTCGCATGCACTCGAATCAGGACCAAAGCCGACTTCTACCGAAAAGTCTATCAAGGTGCCGCCAATATTGTAATTGGTACGACACCCCTCCAGGCCGAGCCAACCGGGCTGCGGAGTAGCATCATAACAAGTCCCGATATCAACCTGAAGAGCTACGCCAAGAGAAAGATTACAAAGACAAAGTAATAGAACAACGACCGTTAAACAAAGCACATCTCTACACGTCATCAACTCCTCCTTAATACGGAATTATATCAAATTCAGCTAATCCGACATTTCCCGTTTAATACTGGGATTTCCCACATAACATTGTATATCCTTGTTCAGCTATCCCGGCGTACCGAAACTGAGCCTCTTTTCTAATAGAATATCAAATCTGTCTCGAAAATTCAAGCTTTCCAACTGCATTTTGAAAATATTTCAGCCACAATAATAGCAAAAAAGCGAATCTGGCAGCTGATTATCATTTCTTTGACGTACCTCAACCAGCGTCCCCGTCTGAAAATCAAGTTTTTCAACACATTGAAAATAAACCTGCATCACTGGCGACCTTGGTTCCATGAAATTCGACCGTCAGTTTTCGGTCAAAATCGAGCCTAAGAGCATCCTTGCATCTTTCACCCATTGGGTTCTCCAATTCAGAATAGTAAAACTGGCTTGAGGTGACAAACATACAGATTCCCCGCAGGTCCAAAACCAAGCTCCCGGGCCGCAGGCAACCGGAGGGTTGTTTCTGACGCAGGGAAGGCTTTGGGCTGCTTGACCATCTACATACATCTGGTAGCCGGTGCCTGCTCGCACAAATACAACATGATGCCACAGACCGTCGTCTATATCATCGGTCGAAAAAGTCTCGTGAGACGGCCCGCCGCCGTTATCCCAACCGACTCTGCCTAAACCGTCAAACCTCACCTGGAATCCCTCAAGGTCAAGCGTGAGAGAGCTTAGCAGATTAAGAGGCCCTTTTTTCTATGAACATACCACCTTCAAAGCCGGATGGGATTATTAATTCAGCAATACCTTCGAAACGCCCCGTATCTTTACCGGCCCAAGCAGCCCTGACGGGCGAGAATACTCTCGCCTCGAAAGATAATTCTTCAAAACATTGACTACATCAATCCTCAGCTCGTTCTTGCCCTGTTTTAAGTGCCCCGTTACATCTACCCTGTACGGCGGATACCAGCTTACGCCAACCTTCTTATCGTTCAACCACACTTCTGCCACTTCATAGACCTTACCGAGGTCGAGCTCTACCAATAAATCATCTCTCAACATTTCCGGGCCAACATCAAATGCAATCCGATAATTAGCCGTTCCGCTGTAGTTGCGAACCTCACTTATCTCTCTCCACGCTCTTAGCTCTTCAAGTCTTATCTGTGCTTTACCTTTAAGTCCCACTCCGTCACTGTCACTGGCATAAAGCGTCCATCCGCCACTAAGATGAATCTCCTCCGGCGCCTTCGCCTTTAGACTTTTGAGTCTTCCGTCAGATAAGAGCACTTTGCACGTTTGCTCTCCTGAAATCAGTGCATATAATCTTCCATCCTCATCCCTTATAATATCTCCACCTTCGCACTCGTTTGCATGAAGTACTTGCTCACCTTTTACAAACACGACTACAGCCGATTCAAGATGTCCCAGCCGGACCTTCACTCGCACCTTTCCGTCATGAAGCCTCCATTGACCACATACAGTCTTCTTTCCGGTGTCCGCATCCCATATCTCAGGGATAAGGTCTGTCTCATTGAATTCCACTTCCCCATTGAATTCTTTGCCACAGTTCATAACAAAATAAACCTCGGCCCCTTCGAGACGCCTGTGAAGGTAAGTCAGTATTGCATCTTCGGGGTACCATCTGACAGAACGAGCCTTCTCAAGAACCCGCTTGAAGCCTTCTTGTCGTCCGTCGACCATCTCTCCCTGCCGCCCGGCTTTATTGATACCCTTTAGAAGCTCATCAATCATCCCCCCCTTATGTTCCCTGAACACGGTCCATTTCTCAGGCTCAACCCCGCAGTATGTTACTTTCACCCCTCTTTGGGTCATCTGGTCTATCTTTTTTGCCTCTTTGAGCGTCTTTATGTCACCCAGAAGACAAAGGTGATTAACCTCATACCGATTATCATTACTCTCCCATATTTTGCCAAAAGTATAGGTACTCGCAGCGTCTACACAATTCATCGCCGAAACCGGCTGATGGTCGCTTCGCAGGTTCGTATGCGCATCGGCCGCGTTGCTTTCGACAGGATAGACAAGACTGTCAGCCACCGGCCATCCTGATTGAAGAATCCATTGCATACGCCTTGACCAGGTACAGTATTGCTTCATATACCTCCACCACGGAACGTTACGATTCAGATGTATCTCTGCATACATCCGCCAGCCTGGTAAAGGTACTCCATCCGGCGAATACCCGAAACTGTGAATCTGCACCCGGTTGATTCCGCGAGCATAATGAGCGTTACTGAACCATCTCAGCATTGCAGGATTCGTCTCCCACGACCCTCGAGGCTCATCGAGCCCATATCCTTTTTGTTCGTCACCGAGAGAAGGATTGATTACATTGTGACCATGCCTGCTCATGAAGGTCATGCCCTCCACTGAGACTATCGGCTTGCCGAGGGTATGAGAGACCCACACCGCCTCAGGAAGATTGACCCCTTCTTCTATCTCAGGAACATCACAATTGCTGTACGCCTCAAACAAATCCCTGCTCAATCCCCGTCCATAAGCCTGGGGACGGTGACATAAACCATGTGCGTTAAGCACCTCTCTTGCGTAAACATAGAAATTCTCCAAGACGAGTTGCTGCTGCGTACGCTCCACATCGGCCAGGATCTTTTCACTGTCGTCTCCATATCCTGCCAGAGCATACATTCGCGGGGCCAGTTCATATCCATGCAGATTCGCAAACATTTCATCCATCCCCGGCGTCCAGTAAGGCCTGCCATCATACTCCCAACTGTCAGATGCAACCTCCGTCAACGTTGTCCCGAAATACTTTCCGAGTTTCGGTCCGATTCGCTCGAATAAATAATCCAGATGAAACTTTATTGCCTCTTTGGACCCCGGGTCTGCCGGGTAGCCGTAAGCCTTGTCAAGACCACCTCCGTATCCCAACCAGAATACGCCTATAAGCCACCTGCCCTCCGGCGCCCTCCAGAAAAGCTTCCCTTCTTTACCGGCAATTCTCACGCGGTCCCCAAGATCAATAAAACTGTCAGCCTGTATGCTCTTTTCATTTCCTTCTTGCAGCCGCCATGCAAGAACCTTCGCATCCGGCGGCACACTCACTTTCACTTCCTCACCGATTTGGTTCGGACCTTCCACTACAGTGACCTTCGAGGCCAGTTTTCGTGTTCGATACTCATCCGTAATCCATGTTCCCCCCGGCGGCCAACCCATCCCCATATTGAGCGAAAGCTTAAAACCATAACGCTCCGCCACAGAACACGCATGCTCAAGAACTTCCACGAATTCTTTAGACAAATACTCCAGCCGCTTATGGCCGGCCAACGCAAGCTCTTTATCAACCACATCCTTCTTACGCCACCACGCAAACTCAACAAAACGCAGCTCCGCGCCGGCAATACCCACAGAGACCATCTCTTTGATTTCACGCTCCATCTCCTGCTTCGTGATTGCGTTATCAAAACAGAACCAGTAAACCCACGGCCCCGCCTCCATCGGCGGCTTCTCAAACCCATTGCGCAGCCCCGCAATATCAACCGCCCGATAAGAATAATCCGTCTTTGAAAAGTGCTGTTTCCAATTCTTTGACGTGAGGAATGCTTTCCATTTGTTTTCCAACATATCCTTGTCTGCGTGGCCTGTATGAATCAAAATGCGGTACCGCAACGTCAGGCTTTTTCCGGCTCCCAACGTATATGGCTTGTGGAATAGTATCGCCGGGCTGAAATACGGCATCTTGCCCGAAAGCCACCAGCTCGATGGGTGGCGTGGATTGTCCGGATGGTCAAAAACGGCGACGCCGGCGAACCTGCCTTCTGCAACCTTGCCGCTGAAATCCACCCAGCGGGCTTTAATGCCGCGACTCTCAGGCTCCAGGGGCCCTTCGCTGCTAAGGAATTGCCAGTCTTTTGCGTACTCTGCCATGCGGAGCGAAAGCCCTGCGTAACCACCATGCGCCTTGCCATTTTTCTCACCGAGTATGGGCGTACGGTCGAGCAGCACGTCATTCTCGCCTGCGGTGAAAACGCCGAGCCAGTCGATGTGATAACAGCCGTTTTCGTCCGGTGCACTAATGATAAGGGTTCGTTTTTCGGTGAGCACGGCCGGTTTTTGTGGCCGATGGTAACTGATGTACATTTCAATTTGGGCTGAGTAATCCCTGCCAAGTCTCGTTTTCAGGTCTACAACTTCAGTTTGTCCCTCCGGCAGTTCCGGGTCCCAGTAGTTGACGCCATTGATGGACTTCCACGAGAACCATAACGCCCTGTGCCAGGGATGGTCTGGGGGCCTGAGCCAGGTCAGTTCTGCGCCGTCAGTGAGAGACAACGGGTAAAAGTAGGGCCGACCTTCTTGCTTTCTATAGTTGAGTTGCCAGACAGTTTGTTCTGAGTTGAGCAGCGCAATAGAGCTATCTGTCTGCCGCCAACTGTAGCTGGATTTCCCCCGGGCCTGTTTGGACGAAGCGAACTGACAGCCCAGCAATAATAATGGTATGCCAAGCAGAGTTATCGTCCAGCCGATGGTCTTAGTAGTGCAGCTCATTTACCTGTTCCTTTATCATTCTGTCAGGCCGGTGAAATCGACTTCAAGTCTTTCATTGCCCCTGACCATCTGGTCCCAGGTTACCCTGGTATTCCTGCCTGCTGCCTGGCGTCCCAGGATTGTCGCCAGCGTACTGTTGATGCTTGGCTCAAGCGTTGGATTATCGTATATTTTATTGACGATGCTTTTATGGAAGGCGGCGATATTTCGAATGGCCCCCTGGACATAAAGATTTTCCACTTTTCCGCCGCGGTAGCCCGCGTGAATGCCAAGCATCCTCACCTGCCCGCTATAGGATGTCTCGAGAAAACCTTCCTGGCAGTAGGCATCACAGTCGCTGCTGAAATCCTTCCTGTTTCGCAGGTGCTCGCCGCGGTGATTCAGTATTACGCCGTCTTCAAACTCGTACGTGACCGAATAGAGATAATTTGTGTCCCCGTTGGGATTGGCCTTGGCGACTCTGGCAGAGCCCGTCGCGCTAATGGGTTTTTTCCCGGCAAGCCACAACGCCACATCAATAGCGTGAATACCACTATTGACGAACATACCGCCCCCCAAAGCGACGTCATTTGTCCAAATCAGACGCTGCAGCCTGCTTTCTATAGTTGCGGTTTTAGGCGGGTCAGAGAAACCATCATCTGTATAGACTGAGCTCAACATCCCGATTTTGCCAATATCGCCGCGATGCACACGTTTAATGCCTTCGATAAAGAAAGGGTCGGTACGAGTCTGGAAATCGACCAGAAAGACCTTGTTGGCGGCAGTTGCCCTTCTGCCCATATCCGCAACCGCCAAACATCCCGCTACATCACATGCCAATGGCTTGGCGATATAAACATGGCATCCCGCTTCAACGGCGGCCTTGACATGGTCGGCAAAGCAATATGGGGGTGTCTCCAGGAACACCGCATCAGGCTTGCCTGCAATAAGTTTCTTATAACCTGAGAGACCGCTGAATCGACGCTCTTTTGAGACCTTGAACTGCTCGCCGGCGGCATTTACAACTTCCGGAAAATAATCAGCAACCGAAGTAATCTGATAGCCACCGTGTTTTTCTATCAGCTCTGCAATCCATCTTCCTCTGCCGCCGAGGCCGATGACGCCGACCTCCAGACGCGAATTGACCTGTGTTCCACTGACCAAAGAGGGTTTCATAATGGTAAAGGATAAGGTGGCGGCGCCGGCGCCCTTCATAAAGCTGCGACGCGTTATACCTTTTCTTAAACGACATTTCCCATCAAAAGGCTCAAGAAGCATAATTCACTCCTTTTCATACCAACAATCTGACATTTCCCAGATAACATTGTATGTCCTTGCTCAGCTACGCCGCTGGGCCTCTTTTCCAATAGAATATCAAATCTGTCTCAAAAATTCAAGGTTTCCAGCTTCATTTTGAGACTATTTCAGCCACAATAATTGTGGTTGCCGGGTTGTCGGTTTTGGGTATAATGACAGGAGATTAAAGGATCGCTCGCACCTCTGCTGAATACGTCAGAAGACTACATGAAGTAACTCAAAAGATTTGCAAATTGTTGAATAAGGCTTATACTCACGACTTATGGCAAAGAAATCTGCATCCGGTTCTAAGAAGGTCGCTGCGGTCGGCAAACCGTCGGCGTTGATTGATACGCGGGTAATTTATTGCGGCGATAACCTTGAACAATTGAAAAAGCTGCCCGAAAACAGCGTTGACCTTATCTATATCGACCCGCCTTTTAACTCCAATCGCAACTATGAAGTCTTCTGGGGTGAGACAAAGGAAAAACGCGCATTCAAAGACCGGCACGCATCCACGCAGGCCTATATCGAATTTATGCGGCCGCGCTGTATTGAACTGCACCGGGTATTAAAGAAAACCGGCTCGTTCTATTACCATTGCGACTGGCACGCCTCACACTATGTCAAAATAATGCTCGACCAGATATTTGCTGAAAACAGCTTTCAAAATGAAATTGTGTGGAAGCGTACTTCAGCTCACGCAGATACTCATGGATTTGGACATATCCATGATACAATTTTTCGCTACTCAAATGGGAAGAAGCCAACGTTTAATATTGAACTTAAAGAATATTCACAATCCTATTTGGAGGGATATTTCAAATATACTGATGAGTACGTTGACACTCGGGGTAAGTTTAGAATAAACGATCTAACCGGTTCGGGATTACGAAATGGTGAAACCGGCAAAATGTGGCGTGGGTTTGACCCCTCCAAAATTGGCAAAGGTCGCCATTGGATGCGCCCACCGGAGGAACTGGGAAAATTGGCTGCCGATGGTAGAATTTATTTCCCTTCAAAAGGCGGCGTTCCAAGTTTGAAGCGTTATATAAATGAACTTAAAGGCCAGCCAATAGATTCTATTTGGGATGATATTCCATCATTAACAACTTTTTCAAGTGCGGCAAAGGAATCGCTTGGTTATCCAACACAGAAGCCATTGGCGTTGCTTGATAGAATTATCAAAGCCAGTTCTAATGAAAACGATATTGTTCTTGATGCATTTTGCGGGTGTGGGACAGCGCTTGTTGCTGCGGAGAATCTCAACAGACAGTGGATAGGTATTGATATTTCACCGACTGCCTGTCGGGTGATGGCCAAGCGAATGCGCGATGTTTGCGGGATGAAAGAAGATGAGAAGCTCTGGCGGATTGGACGGGGCTTTATTGTGCGTGATCTGCCGTGGAGCGAAAAGAAGCTTCGCGAACTTCCACCGTTTGAATTCGAGAACTGGGCGGTTATCGCGCTGGGCGGTATTCCCAATAAGGCGCAGGTCGGCGATATGGGAATCGATGGGCGTATTTATCCTGTCTCTGCTACACCGAAGAAAAAGAAAGGCGAGTTGGACTTCATGGATGTCTGGTATCCCATACAGGTCAAGCAGAAAGATAAAGTCGGCAGGCCGGACATCGATTCTTTCGAGGCGGTGATGATGCGCGAAGACCGCACAAAAGGGTTCTTTGTCTCATTCGATTACTCCGGTGATGCCATGAGCGAAATAGATGCCTTTTTCAAAAGAACCGGTAAGAGCATAATCGCCCTGACCGTCAAAGACATCCTCGAAGAACAAATCGCCCACAAATTGGCATAAGTAATATTGAAGAACCAACGGGAAGTTGTTATACAGATTGTATAATTATTGTTAGGCCATGAAAAGATGAGAACGAGACTTTGGAATAATCTAACAAATATCAGATTCAAAGCTTTCTACTGTAACCGTTGCTCCACCTTAGCCGGAAAATATGGGCGCGCATATTCATTCATCCTTTCTTTCGCCTCTGCGAGTTGTGTTGCTGCGTGGGCAATCTGGAAACAGTACCAGAATCTATGGGCCATTATTGTTGCATTCGCTCAGGTCCTCCATATTGCGAGGCCATATATCACATTCTTGAAGTCGGAGAAGGAATTCCTAGCTATGTCATTCGAGTTCAAACATCTCTACCTTTCGTACGAGCGTCTCTGGTACGATTTCGAGAATGGGATTATCACCGAGGAGCAGGCAAATGAGAAATTCTACGAGTTTCGGAAAATGGAGATCGAGATCGAGCACACATATCAATCAACGCACACACCCGAAATCAAATGTCTTATGTCGAAGGCCCAATGCGATACGGATGGTGAACTCTCACTCAATTTTGAAATAGGAGATAGCAAATGAGTAATGAAAAACCGCCAACACCAACACCCAAACCGCCACCACGACCAACGCCCAAACCGCAACTACCGCCAACAAGGCCTCTGCCCGAAAGACACGTTCCAAACATTCCAAAACCCCCACCACCTCCACCACCAAGGAAAGGGGAGTAGATACAATAATTGCGTTGGTAACGATGAATCCCACCCTTGCCGCATTTCAATTGACACTTGCCGTGTTTTTGGGGGGGAATGCGGGTTTACAGCTTTAAAATGGGGTTTGGGGGCTTTTCTTTGCCTTGTTTGATGATTGAATCGTTAAAAATCAAGTCTGAATCGTTACAGTTCAAGTCTGAACCGTTATAATTCAAGTCTGAATCATTGCAATTCAAGTCTTAATCATTTGAATTCAAGGCTTAATCATTGAAATTCAAGTCTGAATCGTTGCAATTTAAGGTTGAATTATCATCTTTCAAGCCTGATATTGCCGATAGTATGCGTTGACCATGACTAATTATATAGGAGTTTTACTATGGCACAGTTTCCATTCAAGCAGTCAGATATTCTGGCGCTGGCCGATAGTGTGCTGGCGGGATTGACCGGCCATACGGCAATCTATCCCGACCCGCCGGTAGATTCAGCCGACTTTCAGGCGGCGATAGATTCTTATCATCAGGCCGGCGCAGACCTGACAGAGGCCAGGGCGGCAAAGGAGATGGCGACCAGGGGAAAGCAGGATGCCCTTGGCGATCTGAAGGACAAGCTGAAGAAGCAATTGCGCTATGCCGAGAACGTCACCGGCTTCGATGACAATAAGCTCAATATGCTCGGCTGGGCAGGCAGGAGGGAAAAGAGCTCGATCCTGCCCGGCCCTTCTCCCTTCTATCTCCTGTTCTCCTGCTCCTGAAAATCAACCAAATGCGCAGGCGCCCAGCGGCCCAAACCGGAAATTCTAAAAAATTTTAACTCCTTTCCACATAAGCACTTACGCTCTTCGAGCACCCGAAAATACCCGAATTTTCGCACGAAACGCGCAGGTCGGCCTAAATATGAAGGGTGCCCTTTTTTCGCGCCCAAAAAAGGAGTATCGAGACTATGCTCAAATTCTCAACTGCAAACACGCCAAAACTGGAACCAAAACCTCCCCCTGGCATGCCTGCTTGCTCTACTATCTACTTTCTACTCACTTCTCCCCCATTGCAGGTGAATGCGCGCACAAAACAACACCTTTTATGCAAAACAAAGCCAATTTCCAAAGGGCTGATAATGACTGTAACCTCAGCTCTAACAAGCACTTACGAAGAAAAACCACCCCCGGAGGCGCCAAAAAACAAAGCCAATTCAAAACCAATTGGCAAAAAGGCCGCGACCCTTGCCAAACTTCACCAAATACGAGCTACCAGTTCCGACCTACTATCCTCCGTGCCTATAAGGCACCTCTGGCCGGGGTTCCTCCGCTACACGCAACCCGCGCGCACAAAACAATACCTAATTATGCAAAACAAAGCCAATTTCCGGAGGGCTGCTAATGACTGTAACCTCAGCTATAACAAGCACTTACGAACACAAATCACCTCTGCGAGCCCCAAAAAACAAAGCCAATTTCAAACCCCGCGATGTAAAGCTGCAATATCCGAAACACACCATCCATCTCTCTGTATGCTAACAAACCACAGGCGCTATACTAACAAATTCTCCGTTTCTTGCACGGACTTACTTGCCAAATCCGGGCTGTTATTACTTCCTGCTGCCGGCTTCATTTATCCGCAGCTCAACAATCCTTTTTGTCGAACTCGTGACCTTAACCTTTTCGCTTATGCGAATCGGCCAAATCCAGATTACCTTCTCATTGTCACTAATGACAAGTATTTTCTCCCGCAATTGGCGCGGCGCCTTCGCAGCAGTCAGGAATTTGCCAACCTTCTTCTCACCGGCAAGTCCCAAAGGCCAAAAACGCTCGCCGCCCCGGCGATAAGCAATAAGCAGCGGGGCCTTGAGCCTGTCAAAATCGAACCACTCAACAAGGCTGCTCTTTTTTGCCTTGAACCTCTCAAATGCCCGCTGGTCCGCCTCGACAATACTTGCTTCAATAAGCCAGCCGCCAAACCTCGTCCGCCCGGGCAATGTCACTTCGGCGCTTTCGGCTGCGCTGCGACCCGCATGGTCTTCTTTCTCCGCCGCGGCGAAGACCAGCTTGCCATACTCGCGTCTAACTGTAAAGCCCATTGGCAGCGAAACCGCCCCGCACGACAGGTTTGGCCCAGCCAATTCCAAGGTCCTTTCGTAGTGTCCCTGTGTCAGTGCCGCCTGTGCACAGCCTACCGAACTCAACGCCCGTCGCACAAGCTCAACCTTTACCGCCCGGTGCTGCGAGCTGAAGGATTTCGTCTCAAGACTCAATCCATCCGGCCCCGTATGGGCCACCTTCGGCCACAGCTTATCCGCCTCTCGGCAAATCAACCTGTAAAACCTCTGCGATGCGCGTGACAAATCGAATAACTCCCCGGCAAGACAACTGCGGCAATCCCGCTCCAACGCCGGTATCAGCCGATGTCGAATGAAGTTTCGTCTGTAGGTTAAATCATAATTTGTGTGGTCAAGGCGCCATTCGAGGTCTTTCTCCTTCAGGTACCGTACAATGTCATCTCGTGTCAGACAAAGCATCGGCCTGGCGAACTTAACGCCGCCCGCAAATTCGCGTACCGGCCAGATGCCGCCGAGTCCCCGAAAGCCGGTCCCGCGAATCAGACGCTGAACCACCGTCTCGGCGTTATCATCTTTCTGATGTGCCGTCGCTATCCAGTGACTGCCGGCGGCCCCGGCAATATCAAGCAGACTCTCAATCCGAAGCTCCCGCGCAGCGGTCTCAATCGACAGCTTATTGCCGCCGGCATATCCCCGCACGTC
>Ga0210003_1002348_pt1 | contig 16115 bp, 14 predicted proteins | sample LantaG_FD_182804 | JGI IMG/M metagenome (GOLD analysis project Ga0210003, IMG submission 182804) | Deep subsurface microbial communities from Baltic Sea to uncover new lineages of life (NeLLi) - Landsort_02402 metaG (SPAdes) (version 2) | ecosystem: Environmental > Aquatic > Marine > Oceanic >...
GGTGCTTGCGCAGCCGCGCGACAAGCTCGATCTCGACGATCTTCGCCTTCTTCGGGTCCTGCATCAGACTCTCCAGCACGTCTGCATCGAGTACGAGCGTCTCGAGGTCGTCCCGCACTGTCTCGAGGTGCACGTTGCGGTGGACAAGCTCCACCGTCTTCGCACCAAGCGCGTGCCACAGCAGTTTGCCGTTGCCGCTGGGCGGCTTCACCGACTCATACACCATCGTCAGCCAGCGGTAATCGTCCTCGAACGCATTCAGGCAGGGATCGGGCGACAGCGCCTCCCACAGCCGCGAAAGCACCGAATACTCCGCCGCGAAAGCGTCGCGCTTCGCGTTGTCCGGCAGGCACTCCTGCGCGGCGATCAGCCCCTCGTAGCCGCCAACGGTGCGGTCCACCCCCGGGAAGAATGCCAGGCACTTCGCCATCGACTTCGGCAGCTCCTTCTTCAGGTCGTCGAGGTTCGTGATCACGCGTTGGATCGCCTGCTCGTCGAAGCTCAGCGCCTGCGCCACGTCGTCGAAGATGCCGATGTAGTCGACGATCAGCCCGTGCGTCTTCCTCGGGTATGGCCGGTTGGTGCGGCAGATGGCCTGCAGCAAATTGTGGTCGCGCAGCGGCTTGTCGAGATACATCGTCTGCAGGATCGGCGCGTCGAAGCCGGTCAGCAGCTTGCTGGTCACGATCAGAAACTCCAGCGGGTCCGACGGATCGCGGAAGCGGTCGAGCAGCTTCTCCTCGTCGTCCTTGCTGCGGCTGTGCGGGCGATATTCCTCCTCGCCGGAAATATGCATCACCACGGCACTCGCCTCCGGCGGCAGCAACTCGTCCATCGCTTTCTTGTAGAGGTCGCAGCACTCGCGGTCGAAGGTCACCACCTGCGCCTTGAAGGCGTTCGGCTCAACCTTCTGCTGGAAGTGCTCGACGATGTGGCCCACCACGCCCTTGATCCGCTCGGGCGATTTGATCAGCACCGCCATCTTCGCGGCGCGTTTCGCGAGGTCGTCGCGGTCCTGCTCGCTGAGGTCGTTGGTGATGACGTTGAACGCTTCGTCGATGGCCGCGCGGTCGATCTTAAGCTTCACCTCGGCCGCCTCGAAATGAAGCGGAAGCGTCGCACGGTCGCGGATCGAATCCTCGAACGAGTAGCGGCTCATGTAGCCGTGCTCGTCTTCGTCGGCCCCAAACGCCCAGAAAGTGTTGCGGTCTGACCTGTTGATCGGCGTGCCCGTCAGGCCGAAGAAGAACGCATTGGGCAACGCTTCGCGCATCTTGCGGCCGAGGTCGCCTTCCTGCGTGCGGTGGGCCTCATCGACCATCACGATGATCTTGTGGCTCTTGTTGAGCAGGCCGCGCGACTCGCCGAACTTGTAGATCGTCGTGATGATCACCTTGCGGACGTCCTGCTCGAGCAGTTGGCGCAGTTCGTCGCGGCTCGCCGCGCCCACGAGGTTCGGCACGTCGGCAGCGTTGAAGGTCGCCGATATCTGCGTGTCGAGGTCCACCCGGTCCACCACGATGATCACCGCCGGGTTGCCCAGCCCCGGGTGCATCCGCAGCTTCTGCGCCGCAAACACCATCAGCAGCGACTTGCCGCTCCCCTGGAAATGCCAGATCAGGCCCTTCCTCGGGCTGCCGGCCGTCACGCGGTCCACGATCAGGTTCGCGGCCTCGTATTGCTGGTAGCGGCATATCACCTTGATGCGGCGGTGCTTCTTATCGGTAGCGAAGATCGTGAAGTTCTGCAAAACGTCGAGCACGACCTCCGGCCGCAGCATGCGTGCTATCGTGCGCTGCACGTCTTCCAGGTTGCCCTCCGCCGGATTGTCGGGATCGCGCCACGGCCCCCAGGTATCGATCGGCATTCGGATCGAGCCGTAGCGGTAGGAGCGGCCGTCCGTCGCGAAGTTGAAGACGTTCGGCACGAACATCGCCGGCACGTTCTGCTCGTAGTCGGCGCTGATGTCGTTCGCGCCGTCCACCCACGTCACCGACGGCCGCACGGGCGTCTTCGCCTCGCCGATGGCCAGCGGCAGGCCGTTCACCAGCAGCACGAGGTCGAACCGCCGCTCGATCTCGCCCGCCCGGAACGTCCATTGGTTGGTCACCACGAAATCGTTGTTCTCGAGGTCGTCGAAGTCGATCAGCCGGACGCTCGTATGCTCGTTGTTCGGGCCGAAAGGCATCGTCTTGTCGCCGCGCATCCACTCTGTGAAGTGTTCGTTTGACCGCACCAGGCCACCTTCGGCAACCGTGATCGGTACGGCCCGCAGGCGGTAGAGCACCTCGTCGGCGCGGTCGGGCCGCTCGCCGATCTCAGGGTTCAGGCGGATGAGCGCGTCGCGCAGCATCGGCTCGACGAACACCTCGGTCGTCTTTCGCGGCAGGTCCTTCGCCGGCAGGTACCGCCAGCCAAGCTCGGCCGTCCTGCGCGTCACGCCCTTGCGAACGTACGCCTCCTCGCGCTCCGCCAGCCGCCCGGCGGAGGAGAGCGTTTCGAGGACCATCTGCTCGACGGTGTTGGATTCAGTGAACATAGTTAGACCTCACGAATCTGGGGCATCAGATGACTAGTTATCTCATTCCTCAGTCTCTTGCTGTTCAAGACATGCTTAGCAAGTTCTTCGAGCGTTCGCTCGAACGCCGCAAGACAACGCCCAATCTGTTGCTGCTCTTCTCTTGGCGGAACGAGTACCGCTGTTGAAAGCAACTGCTCTCGCGTTATCCCTGGGATCACACCGTCTGCCATTCTGTTCAGCTCTTCACTGTATGACTTCAGTACAGAATAGACAAAGTCCGGATCCGCTTCCGAGGGGCGTGCGGCCATAAGCTGTCGACTTATGCAGTATGGTCTATCTGCCCTTACGACTTTGCCGGCACCAGAACCTTTCACCGTAACGAGAACATCTCCACTCTGGCAAAGAACCTTCGGTCTCTTTGTGTACTTTGTGACACAGATTGCTCCATCTGGAAAATCTGCTGGCCCAGTAAGATAGGGAACACCTTCTGGTCCACTGTCGCAGTACCTCGATTCGACATGCTGCCCTGACCAAAGCTCCACAATTTCTCGGAGATATGCTCGACGCCACAGAGGATTCAGGGCATCCTTGTCGTCCATAATCAAGCTGTGTCTGAGTACGTTAAGAAGGATTGCTCCCTTACGTTGGGATAGAGAGTACTCCGACACCACTTCCTCCGCCGCCCATAGAATGTCCGCGATCCGGCGCTGCTCGTCCTTGGGCGGGAGGGGGAAGCTGTATTCCTTTAGTTGGCTCCACTTGGTGCGGGGCGAGAGCGAGCCGGCCGAGGTGCCGAGGGCGTGGTCGAAGAAGCCGTCCGACTGCACGATGAACGGAAGCAGCTCGGGGATCAGTTCGTCGTTTCTCGGCTGGAAGGTGAGGATGTCGCTCGAACAGATGCCGTCGAACTCGGCGACCGCGACCTTGCGCTGGTAGGCACGCCGCTTGCCGAAGAGGACCTGCCCCTTCACGAACTTCCGCGTAAACGACGTCCCATCCTTCACCAAGCCCCAGTTCTTGATGTGAAGGCACTCCGGCTCGATATGCTCAAGCCCCACGTACCGCTCCACCCCCGCCCCGAGCGGATCGCGCTCGACGTAGTTGGTGCACTCGACGACATCACCGAATTTGACGAGAGGCCACAAAGATCGAGGCTCAGGCCCCGATGGGGCGTCAGCTTCATAACTGGCCATAGCGTTCTCGCCCATTCGCGCTTGGTAAGCCACTGATTGCAGCACATCTACGCGCCTTCTGAAGGATATCATCATAGGTTAGCACTTCAATATCAGGCACACGAGACTCGATCTTACGCCGTTCGTAAGTAGAATGAAAAGAGCTTGATCTGCCAATGATGACAGCAATCTTGGGGAAGTACAACTCGCAACCGAATTCCTGCCTTGCTGCCTCTGCCGTTGACTTGCTGGAGAAGTAGTCTCTATACTCGAGAAGCTGATCTCGTGCTAGCATAACACCTTGCAGAAAACCTTGCCGATTAGCTGAATGCCGCGCCAACGACACCGAAGGAAGCTTCAGATCCAGTATCTTGGGCTGCGCAAAACCATAAGGGATGAGGATGAAATCAGGTATAAGATCCTGCTCATCGTCTCGCATCAAGATAGGCTGTGATATTAGGCGACCATAGTCCGTACCCAATAAGAAGAGTGGATTCTTCTCGAAAAACCTCTGGAAATCATCTTCCGCGGCCCTGCTTGAGTTGATCATTTCCTCAAATTTCGATAGCGTTTCCGCATGGTCATGAACTGCGGAGGCGTCCGTCAGTAGATTCTGAACGCAACCTGAAGCTGTAGATGAACGCTTGTGAGACAGTTGCCACGATACTTCGTCAACGAACGAAAGTGGGCGCACATGGATGCGCCCTTTGGCTAGGAATATGATCAACTCTTGGTGGTCGCCACGCACGGGGGCGTGTTCTCCTGCCCTCCGGGAGATCTTTAGCAGAGCCTTCGAAAGGTCCTTTTGGGTAAGCCTGCTTTTCCCTCTATTTTCGCGCAGCACTTCGGCAGTAGTAGGAACGTGATGCTGTTGCATCAATGCTTTGCCAGATGCGTCACGGATAAGCCGAGCTATCATCCTAATGTAGTCGGCCAGTCCAATAACGTGAACATCGGTGGTTGAAATGCTGTAGGAAGACCTTGCGCTCAGCCATGTAGTGACCAACTCTGGTTGATAGTCAATACCTTCCTCATATTCATGCCAACCCAAATCTTTCTCATGAAGGTACTTATTCAGAATTGGACGGACGGAATCAATGGTGGATGAGTATTTTCCGGATCCTTGGATCGCGTTCTTGTACCTAATTCGACTTTTTGAACAACGCTTTCCCAAAACTTGGCTCATTAGGGGAACCAAATCCTTCAATTCCGGCGGTACAATAGATGGAGAGTTTTCTATAATCGCCAACAATAATGAGAAGTCGGTAAGTTGCGAAAACTGTGCCTCCGCCCGAGCAAAGGATAACTGCAAAGACCGTGTTGGCATAACTTTCGCTTGTGTCAACCATTGCATTGACACTTGCTGTGCAAAGCCGTTCATCATCTAACTCTGCCTAAAAAGGGTAGGTCATCCATTCTAAACAAAATCGAACCTTCGCCGCAATCCATTCAAGAAGTCTCTTCTCATGTGCTTGTCATGCTGAAGCCGGCCGACCACGATGGCCGCAGAGACGCCGATTTCGGCGGCGAAGCGCTTCACGGTGGCGGCCTTCCTGTAGTCCATCGTCCTGAGTCTTCTGTAGTTTTTTGGTGGGATCAGGAAGTCTCGGGCATAGCGGTCGGCCTCTTCCTCTTGTTCGCCGTCATTATCGCTGCCTTCGACGAACACGTCCCGCTTGCCGTGCTTGATGATATGGGCGGCCTCATGGAAGAAGGTGAACCAGAGAATGTCCTCCCACTTGCCTCGCAAGCTGAGCTGTATGAGCGCCTTGTCGGGCGTGAGCCATCGGGTGACACCATAGACCGGTGCACCTTTGATCGGTGGTGTGAAGACGACGGCGACGCCAGCTTCAGCGCAGAGACGAACCACCTCCTCCTGGAACTGTCTTGCCGGTGCGCTCGTAAGACCACGTATCTCATTGAGTGCCTCGAGAAACACATCCTTGTCATAGGGTGCACACTCGATTTCCTGTGCCTGAAGCTCACCCCGGCGTAGCCAAACTGAATTCGCCTCGGGCTTGAGGTTGAAAACCTTGGATTTCCTGTAGGTCGCATTCGGCGCCGTCCACACCTCGTTCCACTGGTCTGGGGAAGCAACGCCAAAGTACCTCAGCAGTTGATCGACCAGGTTGGCTTTGTCGTCGCTGTCTTGTATCAGCCCCTGGTTGATCATCGCTCGCACGGGGAAGCTCTTCAGCCAGGCCACCCAATCGACCGTCTTCTCCCTCTGTTCCATGCGGGCGATGCTCTCGCGATAGCGGCGCTCGCGGTTCAGCCAGAAGCTGGCCGGGATGCCGAGAACCCTCTCAAGGCCGATAGCCGTCTCGGGGGTGATCGCAGCATTATGCTTGATGATGTCGATCACGGCCTTCTGAGTCTTGCCGATCCGGGTCGCGAGTTCGGTCTGACTCATCCCCATTTCCTGCAGGGTCTCCGCCAGAGTCTCGCCTGGCGGGGTCACCACATCCGGTTCGTACTCGTTCTTGAGCCTCTCACTCATTATGATAGTTCTCCGCCAGTTCCAGTATCCGGATTGCCGTCACTTTCATTCGATCCAGACCGCCATCGGGCTTTTCGGGGCAGGGAGAGTTCGCGCATTCGAAGACCATGCGGTAGCCGCGGTCAAGCTTCACCGCGATCTGCCCTTTGCGATTCCCCGTGAGTTCATGACAGCCGGCCTGCGGGATTTGCTGCATTACTTCGAGATTATCGGCGTCGCGCAGCTCGTCCAGACGGGCCCGCACAAGCTTCGCCCGCCTCGGATTGCCTCGAAACTCCTTCCGCAGCTTCGCGTCGCTGTTCGCGATCTTGGCGTCCTTGTCCCTCTTGAATAGTATATCCATGTTGTCAGGTCCGGTCAAGGAAAATATTAACCTCTGAGGTTAATCAAAATACCTTAGGTCTGGGTACGGCAACCTTCCGTCTGTGTCATTGAAAAACAGCAGGAATATTCGGACATCCCGGCGCCACTCCTCGAACGTGCCAAGCTCGCGAGGCCTGAAAGCATGAATGCTGTTTCGTCGCTCCTGAACGTGTCTGACCCAGTCGCTCCAGTCAAAGCCCACGTCCCAGATGTTCTTACGAAAGAACTGAAGGAGTTCCCGCATCGTCAATTCTTCGGGGTCCTTCTGCTTGGGGTCGTTCTGGTCGAACTGTCGCGTGTAGGTGTTGTAGTGGACCGTAAGGAACAGCGTCAGGAATCCCTCAACAAGGGCGCCGAGGTTTGTCCAGGCGAGAATCAGCTCGCCCGGCGAATCGTCATCCAACCATTTTGTGAGGCATTTGGCGAGGGAAGCCTGCCAATCGAGCATCGCCTTGTCCAACTTCTGAGCAGGACCCGGCGGTGCCCAATTCGAAGTCTTCCAGAAATCCATCACCTTCAAGGTGCGTTCGGCAATCCGATCACAAACTTGCGGGAAGTCAATCTCGCTGATCTCAGACCAATCGTAGGCCAGCCAGTGGCTCTCAAACGCGCTTTCGTCCATCTTTGGCCTCCTCCATCATCTCAATCAGCCCATCCATCGCCTTCCGTAATTCCTCCGAACTCGCTTCCCACTCCCTGATCACCTCCTTCAGCGGCGGGCGGTCGCCCTCGACATTCGCGCCGCCGTTGCCGTTTGCCGGGCGGACGTATAGGGGGATGCTCAGGTTGTGGGCGTTCGACCTGATTTCCTCGATGCCGACGGCCCGCGCGAAATCGTCGACGTCTGCAAAGCCGCGATACGCGGCGACGATCTTCTCTATGTGCTCGTCGCGCAGGAAGCTCTGCGAGCGCTCGCGGGCGACATCGTTCACTGCGTTGACGATGAGCACCTTGCCCTTGTGGCCGCGGGGCTTGCGCGTGCGGCAGATCACCACGCACGCTTCCATCGGCGAGTTGTAGAAGAGGTTCGGCCCCAGGCCCACGACGCTGTCGATGAGGTCGTGCTCGACGAGCTTTCGGCGCATCTCCTGTTCTTCGTCGCGGAAGAGAACGCCGTGCGGGAAGAGGATGGCGCAGCGGCCGGTCTTGGGCTTGAGGCTGGCGATGATGTGCTGCCAGAAGGCGTAGTCGGCCCGGCCCTGCGGCGGCGTGCCGTAGATGTTGCGGCCCCAGGGGTCGGCGGCGAACGCATCGCGGTCCCACTGCTTGATCGAGTAGGGCGGGTTGGCGAGGACCATATCGAACTGCATCAGGCGGTCGCCCTCGACGAACATCGGGTGCGCGAGGGTGTCGCCCCGGACGACGCTGAAGTCTTCGATGCCGTGGAGGAAGAGGTTCATCCGCGCGATTGCGGAGGTCATCAGGTTGCGCTCCTGGCCGAAGAGGCGTAGGTTGCGCCACTCTTTGTTCCGGCGGCGGAGGTGGGCGGCGGCCGAAAGGAGCATTCCGCCGGAGCCGCAGGTGGGGTCGTAGATCGATTCCCCTGGCTGCGGCTGCAGCAGTTCGGTCATCAGGTGCACGACGGTGCGATTGGTGTAGAATTCGGCGGCGGTGTGGCCGGAGTCGTCGGCGAACTTCTTGATGAGGTATTCGTAACCGACGCCGAGTTCGTCTTCGGGGCAGTTGGCGATGGAGAGCTTCTGCGTGCTGAAGTGCTCGATCAGGTTCTTGAGCATTGCGTCGGGCAGGCGGTCGGCGTTGGTCCACTGGGCGTCGCCGAAGATGCCGTAGAGCCGCTCGGGATTGGCTTTCTCGATGGCCCGCATTGCGTTCTGGATGGCCTTGCCGACGTTCTTTGTCTTGCGGCGCACGGCCTTCCAGTGAACTTCGGGAGGAATCTGGAAGCGGTGATTCTCTGCGAATGCGGCGTATTCCTCGTCGCCGCCGGACTCCTCGAGCGCCTGCCGGCTCTCTTCGTCGTAGACGTCGCACAGCCGCTTGTAGAACAGCAGCGGGAAGATGAACTGCTTGTAGTCCCCGGCGTCGATGTAGCCGCGCAGGAGCACGGCTGCACCCCAGAGGTACGATTCGAGCTGAGTTTGGGTGAGGGTGTTAATCATCTCTATGTATCAGTTCCGATTCTCTCAACAACGCTTTCAGCTTATCCTCAGCCTCATACGCCGCCTTCAGGCTCGTCTTGAGGTTCGCGAGGGCCTCCGCCACCGAGAGCGTCTCCTCCTCGATAACCGGCTCGACATAGCGAGGGATGTTGAGGTTGTAATCGTTCTCGGCGATCTCGTCGAGCTTCACTATCTTCGCAACGCCGGCGACGTCCTTGTGGCCCTGATACCACTTGTGGATGCGCTCGACGTGCTCCCGCAGTAGTTCGTTCTGGTTGCGTCCCTTCCTGAACTCCTTCGACGCGTCGATGATGAGCACACGGTTGCGATGGGCCTTCGGCTTGCGGCTGCGGAAGACAAGGATGCAGGCCGCCAGCCCGGTGCCGTAGAAGAGGTTCGGGCCAAGCCCGATGACGGCGTCGAGGATGTCCATCTCCAGAATCTTGCGGCGGATTCTTCCTTCGGCTGCCATCCGGAAGAGAGCGCCATGTGGCAGCACCACAGCCATGCGGCCGGTCTTCGGTGCCATAGACGTGATCATATGCTGGACCCAGGCGTAGTCGCCGCTCTTTGACGGCGGCATTCCCGCGAAACTCCGGCCGTAGGGGTCGTTTGCCCAAACCTCTTCGCCCCATTTCTCCAGTGAGAAGGGAGGATTGGCGATCACGCAGTCGAATGTGGCGAGGCTGTCGCCGGAGTAGAATGCCGGCTGGCGGAGCGTATCGCCGCGAACGATCTGGAAGTCTTCGACTCCGTGCAGGAAGAGGTTCATCCGCGCGATGGCGGACGTGGTGAGGTTCTTCTCCTGCCCGAACAGCTTGCCGAGGAGCGTCTTGACGTTGCCGCCGGACCGCCGCACGTGGTGGATGGCCTCGAGCAGCATGCCGCCGGTGCCGCATGCGGGGTCGTAGATCGTCTCGCCCTCTTTCGGGTCAAGGATTTCGATCATCAGGCCGACGACCGACCGGGGCGTGTAGAACTCGCCGGCCTTACGGTTCGTTGCGTCGGCGAACTTCTTGATCAGATACTCGTAAGCCTGCCCGAGGACGTCGGCCTGGGCGTGCTGATTGCCCAGCGGAAGCTTCGAGAAGTGCTCGATCAGGTCGCGGAGCAGGGAGTCGGGCAGGCGTTCCTTGTTTGTCCATTGCGCATCGCCGAAGATGCCGTAGAGCGGAGGGTTGCTCTGCTCGATCTCGCGCATTGCCCGCTGAAGCACTTGTCCGACGTTGCTCGTGACGGCGCGGACGTCTTCCCAGTGGCAGCCTTCTGGAATCTGGAAGCGGTGGTTCTCCGGGAACTGAGCGTACTGCTTGTCGCCTCCGGACTCGGCGAGAGCTTCCTCAACTTCCTCATCGAAGACGTCGGAGATGCGTTTGAAGAACAGCAGGGGAAAGATGTAGGTCTTGAAGTCTGCGGCGTCCACCGGCCCTCGGAGGATATTCGCCGATTCCCATAGGTGATTCGATAGGGTGGAGATGTCCAAATGCCGGCCCCCCAGTTCATCCGATGGTCATGCTGCTGGCGATGGATTGCACTGTGATCGACCAGGATGAGATTATACCACATCGCTTGCGGTTGTCAAGCTTTTTTGACTCTGACTCGCACGTGTACTGCCCCAGCGCAGGGCCTCACTCAACAGGACGCGACGATCTGGTCAAGAGTATACAGCGCGGCTCGCTCGAAGGCAAACGCAGCTATTCCCTCTTGCTCGCGATGCTCCACCATGCGAGGGCCGATATAGCAGTGTTGGAAACGCCCAGCATGGCAACGAGTGCCAACTCGCGGCGATGGCGAATCCATTGCCGGCTGGCCTGCCGCGTGTCGCTGGTGCGGTAATGCCGGCAGCCGCATTCGTCGCTCATCGTTTCCACCGCTTCTCCTGTTGCAGTTTCGCAAGGCTGATCCGTCTCCGAGTATCCACACGCTCGCTGCCGGCCACCTCGGCCAGCGATGCACCCTGCAGCGAAGCCGCCACCGCACAACCGACGAGGCAGTCCAGCCAATGGTTGTCGGGTCTGTTCGCGTGCAGCTTCCATTCGTCGACCACGCGGCCGCGGGCCTCGGTTTGCACGCGATACTCGGCCGTGAGGTGCTCCGAGAACAGCCGGTGCAGTTTCTCGTCGCGGCCGAACAGCGACAGGCAGCCGGGATCGCCCATCGAGACCGCGAGGCGCTCGTGGACGAAGCTCTTCCAATAGTTGGTGTCGATGAGCACGTAACGCACTTGCCGGCGGCCTTTCGTGGCGGGTATTCGCCAGTGCAGGCCGACTCGCTCGCCACGCTTCTTCACGTACTCGGCAAACGGCTTGCTGCTCGCGCCGACGTATTTGCCGTGGCTGGGCATCAGCACGCCGGCGAACTTGCTCTGCCGGCAGAACTGATAAACTACTTCGGTGCTCTGGCCCCAGTTGGCGTCGATGAGGCAGCGATCTATCCTCAAATCCGCACCATCCTCGCGTCGATATGCCTTGGGCAGCTTCTGAGCCGCCAGCTTCTCAAGGCCTGCATAAAGCTGGCCTTCAAGTCCTGCCCCTGGTGTTGCCCTGCCCAGGGTGGCGGTCAGGTCGCGCAGTGTAAAATGGGCGCGGCGCTGTTCAGGCCACGTGCCGTAGTCGACGATGTAACCCGTATAGTTCTCCTCCCACGCGCACAGCATCCAAAAAAGCGCCTTCTGCTGCAGGTCGATGAACATCGTCAGGTGCTGGCAGTTGATGGAGATATCGCCTCGCTGGTAGCCGTTGACCTTCGCGGCGATCTCATCGGCCGTGAGCATGTCGTGGCCGATTTCCTCGACGATCGGCTCGTTCTGGTATTCGGCGAAGAAGGCCGCTTCGTCCCGGAATCGCAGGTTCATCGCGTGCTGGATGGCGCTGATTTCGTCTTCGTTATGACGCTGCGGCCACGCCACACGAGCGCCGGCATCCATTTCCCCGCGGTGCGCACGATAGAACTCGGTGGCTTCCGAGCCATCCCCGTCGTTGCGTAGCGAATCGGAGCGAATCTCGTTATATTTCGCCCAGAGCTTCTCGTTGCGCGGAAACGAATAGACCATCTTCGTGCGCTCGCCCTGCCATTCGGGGTGCCTGTCGCGGTCGAGGATGGTGTCGGCCATGTCGCCGGGCCGGATGACCGTGCACGGCATCACCCCGGAGATCTTGCGTCCAGGCCCGGCAAGACCAAGCACGGCGCCAGCCAGTATCCGCGTCCGCGTGAGGCACTGCGAAAGCGATTGCGCCGATTCGTCCGTCTGCGGATCGTCCAGAATTACGAGCGATGGGCGGACTGATTGGCCGTCGGCTCGCTTGTACTTCATGCCTCGGATGCGACCCGTGATGCCGGCAACCTTGATGAGCGCAGCAGATGACTTGCTGCCCGGGATCGTTGGCAGAACGATTTCGTTGGATGTCCAGCCGATATGCGTCCGCTGCCCCTTGTAGAGTTGGCCCGAACAGCGGTTGGCAATACCGTCGAGACATACAATCGGATGTATCGCCTCCGGGAAGTCGCCTGCAAGCAGATCATTGCCGACTAATTCCATCTTGATGCTATCCAGCATCTCGAGGGCGTGCACCTCGGATGCTCCGATAAGGCAGACAAAATCGCGATGGCCGTATAGCACGGCCCACAGGCACGCGCACTCTGCAATGGAAGTCTTGCCGCTCCCGCGGGGCATCGCCAACGCGAAGAGTCCGCCGTGCATCACCGCCTGCTCGATCTTGGCAATGGCCCTCAGGTGATCTGGCGCCCACTTCAGTGTGAACGTGAGTGGAAAATATGACTGGCAGAAGAACCTGAAGTCATTCGCTGCTTGTGCCTTCCGATCTGGATTCACGACGCCAGGCATCTCGCCGATGTCGCGGCCGCCCAGCGAGATCGCCTTCGCTCGCGCGGCGGCGCGCTCTTTGATCGCCTCATACTCGGCGCTGTGGTCGACCACTTCTTTGGGCACGTGCCGCTGGTCCACCAGCCATGTTACGTATCGAAAGAGGTCCACCCGCTTCCCATCGCCGATGCGAAAGCCCGCCCGAGTTCGGTGGCGGTAGAGCTGCCGCTCGTTGATGACCGTGCCCAACGGCGTGGAGTTCAGCAGTCGCGCCAGATCGGACGGCCTCAGGTTGCGGGGATCAATCGCCACGAGCCGCCTCCTCCTTCGCGAGCCACGCAGCGTAATGCACGAGGTTCATGGTTCCGTCCGGGTTGACAGGCGCGCCCGCATCGATGTCGCTGCGCACGGCCTCAGCCGTCGCGAACCGTCCACCCATTGCCGCGAGCGCGCGAACCATCTCATCAACCGACATTGCAGCGGGATTGATCTTGCTGCCTTGGGCAACGATGCCGTCTTTGTGATCCATAAGACCGACTCGAAAAAGAATCTGAAGGACCTCGGTATTTCACTTGACTTCCGCTGAAAACAATGGCTTAATGTGTGTGTAAGTTGTTGATAGGCAACCACTTAGGAATTTTGGAAAAGGAGCAGAAGAATGAAGATCACCAAGATCGAAATCGCAGGCGCCGCGATGAACAGCACCGGATTGCCGAGGGCGATGGCCGAACTCACCCGCCAGAACGTGTGCACTATACTCGCGGCCATCCACCTGCCGACCGGCAAGACGGAAAACCTGGCAATCAGCACGCGTTCCGATCAGGAAGACATTGCCCAGCGAGTGGCGGCAACCGTGAAGCTCGCCAGGAAACTGGACGGCAATGAGAACAACGCAGGACTTCTCGCAAGCATCATCAGCCAACTGATCGACGCCAGCGACGAGTAAGAAACCACGGCACTGGGCCGGCAACCGCGCCGGCCCCAAAATTGAAAGGAGCACACGATGAACGCAGTATTTGAAGAACTTAGGAAGATCGAGAAGGCAGCCGCGAAGGCGCGCGAGGCGATGGAAGCTCTCCCCGCCTCGCAGGCGTGCAACGCAAAGAAAGCGACCGATGAGGTCGACCTCGCCGAGGCGATCCAGAACAACATCGGCCCGGAGACGGTGTCGATCCTGGCCGCGAAGCTGAGCGACATCGAACGCACGGACGACCCGATCATCAACGATCAACTGAAATGGTTCGCCGATATGCTCGCCGAACTGGTCGGCGGCTGGGATTCGGCGATTCAGACGGCACGCCAGTACGGTATCGAATGACATGGCATCGGCGCCCCGGCGCCAGGAACACCCGCCGGCCGGGCGAACCGGCGGACAGAAGCAAGGAGCAGAAACATGAAGGCGAACGAAATCAGGATCAACGGCTACTACTCGGCGAAGGTCAGCGACAAGCTCACGGTCGTCCGCATCATCGACGAGAACCCGCACGGCGGGTGGGACGCGGTCAACACCAAAACCGGAATGAAGGTGCACATCAAGTCGCCCGCTCGACTGCGAGGCGAGGTCACCGCCGACGGTAAGCCGGTCAAGCGGGAGCCGAAGGCGCCGAAGCCCAAGGCGGCACCGGCCAAGGCAGACGCGGCACCGGTTACCCACGGTGGCGAACCGGCCGCGGAGTCGAAGCAGTATACCACGGCAGAAAACGCTCGCTACACGGCCCAACCGGGTGCAACTGGTGGCCTGCCTGCGTGCGGCCACGCACAGGCAGGTAAGGGTATCAGCCTGGTCGACGCGGCCATCCAGGTGATGCGCGAGACCGGCGAGCCGATAAACACCAAGCGGATGGTGGAGCTGGTCGGTGAGCGCAACCTGTGGCAGCCCAGTCGCGGGGGCAAGACGCCGCACGCCACGCTCTACAGCGCCATCCTGCGCGAGATACGCGACAAGGGCGACAGCAGCCGGTTCGAGAAGAAGGAGCGCGGCAAGTTCACACTGACGATTCACGCCTGACCTCAGGGAAAGGATGCACCGATGGATCGAAAACAACTCGAACAGCAGATTGCCGACTATCTGGCGACGGCGCCGCCACACGATGAGCGCATCAGACTGGCCGCGACGCTGCTGCATCAGGCGACCAACGTGCTTGCCATCTTCGGCGAATACACACGCGGCGCAGCAGACGACGCCCTGCAGTCGGTACTCGATACCGCCGAGCAGATGCACATCAAAGTCTGGGACGACTGAGGCACTCATTGCCCACCTCCCCACGCACCCCGGCAAACGCCGGGGTGTTCTGCGTCACTTCTGTTACGTTCGCGTCACGCCTCCGTGCGACACGCAGCAGGATCAGGTAACCGATCAGGTCGAGCACCACACGTCCTCGCCGGCCGCCTGGCCACGGGCAAGCCGGCTGAGCTTGTCGTCGATCCGCACGCGTATCTGCTCGGCGGAATCGGCCTTGGAAAAGATACGCACCGGCTCCAGGGCCGAGTTGCCGTACTGCTTGTTCTTCTCCAGCAAGATGCCTTCGACTTCGCGGCACTCGGCGCTGATCATCTGCTGGGCAGTCGTCAGGCCGTGAGTTGGCTTGTTCATCCAGTCCTCCGTTATCTACGAAGAAATCTCCTTGACCCTGACAGAACGCTGTGGTAAGATGACATCTATGAAGGAACTCGTCGAAATACTCCAGGAATTCCTTGCCATTGAGACGGTAGGGCCGAGCGCCCTCAGGGGCCAAGGGGGTGGTGTCCTGAAACCAGTCCAGAAGCACCTCGGAAGCGACGTGGACCTGCGCAGCATACCGAGGCGTTCTCGCCAAGCCTTCGCAGACTGGTTGGACCACCAAACTGTCCGCATTCCGCGAGCACGGTGGGGGGCAGCGCGCAAAGCTCTCAACCTTTTCATTCGTGGCTGCACGTACAACCATTATCTTCGGAGCGAGTTCCGCTTGGGCGGCAACGTTGAGAAATGGTTGGAAATCCCCCTCGATGGTGTCATTGCCAGAAGCCTCAAAAGACAGGCTGGACGGGGCATGCTCCCGCCTTGGCTTGGGCTCAAGAATCTTACCCGGGAACACCATGCGGAATTTCAGCGCTATGCTGAGGGGCTGTGTCAGTCCAGGGGCATTCGGAGCAGAGCCTTTCTTGACCATTACCTGTGGTTGGACGAGCGTTGACATTCGCACCTCCGTCCTACATTCGCTGGGCCTTGCCACCGGTGAACTCTTCGAAACGCTTAACGATGACATCGCAATATAGCTCGTCGATCTCCATCAGGTAGGCGCGGCGGTCGGTTTGTTCGGCGCCGATCAGCGTGGAGCCTGAACCGCCAAACAGGTCGAGCACGTTCTCGCCGGGCTTCGACGAATACTGCATCGGCCGCACCGCGAGCTCCACGGGTTTCTCAGTCAAATGCACCATCTTTGACTGCGTCACCTTCTTCACGTGCCAGATGTCCTGGACGTTGTTCGGTCCGTAGAAGCGGTGCGCCGCACCTTCCCGCCAGCCATAAAAACATAACTCGTACGCACCCAGGAAATCCTTGCGGGTGAGAACCGGGTGCTGCTTATCCCAGATGAGCGCCTGGGCGAAGTAGAGGTTAGATGCTTTGAGCGCCGGC
>Ga0210003_1002349_pt1 | contig 16109 bp, 20 predicted proteins | sample LantaG_FD_182804 | JGI IMG/M metagenome (GOLD analysis project Ga0210003, IMG submission 182804) | Deep subsurface microbial communities from Baltic Sea to uncover new lineages of life (NeLLi) - Landsort_02402 metaG (SPAdes) (version 2) | ecosystem: Environmental > Aquatic > Marine > Oceanic >...
TCCATTCGCAGTGTTGCTTTCACCTTCAACATGTGCCGCATCACCACTCGCAGTATTACCTGAACCTTCTACATGAGCAAAACTCCCGCTGGCATTATTGTCAATACCATCGTTGGCTGCTACCTGCACCCAATCAGAACCATCCCAAACAAGCTTCAACCAACTTTCATTGTTCTTTCTTGTCCAATTACCTTGTAGTTTTGTATTTGCATTATCCTGAATAATTATAATATTAGCCATACTTTTGTCAACTAAACATATAGTCAACTCGTGACCTGCCTTCACCCCATCAGCAATGGCTGTTGTTCCACTAGATGTATATGTACCAAGCATCCCAGCCAGCGTAACAAGCAACACCGCTCGATTATTATGCTGTAGTGTGAAATCATTACCACTCACCGTCTGCGTTGCAGCGGCAGCTATATCAGGAGCTTTGATTTCGTTGACTGGTATTTCCATCGCCTGCCTTTGTTATATTCGCCGGTCCAAAACCTTTACATTCTTCCGGCTTGCGTCCGCAATACTCCAATTCTACCAAACACCTTTTAGGATTATTACAACCGTAAAACCCATTGAGCCAAGGTACTTGGTGTTTGCATATATTCGCTGCCCTGCCATGTAAGCAAATCCTCAATTAGCAATCTCCCTCAGCTTTCCAATCTTATCTTCCAATCTAATTACAGCCACATAGGTTTTGTCTAACTTAATAGTCAATTCACCAAACTGTACATCCCTTTTATTGTTCACTCTGTCAAGTTGAAAGACTTTTTCATTGGTTTGAGCCTTGAAAGTACAAAGTTCTTTTTCAACCTCAATAATTTTCAAAGCAACCCAACTGGTAAATGAAAAATTCAACACCAGAACTATGCTCAAAAACCATTGTAACCACCCATTTATTGTTCCCTTTTTATCCATCATTTTTCCTTTACTTTGTGGTGTCTAACTTAAAAGTATTTCTAATCTTTTTGATTATCTTTTCAGTAGTCTTACTTTGGACTTTACCAGCTAAACCATGATCCTTTTCGCTGGTTCCAAATACTGCTGCTTTCTGATCGTTGTCCATTTCTTCCTTGGCCTTTTCCACAGTTATTGTTGTCTGTTCCAGAGCTTTCCTCTGCAACCATACCTGCCACATAGCAAAGACTATAACAGCCACAATAATTCCCGCTCCAATCCAAGCAATAGGTCCAAGCTTCTCAATCAGGGCCACAGTTATTACCAGTATGGCTACACAACTTACTATAGCTCCTAATCCCCACATCAATTGTTTCTGCGTTATCAAAAACATTCCAGCACCTATACCTAATACACCCAAAGGCAACATATATTTAATCACACTAAAAACCATTGCCTTTGAGCTAGGTTCGGCAGAGGGCTGGACGGGACATAAATCCAGCCCTTTGCAAATAGCTTGTCCTACGGATTTCATTGCATTACAACCAGATATTAATATCAAACATATTAAAAATATCCCAATTATGATTTTTCCGGTTGTAACATTCATGGCAATTACTTCCCTTGAAAACTACCTCTTTTTATCAGTTTTGTTGATTGCATCCCTAATGGCTACCATGCCAGCAGAGCCAACTATCAAAAGCAGCCAAGAAGGAATATTAATTCCATTCAATATCAGGATTGCAAGTACAAATAAAAAGCCTGCAATCAAATTGGTCTTATGGCCATCCAACAATTTCCAAATTGCACTAAACATAATTTTTCCTTTCAAAATGATTGCCGGGCAGGGAGACAGACGGTTATAAAAGACGCATCCTAAATTTCTTTTTATTTCCCATCTGTCAACCCTTACCCGACAACAGCGGAAGAAAGAAACGCCTAAATTACAGCCAATGTCACCCAATCTTCATTCTGACTGACAATACGTTGTATTTCCCTGTTCTGCAAAGCTGCCCCATGTCGAGCAGCTACATCTATCTGGTCAGCACCACGATCCATCAACTGTGGAGCTATACCTTCTATCTCATCATTCAACACAGTTATAGTAACCTCATCTACCAAAATATTCATTTCATTAGCTACCTGTCCTCTATCTATCAAAGCATCTATAGTCTTGGCCTTATGATTATAGGGATGATAAGTAACCAACTCGGTCCAGCCCATTGTTTTATATTCAGCCATTTGTCTGATTGCCGTTGCACTAGACACATTAGACCTTTTCAATAAAACAAATATTGTAGTAACCAACCATAGAACGCACTTCGGGAAGGTTATTTACACCATACATATCAGCTAACATTTCCTGCATCTTCTGAATCATCAACGGGCCCTTGGGTGCTCTCTTAGCCCAATAGTTACCATGTAAATCTTCAATAACATACATGCCATGTTCATTGAGCAATGGCCAAAGTCTTTTGAATGTAGCTACCTGTTGTTCAGGTTTATGTCCACCATCATCAATAATGATGTCAAAAGGACCGGCAGGTTCAACTTGAGAATTGAGAAATTCCTCATCTTCCTGCCAACCAACAAATACCTTTATTCTGTCTTTGTCGGAAAGATATGGTTTCCAAATATCCGGATTTTTATCCAAGCCAAATATCTGTGCCTTGGGAAAGGCTTCATGCCAAAGCAACAGGGAAGCTCCCCGATGAACACCTATTTCCAGTAACTTCACAGGTAGATTACGATAATGACCTATATTGGTATCATATTGTTTGGTATAACCATGCACCCAATACTTATCCGTAGCCCGATGTGCTAGTTTGACAAACTGACGTACTGCTAATTCATGGATACTGTTTGGATCAATTGGCCCTTTTTTCCAACTTCTATCCGGACAGAATATCCTAAATACAGCCTTGCTTTTGAATACCCTGGCCGGAACAGATTTATAGCCAAGGAGTTTGAGTATTTCCAAACGTCTGCCCCCTCTATGCAATACTAAATCCGTTTTTCCCTCTCTCCAGAAATCTAAAGGTGCTTTCAATCCATTATTCTTAATGTCAGTATAAAGATTGATTACATCCCTCAACTGTTTTATAACATGCTTTTTGCCTTTATCAGTTATAATTGGAACACGATCAGCAGGATTAAGATGGTCAATCATATAGTCGTAGTAGGGTAATTTTTCCAATTCCTCATTGGTAAATTCCTTACCAGTAGCAATCTCTTTCAGATAAGGGGGAAACACTTCCAAAAAGCGTTTCAACTGTCCTGGTTTACGTTTGTCCACATAATCCATACGATTCTTGCAGAGTTCTTCCACATCAAAAATAGCACTCCCAATAAAACTATGTTGAGAGTGCAACTTGCCTGATCTTCCAAATTTGATTACATCTGTTTCCGCTGCCACCGTAGTTCCTTTCTCTAAGCACAATAGATATAAAAGATTTCCTCCATTGCCCCAATAAGGCAATTCTGTTTCCCAAGGAGCATCTTTACCATAATACTTTATTCCTGATGTATCCTTATCATGGCAAAGAACTACATTGGGATTTTTAGTTTCAAAAGTTTCATAAGGATATTCCGGAAGCCCAAGTTTCTTTTCAAACAAACCCATTTCCCCACAATACTTCTTAGGTATTTCCGGAAGGGTGAATCTCTTTTCCAAACACTCAATCAGCAATTCTCTCGGAGCTATACATTGACTAAGTACCGGACGTTTCCTGTAACTAAATACTTTGCTTTGAGTATGCAACAACCAACGATTTAGATTATAGGCAAAACAATTACCAGTAGGCCGATAATCAAAATGTTCCGGAACATAGAGACAATCATCTTCACACAGAACTACATATTTAGTAGTAGCTCGTTTGGCCCCTTCCAATACCTGCCTGTAGATGTTTTGTAGTGATTTTCCTATTTCTCCCACACATATATTTATACCCAAACCAATTGGCTTCTGACTGATACTAACAATTACTTTGCCATGCTTCTTCAATCTGTTTTCTATTGGTATTCTGTATTCACAGACATTGGCTGTGTAATATAAAATAGTCAAATCATCTGTAACAGTTTCTTTTATCTCAGGTTCTTTAGTTACATTTGCCGGAACGGAAACAGTAGTTTTATGTCCTACTCCATTCCAAGTAGGCAGGGGTGAAAACTTTTCTACCAACCATTCCAACGATCTGACTTGTTTTTCCCATTTACCAGCAGTCCAAAATTCTCTGGAATACTTTCTAGCTCTCTCATGGGCTTTACCATCAGCATGATAAGGAAAACCAGGTCCACCACCGCCACGAAACCAATGAGCAAACCAGGTCTTTTTATTTACTACATGCCTGCCCCCGGATAGCCATGCTTTCAAAGCTACTTCAACCCCCACCTGACCCCAATCACCATGAGCTTCATCCATTCCCCCTAATTCCCAAAACCGATCTTTGTGCATGAACCAACAAGCACCCTGGCCGGTCATTACATCACAGATGTCTCCCTGAAACATGGGATTCTTTTTATAAACTTGATATTCTTCCGGATATGCTCTGGCCTTGGGAGCATCCCAATACAATGCCCTAAATGGCTTTTCCCCGTTGGTAGGAGTTGGAGAACTGATCCACATAAAATCAGTAAGTTTGTGAGTCTTGGGTTTCCAGTTCTCTGCATCCAGATTATACATCCGGGGAAGTACCGTCCAATCATATTCACAATCCGCAGCCAACTTGAGATCAAAACCCTCATCAAACATACTGTGAGCATCAGTCTTGAGAATATATTTCCCCTTGGCAATCTTAGCTGCCTCATTCACACCTGGACGCTGACCAATAGACTTTTCTTTTTTGATTAATATTACTCTAGGATCATCCGGAGGCATAGGATCAGGAGTATAGCCATCCAAAACAGCAATTATTTCAATTTCACCTCTGGCCGCTGATAAAATTGATTCAACTGTCTTTGCTAAGTATATCTCATTCCTAGCAGGTATAAGAACCGATAACACAATTATAGCTCCTTATTGCCCACTAGGTGTGGGTGAACTTGAAGGTGATACACTAGGTGAAACTGAAGCACTCGGAGAAGCACTTGGAGCAGGAGACATAGAAGGACTTATACTTGGAGTAGAACTCGGAGATACACTCGGAGAAACACTCGGAGTAGAACTCGGAGATATACTAGGACTGATTGAAGGACTGCTGGACGGACTTGGACTAGCAGATGGAGAAGTAGTGGGACTACTAGATGGAGACACTGAGGGACTCTCGGATGGACTAACCGAAGGAGATACACTAGGAGAACCAGCAATGGCAGCAAAATAGATTACTCCCATATCTGTATGTGTCCCATCCGTACCTATAGCTACAAAATGTAGCCTATGGTCGGAATCACAGAACATAATCCTGTGAAAATCATCTTGTGGATAAAATCTCATAGCATACCTCCTTCAGTTAAGCCCTAATTTACATTGGACTTACTAGGAATAGTCAATTAAGGAGCCCAAATACCTTTTTCAGCCTTGACGTAGTAACCATTATTACCATCAGCATCCAACTGGATAAAATCTCCACGTTTGGCCGTAGTCTTGGTATTAGTTCTATCTGTATTATCAACACCAGCCAAATCTGCACCCATGATCTTGTCAGCAGCTTGGGGACTGACTGTTACCAGAGCAGCAGCATCAGCAGCACCATTTCTGATTATGAAATCATAACCAATAACAGTAGCCGGTAGAGTAACAATCTTAGCATCGGCAGTAACATTCATTACTTTGCCAATATCCTGAACATCCAAAGTTATGTCAGCAGCTACAGCTTCCCAAACCCTATCTAACAATTGGGGTGAAATAGGAGCACCAAAGTTGAGCTTGATTCTGTTAGTAGTATCGGTAGTAACGGTTTTATCCCGCACGGCCTTACCAATATACTTATAATCAGAACCACCAACCTCAGTAAGATTTTCATTGGTAGCATCCCAATAAACATCATCTCCGGCCTTCCACGCACCTGCTGTACGAGCAGTCAGAACATGCTCCCGATCAATGGCCAAAGCTCCGGTATCACCGTTGGCAATGGCAATTACAGCTATGCCATAAATATCACCAAGATCAACTATATCACCCGAAGCAACATCCGAACCAGTACCATTAGTCCACTGAACACGATTTCCTTCACCTTTGAAAGTATTCATAATAAATCTACCTTTCTTTTACGTAAGTGTCATTTCACATACGGAGGTTTGTTTCATAAGGGGGTGTGGCAAATCTCTAATCCACACCCCCTGAGAAAAAGGAGAGAAGAAGTCTTATGCACCATCGTTGTAGAACAGACCACGATAATCAATGGCCTTGGCTACAACACTATGCCTTACCGCAAACTTCAAATCTTCAGTATCAAACTCGGTTTCCTGCTTGGCCACTGGAGTCTGTTCCTCATCTAAGAACACAACCGCAATGGTGTCAATCTGACCAGGGTCAGCAGCTAAGAACCAACCGGCAGGATTGAAGGCATCCAATCTCGGATTAGAAATCATCTCCAATCTACCAGCCCATATGTTAGCTACATGACCCATACTGGCCGCAGGATCATATTGGGAAGCCAACAGAGTCCTGGTTGTACCAGATAGAGCAACCGGAACCAGAATAGTTCTTGGTTTGATAGCCAGATAAGAAGCACCACCTATGCCCTTCTGAGTGGCCATAGCAGCTTCACCAACATTCAACGTGGTAATGCTCGGAGCAGCACCAGTAGTAATGTAGTTGGCATGGGTAGCCACATCAAACAGAGCAATACTGTCCTGAACCAGAACGGAATTGGCCGTTAGAATAGCAAAGGCCACATCATCCTCTTTACGAGCAGCAGCCTGACCCATAATTCTCGGAATCCGAGAAAAGGCATTGAGATCATCATTAATCATAGCAATGCGGGTCAGCTTCAGACCTTTGTTATAAACAGCCAGAGTTGCCGTTTCTCTGTTCTCGGACAGAGTTCCGTAGTCAATGCCCTCACCCTCATACTGCCGTACCAGGTCAGGAGCTTCACTCAGCGAAGTCAAACTGAACTGCTTGTAATCAGGCATGGTCATACGAGAACAGAACTTGGACCAATCCAGAGGAATCTCTGCATAAGCACCACGAAGGCTCTTATTTAGAACATTCTGGAGGATGTACGGAAAATCAGACGTTCCCTGAGCAAAAGCTGAAATTCCATGTCTTTCCCGAAGCTGCATAGGATTGAACAGCAATCCTACCAATTCGTTCTTGGACATATACTCAACACCAGCACCGATAGAAGAAAGAAACTTCCGTCCCATTTCCATCAAAGGAAGTGAACGGAACTGGTGTGCTCTCTGATGAGCCTGTCGGGGTTTGACCCTGCCTTCACTATCCCGAATAGCTACACCTGTATGAGCATCCAGTTCAACCATCGGAGCACCAGCCCGAAGCATAATAGCATCACCAATGGCATCAGCCAGAGATGAACGATCCATATCATCACCGGAGGATATTCCACCTGAACCAGTGACTACCGGCTTCATCTCAATAGCCAACTGAGCCAATTCCTCAGCGTGAGCTAAAGGCGTTCCACGATCACAAAGACCCTCTGCCCATTTTTCGGACAGTTTGTGTTTAGTGGCCAGAGCCTTGATAGCTGTACGCCGTTTCTGATCCTCAGCCAAAATCAAACTCTGTTTGTCCTCATCAGACATAACAGCAGCCGCTTTGGGGGCCTCAGCCTTGACATCCTCAATCTTGACATCTGTGGCCTTAGCCTCCACAACTTCCTTATCTTCGGACAGAGCATCGGCTACCCATCTTTGCTTGCCATCCAGACCATGCCAATACTCAATCGCCTGAGCATCGGTAGAGTCTTTGGCAAGGCCCAACTGTTCCAAAAACTTACGTAATTTAGGATTCATAAGAATCTCCTTTCGTTGGATTTCCTTGCTGGCAAAAAACCCATCGGGATTTGCCGCCGGATTACCTACAAAGTCTACACCTACAACTTTTTCGACACGACAGGCCGGAGGCAAAGGCAAGTCTGTTTCCTTGTCCTTTCTTTCTTCAGGAGTACCGGCATAAAACGATATTGAAATGCCAGCCGCTTCAGGGTCGTCAGCAGCCAACGTTGTCAAGTATTCCCAAAGATTGCCCTTGGGTGAAACCTTGGCATATTTGCCAAGTTGGATATCTCCCTTTACCTTACCTCCTTCTACACGTGCATTTTTAGCCCTGCCTACTAAAACTTCAATAGCGTCCGAATTGGAAGTCCAACTTTCAGGATGAGTCAAACGAGCTTTGATTCCTGATTTATTACTATTGATTAATTTAGCTACCTGTTCCAGAGTTACTTCATCAGCAATCTGATTATGACCCAAAACAGGACCAGCAGTAATTATAGATATATTACTAAACAGTCCTTTTTCAGTATCCACCATAAAATCAGCAGACTTGAAAGCATCTTGACAAGAAAAGGACATCTGTTCATTTTTATTTTCAAATTGAACAAGTTTTTTATTTTTCATAATTCTGGTCCTATTAATATTCGGTTATTTATCCTACTAGCCCCACCATTATTCCCTTGCTTGCCCCTGGGATTAGGGGTTTCATCAGAACCTTTCGGTTGAGGAACACTATCAAAATCCAGACCTTTCTTTTTCTGCAAGGCCCGATCTTCCTCAATCTCAGCATAAATATCTCTGATTTCCATACCCCGCATATTGAAATATCTCTGTCGGGACAACAGACCTTTGTTTATTAGTTTCTCAGCAGCCACAGCATCCTTGAAATCATCTATAGATGTCTTAGGCGGTCCCTGCCAATTGGTAGTCTGGTAAGCATTTTTCCATCGAACGCTTTGCATATATCCAGTAGCTGAAAGCAAAGATTCTTTGATGGCCAATTCAATAAATAGGTTTCTTATTCTTCGCAGAACCTTATTTATCATTATGGCCTGAATAGGATCGGTTTCAGCGTAGATGTCCAGTTTGGCCTGTCTCTGGCTGGAGAAGTTACCCTCGGCATACCAACGAGCTACCGTAGCCTGGTCCAAACCAATACCAGCGGATATTCGTTTCAATTGCTCCCATACAAACGGCTGATACATAGTATTGGGAGTAGCCGGAGTAGGAAACTTGATATGTTGACCAGGATTCAATATTGGCATCAGCCCTGGTTGAATTATTACTTCCAGACTATTAGCCGATGTATCACTGGAAGTATCATCGCCTCTAGGTACTGCTCCAATCTGTCTAGCCACCGTATCCGGCAGACCAAACCCACTAGCTGAATCCTGTTCCACTATGCCATGATAAGCAGCCTCAGTTCTGGCTTTCATCAACATGGATTGTTCATAAATAGCCAAATTATGAATACTATTCATTACCGCAGCAGTCCAAGGAGTTCCCTTTTTCTGCCTGACTCTATCCTGCCGAAATAAATGAATTACCCTTTCGGCAGGTATTCTTCCACTATCTGCTTTGTATTGCTCTGAAGGATGGCTAGTAACGTACAGATGGTAGGCTATTGGTGCTCCATATTCATCAACCTCAATTCCACCTTTTACATCCCTGGTTCCATAGGTCATTATGGTAGAATCAACCTGCTCATATTCCACTTCCTGCAAAACCAGGCCCACACCTTCATTGTTAGGCACATAATCCAGAACTATGAATATTCCACCCACCGAATATTGTTCGGACAGCCATAGGGCTTCTTTTTCAACCAGTGTCTTAGTTTTCTCTACATCACAGAGATTGGGATTATTAGCCCAATCATTCCATAGCCGGTCCAGAGATTCATTATAGGAATCCAGCATTATCCCTGTTTCTGGATGCCTGGCCGCTGAACGAGCGGTAATTCCACTTCCCACCACATATCGAAGAAACGCCCCTCTGCCTGAAGCCGATATACCATCATTACGCAGCATAGACCGGCTACGGGCCATCAAGGTATCAAGATCATCAAGAATAGCCTGATCAGCAGAACTCAGTCCAGGTCGCCAGTCCTTATTCTGCTTGTTATATTTAGCAGCATCATAATAGGCAAACTGCTGAATCCTCTTGGGATCATGCTCGGCCAGAGTCTTTATCCTATTCTGAAATTCCACTATAGCCCTAGAGGAAGCAGTTACTACATTTGTAGCCTTGTCTGTCAACCTGGATAGAAAGTTTTTCTTGGGCATTTATATCCCTATTCCACGTTTTGATATTCTACAACTGGGCATAGCGGAGAATCTGCCGAAGCATTTCCCGAAGCTGTGAGAGATTGCTTTAGTTCAATCAGCCAATTTATATGGTTTTGAAGTTCCCCTAGATTACGAAAGCGGAGAGTACGCCCCTGCACCGTGTACTCTATCTCATTTACTCGGAGTGCGGCCCAAGCCAGATCAATTTGGGAATCTACTTGTGCTACTGTAATCAAAACGTCATTTTAGCCTCAACAGTGGTATATTACCTATTTTACCTATATTGCCTATCTTACCTAGATTACCCAGATTAACAAGCTCTCTATAGGTATATACCCTGTCTGGAGGCCCAAAGTGTAGTCTCAGATTCCAGTAAATAGAATAAAGGTGATAAAAAGGAGGGCTTTAGACTTCTTTTCCAGCCTCTAATTTAGCTATGTCCATTGGACGTAAGGTTCTGGTAACAGGGCCATTTATGTTTATAGCCGATGTCTTTCCACATGCCCCGCACTTGACATAGCGAATTATTTTTCCAGTTTTTGTGATTCTCCAGTTCCCGGTAGTATCACAACTACGACAATTCAGCCGGGCAAGCTGTAATTCCAGTTCGGCGTTCATCTGTCTTTTCATCTGAGGATCAATCTCCGGTATCCTGTTTTCCTCAGTGTTAGATACTATTCTGCTGGCCAAATCTTTCTGTTTGCTCATGTTTTACTCCTAGTATGAAATTGGTGCTAAAGGTTCAACTTCCCAACGATCCTTCTTCCCCAGGACTTTTGCCATTGTACTCTGCTTGGTTCTCTCCACGTTCTGCTTCAGGAAATCCATTCTCTCAGCTTCCTTACGAGCTAGTAATTCTGACTCTGGAGGAAGCAGATGGATGTTATACATATAGGCTGCTACTATCTGAAAAGTTTCGGCATCATGATAGTCTTTTCTGCTGCCAGAATGAACCAGTTTCCACTTATCAGTAACCTTGGTTCCCTTCTTCTCAGCGGTCTTGTGCATACTGGACATCTGCTGTTCATAGACCGGATCACCAAACTTATTCAGCAGCCATATTTCCTCTTGTTCTTCCTCTCCGGTGGGTCTGCCTGTCTGCCGGGGAATACCCTTTACAATCATATCAGCCAATATGTCCTTAGCTCGGTGGGAGTCAAACATATAAGCTCGAAGCTCATTTCTGATAGTGCTACTTGTAGAAGTCTTTGATTTCTTATTTTCCTCCGGCATAGGATTCTTCATTTGCCAATACAAGTTTTCACTTGGTCTGGATGCCCCTTTGACAGCCCTAACTACCGCCTGTCTCGGTAAGACCCATTCATATACCTGCATAGTACGAGTCATGCCCAATACCTTATCCTCAGTACCACCAGAGTCTATCAGAGACAAAGCGGTAAGCATAGGGGGATATTTGTTTTCCTCAACAGCCCATTGAGTCTTGTAAATCAATTTATCCAGTTCATCAAAGCTCTTGAGAATACCATGATATATTCTCTGGCTTTTCATACCTGACCCCCAAGCCCGAACCACTACATAGAAATGGTCAACTTGGGTATCTATTGTAGTAACGATGGCCCAGGCCCAAGTTGGTACAATACCAACATCCAATCTTGCTCTATCGGCCTTCTCACTAAAAACCCCTGAGCGAAGCCTAGCGACCTGGAACTCAAAGGGTTCTCCAAGAGTTTCTGTGCGAAAGTTGAAGGATCGGTCCAAGTGACCTTCTGCTCTAAGAAATTCAGCCACCACGTCAGCCCATTTTTCCCACAGACAATAGAGAGCGGAAATCTGCATACCAACCCTGGTTCCAACCGGCCATCGCTTAACCAATTCTGCGTTTGCATGTTTCTTGCCCCAATAATCAACTACATAGCCCTGCTCGGTTGTCCAGTAACCAGCATTGACTAAACCTGCTTTTTGTTGCTCAGTTATTTTCTTACCACAATCAATACATTCATACCATACCCTATCTGAATTTGCCTTTATCCAATCGGCCAATTTACTTTTGTTATCAATTGATTTATCCTTCGGCCTCTCCCATTTCAATTGAGGAAAAACAAACCTCTGTAATTTATTACAATGGGAACAATAAATGTAATAATGAAGAATGACTGAAGATGTTTCCACAAGTGTATGAATTGAGCCGGAAGTAGTTGTAGGAGTGGATATATTGACTTGTAATCGTCTATCCCCATAAGTACGCATACGCTTCCAAGTTCTTCCAACAGGATCAGGTTCATCCCCGGCCCAAGGTTCAAACTTATCAACCTCATCATTTACTACCCTTCTGTATGGGTTAGAAGCTGTAGAAGTAGCAGAGCCGGACCACATCAATTCAAGCTGAAACCCATTAGACAGAGAAATCATCTCTATCAATGTATCCCTGCTCATTGAACCAATCATCTCAGCCAGTATTGGAGTCCTGGTAAATAAAGGAATAATGTCCAACCTGACAATCTTTCGACCCTTCATCCTGTCCGGTAGAGTAAGTCCAGTAGGATCAGGTTCTCTATCAGCCCAATAGCCAATAAGATTCCTGACCGCTTCCGATACCCCTAACTGTGCCCCCTTCTCTACATTTACCTGTTCCACACCCTGAGCTACGGCAATATCCATTATTCCCCGGAGATAGGGAGCGTTCTCATTCCTGTAGGGACCGGGAATATTGGACCGATGCAATACCCGATACTGCTCAGCCCATTGAGAAGGAAGCAAAGGTTCTTGGAGTTCCCAAGCCTTGCGTTCCAACTTATTCCATGTTTTCTTTTGGGCTATCATCTGTCTGCTTATCAACAAACTTTACTTTGGGATGCTCCTTGGTAAAAGGATCATCAAAAGGAGGATTAGCTACATATCTCTGAAATTGTGGCTTTGCCAACCCATCAACCAACCTATCTAAAACACCTACCAACCTATCAAATGAATTGGCAATCTTTTCCATAGACTCTGCTATTTTCTTGGAATAACCAGGAAGCATTTATTTCTCCTTTTTATTTGTAATTTTAATTTCTTTATATTTCCCTCTTGCATCTGTTTCCAATCTAACAACCTTTATAAAACCTTCTCTATCTGTCTGTAATCCATAATCACCATTTGATATTACATTAATTAACCCCAATTTACCATCAGCAGTTATAATAAATAAAGGACAATATGCATCTTCACCATGTCGATGCACAATCTCTATAACCTCTCGGCCTTCAGAATCTTCATCAACTTCAAAATCTAATTGCAACACATCATCTCTCTTTTTTGCATAGAATTCAAATTTCATTTTATTTCTCCTTTTCCCTTCTGCATTTCTGTTTCCAAATTACAGCTTCCTGCCGGTGAATTCTAGTCTTTGCTCCACAATAAGGACAAACAATACTGGCTTTGACCTTTTCTATTTCCACTATAACTGCATCCACCAGACAATCAGTACACAGATACCAAGATTCAAATATAATAAAATCATTCATCCAATCTAGCCTTTCCCTTCCAATAATATTCCTTATCAATCTCACAACCAATATAATTTCTCTTGTTTAATTTTGCTGATTCCAGCACCACAGCGGAACCGGCAAAAGGATCAAAAACCAAATCCCCTGGTTTAGTGTGATTCAATAACAACCTATTTATCAAAGACATTGGTTTTCTATGGGGATGGTCTTTAATATCATCCACATAATCAGAAAACACATTTACATAATTGCTCCAATGCCTATTTGAATTCCAAACCACGTCCTTCTTATTTGCCAAATCATAAACACAAATCATTTCCACAAAACGGGAATATCTTCTACTGGTATTTTTTGTGCTGATTGGTTTGGCCCAAAATAAATACTGGTCAACTGGAGAGGGCCACTGATTCTCCGGAGGACAGAATACAATTATTGTTCTCTTGCATACTCTCAAAAAATGCCGGTGATACATTTCCTTTTCTTCAATACTCAAATCATAGGGAGGATCGGTTATTATCACATCAACAGACTCTCTTTCCATACTATTGAAAACACGCATACAATCAAAATTATAAAAAGTATTAATTTTCATCTGTTCTCATTTTTTAAAAAGGGACATCCTCTCCGGCATATTGTTTTAACCCTGCCCGACCTTTGGAAATCATGTCCTGCATGTTTTCCTGTTGTTCCCCAGTAGTAAGATGCAAAGGACTGACACAAGCCCTATTATCACACAGATGCATAACCACATGGCCTTCTGGTATTGGCCCCTTGACCAACCTATAGCTAATTCTATGGGCCATAAACATAGCCTTATAGCCGGTAATTCTAAATTGCCCATACCCTCTATTATTCTTAACCCCTTTCCAATACCAACAACCACCCTCAAGGTCTAATTCAACAAAAGACCAAAAAACCTTTTCACGTTTTTTGCTAAGCTCAGGTATTGGTCTATTTTTCTTTTTCATCATCCTCCTAAATAAAACAGGGCTGAAAGAAGGATTTGAACCTTCATCCCATGATCAACCAGTATGTTTCCAGTTACACCATTTCAACCCTGTTTTATTTATTATTAAAACCCATCCTTCCATATTTATAGTACAACATATTTCCATCAGCAATTTCACTCAAAGCATTTCCAACTCTATCAACATCAAAAACTTTTGTATTTTCAATACACAAAAAAGGAATCCCGTTTTCATCTACTAATTTTTGTAGATATTCTTCTGGAAGATTGATCTTTTCTGATAATGTTTTAAGTGTAACAAAATAGGTCATTATTATTTCCCGGCAAAAGTAGTAATAATTTCCTTCAACCGCTCGGTCATGGTTTCCTCTATCTTATCTCGGCTCTTTCCTACCAGAGCATTAGCTATAGAACGTGGAAGGGACATCAACGCACTCTTGACCTCATATATCTGCCTGAGCCTCAGTCTTTGGGCTTCTTCAGCAAATATAAGCTTGCCTTCTTCTAACAACCGCCGTTGTCGGATAAGTAGAGTACGCTCAACCGTCCCTTCCACTCTGGCCACAGTCAAGGGGGATTTTGAATAATTACCCTTGGCTAATTCCCTATTCATCTCTCTATTGGTTTTACTGAGGTGAGGATCGAGATTGTTTTCTACCCATTCCTGTACCCTCTTTATTTTGAAAGGTGGGCTAGTGGGTAAATCCCAAGCCTCCATTTTTATCCATTTACGGATACTCTTTCGATCAACACCCAAAGCCTCAGCCAGTTCCCCCTGAGTCCCGGCAATACCTGGACCATATTTTAGCTTTTTATTACTGCCCAACTATATCTGCCCTCTCATCCCATAATGCCTTTAGATCATCGGTTGATACACTATTAATAATTAGCTGAAATTGCCATCTCATAATAAATCTGGCTTTTCTGATTTTCTTACAATCCTCACTACCGGCAGTATATTCCCTGCATATCTTGGGCCGATAATTATATATAGCACATTTGCCGGTCTTGAAATTAAAGAAGTAACAGGGATTACCCTTGGGCCTATCAGGGTCATTTCTCCAATGGAACTTGATTACCTCTCGGACAGCCTTGGGCAGTCTGATTATTTCCAAGCCGCTAAAAGGGGGCATCCCTATCTGTAAGCAACAGCAGCCACAGGACAGGCAATTATAGGGATCACTGATGGCGGTCATTTTATATGTGTAACCTTATTCATCCAATTACGAAGGGCAAAGAAATCCTTTTTGGCGTCTTCCAAAGAACCAAATATAAGACTTCTAATTCTGGATACCTGTATTTTCTTATTATATTCAGCATCTTTAGTTCCAACATATAACACCCATCTGTACCTCTTACCAAAGCCCTCCTTGGATAATTCATCCTCTGAAACTTCTTCAATAGCTATCTCCGGAACATTGTTTGGCATTTCTTTCTCCCAAAATTGAATCAAAACTGCATATTATCCTCTATAGTATATACCATTCCAGCGAATAGAAAAAAGCACTAAAATAAAATACATTCCAAAATCGTTGTTTCTGATTCAATAATAAGGATTCCCCTGAGGGACCAACTATGCTCAAAATAAAAAACGTCTGAGGCACGACCCTTGCTCTGACC
>Ga0210003_1002350_pt1 | contig 16107 bp, 16 predicted proteins | sample LantaG_FD_182804 | JGI IMG/M metagenome (GOLD analysis project Ga0210003, IMG submission 182804) | Deep subsurface microbial communities from Baltic Sea to uncover new lineages of life (NeLLi) - Landsort_02402 metaG (SPAdes) (version 2) | ecosystem: Environmental > Aquatic > Marine > Oceanic >...
TCTAACGGTTTGTGCTTTTCTTAAATTTTGACTTAAATCCTTTAAAACTTTACCTGAGTTAACACCCATTTTTTCGGACATATTAGCTACGTCCTCTACATAACCAGCAGTAGATTCGATTGACATACCGAAAACTTCCATACTAGCGGCCATTTGTGCTGCACCTTCTTTACCTAATGCGGTACCCATTGCCATTTCTGACATTGCGTAAGCTGCTTTATCGGTTAAAGGAATTAATCTACCAACAGCATCAACATAAGAACCATAACTTTCTGCGACAGCTGCCGCATCCATTCCTAGTCTTTGTGTGGCTAAAGCACTTTTATATACGGTTTTACGGAATTGTTCCTGCTGTTTACCCATCAAACCGATGTTAACAGCAGTTCTTCTAATTTGTCCGTCTTGTTTAAAATATTCTAAACTTAAGTCTTTAACGTAGCCTAAAACCTTTTTAGTCCCTGACGCAATATCACGACCAACGGCTATGGATATATTTTTTAAACTTTTTGTTTGTCTTTTTAAGGCAGCTTCTACAGCTTTGTTTTTTTCAAGTATCTTTGTTTGTTGTTCTACCTCATCTTGTAGTAAATTAAATCTGGCTTTAGCTATTTCTAACTCTTTACCAGACATTGTTAACATATCTGATTCTAACTTTTTTTGTTCCTCTTCTAAATTATTAATCCTTATTTGTGCTGCTTCTGCGTCTTTTTTTGCCTTACCAGCTTCTCTTGCAGCTTTTACGAAAGACAAGGTACTTTTACGCATGTTTTCTGCTAGTTTTTCCTGTAACTCAAGGAAATTCTGCATGTTTTCTAGGTCCTTTGGATTAAATGGTTTTTCTGCCAAATCTTAGTCTTTTTTTATTTTTTTGTTTTATTCGTAGAAGAGTCTACAGTAAACTCTACTGAAAAATTAGGTTCTAACACGAAAGTTGATCCACGCGAAGGTATTATTTTAATTATTTTTAAATTAGTGTAACTTTTACCTTCTTTAGGTTGTTCTGGCATTTCTATTTGTATCTCTGCTGCATTAGTATATTTTTTACTAGATGTTCTATGTCTTAATAATTTATCCTTTTTATCCCAATTAAATATTAGTTCTTCATCTTTAGCTATTTTAATAAATGTACCACTTTTTCTATCGTTGAATGTAACTGGTTTATCAAATTTTAGTGTATATTTTGGTAAATTTTCCATACCCCTTCTACTCATACCACTTGTAGTAAATTTATCTAAATCATAACTATTTAAACCTAATCTCTCCTCTCTATTCTTTAAATTTTTATCTAACCCACCTCTTCCTAATAAACCGAATAGTTTTGGTATGTCTTTAAATTTAAGTGACAGTCTAGGAAAAAATTTACCAGCGTCTTTACCATAGAGATAAAAAGCTGTCTCTTTAAAATCATCTAAAGTTAAATCAGCTGATGTTATAAACCTACCATCAGCGTCTTTTTCTAGTTTACCATCATTATTTATACCAGTATTACTAGCTAACCCATTCATTGATCCATCTACAGCACTTTCTGATATTTTAAAATTTTTAAAAATTATTTGTTTTTTACCCTTTTCTTCGTTTAAAACTATTTCAGAGATAACATTACTAAGCCCTAATTTAGGTTTATAAGATTCTTGTTTATTACCATAAAACTTTTTCCAATAATCATTAACTTTATCACCATCAAAACTAATTTTATATGACTGTGTTTTACCTTTATAAGTTGTTGGTACTGAAAACCACTTTTTAACTGCGGCCATAAAACCTCTTATGTTTTTATCTAATTCGTCAATAGTTTCATTTCCTATAGAATTACCGAAAACAATTTTCCATCTTTTATATTTATCAGGGTTTTTTTCTTCTACTAAAAAATCAAAAGATTCTTCCACTGATTTAGAGTAAGAAAGATTAAACTCTGGAAAAGCTTTATTTAATTTATTAAAAAATGTTGTTGGGAAAGATTTTCTTAATCCAGCAATCATCATCGAAAACTTATCTCTATTAGAACTATCCCTAAATTTTTGTAACTCTGATTTATCTTTATTGCCTTTTTTTACTGCGGATTGAAGTTTAGAATATTCTTTAGCTTGTTCTTTATCGTAGAATCCATCTCCATAAACTTCTTTACCATCATATCCACCATAGTTTTTTAATAATAATCTAAAAATTTCGTTTCTGTTTGTTTTAATTTCAGATGGTATAGTTGGGTTTGGGTTATTTGGGTCGATTTTTTCACCACTATCTACACTACTATCAGCCATCTCTTTACCATCTGTAATAATATTGTAGGCCTTATCTTTTACTAATGTTGGTGATCCGGTTTCTGGGTCAACCAACTCTTTATAACTTATTTTAAAAATATTTGTACCACTATCAGATTCAATTTTAAAAGTAAAAAATTCTAATTCTTCTTTTTCGTATATTTTTTGTAACTCATTTTCAGGTATACTTATATTACCTTTTACCACATCATCTTGGTTTGTTGAAAGAATAAATTCTACAGGGGTGGGTTCAGATAACACAACTAATGGTGTGTAGTCCACAAACATTGGCCCACTTTTTTCCTTCATCTCATCTTCTAGAAGATTAATTAACACATTACTAATGTTTATACCCATTTTAACTTTTATTTATAAATATCATTACATTAAAAAAAAAAGGAGCAATCATTTTAATTACTCCAATTTTTAATTATCTACGTTTGGCTGCCTTTTCGTTTTCTTTATTTATATAATCAACCTCTTTTAAAAATTGTTCTAAATAATTACGTCTTTCCCAAACAGGCATCATCATCACATCACTATAAGAAAAACCAATATGTTTGGTACAAACATAGATTTCTCTAGTTAATTCTAGTTTATAGTCCGTACTCAGGCCAAAAAAAGTCGGGTCCAATGACAAGAAACGTATCCATAGGGTCACCTCCAGGACCCTCGATTGAAACCATTAAATCCATACCAGGTTCAATTTCATTAATATATTTTCTTAATGCTAATGAATCTCTAGCCGGCATAACCCTAACATAGTTGAATATCCATTCTTTATCACTTCTACCATCTATACTCATTATTTGCATACCTAACTTATGAGTGATAGTATCTGTAAATTCGGCTTTTCTTTTTTGTTGAGCCTGAATTCTTTTATTTAACTCATCTTCGTCTTTAGCGGTTAACAATCTGAATTTAATTCTTTTTTTACTAAGTGGTAACTCAAAATCAAATAACCCATTTTCATCAGGTTTAGCACCCAAAGATTTTTGTTTTAATTTGGTTAAATCTACTTCTGATTCAAATTCTTCACCATCCTCAGTTGTAATTGTAACAGGGTATTTTTCACCATAACCTGTTGCTCTTAACCAAATTAAGATTGCGTTTCGGTCACCAATTAATAAATCTTTTGGATCTATGTTTTTATTTTTAATTTTTCTTTTTAATAAAACGTCAACAAATTTACCAGACCTTAACAAGTTTTGTGATGTTAAAATATTTTCATCCATTGCGGTTAAATACTCAACTTCAATTGATTCTTGTTTTCCTTGATATAATAACCCACCAGATGGTAGTGGTATTAAATCATAAGGTACTTGTAGTGAGTCATCTTGGTTAAATCTTTCTTGTTCAATTTGTTCGGTGTTTTCCATTTTTTTTTAATTAAAACTTTATTATTTTTTATTATAAATATCTTTATCTATTTTTTTTAAATTAACCCCCAAAACACAAATTATAAAGCTTAAACCATTTACTTACTTAAATAAAATTAATAAATTTGCGCGCAACCTAGATCTATTAAAATAATATTTAATCTAATATAAATTAATAAAAAAAGCTAATATATTTTGCCAAGTAATATACTATTCTTATATTTGTATTCAATCAGTAAAAAACAATAAATAATGGAAGATAAAAAATTACAAAGGTTAAAAGAAGTATTAGCCATACCAACATACTCTAGAAAAGAAGAATTGATGATTGCCTATTTAGAATCGGTATTATCTGAAAAAGGCTTTTCTTATGAAAAAGATCAAATTGGTAATATTTTGGTCACAAAAGGTAAGGCAGAACACTTTCCCTTATTTGTTTCACACACAGATACCGTACATTACTTGAACCATAATTTAAAAGTGGTTCAATTAGAAGAAGATGGTAAAACTATCTTAACAGGTGTTGATTCAAAAACACTTTCTCCTTCAGGCATTGGTGGTGACGATAAATGTGGCGTCTTTCTTTGTTTAGAAATGTTAGATACATTAGAGAACGTTAAAGTAGCTTTCTTTGTTTCTGAAGAAATAGGTTGTGTAGGGTCTAATGCATCAGTTAAAACTAACTCAGAGTTTTTTCAAAATGTAGGATACGCAATTCAATACGATTCTCCCAAAGGCAACTCAATGAGTATGACTTTAATGGGAAAAGAGTTATTCGATAAAAAATCTATATTTGGTGAGAAAGTTAGTCCACTAATTTTAGAACATGGAATTACTGATTGGGCAAGACATCCATATACAGATATATGGCCATTATTGGAAAACTTCGGATTCTCTTGTCTTAACTTGGCGGCAGGATACCATAGATACCACACTGACAATGAGTATGTTGTTGTTGAAGAAGTCCAAAACGCTTTTGAATTGGGTTTAAAACTACACGAAATGTTAGGTGAAAATTTATATAATAGACCAGTTAAAGGTGATGGATTGTTTAATAGTTTATTTACACCTTACCAAAGTAAGAATACTCAGTTATTAAATGAGGATGATGATGATTTTGAAGATGATGACATATACTTCGATGAAGAAGATGATACTGATAACGAAGAATATATATACATTAGCCCTAAAGATGAGTATTCTGCTAGAAACGAGTTTGTAGATTTATGGGATTATGAAGAGTTTAATGGTGGTAAGAAAAATAAAAATAGAGAAACCATAACAGATGGTTATGGCAATCACACATTCGATTTTGAATGGTAAAAAATAAAAACCAGTTAATAGCTGGTTTTTTTTGTTGTGTTTAGTTATATTTCATATATGGATGAAAATTTAATTTTAGATAAAGTTATACTAAACGAAGAACAAAAAAAGGCAATAAAACAAATACAAGATTTTATTAAATTAGGTAATAGTGATGAGTGGTTTGTTTTAGAGGGTAAAGCCGGTGTGGGGAAAACAACAGTTATTACACACGCAATACAACCATTTTTATCTAAAAAAAGAATTGTTTTATCCGCTTTATCTCATAAAGCTAAAAATGTGGTCCACCAAAAAGTCAAAGAACTAACTTTTGGTGACGAACCTAGAGGTTTATTATCTTTAAGTGTTGCTTCAATGTTAGGTATGACATTTGACTTAGAGACTGGCCAATTCGTTAAGATATATACTAGAAAAAAACCCAAGATAAAAAACATGGACATAATTATTGTGGATGAATGTTCTATGATAAATGAAATGGGTTTATCCTTAATAATGTCTGAGAAAAAGAAAACAGCCAAAGTAATATTCTTAGGTGATGTAGGACAACTACCACCAATTAGAGAAGATGGTGATAAAAATGGTGAAGTTAGCCCAACATTTAATACAATCAATAGGTTTAAACTTTACAATAGAGTAAGACAGTTTGTGGATAGTAAGATACTACCTTACTCAGATTATTATTGGGAAAACTCAGTTGTTAGTGACGACCCAGTTGAGGACCCAATACCATTATATGAAAGGGAGAGTGGTTTTGATTTAATTTTTAAAACAGATCTAGAGGAAACTATTAAAGAAAATGTGGAAAGATTTTTAGAACTAAAAAATCCTAAAAAACAAGATTTAATAAAGGTTATTGTTTATAAAAACAAAACTCGTGAAATGATCAATTGGTATATTCGTGATTTAATTTATAATAAACCAAAAGAATATGAGGTGGGGGACATTCTTATTTTTAATGATAATTATGGTGATGGTGATGAAATTTTAATAGAGAATTCGACAGAAGTATCCATTAACTCAATTTCAAACACAAAATTTAATAATAAGTGGGTGGGTTATATTATAAATGTAACCGATGGATTTGAGTCTTGGGATGTAGAGGTTTTATCCAAAGAAACTTATCCAGATTATAATAAGTATATATCTGAGTTATTTAAAGAAGCTAAATCATTACCTTTTGGTAGAACTAGAACTAATAGACTTAAAAACGCGTGGTCAGCTAAAAGAAGATTTGCTAATATTGATTTTGGTTACGCAATAACCTCACATAAGAGTCAAGGTTCTACCTATAGATATGTTATTGTTGTTGAGGATGATATACTATCTGTGGCACCAATCACATCGGTAGAAAAATCACAATCATTATATACGGCTATAACCAGAGCTTCTGATAAGGTTTTTATTGTGTCTGAGTTAAATGAATAGGTTCCACAACCATTTTTTATTACCACAATCCCAAATCCTGGAAATACCACGTTCCTTCATGATTTGGGATTCTGTTTTTGATTTATCAAAACCCTCCTTAACCAAAACATCTTTACGATATTTAAACCTATTTTCTCTGTTATGATTAATTACATAAAAGTAGTTTGGTTTAGTATCACCCATAAATTCAAAACCCAATTTTTCATACAGGGAACCATCAAAATATCTCATATCGGAATATGAAATAATTTGTTTTGGGTTATTTTTTTTAATGAAGTGTTTAAATAATTTTGAAGCCCCACCGATAACATTATAATTTAATTTGTTACAGAATCTTAACATTTCATAAGAACCATCTTTAGTGTCATACCCCAATGATTTTCTTAACCCACCAAAAGACATCAAAGAAACCAATTCACCATTATTATAGAGACCGTATGTTATATTTGAACCCGCAAATCCTTGAATATGGTTTGTATTTAAGAAACTCTTTTCTTCCGATTTATCAACAACCCTTACCTCACAGTTTCTACCATAAACCCTCACATCCCAAACACCCAATTTATTTTTAATGATTGATTTTACGATATCAGATTTTTCCAACCATTCATCCTCAAAAACATGTAACAAATTTATACCTTTTTTGTTACAAAGAATGGTTTTATTTAGGTGGTAGTTTTTATCTTTATAAATTTCAGAATGCCAATATAACCCATTAAACTCTATGGCTAAATTTTTTGAAGGAATAAAAACATCCAATTCCTTACCCTCTAAAATCACTCTATTTTTGGTTTCAACATCAACTACTTTAGAAACAAAATTAATTAAATCTAACTCAAGACCTGATACCTGTTTTTCATCGGTTGGGTTACATAAGGTACATAATACGGATTTTTGTTTTGTTCTATAATTAAATAAGTTATTGTATATAAGGTAATCTTGGTTACATATACCACAATTTAAGATTATATTTTCAGAACCCAATTCGTAAGAAACAAACTTATCTTTGGTTTTTTCTTTTAGGGTTTTTATAAAACTATCACGTCTTGTTATTGCGTTTTTTTGTGAATTATTATATCCTGAATCACCATATAATTTTTCTTTGGTCGATTTCATTTTGTCCACGTTATTATAATTCTCATCACCATAACGTTCTTTTTTAGTTTCTTTTTGTTTTTTAATGAAATCTTTATGTTGTGGAAAAAAATCTACACCCCACTTTTTTTGAATGGCCTCTTTTTGTCTTTTAACCAGCTCTTCTTTATGATTGTTAGCACATTCTAAAGAACAAAAATCGTTATAACCTTTATCGAACCTGTCTGAAAATTTTGATTTGCCACCACAAGGACATGTGGGTATTTCTGTTAAATTATTATAATAAAACCATATTTTTTCTTTAAATGATTTTAAATCAAATTTAATTGTGTGTTTTAATATCTTTTGATATTCTTCGGGATGGTTTTTGGAAAACCATGTTTCTCTAGTTTTATGACCAGATTTATTATCAGTTATAAAAAAAGAAAAATCCATACACTTATGTTATATAACATAAATATATGGATAATATCTTTGGATGTAAAGGGTATACGAAATTTAAAATACTGATATAGCTCTATCGAATCTGAGTGTAGCATTAATGTCAACAATATCAGAAGATGAATAATCTAAGTCGTTAAAGTTTACGTTAGTTAGGAAAGTTCCTTGTAGAATCCATTTTTCAATAACAACCCCTGTTGGGTCTAACAATTCTAACTCGATGTCTTTCTTATAACCAGCGGCGTAACCCATACGACCTGTTACTGATTCAGCGTGTAACCTAACCCACTCCATTAGAGCTTGTGTAGCAGAAGGACCAATAGGGTCACGGAAAGTAACGTCAATTGTTTCCCAATTAAATCTACCAGCGACATAAGTAGAGGTATTTAAAAAAGGTATTTCAACTTCTTCTATTGTAATAGAAGGCCTAGAACCTGAAGCTACGAACCATTCTTGAATCCCCAATGGTGTAGGAAATCTAAATATAAACCTATTCTTCTTCTTTGGCTCGTAAGGAACAGGCATTCTCATTAACAAATCTGCCATAATTTATTGTTTTTGTTTTTTTTTACTTATTATCTTTAATTATAAATATGCGACAATTTTATTTTATTTCATCAATTGTCTAATTCTTTTTATATCCTCATTTATAAGTCCATCACTCATCATAAACTCATAATCATCTGATTTAGTTTTTTTGTATTTTTTACTAGAACCAGCTTTACAACCAAATTCTTTACAAGTAGATAAAACTTCTTCTTTATTATATGGTAAACTTTTACCACTACCATCGTAATACATCATGGATAACATTTCCATAAATTGTGGTAAGTTTTTCATGAATTCTTTTTCATCGAAACCAGCTTTTGAAGCTGTTCCACCCAAACCTATTTCAATCAACAAATCGTTTTTACCCATTATAGATTCACCAGCCAAAGCCATTGCTTTACCTCTTTCACCTGGTCGTTTTGTTTTTGCCTTTCTTCTTTCACCAATTTCGAATTCAGGGAAAGCTTTCTTGATGGCCCCAATAAAACCACCGATACTTTTTCTTGTATTTCTAACCCATTTAATTAAGGCTTGATTTTCATTACTTTGTACTTTTGCTAACCAAGCTCCCACATTTAATTTTTTAGTAAATGAATCTTCTTTTTCTAAATGTTTATAAAAAGCGTTTAAATATTTTTCTTGGTCTACTTTACCTTGTCCTAAAGCGGCATCAAAAAATCCAGTTGGTAAAACTGTGCCTTCTTTTAGTCCTAACCTAGCCCATAAACTTTTCCCACCAGGTAAGAAGTTTTGTGATAAGTAAACCAATTGCATGTTTCTATTTCCTTTTAAGAAGTCTGCTGGAATATCAGTTGTTACAGGTGGTTGTTCTTTACCCCCTGTTGGTTCATCTGTTCCTGTTGGTTCATCCTGTTGTCCTACAGGAACTGTACCATCATCCTCTTTATCCGTTGGTTCGTCAATTATAGGGGGGTTTTCTTTACTAGGCTCGACATCCCTCAATGATTGTAGTAAATCATCTAAAGTTTTTGCTCTTGATTGTCTTTGTCCTTTTTCTCTTAAAACTTTAACAGTTAAACCTGTTAAAACTAATACTAAACCTAAAGGACCTAAAATATTACCTAAACCTTTTGCTGTATAATAAGCTGCTCCCGTTTTAACTACTGTTTTAGTAACAACCTTTGTAATTATAACAGGTAATTGTTTAACTAATATTGATTTTAAAAATGTACCTGCTTTAGTCCCATAAAGAGTAGTATCAAGACCTGAATCAGGATCAACTAATTTACCCGTACCAGAAGCACTACCTTTAAAGAAATCACCCATCTTATCATATTTGTCAGGGTTATTTACTAAATCATGTAATCCTTTTGAGGCCTCATCTGGTTTCATCATCCACCCACCTTTTTGACATAGTAAATCAACACCTTTATGAGCATCACCACCACCAATCTGTTCTAGTTGAGATATAAATTGTTGTGGGTCAGAATTACCATCAACTGGAATACCTGTGACTCTGCTTAAACCAGCGTAAACACCTTCACCATTTTTTATCCCATTTAATATCTCAGTTTTCTGTTCTACTAACTCTGTAACTTGTTCTGTATCAGTATATGTAATTTCTTCTTGGAATAAACTTTTAAACCATTCTGTGTTGGCCAACCAAGAATAAGCTCCCATAGCACCACCAACCATATTAAGTACAATAGGTAGAGTGTTACTTTCTAAACCACTTTTACCCATTCGTTTACTATCGAACTCTTTACTACCAGAAGTTTTATCCATCTTAGCAGATTGGCCCGAACCTTTTCTTTGGGGTTTATCGGAACCTTTTTTAGCACCAAAAGCTTTGTCCATAACTTTGTCTTTAGCTTTTGAAATAGCTCCAGTTACTTTACCAACACCTTTACCAATACTACTTAAAACACCTTTTTCTGATATCATTTGAACTTCTTCTTCAGTTAACACGTCCAATTTAAGTTTCTCTAGTTCTTCTTCTGTTAAAACATTTTCTTTCCCTTCTTCAGCTTCCGTTGTAGTGTATATAGTCTCTAAATCGATATCTAAATACTTTTTAACAATCTCTCTAAGGTCACCTATTATTTCATTTGCTGCATCAATAGGTAAATAACCTTCTTCACCTTCTTGTTTTTTTGTTGCCGCAACAATAGTATCATAAAAAGAACCTATAGTTATAATACCTTTTAAGAATTTGATTCTTTTTCCATCATTAGGGAATTCAGGGGCAACTCTTGATACTTCTTTATCTAATTCTCTAATTAGTTTATTAGATTCTTTAGTTAAAATATCTTTAATCTTTTTTTCAGCGTCTTTTTTAGCAACTCTTCTACCTTTGATTTGTAATATGTTTTTACCACCTACTTTGTATTTAGGTAAAACTTTACTTAAACCATACTTAATGTTTTCCCAAGCACCTTCATCAATACGTTCCTTATCATCAACATACTCTAAAGATTCATATAACTTAGTTAAAGCATTATCATAATTTCTTTTTTCCATTTGACTATTCTTTTTTTTATAAATATCATTAAATAAATAAAAAAATTATAATATGACAGAATTTGATAGATATGCAGTTAAAAACTTAGGTGTTAACTCAAATACACTACACAGTTACCAAACATTTAATTCATCACTACCTAATATTGGTAATTCAATAACACCTAATATCGTAGAAGAAAGACAATTAAATGTTGCAATGCTTTCAGTATTTGATAGATTGATGATGGATAGAATTATATGGTGTGCAGGACCTGTAGATGATAGAATGGCTATTGTTGTTCAGGCACAATTACTTTTCTTATCACAACAAGACCCAAAGAAAACAATTACAATGCATATCGACTCTCCCGGTGGTTCAGTTAAAGCAGGACTCTCAATGGTGGATGTGATGAATTATATCGAAACACCAATCCAAACCATTAATACAGGGATGGCGGCATCAATGGGTTCAGTACTTTTAGGGGCTGGAACAAAAGGAATGAGGTCATCTTTAGTACACTCAAGAACAATGTTACACCAATCTAGTGGTGGAGCAATGGGTAACATTCAAGACGCTAGAATTAGTATGAATGAATGGGAAAAAGTTAATAAGGAATTGTTTAGACTTTTGGGTGAGTATTGTGGTAAAAACCCAGCACAGGTTGAAAAGGACGCTCAAAGAGATTTATGGTTAAGTGCTGATGAAGCAAAAAATTACGGAATAATAGACGAAGTCATACAACCATCTACTAAAAAATAAACTACTTACCCAACCAATCACCCCAACTAACCCAACCATCGTTGTTTATGTGTTTTTTGTATTCTTTTAGATTCTCTAATATGTTCGGATAACCTCTTTTTTGGATTACCACTCTTTCCAATATACCTAATTTTATCGTTTTCAGTTAAACCGTATATATATGTTACTTTATCCCCCATATTAATAAATATGTAGAGTTTATCAAAAGTTTAACTAGACTATGGTATCATTGATGAGGTAATTGGTAAAAAATAAAAAGAGGGACTTAAGGTCCCTTTTTTTACATTATATTTATTTTGGTTTTGAACTCTATTCCGTTTTCATCAAAATAAGTAACCGACCATCTTTCTAATGTTGCATGACTATAATTATAATGATCATGTGTTAAAACACCTAAATCATATAAATCTTCACTTAACATTTCACGTAACGCCTCCCTTTCTGACATGTGGTCATCGTCTTCAGGTATTTTAGATAACTCGCTTTTCATCCAATCCGTTACAATATAATCGTGACCACCCTGTAAATATAAATCCACTAATGTATCTATACTAAAATAACCTGAAGAATTAAAACCATTTACAAACATTTGAACATATCTTTTTAACATATGTTCTCCATTTGAGTCAGCCTTAAAATTATACCAATTATCAGCCCATGTACCATATTCTTCACCAAAACCATTAGTCCAATATAACCTATACATATTTTTGGGGTTGGTTTGAGCAACAGGCTCTGTAATTTCAATAAACGATGGAACATCTTTTATCCAATCAAAATCAGACTCCTTTAATATTTTTTTAATTAAAATTTTCATAATTCTTTATGTAGTGGTTTACCTTCTTTTTCTCTTTTATCTAACCATTGTTTAAAAATATCTAATGTTTCTAAAATTGTTAAATTATTATCTTCCGCAAAAGGACCTAATTCAGTGTAAGCGTTATCTATGGTTAAAGCCAAATCTTGAAAAAAACTTTTTCCACCTAAAGCTGATTTGGGTGTTACGTATTGATAAATGTCATCCGCTAGTTGGTGGTATTTTTTTGAACCGTCTCTTGGGTTAACTAAATCTTGTACCATATCTCTAAACTCATCTACATCTTCTAAAAAAGATGCATGAGACATCTCTACATCATGAATCCAATTTTTCCACCAAGTAATGTCTCTTTTAATCCATTGACCAGGCTTACCCACTTTAATTTGTGATGTATTCATTTTATAATTACCGTAAAAATAGTCTTCAAAAGACTGTAGAGGGTCAATTTGATTTGTCCAATCAAAATCGTCAATCCCCTCCTTTAATATTTTCTTAATTAAATTTTTCATTCCTTTTCAATTACCATTTTACGGTTACCCTTTTCAGATGTGTCATAAACAACAAAATGAAATTCAGGATATATTTTATTTAATTCTTCTTCTATAAATTGTTCAACCGCTCTCACGTTTCTAACATCATCGTCAGAAAAACCAACCGACATTTTTTTATACCCACTGTTAACCAAAGTTTTTACGTTATCAAAAATCTTTCTAACAAAATGTTCTATTGCCACTTTTTTAGCGTGTTCAGGGTTTGCTGCTCCACCACTAGTTTCTAGACCAAACCTTTCACCAAACTCACTAGAAGAAACAGGGTAATATTCACCCATCTCATCTAAATAAAAATCTATCGTTTGGTCGTCTGTTAAATTTTTAGTTTTATTTAAAATATTTCTAATATTATCTACCATTTTTGACTTTTCTTCACCAGTAAGAACCATATCAATAAAAAGTCTAACACCATCTCTAAGTATTTCAGGTTTATGACCTCTAGCGGTATTAATACCAAAAGGATTAGCGAATATCAATGCTTCTTTAAATTTGTCTGCACTTGGGGCAAATTTATTATTATGTATTGCCTTTTTTGCGTCTCTAATAAATGGTTCAGAATCCCTAAAATCTTTAAACGCAACCTCAACGTCATTGTTTCTTAATCTATATTCAGGACTAGTTCTAACGTGAGCGTATTCATCCGTTGGAACATCAACGGGAATCCATTCCCCACCCTCTTTTTTATCCATCTTAATGGTGGTGGGCATATAAAGAATATTATCATCCCAATCGAATATATATGACCTAAGTGAGGTCTCTAATAAAAATTTTTGTATATTTGAGTATTGGCCTTCAGATATGATATATTTTTTCATAAAGTTTATTATTTAATAATAAATATCTTATTTTTAAATAAAACTACTTAAATATTTTGCCAATAAAAACCTTACCCCTATATTGTGTTACATTAAAAAATAGAACTATGATTGAAGATAAATTTAAAGGTATTAATTATTCCGATTTAAGTGATGAACAATTAAATTCTTTAAGTGAAAAAGAATTGTTGAATAAATTTATATCAGATGATGTAGATTTAGTTAATAGTTATGTAAAAAAACGTATAAAGAGTAGTTTAGCTGTTCATTTAACAATATTGTTGACCCTTGTTGGTTTATATTATTTTGGATTATATGGTTTATATTTTTTAATTCCAGTCGTTATTTCGGTATATGTAGATTTATTTTTTAAGAAAAGTTTAAAATGGTCTGTTATCACCTTAAAAACAAGTGTTAGTTTATTTAGAAATAATAGTCAGTTTTGTATTGAGAACGATTATATCTTTGAATATCATTTAAATAGATTAAACGGTGTAGATATTGGTGATTTTTATTAAAAAAAAATGGGTCGCTGAACCAGCAACCCACCTTCAATAATATAAGTATTTTAATTAATCTGACTTACCAGTTCCTTTACCCATTCTTTTCCACCAAGGAAGTTTAGAGGCTTTACCACTTACCTCAGAAGATGGGACATAAATTAGTTCGTTTTGTACCACTTTATAGTCACCTTCAAAATTATCTTCTTTAGCTTGTTTAACAATGTTGTAATACATATCTTTTGTAAGTTCTACATTTAACTTAGGCAAACCTAACTTAATGTATTTATGAAACTTATCCATCCAAGCTTTCTCATCATATTCCTTAATCAACTTCATTTCTTTAATAATATCTTTTTTATCGATTTTATATTTTTCAGAAATAAGGTTAACCATTTTCATATCAGATTCAGAAATTGTTTTAGTAGATTCTTTTACAAAAGATTCAACGACCATTTCTAATTGCTGTTTTGTTACTTTATATCTAGCCATTTTTTTATTTTTTTGAACTTGTTTTAGTAGACTCAGAAATTGTTTTAGTAGATTCTTTTACGAAATTTTCTACTACCATTTCTAATTGCTGTTTTGTTACTTTATATCTAGCCATTTTTTTATTTTTTATTATAGTTTATCATTTTATTGAAGAAATCCATGTCTTCTTTTATAATTTCTTTATTTACGTTTTTAGAAAGTGATTCAGTTAATTTATTCACAGATTCTTCTACTTTATCAGCCGGCTCAACTTTATAAGTTTTACCATCAACAGTGAAAGTAGCTTTACCTTCTTCTCTTGCATCACCCCCATCAACATCTTCTTCTTTCATGTTCATTGAATAACCACATTCATTACACATACCTTCCACCATCATTCCAGTACCACATTCAGAACACATTTCTTTGTTTTCATTCATACTGTCTTCCATTTCAGACATAGTAATAGTTACTCCGTTACAATCACATTTGCCATCCTTTTCCAACATATCCATATGTTCTTTTTCCATGACAATACAATCACCATCTTTTTCTGCTACTAATTTAACAACTTCATAAGATTTCTTTGAGTCACCGTATACTGCTTCTGGATAAACTAAACATCTATCCCCACACATACAGTGACCTTCTTTATTAAGTTTGTCCATGTGATCTTTGGTAAGTTTTATGGCGTCTTCATTTTCATTCATATAATTAGCCTCTTTAAGAGTTGACTCAATAACTAGGCTTATTTGACTTTTTGTTATAATTTTTGACATAATTTCTTTTTTATTTATAAATATATTAAAAATGGGGAAGATGCTTTTTCTTCCCCATTTTATTTTATTTTTTACTTATTAGATATCATCAAATGAAGCTCCTGTAGGTGTTACATTAAACTCTAGAATGATGAATTCTAAGGTAGGAATTGGTTTTAAGAAAATTTTACCTCTCATTTCATTTCTATCAATTTCTTCAGGGTCTGAAGATAATTGAACTCTAAAGTCTGCTAAACCTCTTTCTCTTCTGATATTATCTAAGATTGGGTTAACCAAGTTTAAGAATTGATTTCTAACGATTTGGTCATTTTGTTCGAATAACAGTCTAACTGCTACCGCTGAAATTAATTTTCTTGTTTGTAACAACAATCTTCTAATGTTTAATCTATCTAATGCTGAATCTCTAACTTGTAAGTTTTTGTTACCCCAAATTAATGTTCCCTCATCAGAGAAGAATGCCATTGGGTTAATTCTTCCTTCA
>Ga0210003_1002351_pt1 | contig 16100 bp, 16 predicted proteins | sample LantaG_FD_182804 | JGI IMG/M metagenome (GOLD analysis project Ga0210003, IMG submission 182804) | Deep subsurface microbial communities from Baltic Sea to uncover new lineages of life (NeLLi) - Landsort_02402 metaG (SPAdes) (version 2) | ecosystem: Environmental > Aquatic > Marine > Oceanic >...
CGCGGAGCCGCGGAGAGGGCGGAGGAAGAGAGTGAGGAGTGATGAGGGAAGAGGCTCACGCGGGGGAAAATGATGGCGGGCAGCAGAATAGGACCTATGGGGCTTATGTGTCCTATGGCCGCGCCTCTCAGGCCCCAAGTCATGAATGCGGGCGGGACGCCCGCGATCCCAGGAAGACGGGCAAGGCAACGCCTGCCGCTGACGCCGTGACCATTCCTGTCCGTATTCGTCCGTGTTAGTTCGTGGCCGTCCGTGATCGTCCGTGTTTTTTCTGTTCTTCTCCGCGTGCTCCGCGGCTCCGCGTGAGATATCTTTTCTCCGCGTGCTCATGCTACGGCACGGTTACTTTGCCGCTGGGATTGTGAACTTGCTGCTGGATGAGCGTATGTGCGTCCACGCCTTCCGGCCAGAAGTTGTCGGCTGCGTCCAGCGGAGCGTCGCCTTCGTGACGGATGGCTGTGCCTTTGGGTGGGAAGTGGTTGCCTCTTATCACCGGTCTGGAGATGTCTTTCACGAGGATCGCCGGGCCAATGGGCGAGTTGAATCGGTTTCCGGCGATCGTCGGGTCGCTGCCCGACTCGACCGCCACGCCGTAATGCAGGTTCTCGGAGATCGTGCAGCCTTCGATCTCCGGCTCAGATACGATTGCACACAGCACGCCGCCGCCGTTCCTGGATATCGTGCCGCCGGCAATCTTCCCGGCCGAGCTGCTCGACCACGCGCAGCCTGCCTCGCCGTTGTGTTCGATCACGCAGTCGGTCAGCACCGGCGATGAAAACAACACCAGGACGCCGTTGCGGCGGTTGCCTGTAACGACCGCCCGCTCAATGGCCGCGTTGCTGCGGTCGGAGCATTCGATTCCGTTGCGGCCGTTTCCGCTTATCACGGTCAGCATTACCACGGGGCTTGATGCATTCCTGACGGACAGGCCGCCCTTGCCGTTGCCGCTGATCCTGCCTCCCGACACGATCATATTCGACTTTTCGATGATGCTGCCGTAGCCGGGGTTGTCGACGACTTCGCACTGCTGGACTCGGGCCGGTTCGCGCCCGGCCGACAGATCGGCGCCGCCGCTTTCTTCGATGCCCACGTCGCCGCATTGCGTGATGGTGGTCTGCGAAATGGTCGGCGCGGAATCCCGGATCAGTACGCCGCGCCGCGCCCGGCTGATGATTGCGTTCCTCAACGTGCTGCCGCTGGATTCAACAAACCACACGCCTTCCCAGTCGAAAAACGATACCTCTCGCGCGGCGGATGTGAAAGTTATCGGCGCGTCGGCGGTGCCCTTCGCGTGCAGCCGGCCGTGCACGATCAGCCGCGTTCCGAGGCAGAATTCGATTCTCGTGCCGGGCTCGATGACGAGGGCCGCGCTCTTGCGGACCGCCACGTCTTTCGTGACGACGTAGACGCCGGTGCCCGGCGACCAGGTTTCGCTCTGCGCGATGTCGCCCGAGATCAGCCGCACGTTCTCGCCTGCTTGCAGCCGCGCTTGGGCGCCGGCGGCAGTCAGACGTGTGGCGGCGGCGCGCTCCGCCTTGTTTAGCTTTTCCAGATCATAAACGCCCGCGCTTGCCTGTTCGCCGCTGTCGCCGGGGAAGTCGCGGACGATTTCATTGAATGCGTTGCGCGCCCGGGTGTATTCGCCGGCCTGCATGAACAGCAGCCCGGCCTGCTCGAGCCAGCTCCAGCACTTGTTGGTCATCGCGGGGTAGCGGCGGACCTGCTCGAGGTATACCCCGGCCTTCTGGACGGGCGTGCCGGCGCGATCCACCATCGCCAGGACGGCTTCGGCTAGCTGCTGGTCCATTCGCTGCAGGTTGGTGGCGTTTGTGGTGATCTCCGACTGCAGCATTGCGGCGAGCATTTCCACGGCATCGTCGTAATGCCCGCGCTCGAGCATTTCGTCGGCGAGTTTCACGCACACTCTGCCGCCCACCTCGGGCGTGTTGCGGAATTCTTCGTACAGCGCTCTCAGCTCCTGAAAACCTATGTCGCCTGCGTCGCTGCTGCCGGCAAGCAATTGCGCCCGCTCCAGCCGGGCGCGCACCACGACATCCGGGCCTCCCCCCTCGATTATGATGCGATACTGCTCGACCGCGCGGTCGGTGTCGTTTCGCTGCCGCCAGATGGCCGCCAGCTCAAAATTGATCTCGAAGATGGAATGAGCCACCTCCTTGTTATCGCGGTATTCCTGCAGAGTCCGAAGCAGTTCTTTTTCGGCTTCTTCGAGTTTGCCGGCATTGCGCAGCGCGCGTGCGGCATCGAGTCGGTACATGTATTCCAGCAGCGCCCCGCCCTGCTGCGGGCCGACGCTGCGCGGAGCGAGGATGACGCCCAGCAGCAGATAGCCGGCGGTTGCGAGGATGATGATGCCCATCAGGCTGAGCCGAAGGTGCTTGGCAATCATTGGGGCTCCTTGTGAGGCGCGGGGGGTCAATCCGGCAGCAGGTTTTCGTATTCCTTGAGCTTCTTGTCGAGCGTGGGGCGCGATATTCCCAGCATTTCGGCGGCCTTGCTTTTCACGCCGTTGGCAAGCCGGAGTGCATCGCGGATGGCGCGGCGTTCGACTATCGAGATGGCATTCGCCAGCGGCAGCAGGGGGGCGCGCATCTCGCCGGTCTCGTCCGTCAGCGAGGCCACTTTGTTCGGCCCGCCTGCGACCAGCGTGGGGGGCAGGTCGTTCGGTTCGATCGTGCCGGTGCGGTCCAGCAGGATCGCCCTCTCCATCGCGTTCTTGAGTTCGCGGATGTTGCCCGGCCAGTCGTAGTTGTTCATCAGGTCGAGTGCAAGCTTGCCGATTCTGGGCTGCGGGCGGCCGATCTCGCGGGCCAGCACCTGCAGGAAATGCTCGGCGAGCAGGGGGATGTCTTCGCGCCGTTCGCGCAGCGCCGGCACGTTTATCGGAACTACGGCCAGGCGGTAATACAGGTCTTCGCGGAATTTTCCCTGGCGCACCATGTCCTCGAGGTTGCGGTTGGTGGCGGTAACTATCCGCACGTCCACTGAAATCGGCTTGGTTCCGCCCACGCGGTCGAACACCTTCTGCTCGACCGCCCGTAGTATCTTGGTCTGAATTCCGAGGCCGATCTCGCCGACTTCATCGAGGAACAGCGTGCCGCGGTTTGCTATCTCGAATTTTCCCAGCTTGCGCTGTTCGGCGCCGGTGAATGCGCCTTTCTCGTGGCCAAACAGCTCGCTTTCCAGCAGCGTTTCGGGCATCGAGGCGCAGTTGACGATGACGAACGGGCCATCGCGGCGCGCGCTGGCCTCGTGCACCGCCCGTGCGATCAGCTCCTTGCCCACGCCCGTCTCGCCGCATATCAGCACGGTGGTATCGCCTGCGGCCACGCTGCGGACGTCCTGCAGCACCTTCTGCAGCGATTCGGCTTCGCCGACAATCGTGGATTTGGCGGTCACCTGTCGGCGCAGTTCTTCGCGCTCCTGGCGAAGGTTTGCGAACGATCTTGCGTTTGCGATAGCCGGCGACGCCTGCCGCGCGATGATGGTCAGCAGCCTCATCTGGTCCTTGTCGAAACGCTGCGCAACCTGGCGGCTGTCCACATACAGCACGCCGAGGCTCTTGCCCTTTGCGGCAAGCGGCACGCACATCACCGAGTGGATTTTCTGGAGGGCGATGCTCTCGCTGGGGTCGAATCGCGGGTCCGACAGTGCATCGGCGCTCACCACCGACCGCATCTCGCGTGCTACGTAGTCGACGACCGTCTGGCTGACGGCCAGCCGCACGCTCGATTTGTGCCTGTTGCGGGCGGCGGCGGGCCGCACTTTCTCGCCCGATTCGTCGCACAGCAGGATCACGGCGCGGTCTGCGCGGAAAATGTCCAGCACCACGTCCAGTAGCTTGCGCATCATCTCGTGCGGGTCGAATGTTTCGTGCAGCGCATCGCTGACGTCGTGCAGGGCCTTGAGCTTGCGGTTTGCTTCGCGCAGCCGCTCGAACAGCACGTCGGCGTCTTCGTTTTCCGCGGCCACGTCCACCGACCGCACGAATTTTTCGGCCGATGCGGTGGCATCTTCGGAAAACAATGCCGGTTCGGCGGAAGTAGGCTTATCCGGCTCAAGCTCGCCTTCGATTTGCTGGGTGGGATAGTCGTGGGCTTCGTCCAGCTCGAACAGCAGCACGGCATCGCCGATCTCCACGCGGTCGCCCGAGGCGAGTTCGGCCCGGCCGGCCATTCTGCCGTTGACGAGCACGCCGTTGCGGCTGCCTACGTCTGATATGAAATAGCGGCCGCCTTCCTGCACGATCTCGGCGTGGCGGCGGGAAATCTTCTCGCCGGGCAGGTGGATGGTGTTTGAGGGAAGCCGTCCGATGGTCGCCCTGTCCAGAACTTCAAACGAGCGCCTGCGCCCGGCCCCACGCAATACAACCATTCGCGGCATGGAATCCTCCGTAAACGATGAAAACGGGGAGGCAGGCGCGCGGGCTGCGGAGTCCGGCGCCTCTCCATCCCATTGTATCTGAGCCGGGGCCTATATTCAAGGAATGAAAACGCCTGATAACGTCCCGCCGGTTGTGTAATAGCGCTGTGCGTCCCGCCTCGCCTTGTACCCGGACAAATTTCCTGTCGCCGCCCTGCGGGAGCTTATGATGAAGGGGCAACATGTTCCCACGGCTGACGCCGTGGGCGAAAGTCTGCCGCCCTTGCGGGCTTGTAAGGAGACGGATGATGAAGATGCAAGGATGCTGACGCAACCGTGAAACCAATAATGGATCTTCCGGCTTGAGTGCGGAACAATAACTTTCCCCCTCTTGCTGGTCGGCCGGTAGCTATCGTGCAGTCCCGGTTCTGTCTGATTCTCGATATATCGACGCGCCACCGCCGCAGCAGCGGTAAGTAGTTCCAGGGTCGCCGGCCCACTCGGGAGGGCGGTTGGCTGCGATGGCAACGCCGGAAGCTGACAGGCACAGCAGGAAGATGGTTGTCGCACGGAGAATGTCCACGGGTGTAAGCCTCCGCGTATCGGTTTTTCAGTAGCATTTATGCGGCCACACAAGCAGTATACAACCGATTTGCCGGGATGTCAAGTCAAAACGTGGATTCCTTGGCCGCTTGTATGGCTTCGGCGAGGTCGATATCGCCCGTGTACAGTGCCTTGCCGATGATGGCGGCGCTGATTCCCATGCGAGCGAGTGTGCGGATGTCGTCGAGCGATGAAACGCCGCCGGACGCAACAACCGGCACGGGCACCTGTCGGGCAAGCTCGGCCGTGGCGGTTGCGTTGGGGCCGGCCAGCATTCCGTCGCGCGAGATATCGGTGAAAATGATGGCGCATACTCCTGCGTCTGCCATCTGCCGGGCGAGGTCTACGGCGCGGAGTTCGGTGGTTTCCACCCAGCCTTGCAGGGCAACCTTGCCGTCGCGGGCGTCGATGCCTGCTGCAATCCTGCCCGGGTGCCTGCTGCACAACTGCCGGATCCATTCCGGCGACGATGCGGCTTTCGTGCCGATGATGGCCCGTGCGGCGCCGGCGGCGAGGATGGTGTCGACCGCTTCGTCCGTACGAAGGCCGCCGCCGAACTCGAACGGCGTGTCGACGGCTTCGGCGATGGCTACCACTGCGTCGAGATTGACCGGCGATCCGGCGAATGCGCCGTCGAGGTCGACCACGTGGATCATCTCGGCGCCTGCGGCCTGCCATCTTCGTGCAACGTCTGCCGGGCTGTGCGAGTATACTGTTTCCTGGTCTTCGCGCCCCTGCACGAGGCGCACGCAGCGCCCTCCTTTCAGGTCGATCGCGGGTATGATGATCATGTCGGCTCCGTGTATGGCTGTGACGGCGGCGCGCTCCGGCGTTGCGTTCCTATGTTACACGATGGGAGCGAAGCGCCGATCTGGCTCATTCGGCCGGAAAGGGCGTGCCGTCGTGTTTGGGCGGGGGAAGCTTCGGTGCAGGAGTCAGGTCGGATTCGGTTTCAGGCACCAGCAGCACCTTCGGGCGGAAGGGCGTGAACATGTGATTGCGGATCATGGGGACGAGCGCCACCGGCTCGATCCTGACAATCCTGCCGTTCTCGACGGTAACGTTCGGATCGATCACCGTGTACAGGCCGTCCTCGAATTTGCTCAGGTCGATGCTTGGAACAATCAGCGAGCGGCGGCTGCCTTCCATAGTCGGCTGCCACAGCACCACTCCGATCATCGGTGCCTCGCGCCCCTTTTCGGTGGTAACGCAGACGTCCCAGTATCCGTCGCCGGGCTGTTTCCAGCCTTCGGGAAAATAGGCCTTCACGGTTAGATTGAGGCTGCGATCTCCCCAAAACGACAGAATGTCGTCGTGGGAGCCTGTCCAGGAATAGACAGGGGAGGCACCCTCGGGAATAGTTCGCGGGTAAACGTAATTCTCGTCCGGCTGCCGGCAGCCGCAAAGCAGCACGCAGGCGGCAGAAGCAACTATGGAAAACTGAACAATCCGTGCATTCCCGCGCTTCATCAAGGATGCCTCCCCATTCCGTGGTTTTCTTACTCGCCGTAAACGACGGTATCGTAGCGGCAGTAGATGTTGAACACGTTCAGCACTTCGCTATCGACGTGATGAACCTTGGTCATCTCGCCTTTTTCCATCGCCTTCTGGATGGATGCATCGCCGAAGCCGACGATCAGGATGCCTTCAGCCCTGGCGGTGGCAGTCTTCGTAGAGGCGGCGGTGCCGTCGAAGCCGGCAACCGGCCCCCTCTGCTCGAGCACCAGCGGCGCCATGACAGGCGACATCGGCATTACGGCGCAGCCAGTTACCACAATCATCGACGCCAACAACATTCCGCACAGCAGAATTCTCATATCATAGCCTCCTATGCTATCGATGCCCCGGCCGTCATCGCGGTGCGACGGGACCCAGCCGGGGCGGAATCCATTCATTCGTCAACGATGCAATTCTGTGAAGCAGCAGCGGCGGAAGGCGAATGCGGCGCCTCCGGGCCGACACGTGGCCGCTTCAGCGTTGGCATTGTTCATTAGTCTATCCAAGCCTTATGGAAAGGTCAAGGGTTTTTCAGACAGGACACGGACAAACACGGACTTACACGGACAAGCACGGACGAGCAGCGCCCCAAATCAGCGCCGTTCGGCTGCTCGAGAATGTTTTAGAATTGAAGGCATGCCGCGCGCGGATTCCCGGCGCTGCAAGCCGCAAGGAGATTCGCTATGATCCGATGGCTCGCCCCTGCAATACTGCTGCTGCTGATCGCCGCCGGTTGCGCCGAAACCGCGCCCGACCGGCGCGAGGCGGAGGCACCGGAGATCGAACGAGAATTCCCGGGCCTCGAGGTCAATCCGCCTGATACCTACCGATACATGCAGCGCCCGGACGAAGCCGACGATGAAACCCGGCAGCTACCATCGCAATGATGCGCCGTCCGGGCGGCGCCTGCCTGGCTGCCGCCTGCCAATGCAAGCCTACTTGTCCATCACGTACCACGCCGCCACCAGCGGATCGTCCACCGAGCTGCGCGTATGATGATCCTCGCCAGGCTCGACGACCACGACGTCGCCGGTCTTGACGGGATGCTCCACGCCGTCCACCGGTATGACCCCGCTGCCCTGGATGAAGATGAACACCTCGTGCACGTCGTGGAAATGCGTTGCCTCGGGGTGGGCGGTCTCACCGGGTTTGAAGACATAAATCCCTCCGCCGGTGATTAAGGAATCGCCCAGGTACTCGGGTAGCAGGCGCGATCCGGCGGGTTTCAGGTCGGCGATAGTCATCTTCTTCATCAGATTCTTCCCAGTTGCGTGTGTTCCTATGCGAGATTTCCGGCGCGAAGTACGCTCGGCAGCGGCGCGTCCGCCGGCCACGCCACGCGATACTCGATGCCCGGCAGCAGGTCGAATGCGTTGTCCGGCAAGACAGCGTCGCCATCGAGATCGAGGCTTACGCCCCAGGCGAATACCGGCGATTCGAACACCGCCCAGTCGCCGTCGCGGCTGACATGCGTGTCCATCTATCCTCCTGCCATCGTGCAAATCTGAATCGTCCGTATTCATTCTGCTCACAGCGAGCCGGGGCCGCGCCATTCGGCCATTATCGGATACCACATCGGCTCGGCGCACGGGCGGAAGGGCACCATCATGGCGATCTCGTCGACCCGGCGCAGCACGTCGGCCGGAAGCGGCCCCGCCTCGGCGGCACGCACGTTCTGCTCCACCTCGTCGGCCGACCGCGCGCCCATCAGCACCGCGTGCACGTTTGCGTCCGACAGCACAAACCGGATGCCCATCTCGGGCAGCGCAATGCCGGTGTCGTCAACCAGCTTGTACAGCGCGCGGAACTGCTCGCGGCGCGGCTCGCTTATCCATGCAGAATCGGCAAGCTTCTGGTCATAGCGCCGGGCCAGCGCGCCCTGCTGCAGCGGCGAGCCGACTACCACGCCCATCTGCTGCTTCGCGGCCGCCGGCACCACGTATCGCTTCGCCTCCTGCCACAGCAGGCTGTAATTGAAAGCCGTCAGCACCACGTCGAACCGCCCCGTGTCGATTATGCGGATCAGCTCGAAAACCGTCGTGCCGCCGAGGCCGGTGAACTTGATCAGACCCTCCGCCTTCAGCTCGTCGAGCAGGTCGGTCACAGGCCCGGTGAACGTCCCCCAGTTCTCGCCCCACCAATCGTATTGGCCGGGTCGGTCGGGTTCGTGGATCATCAGCATATCGACCTGATCGCGCCCGAGCAGCCGGAGGCTTTCCTCGACGGATCGGCGCAGTGCGTCCTTATCCTGCGGGTTGAACGGCTGCGGCCGGCCGCCGAGCTTGGTCGAGACGATCAGCGGCGCATCGACGTCGGCGAGCGCCCTGCCCAGCACCTCCTCGCTGTTTGCGTAGCCGGGTGCCGTGTCGAGGTAATTAACGCCCAGCTCGATAGCCCGGTGAATGGCTTTCGAGGCTTCGTCAAAGGTCTTGCCACCGACCGACGACACAAACAGCCCGCCGAGGGAAAGCTCGCTGACGGCAAGCCCCGTGCGGCCGAGAACACGCTTCTTCATTTTTCGATATCCTCATGCGGTGGCTGAGAAAATCTTGCACGATTCGACCGGATAGTATAGCGGGCAGGCGGGGGGAAATCAATGGGGGAAGGGGGAACCCTACGCAAGCCTCAGAATCGGCTGGGATCGCGGGCGTCTCGCCCGCATCCTCGAAGCTTGAGGCGTGCTACGGACCTGCCGGTGTTCCCTCTGCGGGAGTCTCCTGAGCCGGGGGGTGTGATGTGGTCTGCGCGGAGTTGCTGCATGCTTTTGCAGTGATCAAGGCGAGAGAAAGGAGACACAGTGCGATTGTAAAGAGAGCAGGCCCGCGATAAGTCATACGCCTTACGCGATGCTCATCTTCCTTAAGTAACTCCTTGCCTGCCATCAATACTGGATAAGGCTCATCCTCAAACGCCTCATCGAACTCAAGCTCAATCTGGCGCCTGTAGTATCTAATCAGCCCCATGTCCTTAATGTCCGAAACCTGCCATGACGGAAACCATACAACGTAGACTGCCCCTATTAACACAATAGCAAGCAAGAACAGACAGTACACATAAACAGTAACCTGCACATCTTTGGCCAGAAGAAAGTACACCGCCAAGCCCAGCCCCGCCCACAGGCCAAAATTGATCTTCCACTGCATTTGCCGCCGGTGGATCATCAGCTCATTGCTGATCTGCATCAACTGCAAGTATGCGTCAATCTTGGTCTTGTCTGCCTGATGCGGTGCACCTTCGGATGGGCGGGAATCTTCGTTTGACTGATTCTCGGACATAAGCTGTTTCCCCCATGGAAATTGCAGACTACCCCTTCGCGCCCAGCATCTCCTGCAGGTAATTCCTGATCCGCTTCTTGTTTGTGCCCAACGACGAGAACTGCTTTTCGCAGACGTCGCTGAAGCGTGCGAGCACCTTCCGGTTGATGGCTTCCTGGTCCTCGAAGACACCGAGCGAGCGGAATTGCATTCCCAGCCGCTCAAACTGCTGCAGCGCGATGGTAGCGTCCCGTGTGCGGTTGTCGTTTGGCAATGCGAACACCAGCAGCGGCCTCGCGGTTCCGTTGACGCGGCAATCGACGCTGTACAACCCCTGTGGGTCAACGGTCTCATCGTGCCAGTCAAACTGCCTGCGTTGTTCCGGCACGCTGTCACTGATGATCTGCCGCAAATCGTCCAGAAAGGTGGAACGTGCACGCTCGCGGCTCAAATAGGTTACATCCGTAATCTTCAACAGGGCTTGCACAAACGAGAACAGGGCGTCGCCGTACTGCTCATCCTCGATCCGCAGCACGAGTTCTCCATCGCGGTCCGTCACCTGGAATGCTGACAGGGCATTGGTTATTATCTTCTGACGGGTTCCCTGGTGCAGGTCTCGCTCGTCAATATCGTAAGTGAGATGCATGTAGGTGTGGGCTTCATCCGACAGCACCCAATGACCATTCTCCTGCTTGAGGACTATGGCTATGTGATCGCCATCCTCGAATACGAACGGCGTAAAAACCCTGAACCGACCCGCACCTTCCGATGCAAGGCGGACTTTGCGCGAAACGCGTTCGCGGAATTCGCGTTCGATGTTGTCAGCTTTCATCCTGCACCTCAAATAGGCTACGCTGATGGCCCGGCGGATATGTGAAGCCACATTCCTTGATCAAACAGTCTATCGCGCCGGGAAGGTCATCATAACCATCAGTGACTTCAGCGTAGGCGTCTTCACGAGTTCCAGATTCCTGATAGCGTTCAGTGGCATAGTGAACATGGAAATCATAGAAGCTCTCGCGTTCCAGCCGATTCGTATGCTCATGGCTCTTACCGTTGTACCGACGCAGGCGGAAGACTTGAGTCGTATCAGCAGCCAGCACTGCAAGTATCAGGGAAAAATCGAGTCTGTTTATAGCGTTCTGCCGGGCTATGATGCGAAAAACGTTACCATTCGCACCACGGACATCCAGCTCACTCTCCTTGTGGCCCCGTTTGTCATGCAGACTGATTCTTGCTTCAAATCCCTCCGGAAGCGGCTTGGGCTCTCGTACGAGAGCCTCAATCTCATCGTCGGAATACTTCGCTGCCATCCTTTCGCTCTCCAGATGGTTCTCGGCATAATCGCATGTGAATTATACAACCCGTCAGCGGATTTAGCAAGGAATTCTCCGCGTCGCGCAAATCGCCGTCCGCCCGCAGCGCAGTTATCCCCCGCCCCCCAATTCCTGCACCGACCCCCAACCACCCCCCGCCAATCGCTGCATTTTTCACGCCGGATGCCGATATTCCTGATGAAACCGTGCTCAACTTCGCAGCTCCGCCATGATTCCCCCGGAATCGGCAACCGATGCAGACGCTCGACATCATTATCCCGACTTTAAACGGCCGCGATCTCCTCGCACAATGCCTGCCGGGCGTGGCGGCGTGCCTCGATGAACTCGATCCGCCCGCCGGGCTGATCGTGGTCGACGACGCCAGCACCGACGGCTCGAGCGAGTTCATCGGCCGGGCCTTCCCGCAGGTGCGAGTGGTCGAGCTGCCGCAAAACAGCGGCTTCCCCCGCGCCATAAATGCGGGCGCGGCGGCGTCGGACGCCGACCTGCTGCTGCTGCTGAACAACGATATGATTCCGCTGGGCAGCGTGCTTGCGCCGCTGCTGGAGCATTTCGAGGATCCGGACGTTGCGGCCGTTGCGGCTCGAGTGGTCAAGTGGGACCGCGCGACGATCGACGTCGGCCGGCGGCTGCGCACCTGGGAGCGCGGCGAGATCGGCGGTGTCGGCAACAACGACGACCACCCCGGCCTGTCATACACGTTTTTTGCGTCGGGCGGCGCGATGCTTGTCAGGCGCGACTGGTTCATCGGGCTTGGCGGCTTCGACGAAATGTACTCGCCCGGCTACGTGGAAGACACCGATTTCTGCTTCCGCACTTGGAAACGCGGGCGGAAGATCGCATACGACCCGCGCAGCACGTTTGTCCACATGGGCAGCGCGACGTTTTCGCGAGGGAGCGGCGGCCCGCGCCGGCTGGCGCGGCTGTGCCGCGTGCGCTACCTGATGCGGCGCAATGCGTTCTGCTTCTACTGGTCATGCCTGACGGATCCGCGCGCGAGGCGCGAGTATTGGCGGAATCTGCCCGGCCGCGCGTGCCGGGCGATGTTGCGGGGCGATCTATTCTATTTCGCGGGAATGCTCGGCGCCGCCGCACGTCTGCGGTTGCTGCGCAGGCGCCTCCGCCGCGAGCAACAGGCCGCGCAGATGAGCGATCCGGCGGTTTTCGAAGCTATCGCGAGGCTGTGCGCCTCGCGGGAATCGGCCGCACAGCCCCACGCGGCACACAAGCTTGAGACTGCGGCGATTTTGCCGTGACCATTGGCGGCCACCAGGATTTGCACGATGACGACAGACACTGCACTGATCCCCCCCCGCGTTGATTGTATGCCGGAGCGTGCGCCGGCAGCGCGCGTCTGCCTGGTGTGCGGCGCAGACGTCGCGGTCCGCTACGGCGCCTGCCGCGACCTGCTGTTTACCACGCCCGGCGAGTTCAGCGTGTATGAGTGCGAAACGTGCGGCGCGCTTTCGTGCAGGCCGCAGATCACGCCCGACGAGTTCGGCGTGTACTATCGCGCCTCGTATTATCCGACGGCCAAGCAGATACTGCGCCGGCGGCAGTCGCGCGGGCCGCGCCAGGCGCTCAAGCGGTGGGCGCTGCGGCGGTTCTGGGGGCCTGCCCGGCGCGACATGCTGATCCGGCGTGCGGCGCGCCGGGCGCTGAGCGTGCTGTCGAACGAACTTCGCATGGCGGTGCCCGTCTGCGGAGGCGGCAGGATGCTGGAGGTCGGCTGCTCCAGCGGCGAGCAGCTATACATCCTGCAGCAATACGGCTGGCAGGTTTCCGGCATCGAGCCGAGCGCCGACGCCTGCGCCGAGGCCCGCAAACTCGGCGTGCCCGTGCAGGAGCGGTCGCTGGAAAACGCCGAGCTGCCGGCGAACGGCTGCGACGTGATCGAGCTGTTTCATGTTTTCGAGCATCTGGCCGATCCGGCCTCGAGCCTCGCTATCTTGCGCGACGCACTGGCGCCCGGCGGCCGGATCATCCTGACGCTGCCCAACGGCCTCAGCCTGGGCCTGAAGCTGTTTGGCCGCTACTGGCGCGGGTTGGAAGTGCCCCGCCACTACGCCACCTACACGCCTCGCACGCTGCGGTTGCTGTGCGGGCGCCTCGGCTTGCGCGTCTGCCGCGTGCGCAATCTTGTTGCGCCGGAGGTGATCGTGGGCAGCATCAAGTTCGCGCTCAAGCAGAACCGCCCCGCAACCGATCCACCGTCTGCGGCTTCTGCCGAAAAATGCGGCGCCCGCTATCGGCCCGAGCGCAAGTTGCGGAACCTCGCCGGCCACGCGGTGCGTCATGTTATTACCTTGTGCCTGTTGCCCGGCGCACTGCTCGGGCGCGGCGAGGTGATGCAGGTTGAAATCTGCCGCGATTGATAGTTTGTGCGGCTTCTTCATGCATTGCGCCGCCTGCCGCGCACCGCGAGTCCCCCATACATTTAGCTGCATTGGCCGTTGCGGCCGCCCGATACCGCCTTGGGACGGCTCTTGCAGCATGCGATTGCGGATGGAGGAATCAGGTTGTGAGCGAGCTTGCACAGGTCTTGCCCGAGGCGGTGATGACGGCCTACGCGCCGAAGGTGCTGCGCGGGCAGAAGGCGCTGGTTACGGGCGGCGACTCGGGCATCGGCAGGGCCATCTGTGTTGCGATGGGCGCCGCAGGGGCAGACGTGCTGGTCGATTACGTCGATGATGACAGCCCGGTCGAGGACGTGGTGGCGGAGGTGCGGGCGGTGGGCAGCCAGGCCATCGCCCACCAGGGCGACGTCAGCAGCGAGGAGCAAGTGCGGTCGCTTTTCCGCCGCATGTTCGACGAGTTCGGCACGATCGACATCCTGGTGAACAACGCGGGCATCCAGCGCGATGCCGCATTCGAAAACATGACGCTGGAGCAGTGGCGGCAGGTGCTCGACGTGAACCTGACCGGCAGCTTCCTGTGTGCGCGCGAAGCGGTTCGCGAGTTCAAGCGACGAGGCGTGGTGCGCGACGTGTCGCCCTGCGCCGGCAAGGTCATATTCATCAGCTCGGTTCACGAACTGATCCCATGGGCGCGGCATGCGAACTATGCGGCGTCGAAAGGCGGCATGATGATGCTGATGAAAAGCCTGGCGCAGGAAACGGCCCCGCACAGGATACGCGTGAACAGCATAGCGCCCGGCGCCATCCGCACGCCGATCAACGAGGAAGCCTGGTCAAACCCGGAAGATTATTCCAAGCTCGTGAGTATGATCCCATACGGGCGGATAGGCGAACCGGAAGACGTTGCACGTGCGGCCGTGTGGCTTGCGTCTGATCATTCGGACTACGTCAACGGCATTACGCTGCTGGTGGACGGCGGCATGGCGCTGTACCCGGGGTTCAGGTCGGGCGGCTGAGAAAAATCGAGGAGGGTAGTAGGACGTGGCAGAAACATTACAGTACGATTCGGCCGTGATCGGAGCGGGCCAGGCGGGCGTGCCGCTGGCGGCGGCGCTTGCCGGCAGCGGCCGCAAGACGGTTCTCATTGAGCGCAGCCACGTGGGCGGCACCTGCGTCAACTACGGCTGCACTCCCACCAAGACTATGATCGCGAGCGCTGCCGTGGCGTGGTCGGCGAGCCGCGCAAGCGACTACGGCGTAACGACCGGGAGCATTGAGGTGGACATGCGCCGAGTGCGCGAACGCAAGCGCAAGATAGTGGAGGATTTCCGCTCGGGTATCGAGCACCGCCTCGAGAAGGCCGGCGTGGATGTGCTGCGGGGCGAGGCCAATTTCGAGCATCCCGGCGAGCTGAGAGTGGTTTTCGGCCCGGACGACAGCATCCGCCTGCAGGCGGGCGAGATATTCATCAACACCGGCGCGCGGCCGGCAGTGCCGCCGATCGAGGGGCTGCCGGATATCGACTCCCTGGACTCGACGACCATCATGGAACTGGATGAGGTGCCCGAGCATCTGCTGATCGTCGGCGGTGGTTACGTTGCGATGGAATTCAGCCAGATGTTCCGGCGGTTCGGCAGCAGCGTCACCATATTCGAGCGAGGGCCGCGAATCCTGGGGCGCGAAGACGAAGACATCGCCGATACGATGGCGCAGATACTGGCCGAGGACGGAATCGAGATAATCGCCAACGCGAACGTCAAACGAGTGCAATCCGCAGACGACGGCAGAATCATATTGGAGGCCGACACGCCGCCGGGCGAGCGGACTGTTACCGGGTCGCACCTGCTGATTGCCGCCGGCCGCCGACCCAACACGGAGAACCTGAACCTCGAGGCGGCGTGCGTGCTGGTCGACACGCACGGCTTCATTTATGTCGACGAACGCCTCGAAACGGGCGTGCCCGGCATCTGGGCGATGGGCGACGTGAAGCCCGGCCCGCAATTCACCCACATATCATACGACGACTACCGCATCATCCGCACGAACCTTCTGGAAGGGGGCTACGCCGGCACCGATGCAAGGCTGGCGCCGTATACCATTTTCACCGATCCGCAGTTGGGGCGCGTGGGCCTTACCGAGCAGCAGGCGATAGACCAGCACCTTGATTTCCGCGTGGCGCGCATCCCGATGAGCCGCGTGGCGCGGGCCATCGAAACCGGCGCGACCCGCGGCGTGGCCAAGGCAATCGTCGATGCCGACACCGGCCGCATCCTCGGCTGCGCGGTGCTTGGCGTGAACGGCGGCGAGATGATGGCGGCCATTCAGATAGCCATGATGGGCAACCTGCCATACACCGCCCTGGCAGAAGGCGTTTTCGCGCATCCCACACTCGCCGAGGGTCTCAACACATTGTTCAACTCGCTCGAGCCTGTCCGGCGGCATGCGATGGCGTGACGCGCAGGGTCGCGCCTGCTAGTGCACCGATCGCACCTGGAAAGTCAGCGTGGCGCGCATCGGACGGTCGTTGGAAGTCAGCCGTCCCTCGAGCGTATAGATGCCGTCGGGATAGGGTTTCAGACCGCCCAGGTCCAGCGGAATGCTCACCCTGTAGCGCAGCATGCCGTTTGCGAGCGTTTCGCTGCCCAGCACATCCATGAAGCCGCGGCCGTCGG
>Ga0210003_1002354_pt1 | contig 16088 bp, 9 predicted proteins | sample LantaG_FD_182804 | JGI IMG/M metagenome (GOLD analysis project Ga0210003, IMG submission 182804) | Deep subsurface microbial communities from Baltic Sea to uncover new lineages of life (NeLLi) - Landsort_02402 metaG (SPAdes) (version 2) | ecosystem: Environmental > Aquatic > Marine > Oceanic >...
TGATGAGGCCGGTGCGTTTGGCCAGGCAGTCAGCCGGGCGGGCGGCGTCGGGGGTATGATTCGCTGGACGTTCGATATCAGCACGGCCGGGGGCACAGGAGGCACCTGGTATTTCTGGGGCCGAGTAATAAATCCGGTAAATCAGTCAGATTATATGATTATCGAGGGTGACCCGGATGACCCGGAGATTCCCGATGGACCACCTTTTCCCGGAACCACTTCGGCCGCGGAGTTTACCGACGGTGACGACCGGGTTTTCGACAAAAACGCCGGTCCTCCCTGGGTATGGGACACATCCAGCCACGCAGATGGTCATACCAAAGAACTTCAAAACGGCGAGAACACAATGTACATCTGTCACAGGCAAGGCGATAATACTGTGTTCTGGGATGTCTTCATGTGGACAGATGATCCCGACTATGTCCCCACCGATAACGATTATCGAAATGCTATAATAGTTGCCCCCAGCACGGCTAATGCTCCAATCCCGGCTAACGGGACTACTGATGTGACACGAGATGCGGTCCTTAGCTGGACGGCGGGAGGTAGTGCCTCCGCAACTAACGGGCACAAACTCTACTTAAGTGAGAACATCGACGACGTCAGCAACGGAGTCGGCGCTATCACCCTGACATCCAGCAGCTTTGCAGTGCCTCAGCGACTCGAATTCGCCACGACTTACTATTGGCGTGTAGATGAGATTACGCCGAACGGCACGGTATTCGAAGGCGATATCTGGAGTTTTGCGACTGAGAAGTTTGCCTATACGATTCAGAACGTCACCGCAACAGCATCGAGCAGTTCGCTGGATACGGGACCAGAAAACATCGTGAACGACTCGGGGCTCGACAGCACCGGCCTGCTCCATAGCAACGAGAGCATCGGCAGCATGTGGCTGAGCGATATTGACGGGCCGCAGCCGGCGTGGATTCAGTTCGAGTTCGACAACGTCTACAAGCTCCATGAGATGTGTGTGTGGAATTTCAACGAGAGCCTGGAGCCGGTGATCGGGATGGGATTCAAAAATGTTGTGATCGAATACTCGCAAGACGGCGTCGATTTCATGACATTTGGGACTACCCATGAGTTCGCCCGTGGAACCGGTTTGGCAAATTACGCTCACAACACTGTTATCGACATGGACGGCGTTGGTGCAAAGTTCGTTCGGCTCACGGCCAACAGCAACTGGGAAGACCTGCGGCCTCTGTTTGGCCTTAGCGAGGTTCGTTTCCTGTCGATCCCTGTTCAGGCGAGCGAACCGAATCCGCTTTTCGGTACATTTGACGCGGCTCTGGAACTGGATCTGGCATGGAGAGCGGGAAGAGAGGCGGACAAGCACGATGTGTACTTCAGCGACGACTGGCAGGCCGTATTGGACGGCACCTCGCCGGTGACTACAGTGTCCGAACCCGGCTATGGCCCACTGTCACTCGACATCGGAAAGACTTACTTCTGGCGGATCGATGAGGTAAATGACGCCGGGACACCATCGACATGGCCTGGCAAGGTGTGGAGCTTCACAACCATCAAGTCTCTTGCTGTGGATGATTTTGAGTCATACAATGACATTAATGAAGGTGAACCCGGCAGCAACAGAATATTTCTGGCCTGGGTGGACGGGTATGACACTCCTTCAATAAACGGTTCTGTCGTCGGTCATGCCGATCCTCCCCTCGCCGAACAGATTATCGTTCACGGCGGTTTCCAGTCGATGCCAATGTCCTACGATAACTCAGTCGGCAAATCCGAAGCGACTCTGACATTGACTTCCAATCGCGACTGGACCGTAAAAGGTGCCGACAGACTGTCTATTTGGTACATAGGCGATATTTCAAATGCCGCCGAACCGATGTATGTTGTTCTAAATAACAGCGCTGTGGTGGCTAATGATAATCCGAACTCGGCACAGGCAAGTGAGTGGACCGAATGGATTATCGACCTTAAGGAATTTGCAGATCAGGGCGTGAACCTTACTAATGTCAATTCGATTACTTTTGGTCTTGGTAACAGGAGCGATCCTCAGGCTGGCGGTACAGGGATCATATACATCGACGACATCGGATTGATACCTGAAGAGGCACCGCCAACAGAAGTATGGTTAGAAGCAGAAGCAGCCAACCCCCTTGGAGCGAATTGGCGGGCCTATGAAGACCCAACAGCATCCGGCGGGAAAAACATCGGCTCGAATGTCGGTGACGGCGATGACCTCGACACCGCACCCGGACCTGAGTGGGTCGCCGCCTACAACTTCACCGCTCCCGCAGGAGACTACAAGATTGTGGCCAGGATCATAGCCCCAACTGTCGATGACGACTCCCTCTGGGTCCGGATAGTAGGGATGACAAGCCAGACGCATGAGGATCCAGACCAACCCGGCACCGGCTGGGTAAGGTTCAACGAAGCAGAGCCTGGGAGCCAATGGGTCTGGGACGAGGTCCACAGCAGCGACCATATCGGCGAGATTGTGAACTGGACGTTGGCCGCCGGCAATTATACTCTGGAAATCGCCAAGCGCGAGGACGGCATGTTGATTGACACTATATTGATCACCAACGTCCTGTCTCTCGACCCGTCGACACTGCCGTAGATAATTGCTTAGACATCGCGTTCACAGGGTACTTGTTTAGCCAAGGGAAAGCCATCCCCGCCATGGGCGTACCTTAGGCAGATAATGACAATCGGGATGAGGCTGCCACTCAATAGAATTAATGGAAAACGGGTGGCAGCCTCAAAGCCGCAGGTTTTGTGGATGATTGCAAATGATAAACGCTGGCTAAACACGTACTTCGCAGGCATAACAGTGCAAATCGGTCAGTTTGAGTAGATTAAGAATTCTCCTTTTTATCCAAACGAACCCTGTCACCGGGAGGATTTCTTTATCTCATCATATATAGACTCGACCAGCCGGGCCTCGCTCTGTTCAAATTCGCTCTTTATCTCTTCGGTATTCTTCCCTTTAGCGATTAGCGCTCTGATCTTTTCCTGACGCTTTTGCATCTGGCCGATATGATTCTCAATCCCGGCAAGATTTGTCATTTCGCTGTGACCGCTGCAGAATTTTTCCGCATCTATCTTATCAAGCATTTTTGTAAGTGTCCTGACATGCTCGAATGAATCTCCTCCCTTATAAGAATGGATAAGCTGGGCTCTCGTCAAGAATATCTGATCGCCGATAAAGGCGGTCTTTTCTTCGGGAAAATAAACTACGGCGTCACCAGTCGTGTGGCCCACGCCGAAATACCACAGCTCGGCAGTTTTAGAGCCAATATGTATGTTCATCTTTTCACTGAATGTCAGCGACGGTACGAAAGGCGCCAAGTCCGGCTTGATCCATTCCGACGCCGCACCGCTTCTGCCCGGTAGGAAGAAATCCTTCCGGCAATTTTCGTGTGCTATGATGGTCACTGTTTCGGGGAAATAGCGATTTCCCACAATATGATCGCCGTCACCGTGGGTATTTACGAGGTACTTTATTGGTTTGTCGGTGATTTGCTTAATTCCTTCAATGACCTGATCGACCGATGTCTTGTCCATCTTCGCATCGATCACAAGCACGCCGTCATCGCCAATATACGCCCCCCCCTGCGCACCACGTCCGCCCACAATCTCAAACAGCCTGTCGGAAATCTTCTTGAATTCCACGGGTTGCTCAGCTCTTGGCTGGCCAATTGAATTCGATGCCAGCAAAAGCGCCAGCATTAAAACAAGCTCAATCTTCTTTTTCATCTTAAATTCTCCTTTGAATTTATTGAATTGGCTTTAGCGTCTATTTCTTCCAGTTTGAAGCGTACACTCATGATAAAAGGCGATTGGCCTTCTATCCAGTGGCCGTAAGTTGTAGTGACAAACGTCCCGTCCGGCAGCAGCTCCAGGCCCGGATAGGCACAATCCGCTGCTTTGTGGTTGTCCATAAGCCGGATACGGTACTGCCCCTGCCTGCCATTGACAATATCATCATATGTCCCCACCCATCCGACCCAGTCGCCCTTTGTCGAGCTTTCATGTGTCGTATCACGGAATGTAATAAACAGCCTTCCATCCGGCGCATACCTGCCGGTGTGCCTGTCACCGGTCAAAGCCCCGGGCAGCTCGACGGGCTCGGACCAGGTACGACCCTCATCGTCGCTGAAAACGACAAAAGAATTGTATTTCCGGCTGTTCTCCCGCAGCAGCAAGGCAATTTGTTGGCCGTCAGGTGACCTTATCGCTCCCGGTTCGCACAGATGCGCCGCCGGATGTTCCGTTATTACCTCCGGCGGGCCCCAGTTGAGGCCTCCGTCTTTGGAAATCGTATTGAAAACCTGGAATTTCGTTCTCTTGCCGGCGCCGCGAAGGAAGCGGCCATCATCGTGAAACAAGGCCATATAGTCCCCATTTTTCAGCCGGACCAGAGAGGCCATCGCAACGACTCCGCCAAAATCGCCAATCGACCGAAGCGGTGTCCACACCCTGCCGTCATCCTCCGAGACTGCCATCCTGATAGGATACAATCCCGAAAACATGATAAGCCGCTTCTTGCCCTGCGAATCGATTACCCGGTAGAGCGTGGGCACTTCCTGTGACGTCGCCCAGTTCTCCGGCACGGCCAGCCTCTGCGACCAGGTCAAACCGCCATCAGTGCTCTTTTTCATCACGATAGCCCCGCGCCCGTGCCCTTTCGGGTAAACCGTAATAATGGTCTTATTATCCTCAAGCAGGACCGTCGTCGGATGGCCGAGATACTGGCCCGGCTCTTTGTCGACGATGACCTGGCGGTAAGTCTCGCCGGCCAAGTCAATCAGAGGTATCGAGTAACCTGTAGGCTTACCGGCCCGCTCACCGGCAAATACCAGGTTCGCATTCACAAGACAAAGGACAAAAATCGCTAAAAAACATTTTGATCCGATCATGCTCACTCCTCATAGAAACTCAGCTATTATATTCTTTTTTGTTCCGGAAATCTAAAGCCCGTCTCCCTTTTTAATTGCTCAAGCTCTTTTTTCATCTGCTCGGTAATATCAGAATATTTGGAGCCGCCAACAAGATTATTAAGCTCCTCCGGATCATTGAGCATGTCATATAATTCTCCGGTCAGGCTGTCGTCGAGAGGATACGTGACATATTTCCATCGTTTCGTCCGGACGGCAAGTATCGTCGGCCTTTTGTATTTGCGGTCGGCTTCCTGAAAGTATTCGTACAGAAAACTTTTTCGTCCAGGACTGCCCTTGAGTACTCCCAGCCAGCTTTGTCCCTGCATCGTGCCGGGGGCCGGGACTCCCGCCAAGTCGAGGAGTGTCGGCGCCAGATCGATGTTCAGCACCATTTCGTCACATGTTGCGGCAGGCCCGGTAAGGCGGGGGTATCGCATCAGAAGCGGTATTCGCATCGACGGTTCGTACGCCGCCCGCTTATCCCACATCCCGCCGTGCTCGCCGTGGAAATAACCGTTATCGCCCGCAAAAATCACAACGGTATTATCGATAGCATTGATCTGTTCGAGCGTCTGCAAAACACGGCCCACGCTCTCATCGACAGCCGCCAGGCAACGGTAGTAAGCGAGAATCTGGCTTTTCCACTTCGGGTCCATTTTCCTGCCCCACGGAGGCTTTGTGCTCAGATTGTCTTTAGGATTATGCCGGGACTCGATCTCGACGTCCGAATAGAGATTCTTGTGCCGCTTTGCCGGGGCGAACGGCCCGTGCACGGCTTTATGACTCAGATAGAGCATGAAAGGCCGGTCGTGCTGCTTTTTTAAGAACCGAACCGCGTAATCGGTCAGGTCATCGGTCACATAGGTGTCGGACTGGACGTTCTGCCCGTCAACATTGAGCTTATTATTGTCATATCTGCCCTGACTGTTAAAGCTCACCCAATGTTCGAATCCGGGCCGGGGAGAATTCTTCATGGCCATGTGCCATTTTCCAATAAACGCCGTCTCGTAGCCGGCTTTCTGCAGGAGCTGAGGGAATGTCGGAACTACGGAATTTGGGTCTACCCCGTTATTTCGAAAGACTTCATGGGAGTGCGCGTAACAGCCCGTCAGAAAACTTCCCCTTGAAGGGCTGCACAGCGACGTTGTCACAAAGGCGTTCTTGAACATAACGCCCTCTCTGGCCAGGCGATCCATATGCGGCGTCTTGAGCCAGGGATGACCCACACAGCCCATAGCGTCGTAACGCTGGTCATCCGTCAGGATAAAGACAATATTGGGCCGCTCTGCAGGTTCAGTGCTCCCGCTTCGTCCGAACACAGGTGAATGCTTCTGCAGGCTAAGCACAGCACCCAGGCCTACACTTTTCAAAAAATTACGTCTGTCCAAAATATCGTTCATTCCAAATCTTCCTTTAAGTTTATACAGGTATTATGACATCATTTGCCGACTTCGCCACGTTTTTCCCATACTTCAAATCCCAAAAGCTAATTTTAACCACTATTCCAATTGTCGGGAGAATGCGATATAATCTTCAAACGTCGCAAGATATGACAGAAGAATTTCTGTGTATGACCGTGTCGCGTGGGAATACGTATTTCGGGGAATGACTTGAAATGTTGCTGAGGAAGAACCATGTCAAACTATAGTCGCAGAGATTTGATTAAGACTTCGGGGAGTATTCTGGCAGGTGCCGCACTGAGTGGATTGACGCTGAGCTGCCATCAAAACGAAACGGTACCAGGCGAATGGGCAGGCTTCAACTACGCGATGTGCAACGAGAGCATGGCTGAATTAAGCTGGGCCGAGCAATGCCGGATTGTAAGTGACGCCGGCTATGAGGGGATCGAAATCGCGGCGTTTACTCTTGTCAAAGAAGGCGTGCAGGAAATAAACCCGGCGAAGCGAAAGGAAATGGTCTCGGTAATGAAAGACGCCGGTCTCGAATGCGCCGGCCTGCATTGGCTGCTGGCGCCGCCGCCAAAAGGATTGCATTTTACGACGCCGGATGTAGCCGTCCGACGGAAGACTGTCGCGTATCTTGAGACACTGATCGATTTCTGCGGCGACCTCGGCGGCAATTATATGATTTTCGGTTCACCGAAGCAGCGCGATACGAAAGGCATTTCCGTTGAGCAGGCAAAAAAATATTTCGCCGATGGCCTTGCGGCGGTTGCCGACCACGCTCAGCAGCGAGGTATCGAAATTCTTGTCGAACCCTTAGGCAATAGAACGACTGATGTTGTCAATACGTTGGCGGAAGCCTCGCAGTTGGCCGAGCAAATCAATCACCCGGCGATTCGGATGATGTTTGACTTCAATAATACAGTTGACGAAACCGAACCGTTCGATGTCCTGCTGAGAAAGTACAACAAGAATATCCATCACGTTCACGTCCAGGAAATGGGCGGCAAATACCTCGGCACGGGAACGGCCGTAAACGACTACGTTAAGGCTTTTCAGGTGCTAAAAGATATGCGATACAATCGCTGGATTTCTCTGGAAGTATTTGATTTTTCGCCCGGCGGCAGAACGATCGCCACCGAGTCCATGAGAACACTGAAACAAATTGAAGGCAAATTAACTTAGTTGTCGTGGAAAACTAATCGTTGAAGTATATTTTAAAGAAGCTTCACTTTAACAGGGGTCAGAACAATGAAAACAAATCTTTTCTTATTACTTATTGTAACAGTCAATTTTGTCGGCCCTGCCTGCATCTCGAGCGCCTCCGAAACTCAAAGGGATTTCTCCCCCAGACCCGATGAGCGGCAATTGCCCACGGCGATGCACTCGGAAATGAAAGAGCTGCCGAGCATAACTGTCGGGAGACAGAACGCTCACATCACAGGCGGTGACAACCGCGCACTGCAGGCGGCAGTCGATTATATCGCCGGCCTCGGAGGCGGAACAGTCGATATCGGCGAAGGGCAGTACGTGATGTACGATTCGCTGCATCTGCGCGCTAACGTGACGGTCAAAGGCGAGAAAGGCAAAACGATACTGCGAAAGGCTGATGGTACAGTCTGCCCACTGGCTCTTGACGGTGACTTTGGTGAGCAGCAGTTCACGGTTGAGGACACGACCGGTTTTGATGTCGGCTACGGCGTCGCGATTTGGGACGACCGCGCAGGTGGATTCCACACCACCGTCGCCCGCATCACCGGGCGAAACGGCAACACGTTTTCGATCGACAAGCCGCTTATGGCCGACTGCATGGTCGCCAACAAGGCCAAAGCGGCTACTGTTTTCCCCGTCATAAGCGGTTACAACATCGAAGGTGCGCATCTCGAAGGTCTGACTATTGACGGCAATAAAGAGTCCAACATCTACCTGAACGGCTGCCGGGGTGCCGGGATATTTCTGTATCGAGCCTTCGGCACAGTTATCGAAGACTGCGTGGTGCGCAACTACAATGGCGATGGCATCAGCTTTCAGCAGTCCAACGATGTTGTCGTGACCAGTTGTATCAGTGAGAATAACAACTATCTCGGCATCCATCCGGGCAGCGGCTCCCAGCGCCCGCGAGTTCAAGATTGTGTCGCCCGCAATAATGGGACCGATGGCCTGTTCCTGTGCTGGCGGGTCCGGCACGGCTCATTCACAAACAACGTCATGGAAGGTAATGGGCAATTCGGGATATCCATCGGGCACAAAGATTCCGACAACATTATTCGCTCCAACGTTGTCCGCTCGAACCACCAGGACGGTGTGTTCTTCCGCAACGAAGCTCTGGGAATGGCGGCCCACCGTAACCGCCTGGAGGAAAATGTAATCGAGAACAACGGCGTCGAACAGGAAGCGGCTGGGATACGCATTAGGGGATATACCAACGACCTGGTATTCAAAAATAATATCATTCGCGACACGCGGAGCGGCGACTCGCAAAAACAAACCGTCGGAATTCGTATCGAAGAGCACGTCGGGCAAGTCACCCTCGACAGCAATTTGATCACCGCAAAAACAGCTATTGACGACCGACGCCCTGAGAAATAGCAGCTCGTTTAGGAGAACGGTATATGAGAAATATGAAATCAAATCCGACACCCCTGGGCCGGTCATTTTTCCTGATAATTCTTTTCTGTCTTATTCCGATATTTGACAATACCCTTCAGGCCGGCAGTACCGCACAAAATAACGGCAGGAAAAAAGGCTACGTCACAATCGCCACCATCGGCTCTGGCCCGGCATCGGTTGCCGCCGACGCTGAGCCGCAGAAAGTCGTTGAAAGAATGATCGCCCACTGGAAACGGCAATTCGCGCAGGTTCTGCCGGACCGGCCCGATCTGATTGTCGTGCCGGAGGCTTGCGACCGGGCGGGCGGATTCGGCGCCGAAAAGCTGCTGGAATACTACAAGGTTCGCAAAGACCAGGTGCAGCAATTCTTCGCCCAAACCGCGCGTGAGAATAACTGCTATATCGTTTATTCGGCGTATCGAGTTATGCCGGACGACACCACACGCAATTCGAGCGTTTTGATCGACCGAAAGGGAAAAGTCGCCGGCATCTACAATAAAAATCATCCGACAATCGGCGAGATCGAAAAGGGAACGCTATGCGGCAAAGAGGCCCCCGTCTTCGACTGTGATTTCGGCCGGGTCGCAATGGCGATCTGCTTTGACCTTAATTTCGACGAATTGAGATTGAAGTACGCCGCGGCCAAACCCGACCTCATCATATTTTCATCGATGTACCACGGAGGATTGATGCAGAGCTATTGGGCCTATTCCTGCCGGTGCCATTTTGTTGGCGCTATCACAGGCAGCGCGACACCGTCTGAAATTCGCAATCCCATTGGACAGATCATCACATCAACCACGAATTACTTTAACTTTGCCGTCGCCAGGGTGAACCTGGATTGCGAGCTGGCGCACCTGGATTATAACTGGGAGCGGCTGCGAAAACTGAAAGCTAAATACGGACCAAAAGTCACAATTTCCGACCCGGGCTGCCTGGGTTCGGTTCTGATCTCCAGCGAGCACGAAACGATCAGCGTCGATGAGATGATTAATGAATTTGAAATCGAAATATTGGACGATTATTTTGCCAGATCGCTGGCATATCAGCATAAGCCGACAAATATGGAAAAGTAGGAGATACACGCAATGAGAGTTCCAAAGATAATAATAACACTGTTGACAGTTCTTTCTCTAACGTTGGCTGCGACCGCGGCGGAGAATTGGATGCAGTTCAAGTACGATTCCCGGCACTCGGGCAACGCCATGGACAGAAGCGTAACGACGCCTCTCGGCCTTATTGGCGCCGTTCCGCTGACCGATGCCGTCTTTACTGCGCCGGTCGTTGCGGATGGACGCGTGTATGTCGTGGACGGATCGGGAGTCGCTTTCTGCATCGATGCGTTCACGCTCGATGTTTTGTGGAAGTTCGACACAGGAGCCGAAAAAACCAACTGCAATAACATCTCGTCGCCGGCCATCGCCGGGCGCTACCTGCACTTCGGTACGATGCCTGGGTCTTACTTCGTGCTGGATAAAAACAACGGAAACGTGGTCAGGAAAATTCCGTGCGGCGAGCCAATCTTCAGCGCCCCCGTCGTTGCCGACGGCCGGGTGTATTTCGCCACACTGGGCGCGCAGGTCTACGCCCTCGAACCCGACGGTAAAGTCTGCTGGACCTGGGATTTCGTCAAAGAGACTCTTGGCTTCGACGGCAACCGCTGGAGCGGGGAAGAATGGTGTAAGCACAAATCCGGAAGGGTGACATGGCGAGACCAGTTTTGCTGCTCAGGCAACATTGTCGTCCACGGCAAGCTGCTTGTTATTCCCGCGGGCTCGGCAATTTGTCTGGAAGACAAGGGCAGCCACGCCGAGCTTCGCGATATGGCGGACGTGCCATCCTATGCAGGCTCGGAGAAGCCCGCCGCCTTTGGCCTGAGTATGAGCAAGGACGGCCTGGTATATCAGCAATGGCACCGGCGGGACAACACCGGCAGAGTCGAGATCATCCCGCTGCCAGGCATACAGGCAGCAATCGAGTACGTCCCGGGAACGCTCACCGAGATCAATCGACCCGGCCTGCTGAGCTTCTGCTCGGTCAGCATTCGCGGCCGGGACGTTTACCGCTGCCGGCCCGAAGAGGGCTACGGATTCTGCAAGCACTCTCCAGACGCCGAGCAGGCACAATATCTCGGGGGCTATCCATCTATTGCCTCGCCGATCCTTCTTCGCGATAAGGCAGTATATGGCGGCCTGGACGGCAGCCTTTATGTTGTCCCGCTGTCCGGAAGCGGTAACGTGTGGTCGTTTAAGACTGCCTTTGGAAAAGCAATTTCCGCGCCGGCCGCTGTCTGCGATGGTCGAGTCTACTTCGGTTGCGAAGACGGGTATTTGTATATCCTCGGGCCGGGCGGGAAAGCATCGCTGCCCTCCAAAGATCTTCAACTGCAAAAGATCAGGAGCCCGCTTACAAGCAGACTCGCCGATGCGAAATACGACTGGTTCACGAATTTCGGCAATCTGGCAAGTACTAACGCGAACGATCAGGGCCTGAAGCTTCCTCTTAAAGTCAAGTGGATTCGACGCTACGAGGGCACCTTCAAGCACATACCCGTCTGCGGAGGCGGCCGGATGTACACGCACACGTCCGAAGGACAAATTTTCGCCGTCGAGCAGGAAACGGGCAGGCTCCTGTGGCGGCAGTACTGGCCCGGCGTACACGTCTCTTTTACCGGCATAATCTACCATAACGAACGCCTGCTCGTACCTCAGGCGGGGATGAAACAATCGCAGATGCGATGCCTTGACGCAGCCACGGGGCAGCTTCTCTGGGAAGCGCCGTTTACAGGCTCGCCGAGCTGGAGCCGGCAGCAGCCGCCGGTTATTTATAAGAACCTTGCAATCTACGTCTATGGCTCCGGCAAATACGCGCCGCAGGGAACGGAAAAGGCCTATCTCCAGAAAGGCGAACCTGTCGAATCGCCGGACAACGCCGAGATTATGAGCTGGATTTACGGCCATGACAATCCGTACTATCCCAAAGACAACTTACCATTTGTGCGGGCATGGGACATTGAGACCGGCAAAGAAGTCTGGACCATCGATTTGTCTCAGTTCGGCTCCGGCGGCAATGATTCCGGCCTGGCTCTGATGGATGATAAGCTTTATTACTCGACCTTCTTCGGATATGCGTCAAAAAGAAAGGATGGCCAACCCAAGGCCAGAGGTCTTACAGCCGCGATCGAACCGGTGACCGGGCAGGTAATCTGGCTTACGACGAAACACTATGTCACTGCCGGCTGTACGATCTCCGCTGAAAACGGCAGGTTGTATCTGGGCGGATACAATCCACCAACTGAGAATACCCAAAATCGTTACGTGATGTGTCTCGATGCGGACAGCGGCTCGTTGATCTGGCAGTCAGATCCGGTCGGCAAAGCGGTTAATGTCGTGACAATCGGCAGAAATCTCCTGTTCACTCACGGCTCAACCGGTCAGCCAAGCTATCTGATCGACAAGCAAACGGGAAAGATTCGGTCTTCCTTCGACAAGAAATATGCATGCACCCGGTTCACAATGTCTGAGCCCTACATAATGGGTTCCAACATGGATCTGATTGATACCACGGATGGCAACAGGATGGCGTCATCCGGGCCGTGTGTGGATGTGCGGGAATGTGTTGGCGGCATCGTATCTAACGGCAGGCTCTTTTACACATCCCAGGCAAGCGGGCTACAGATCTCGCAGGTCTATGGAGCCGAGGCCCATTCATTCAGTGTCCCGTGGGATAAACGTGCAGCAGATTAATCGAAAGGAATCAGAAGGTCACTGACTCGGTTGAAGCTCACGAGCGATTCTCTCGACCTCCTCCCAGACGCGGAGAAAGTTGCCGGAGCAGATATTTCTGATGTCTTCTTCCGAGCGGCCTTTTTTCAAAAGCTCATAGATAAGGTTCGGATAGCAGGATGCATCCTCCAGCCCCTCAGGCAGATTGTCTCCGACGCCGTCGAAATCAGAGCCCAGGCCGACGTAGTCGATCCCAACCAGTTCTATCACATGCTCGATATGCGAAGCAACATCTGAAACTTTAATCCTTTGCAGAGGGTGCTCTCGCTTGAACTTTTCGACGTAATCTTCTTTCTCCTGACCTTCCATATTATGGGCATCGAGATAGTCGTCCAGGCGTTTTTTAAGTTCGGCAGCTTGTTGGTTGACCCGCTTGCCGATGAACATCGAGCCGAAATTTATCTGAATCACACCGCCCTTTTCCGCCAGCAGTTTTATCATCTCATCGCTCATGTTCCGTTCATAGCCGGGGACAAAATGGCGGCAAGATGAGTGTGTCGCAACTACTGGAGCCTTTGAATGCTCGATGATCTGATAGAACGTATCGTCTGAGACGTGCGAAACATCGACAATCATCCCGAGGCAATTCATTTCCGAGACGACTTTCACGCCGAAAGGGCTCAGGCCGTTCCACTTACGCTCGGGATCAAAAGACGAATCACAAATATGATTGGCCTTTGAGTGGGCAAGTGTCACGTAGCTGATGCCGCGATCATGAAAGTGTTTCAAATTGGCAAGATTGCCTTCGAGACACGACCCGTTTTCTATTCCCAAAGCGAGAGATACACAGCCATGGCCAAACTGCTTCTTCACATCCGCAACCGATCTGGCCATCACAAACTTGTCGGGCCAGGTCCGGGCAAAACCTTCGACCATATTAATCGTCTCATCGGCAAACGAATAGGCTTTTCCTGTCCCCTCATATTCAGCAGGCACGTAGACGGCCATAAAAGCCACGTCAAGCCCTCCCTTCCTCGCCCTCGGATAATCGAAGTCACCCCCTGCCGTTCTTACTGAAATATCCTCCATCTTTGTTTTCAGACGATAAGGCACATCCAGGTGGGTATCGATAATCATATATTTCCGAGCCAACTCTTCCGCCTTGTTTTTCAGCTTCAACTCAATATCTCCCATCTTTTCCGTTTGACCCGGGCAAGCAGCAACCAGTCCGGCCATGAATATAATTACAACTCGCAACAGTAGTCTTTTATTCTGGGTCATAGTAAACTTAAAATCCAGAACACATTTAATCGCCGTCCACCTTGAGAATAGTTGATTTAAAAGATTGATCTTCACAAAGCTGCTTCGCAAGCATGGCATATCCCTGTCCCAACGGATGGCTGGCATCACGATATAACTCGCTGGGCAGCACCGATGGGACACAATAGGCAACGTTGTTCTGCCGGAGCCACGTCTCAATTTCACTTTTCATCTTCTGGTAGGTCTTGTAGCTGTCCGGCTTCAGCATGTGCTCATTAAAAGGACCGACCACAACAAAGACCGTATTTTTTCTTGCCTTCATAAAATCAATCGTCTGCCGGAAGAAGCGCCATTGCAGCGATTGTGCCGGCTCGACCCACTGAAAATCTTCCTGTGCGATGCCTTTGTCCGTCCAGGAGACATGCTCCTGCAGATTGTCTTGCGAAACGGGAAGTTCGAGCGTAATGGCACACAAAGGATTCTCATAGGGATGCTCCAGCGTCCAGTTAGACAGGTCCATGTTCTCGAAATAGACGATTCGCAAATGGGACGCCCAGCCAAAGAACGGCACATATCGCTCCACTGCGGCAGAGAACCGTTTGGAAAAGGAATCCTTGTAGCAGGGAATCTTGGGGAAAAACTGCGGGACCAGTTTAGGATGATTGAAATGGAACTCCTTTTCGGTCTGCAGGTCGTGCTTTGCCGAACTCATCCATAAGGGATTAAATTGTATAATCACGTTCTTGCCCGAGATATCCCGGCCGTAGTACCTGAGAAGTCCCCCCAGTGCCCCGGGATGAAAACCATCCACTCCCAGGTTGGCGAAGCGGTCCCGGCCGCTGTTTTGATTGAGATAGTGCGACAGCGTATTATCCGCTGAGACATAATGTCCCCAGATGACAGAATCGCCCACCACGAGCGTATCGTACCTCGAGCAGGCCCATTGGCAATTGCGGCCGTAGAGCCAGTAATCGTTGCCCAATGTGTACGGCAGCCGGTAGTCGTCGCCGGGATCGAATTTTTCGAGCCGTCCCCAGAGCGACGGACCGAGACTAAGTAACGCCGTGCAGACGATTGCAGCGATGATCCATTCGCGCCCGGATAATCGTATGTTGTTGGAGCTAAACGGAGTCTTCGCCTTGTTAACCTCTTTCATGATCTTGTCTCTTTTTGTGCCGTTGTGTTTCATATTCAATCGATCAGAACTGCAAATAGATAAATCCCTGTTCACTCGAAGGGGCAAAAACAGCTAAGTAGAGAATCATCCCTACAACGATTCCGATGCGCACGGGCGCCAGGTCAAAAATCCATCTTAGCCTGGATTCATGTGCAAACTGATAAAGCCAGACAATAAAAATCAGAACCAATGCCCAAACGGGACAATAAGGATTTGCCCATCCGGAGCTGAATATTCTTGTTATGATTAACCATGCGTCACCAATGCTTTCTGCCCGGAAGAAAATCCACGCGAACGTTACGAAGGCGAACACAAGCAGTTGCTTGACCAGTTTCGGCACCTTATCTCTATAGAACGGCGTTCTTTCCAGTTCCCGTGTCACAAAGCGTCCGAAGGCGTGCACCGCGCCCCAGATGACAAACGTCCAGGCCGCCCCGTGCCACAAGCCGGAAATCACCATGGTCAGAAACATGTTTTTGTATGTGCCGAGAGTGCCTTTGCGGTTGCCTCCCAGTGGAATATACACGTAGTCCTTAAACCACGAGGAAAGGCTGATGTGCCACCTCGCCCAGAAATCGCCCAGGCCGGTTGCCAGGTACGGATTATTGAAATTCAGCATCAGGTTGAAACCCATCATCTTCGCCACGCCCCGCGCCATGTCCGTATAGCCGCTGAAGTCGAAGTATATCTGCCAGCAGAACAGAAACGTCGCCAGAATCAATGCGGGTGACTGATACTGATCGGGAGCGGCGTAGATATTGTCCACGTAAAGGGCCAGGTAATCGGCAAGGGCGACCTTCTTGAACAATCCCACTATGAATAGCGACAGGCCTTCAGTGACATCCTGCGCTGAGACTTCGGGTGTTTTGTGCATCTGGGGCAGCAGGTTCTTGGCCCGTTCGATCGGCCCGGCCAGCAACCGTGGAAAAAGCGAGACAAAAGCCGCATACGCGATGAGGCTGTTTTCCCTTTCCATATTGCCACGATAATAATCGATGGTATA
>Ga0210003_1002355_pt1 | contig 16078 bp, 23 predicted proteins | sample LantaG_FD_182804 | JGI IMG/M metagenome (GOLD analysis project Ga0210003, IMG submission 182804) | Deep subsurface microbial communities from Baltic Sea to uncover new lineages of life (NeLLi) - Landsort_02402 metaG (SPAdes) (version 2) | ecosystem: Environmental > Aquatic > Marine > Oceanic >...
GGGGGGGAGTGGAAGAAGGAAAGAGAGGTGAGTGAGAAGAGAAGAGAAGAAGAAGAGGTCGAACACGAGAGCGTGTTGAATTCGCGCGATGATTTCGGTTTTCGATTTCGGGGGAAAAGACGCCCGAAAGAGTCGGTTCTGGGGGCAATTTGGATCAAAAAGCCCATGGCAGGGCCCTCGCGCGATCGTCTGCATCCGATGGAAGCAACGAGAGCGCCAGGAGAGCAGCGGAAGGAGGCCCAGCGCCGCGGCGATTTCTCAGCGGCAGCCGCCGCGATCGATCGATGACGCAGGGTCTTTCTCCGCAGACTCTCTGTCTCCCTCGTTGCTGCAGCGATGAGCCATCGGGTTGCTGCGATGCGAGCTGACGACGTCGGCTCATCGCTGACAGAGCGGGAGAGAGAAGAAACGCGGCGGAGAAGGAGGAAGACGGAGTGGCCAAAAGTCCACTGGCCGCCGCCGCCGCCGCCGCCTCGTTCGATCGGACGAAGAAAAGAAGGCAGTCGTCGCGCTCTCTCTCTCTCTCTCTCTCTCTCTCTCTCTCTCTCTTGGCTGTCCATCGGGAGCGTTGATCTTGAAACCTTGCGCTCTCATGAGAGGGAAGAGATCTTCGAGCATCGTGTCGATGGAGAGAGAGAGCTCTCGAAAGAGAGCAGCGAGGCGGCCAGAGCGAGCGGGATGAAAGACTCGGCCGCCGCCTGCGAAGAAACGATCAAGGGAGCCATTGTCGCCTCTTTCTTCTCTCTCTCTTTTGCCTGCTGCTGCTGCGTGCTCTACCCTTCAAATCGCGAAACTGCGCGCTTCCGAGGCTCGATATCACGAGCTGCAGAACCGCGCAGAGTTCTGCAATTTGAAGGGCACGAGAGCAGCAGCAGCAGCAGCAGCAGAGAGAGCGAGAGAGAGAAAGAGCAAGGTGATCGACGATGCCGCCGCCGCCGCCGCCGACGGCCGACTTCTCGATTGCCTTTCGTTGCTCCAGCCAGCGTTGCTTCCAGCGCTTCGTCGCGCGAGCTGCTGCCCCACGGAGACAGAAGACCTCGTCTGCTTACCTTTGGCGGGCGCCATTTTGAAAAGAAAACTAGCGCGGAGGGGTGGAGCGCGGGGGTGGAGAGGTTGAGTTTTTTTTTTTGAAAGGGAAGTGAAGAGAGGGAGAGAGGGAGAGAGGCGAAGGCGAAGAGAAATTCGCTCGCTCCCTCCTCGACCTCCACCACTTTCGCTTTCTTTTTTCCTTCAACTGGCAAATATCTCTCCTTTTTCTTTCTCCGCGCGAGGTAAGTTTTCAAAGTGGAGATTCTGAGAATCGCGTCAAGGCGGCGACAATTTTTTTTATCCTGCGTCGTCTGCCGCAATTGGTGGTGGGGGGGGAGTGGCGGCCGAGGATGGACGCGCCAGTGCGCCGTTCAAGCTGCCAGCGGCCAGCGCAGTTTTTTTTTTTTCGATGCCATCGCCATTAAAACCAACCGCGGCCGCGGCGCTCGCCGAGTTCGCGATGCCCCTAAACGGACGCTTCGATCCGATCGCGAGCGCAGGATGAATAAATTTTGATTTTTATCACTCTTTCTGCCCTGGAATTGGATCGAAACAAGGCCGGGATTGCGGAGCGGAGGGGCGCGACGGAGCAGCAAAGCGAATCGTCCCGCTCGGATTTGACGATGTTGCCCGCGGGGTCGCCTGCGCTCTCGATGAGGCCTGCTCTCTCTCGATCGGTGCCTCGTGCTTTCTCCTCCAGAATGCCCTTAATTCCGATCAGCTCTTGCGGTGATCGGAAGCGCGGGTCGAAAGCTGCACGGTGATGGTGAAAAATAGACGCACAAGCTGAGGGAATACAAACGACAGAGCGACAGATGGGGGAAGGAGGACTGAAGGAATGCGCAGACGGCCGACAACTGTTCAGGCGGCGACGGAGGGAGGAGGATGGAAGGAGGAGTCGCCAAAAATTTCAACCCCGACTCACAATCACTTTTTCCTCCTTTTCCGACTTCTCCAAACGACTCAAGCAGTAACTCCAATTGCAACCATGAACAAGCGCAGCGCGTGCCTCGCGCTGCTGGCGCTCATCTGCTGCGCCAACGGTGAGTAGAGGGTGGTGAAGAGAGGGAAGGAGAGAGGAAGGATGGAGATCCATCGACGACGAATGACGAAGTGTTTTTTTTGTTTTCCTCGGCGACGGAGAGAAGCTGCTCGCTGTCTCGAGCTTTTTTTTCGCCGCGGTCTTTTTGGGAGCGCGAGACAGAGTCTGAACAATTCTCAAGCGCAGGCCGCGGCGCAGGAGCGAACGGTTGCGCTGAGCGTTTTTTTGCGTGCGGGGAAGTTCTCTCGTGGCGCGCGCGCGCGCGAGAGAGAGAGAGAGAGGAAGAGAAAAAGGCGTTGGAAGAGGAAACGCGGCGACGAAGAAAAAGACGCGGCGAGAAGAAGAAAAAGGAGTCGCGGCGGCTTCCGCGGGGTTTCCGGCGGGAGAGGCTTTTCCGCCTGGCGTTTCGACTTTCTCCCCTCCGCTTTCTCTTTTCTCTCTTAAAGAGAAACAGAGCTGCTGGTAGAGGAAGCGAGAGGAGTGTGCGCGGAAAGCAGCATTAACAGCAACAGGAGGTGGAAAAAGAAACAGCAAAAGCGAGAGAAGAAGAAGAGGAGGAGCTTTTCTCGGGCGACGCTCCTCTCTGGCGCGCTTCCGCTCACCTTCTCACCTTCTTCCTTCCTCCTCGCCCAAACCAATCCAAACTCAAACACAGTGATCCCCTTCGCCCAGGCCCAGTTCGGCGGCGGCGGCGGCCGCGGCGGCGGCGGCGGCGGCGGCGGGTAAGTGGGAAGAGAAGCGAAGAGAGAGAGAACCGAGCGAAGAGGAGAGAAAAGAAGCGAAGCGAAGAGAAAAGCTCGAGCGCGACAAGAAAAAAAGGAAAAGCTCACTTTTTTGCTCCCTCGGTCCCGCGTAACCTCGAAACACCCCCGCTCTCATCTCTGCTCAGTAACAGGGGAGGCGGCGGCGGCGGCGGCGGCAACCGCATGGGAGGCGGCGGCGGCGGCGGGTGCGTTTCCTTCGTTCGCGCGCGTGCTGAAGGCTGCTGCGCGGGGCAGTAGGGAGAAAGAGAGAGGAGCTCTTTTCAAAAAAAAAAAAAAAAAACTCACGTATCTTTACTCCTCTCTCTCTTCTATACTCAATCACAGCGGCGGCGGCGGTGGCGGCAACCGCATGGGAGGCGGTAACGGCGGCGGCGGCGGCGGCGGCGCTGCGGCGGTGAGTTTTTTGGAGAGAACCGGTTTTTTCTTTTTTTGTTTTTGTTTCGGGTCCAGAAAAAACTTTTAAAAAAAAAAACTAACCTCTCGTTCTCTCGTTCTCTCTCAAAACACACACCTTCTCTGCAGGCCCGCCCCGCTGGCGGCGGCGGCGGTGGCGGCGGCGGCGGGGTGAGTGGAATGTTTGGAGGAGGGGGTGGCGGGGGAGGAAACGCGGGGGGCCAAGCGGCGCGACCGGCCCCGAGCGGCGGAGGAGGAAACGCGGGGGGCCAAGCGGCGCGACCGGCCCCGAGCGGCGGCGGCGGAGGCGGAGGAGGAAACGGAGGAGCCGGCGGGCTCTTCAACGGCGGACAGCAGCAGCAGCAGCAATCCCGCCCCGCCCCCAGCGGCGGAGGAGCGGGAGCTGCGCTCGGCGGCGCTGCTGGAGGCGCGGCGGGCGCCGTTGGGGGGCTCCTCAACGGCGGCGGCGGCGGCGACAAATCATCTCAGGCAAGCAAGAAAGGACCCTGTTTCCTTTTTTTATTTTTTCCCTCTTTCGTTTTTCTTTATGGAAAGGGCGAGCGCCTCTGCTCTGCCCTTTCTTTTTTATCCCTTGGGCTGCTACTGATGATGATGATGGGAGAAAGAGAGACGAGCTCCCTTGAGCTTGCCTCTCTTCCTCTGCCCTTTTTTTCGCGCGCCTCTTTTTCTGCTTGCCTTGGTGCCCTTGCTGCTGCTACTCCCCATTGCTGCAGCAGGAGCACGAAAAGAAGGCCTGCCGCCTCCCCTGCTGCTCGCTTTTTTTTTCTCTCTCTCTGTCTGTCTGATCGCAAGCAGTCCTTTTTTACGAGAAGCTGCTGCGTCCAAGAGAGAGAGAGAGAGCGGGCAGGAGGGCGCGCGGGCTTTCTTTCTTCCGGGCGTTTTCTTGCAAGCGCGCTCGCGCGACCCGACTTTCTTCCTCAAAAACTTTTTTGACTAACTCTCTCTTTTTTCTTCTTCTTCTTCTTCTTCAAAAACACCTTCTCTCTTCTTCTTACGCAGGGCAACCGCGACTGGGGCCAGGGCGGTGGTGGCAACCAGAACAACGGTGGCGGCCAGGTGAGGAAGAGAGAGAAAGAAGAAAAGAGGCTCTTGACGACGACGACGACGTCAACGAAGAATGAAAAAAAAGTCTCACAACTCTTCCTCTCTTTCTCCCCATCAAATTTTTCCATCACAACAGCGCGACTGGGGCCAGAACAAGGACAACAACAACGGCGGCCAGAACAAGGACTGGGGCCAGAACAAGGACCAGAACCAGAACAAGGACTGGGGCCAGAACAAGGACAACAACCAGGACAAGAAGGACTGGGGCCAGAACAAGGACAACAACAACAACAACGGCGACAAGTCCTGGCAGAAGGACTCGAACAACGGGGACAAGTCTTGGGGAGGCGGCGACAAGAACTCGAACAACAACAACGGCAACAAGTGGAATAACATCAAGGTCGAAGGTGAGGCGGAGCAGAAGCGCGGCGCGGGAGGGAGAGAAAAGCGTGGTGACACGGAAGAGGAAGAGGGGGAAAATTATAACGAAAAAAAAACTAACCTCTTCCTCCTCTCTTCTCTTTTCTTAACGCAGGCGACAAGAAGACGTTCGACTTTGACAACAAGAAGATCACGGTCAACAAGGATCTTCCGGACAACCAGATCATTGTCAACCGCAACGGCAGGGTGCCTGGCGGAGGCGACAGGGGCTACGGCTCGTGGAACCGGTGAGTTTTTTTAGTTTTCTTTTTTTCTCTTCGGAATTTTCGAGAAAACCTTGAAAACGACCAACTCACTTTTTTTTCTTCCCCTCTTTTTCCCTTCTATTTCCCCTCTTCTTTAAACCGATTCTAATCAAACAGCCCGCAATTCTACCGGTGAGTCGGATGTTGCGTCTTAAGCGGGGGGCTTTGTGGGTGAAGTGGTAGAGAACGACGAAGAGGCCGAGCAAAAAAAAAAAAAAAGTTTCGACGCTCCGCCTCACTTTCATCTTCTTCTTGCTCACTCCGCCTCTCTCTCTCTCTCCCCTCCCTCCCTTTACCCTTTTTACCCACTTTAAACGCGTTCCGCCAGCCCGACAAACTTCTGGACGGGGGGATGGACTGATCCCTTCGGTTGCCGCTGGACCAACGGGCTCTTGATCGCAAACATCGTCGTTAACTCGATCGCGATTGCAGGTTACTGGTCGGGCGGCTGCTGCGGCTGCGGCTACTTCAACTACTACGCTGGCAACGGTTACGGCGCGGGCGCGTGCGGGTGAGTGAATTGGACGTTAGACGCGGCGAGACAGGCAGAGGGCGCGGCTGAGGGCGCGGCCGGAAGTTTTTTGTTTTTTTTCGACAAACTTTTTCGTTCGTTCTTCTTCTTCTTTTCCGCTCACACCTGACCCCCCTCCTCCCTCCCCCTGCCCCTTTTCACTCATTTTTAATACCGGAAAAGCTACTGCACGTTCTGGAATGGTTACTCTTGCGTCGGCATGGACCAGTACCCCGGTGAGTCGAAAAGCAGGCGTCGCGGAGAGAGAAGAGAGAGAGAAAAAGAAAAAGGAAACAAAGTCGAAACGACACTCACCCTTTCTTCTCCTTCCCCACTCACCCTTCTTCTCCTTCTTCTTCTCTCTTAATTCTGATCGATTACAGGGTGGCAGAGCGGCGAATGCATCCAGACGACCTGCTCCGAGTGCATGTACTACGACCCATCGTACGGCTACTGCATCTACGCGCCGCAGTGCGGATCGTAGAGAGGAAAAAAAAAAAAGGGTCGTCGCGCGCAAAGGCGGGTTTTCCCTCTCTCTTCTCTTCCTTCTTCCCTAATTCGTGATTGCATTCTCCACATATGAGTTACAAAAAAACGTGCTTTATTTATGTTTGATCTTCCAACGCCCTTTCAGCGAATCGGGCAGCGCGCACGCGCGCGCCCGCGCACGCGCGCGGGGTGGGGAAACTTTTGCGTTTCCTCTCTCGCGCGCGCGATAGCGCGAGCGTCGCAGCGCGAGGCCCGACTTTCTGCTTCCCATCCCCCTCGTTCTCCGATTTTTTCCCGTTTTTGCGCGTGTTCTCTTTGCCTTCCCCCCTCCTCGCACCTCGAGCGCATGCGTCGCCGACTGTGTGTGTTGAGGGTCGGGGGAGAGAGGCGCGCCGGGATCTATTTCAAAAAGAAAAACCTACTACTAAGAAAGAAAAAAAAAGAAAAAAGGCACGCCACGCTGCGCTCTGTTTTCATGAGTCGTTTTTTTTTTACGAAATCTGATTTTGTAAAGGATCGAAACCGACGAAAGAGAGAGAGAGAGAGAGGTCTCGCGCGTCTTTTTTATTAAATTCGATGGAGAAGAGGAAGAGGAGGGAGAGAGCTTTGCGCTGCGGAAGAGGCGATTTCGAAGTGGAGGTCGAGAGAGAGGTCGAAAGAAAAAAAATCACTTGCTCATTTTTTCTTCTTCGCCTTTCAGTCTCTTTCCGCCCCCTTTGCCCTCTTCTCCGCCACTCCACCACCTCGCTCCAACCTCTGCTCCCCTTCCCTCTCCCACAGCTGCCTCTTTATCTCTCTCGCTCTCGCTCTCGTGCTCCTCCACTACAAAAAGTAAAAATGCCCGGCGAGTCCGCGCTCCCGTTTGTGCTCATCTCGGTCATGGTCGCTGGCATGGGCTCGCTCCAGCAGGGCGTGCACAAGCTCTTCAACGGCAAGCCGAAGCCCGTGGGCGTGGACGCGTTCGACCGCGCCGCCGCTGCGCGCGACAAGAGGATCAGGGAGTGCGCGGCGAAGGTGAGATTGGTCGATGAATGGAAGAAGAAGAAGAGCGGCGGCGGCAAGAAAGTCGATCGTTCCGTTTTTTCTTTTTTTTCTTTTTTTTTTCAGCCTCGACCTCGAGAAACCCCCTCTCACCTCCGCTCCTTCTTCCTCCTTCGAAACAAATCGCTCTTCCACAGCATTGAGAACACGCCTTCGTCGTCGTCATCGCCGAGAGCTGATCGCCCAAATTCGTAAATAGCGCGCGCGAGAGCGTGTCTGTGTAAACTCCTCCTCCTCAAAAAAAAACTCTCTCTCAACTATTTCGTCTCACTTTTTCGTCGTCTCTCTCGTTTTTCACATCGAAACAACCAACTTTCCGCCTCGTCTTTTTCTCCACCTCTCTCTACCTCTCTCGCTCTTCTCGTCCCCACAGACGACTTAAGAGACTCTCAGCTTGCTCTCAGAGAAGCGTCAGCAAGAAAGAAGCGAAGAAAGCCGTTCTCGGAAGCGACAAAAAGAAACAGCAGCGATGGCCGATTTGAGCGACCTCTTGACCGAAAAACTCAACCTCGACCCCGACGCTCGGGGTGGCACGAGCAGCAGCTCGAGCTCCAGCTCCACTTCCACTGCCGCGCCCCTGCCCCTCAAGCTCACCGACGTTCCCAACCGTCGGTGCTCGTGTCGATCTTGGAGGTGGCTGCGGAAAACACGGGACGCTGGGCTCGATTCACGATTCCCTTTGTCTGCAAGGCCTTCCGCGACCTCTACCGCTCGCGCGACGCTTCGCTGCTCCACAAGGTTATCCTCCTCGACTTTGCACATGAAGTCGCCGTAGCCAAGTGGGCGACCACTCGCCGTCCTCTTCGCCGCGAGCCTGTTTTCCGAACCTCAAGGGTCATCTCCTAGGCTCGCACGCACGCCGAGCCGGTGTTCTAGCTGCTCCTCAGCAACCGAAACGGCGCCTCTCTCGGCGACTTCAACGCAACAAACTTTGCTCAACTCGTCGCTTCGGTCGGACCTCACCTGACCTGGATCTGTATTGAGGAGGGCTTCCAAAAGCGCATGGGCCCCCCTTTCTGGGCGGCGCTGAGGGATGCTCGAAAGCTGAGCCATCTCCTCGTCGATAACATACCAAAAGGCCTTTCCGTGAGCGACGTCGAGCCCTTGGCCCAGCTCCGAGGCAGCCTCGAGCAGCTCAGCCTCTGTGGGCAATCTAGTGACTGCGGCAACCCTTCGGTCGGCCCGCGTCGCTTCCCGGAGTCTTTTCTGGGCTTTTCGAAGCTTGAGACCCTCGTGTTGAAGTTCCACTTCGGGATCAAGGCGATCCCGGTGGGGCTTTCGAATCTGAAAAAACTGCAAGTCCTCTCTGTCGGCGGCTGCGACCTTCGCTCGCTGCCCAAGGAGTTGGGCGCGCTCACGCAGCTAAAGGTGCTCGACGTTGGCTGGAACGAGGCTCTAGGCGCCTCGCCCGATGACGTGGCGTTACCTAAAGAGCTCAAGGGGATGAAGTCCCTGAGCAAGCTTTACTTCGCCAACTGCGGCCTCCGCCGCGTGCCGGCGTTTGTTCGCGAGTTGTGCTCGCTCAGGGAGATCTGGCTTCAAGACAAGTAGGATTTGCAGTTCGACGCCCCGCTGGACTATTTGATCGAGCGCTGCACTCGCCTGCGTATCGTGAAGATGAAGAAACAGCTCGGGACGTGGACTCGGCAGTCGCTGGCGCACCTCTGGGCCTTCAAGTTGAAACTCCGAGAGAAAAACCCGAGCGCCATCGTGGAGTTTTTGAGATAGTTTTTTTCCTCCCCCTCGTGCTTTTTTTTGTGTGCGTCTTTTTCACAGAGAAAGAAAAATAGAGAGCTTCGTGTGTGTTTGTTCTATAGTTCGCAAAAGAGCGAGAGCGCGGGTGCGCTGGGTGTGTAAAGAGAGAGAAGCAAGAAGAGAAGACAGAAAAGAGAAACTCTCTCAACATAAAACTTATTTTCTATTTACAACTCCTTCCTCTCTCTCTCTTTGTTCTTCAAGCGACGGGCCCCCCGCTCGCCACCACGGCCTCGAGCGCGGCCCGCCACACCTCGGGAGAAGAGCACGAGCTGGTGCTGTTGCTCCAGTTCCCGCTCGCGTCCCTCAATGCCTCCCCGTCCTCCCCGCCCTCGGCGCGCGCCTGCGCCGTGTGGAGCAGCGCTCGCCTCAGGGCCCTCGCCCCCGGCGGCAGTCGAAGCCCGCTGCAGTTGACGCTCTTCACCTTCATCTGCTCTTCTCCTTCGCCCGTCCTCGCCCTCCGTGGCAGCAGCGGCGCCGCGAGCCCTCGCCCCAGCGGCAGGGCCGGCAGAGCGAAGCGAGAGGAGTTCTCATCGCAGTTCTCGTCGTCGTCACTTTCGTCGTAATCGTCGTCAAAGGCCAGCAAGTAGTCTTCCGCGCCGCTCCCGAGCAGCGCCGCCGGCCTGGCGGCCTCGTCGGCCGGCAGCAGGGGCAGCGCCGGCGAGCGGGAGGCTGCGGCCGCCCTCCTGGCGCGGGAGGCAGGGGAGGAGGAAGAAATCGAAGGGCTTTTGCGTTGGCGGGACGGAAAGGGAGGAGGAGGAGCCTGCTGCTGCTGCTGCTGCTGCCGCTGTTCTTGCTGCTCCCGATGCTGCTGCTGCTGTGCCCGCAGCAGGCCAGAGGGCGGCGGGGCGGTCTCGACGAGGACGGCCCCGGCGTAGGCCGCCGCCGCGAGCGCGGCCCCAAAGTCGTTCCCGTCGTCGTCGTCGACGCCTCCAAAGCCAAAGCCAAGGCCGAGGCCCCAGCCGAAGTGCTGGTCCGCGCCCTTGCCAGCCGCGACGGCGTGCGCGCCCCCGCCGAGAGTGTGCAGCAGGAGCGCCGTCGTCGATGTCGAGGAGGAAGCAGGCGGATCAGTTGCAGTCGGAGCTGGAGGCTTCTTCGCGGCGGCGTTCGCCTTGTCGTCCTCTTGGTGGTGGAGCAGCAGCGTCGAGGAGGGAGCGGGAGGCTGTTGCTGCGGTTGCTGTTGCTGCGGTTGCTGTTGCTGCTTCTCGTTGGCCCCTGTTTTTTGTGCGCGCGTTTGTGAGGTTGAGGTGGTAGAAGAATGGAGAAAGAGAGCGTCGGTGAGCGGGAATCGAAGGGAAGAAAAAAAAGTCAACTCGAGTTCATTATGAAGCTCTTTTTTCCCTCCAACTCCTCTTACCGTCTCCCGCGCCCGACGACGATTTCTTCTTATCCGCCGTGCTCTCGGCCGAAGCCGAGGAAGACGACGCCGTCGAGCTCGAAGGGAAGCCCCCGTCCAGAGCGGCGGCCGGCCACGCGGAGGTCGCCGTTGTCGGGTCCTTCCCGCCCTCGGTCGGAGGAGGAGCCCGCGGCGCCGGAGCAGCAGCGTTGGCAGCAGCAGCCGGAACAGCAGCAGCTCCTCCTGCCCCGCGCCCCTTCCCCGCCTGCCCTCGCCTCCTCGCCCGTGTCGCGGCGGCGCCCCTCGCCGCCGCGCTCGCGGCCGCGAGCCTCGTCAGCTGCAGCTTGGCCGAGGAGGAAGGGTCGTCGTCTTTTCCTACCTCTTTTGATTTTCCGTCGGCGCTCTCCTGCTTCTTCTCCTCCTCCTCGTCGCTCTTCTCCTCCTCTCCCTCCCCTCTTTCCTCCCCTTCCTTGCAGACCTCCTCCACGACCCTGGCCACGAAAGGGTGGTCCAGCAGCTCCGCGGCGCTTGGCCTCGCCTCCGGGTCTTTCACCAGGCACCTCGTGACGAAGTCGACGAAGTCAGGGGACCATTTCGCAGGTTCAGACAGCCCGGGCGCCGGGTCGCGCGCGATCGCGAGAAGCACGCGCATGGGAGGCAGCGCCCACCTGGGAGGAGCCCTCTCCGCCGCCTCGATCGCGGAGATCCCCAGCGCCCACACGTCCACTTTGCCGTCGTGTGGGGAACCGGCCACGACCTCGGGCGCCATCCAGTGAGGGGTGCCGACAAAAGTTTGCCGCTTGTTGCGGTGGGGGTCGAAGGAGGCGGAGGAGAAGGAGGCGGAGGTCGAGACCGAAGACGTGTCGCCGAGCTCGCCTGATTGAGATTGGTTTGAGGTTTTTTCAGCGGGTATTATTGAGAGAGAGAAGGGCGCATGGAGTGTGAATTTGAGTGTGTTAGGGAGAGAGATGGTGGTTTCTTTGAGTCGCGAGAGAGGAAGAAAGAAAGAAAAAAGCAAAAAGTTTTCTTTCTTCAACCTCGATCTCTTTCTTCCAATCTCCTCCAACTTTCTCACCTGCGACCCCGAAGTCCGCCACCTTCACGTCCCCTCCGGCCGTCAGCAGTAAATTGCCGCACTTGATGTCCCTGTGCGCTTTGCCGCTCGCGTGGATGTGCGCGATCCCGGCCAGAGCGCCGCCGACGACGCGGGCGATCGCGGCCTCGGTCAGCCCGCCCGCGGGCCCGACGTCGCTCGCCGAGATCAGAGTTTTCGGAAGTTGCTGTTGCGTGCTGTTGTTCTTCCCAGCGCCGCCGCTGCTGCTCTTCCCCTTCGCTCCCATCCTCATCCCCCCTTTCTTCCCCATCAGAGCCAGCGCGTCGGCCACGGAACCTCCGTCGCAGAGCTCCATCACCAGCCACAGGTCCCCGCGCAGCGACCGCCGCGACCTCCAGGCGCCCACGACGCCGACGACGCAGCCGTGCGAGGCCGCGCCGCGCAGGGCCGAGGCCTCTGCGTCGGCGGCGGAGCGAGGAATTTGGGGGCGCTGGTTGTTGTTGTTGTTGGAAGAGGGCTTTGGAGGCTTGGCTGCCGCTGCGGCAGCCGCAGCGGCCGCCGCTTTCTTCTCCTTCTTCCGCGCCTCTTTTTCTCTTTTGCGCGCTTCTTTTTCCCTGGCGCGCTCGGCGCGGCGCTTGGCCCTGCCCTGCTTCTCCCTCGCCGCGGCGGCGACGGCGGCGACCTTCTTGCCCAGGAGGTTGAGGGCGCCGCCCACGACGCTGGTGCGGCGGGTGTCTTCGTCGTCGGAGAGGTCTTCGTGTTCCCCTTCGGAAAGACAATCGTCGTCGTCTTCTTCGTCGTCGTCTTCTTCTTCAGACTCCTCCTCCTCCTCCTCAGAGTCCGAATCGGAGTCGTCGTCGTCGTCGTCTTCCTCATCGCCGTATCCAAAGCCGCCGCCTCCTCCGTTGTTCAACACTCCTCCGCCGCCACCAAAGCTGTCGCTGACGTTCACGCCAAACTTGCCAGGAATGATCTTCACGGCGACGAGCCCGCCCGTCGCGGCGTCACGCGCGGCGAAAACCACTCCGTAAGAGCCCCTCCCGACCTCTTCGAGCAGCTCGAAGCGGTCCTCCGGGTCGTCGTCGTCGATCACCGTGGCTGCACGGGCGGTGGAGGCCGGGGGCCAGGCGGAATTTGAGGAAGAGGAAGAAGGCGGAGACAGAGGAGGAGGGAGCTTCTGCTGCTGTTGCCTGCGGCGGGAGGGGGACGGCAGGCCCGCGACAGGGGGCGAGCGGGGCAGCGGCGTCGCCCGGGGCCAGTTGCCGTTGTTGTTGTTCTGAGGCTGCACCGCCGCCGAAGACGGAGGGCCCCCTCCAGATTCCGAGGCAGAGGGCAGGGAGAGCGGCGGGGGTCGAGGAGGTGGAGGAACAACGGAAGCAGCGGCGGCGGAAGGAGGCCGGGCGAGCGGCGACGATGCTCGTTCGCCCGTCGGCTCTCCGGAGCCGTCGGCCATCTTTTGTGTTTGATTCCTATCTCACGGAGTTCTGCTCGACGTCGAGTCCTGCTGCCGACAGAAAAGAGTGTGTGCTGCGGTGCTGCCTCAGGAGAGAGCGACGGAACGCGAAGGAGAAGGAGGTGCCGAGAAGAACGGTTTCAGCGACGATGACGAAAAAGAAGAAGAAGAATTTAGCTCCTTCTCTCCCTTCTGTGGCGTCGCTTTGATGCTTGTCGCACGTCGATCAGCAGCTCCCCAATGTCGCTCTCTCTCGCTGGTGGCTCAAAGAGCGAGCCTTGAGAGGCGTAGAAAGAGAGAGAAAGAGAGACGCAAGCAGCAACGGAATGCGAAAACCGAAAAATAATGGTTTCGCCGCCGACGACGACGATGCCGCCGCGAAAAAAGGAGCCCCTTTTTTTCGGTGTTCTTTCGCTTACGCTCTTCCGTTCGGCCCAGCGACAGTCGCAGGCCCTGAACCAGAATCGATGCTAGGCCGTGGTGCAGGCGGGCGTGGAGAAAACGCCTCCGGAATGGGCGAAAAAGAGTGCGGAAGAAGGGGTGGAATGCGTCGATGGAAAAGTTTTTCTTCGAAGAAGAAAAACCCGACTCTTCCTTCTTTCCGCCTCTTTCTCTCTCTCGTTCTGGCCTTGGTCGCTGCTGATTCTCGTGCCTGTCGCTGCTGACGAGAGACCCTAAAAGGCTCTCGAGCGGCGAAGCAGACAACAAATGCGAAAGAAACAACGAAAAGAGAGAAACGAGAGAGGGGAAAAAAAAAGCAAGTATGAAGGGAAGATGAAGACGAAGAAGAAAGAAGAAATTGCTCTCATTTTCGCTCGTCAGCCTCTGCTTCCACTCTCCTCCTCTCGTTTTCCTCTTCTTCGCCTTTCGTGTCGAAGGTTTTGCGTCGTCGTTCCTGTCTCTCTTCTTGCTTCTTGTCTCCTATTCCCCTGCCCTTTTCGCCTGCCCTCCTTCCACTCGCAGAGCCGGCGACTCGAAGCAGTCGACCCGCTCTCTACCGCAACGCAATGGTCGCGTCGGCCTTCCAGAGGGCGCTCGCGCCGCTCCAGACGCCGTTTTCTTTCTCCACGGCATCTTCGTCTTCTTCTTCGGCGTCGTCGTCCTCCTCCTCCTCCTCCTCCTCCTCATTCATCCCTGCGCCCCGCCGCCCCCTCCCGAGGCGCTCCTCCCACGCGCCTGCGCGCGCGGCGCGCGCGAGCGCCGCCCCGGCGTCCTCGGCCGGGGAGAACGCGTCGGGAGGGCTCGGAGGCGCCGGCAGGAGGCCCGCCCCGGCGCGGGCGGTCGCCGAAGCGCCGCCGAGGCCTGCTGTCGCCAATGAGCGGCCCCCGTCCCTCGCGGTCACGCCGCCGGAGGACCCCCCGACCTACGTGGACGACGCCGGGCGCCGCATCGTCGCGAGTGAGTTGGTGTCGGGGGTTGGAGAGGAGACGGAACCAGGGAGAGAGAGGGAGAGGGAAAGAGAAAGAGAGGGAATTCGAAGGGGAAGAGAAAAAACCTCTCGAGCGAGCGAGAAAGAAGAAGGCAGCGAAGCGACGAGAGCCGGTCGCTTCTCTTCGACTTGGGGCTTTGCGTTGATTGGCCCCTCCGCGCCGCGCATTCGCCCTCCTCTCCGCCCCAGAGCGCCCTTCAGATCGAAACTCAAACGCCTCTGACATTTTTTCCTCGAAAAAACTCAAAACCGAAACTCTCTTTCTTCTTCTCCAGTCGGCGACATCCACGGCGACTTGGGCAAAGCGATCGCGTCGCTCGAGCTCGCCGGCGTGCTCTCGCAGGACGAGCGCGCGCGGCCCGCGTGGTGCGGCGGGGACACCGTCGTGGTGCAGCTGGGAGACGTTCTCGACCGCGGAGACAACGAGATCGGTAAGGGAGGGTTTGGAAGGGGGAGAGAAGGAGGAAGAGGCGGGAAAGAGAGGGCAACTTTTTTCAAAGATTTTCCCTCTTGAAATCTTGGTCGAGAAACCTCCTCTCGATATTTTTCGCTCAAAAAACCCTCCACTAAAAAAAAACTCCAAACTTTAGGCGTCATCATGCTCCTCCGCGAGCTCGACGCGCAGGCCCGCGAGGAAGGAGGGGCCGTCTACATGCTCAACGGCAACCACGAGTCCCTCAACGTCTGCGGCGACTTCCGCTACGCGACCCCCGGAGGCTTCCGCGAGGCAGCGCTGGCCGCCGGGCTGAGAGGCGCAGCCTCTTCGGCGCTCGACGCGCAGCTCCGGGCGAGGCTCGCTCTCTACGCCCCCGGGGGCCCCATGGCTCTGGAGCTCGCGCTCAACCCGACGGTGCTGGTCGTGGGGCGCACGATGTTCGCGCACGGGGGGATCATGCCGTCGCACGTGGCGTACGGGCTCGAGAAGCTCAATGGTGAGGAAAACGTTTTTCGAGTTTTTTCGGTTTCGGGTTTTTTCGTTCGTCGTTCGAGGTTTTTCTTTTCTCTCTTCCTTCTTTCTTCTTCTTGCTTTTTGTTTTTTGCCGATCCCCCGGCCCTAAGCGAGCTCTGGGATTCGATGGGTGGCGTTCTCCTCCTGCTTTCTCTCGAGACGCGGATTGGAGAGAATCGAGCGAGAAGGAAAGAAAACTTCCAACAAAAAAACTCACTCTCTCTTTTTCTTTCTCTTTCTCTTTCATTCTCTTTTTTTTTTCAAACACCAACCAACCAACCAACCCAGCCGACGTCGCCGCCTGGATGCGAGGCGACCGCCGCGCGGACGGCTCCGCCGCCCCTCCTCCCTTCCTCGCCATGGGAGACGCCTCCTCGGTGATGTGGAACCGCTCTTATGGCAAAGAACGCTACTCCTCTCCCGCCGAGAGGCACGGCGCGTGCAGGCAGCTCAAGACCGCGCTCGACGCAGCGGGATGCGACAGGTTGGTTGTGGGCCACACGCCGCAGTTGGGGGGAGCCAACTGCGAGTGCGGGGGCACGGTGTGGAGGCTGGACGTCGGGATGTCGAGCGGCGTGCTCAACGCAAGGCCCGCGGTCTTGGAATTGCCCAGGGGCGGCGCCGACGAGCCGAGGGTGCTCGTCGTCGGAGGGCCCGCGTGCACTTTGCCTCCGCCGATCGTCAACAGGGACGGGAAGAGAGGGGGGAGCGCCAAGGACGCCGCCGCCGCTGGTGACGGGGGCGCTGCTGGAACGGACGCCGCGCCGAGGCCAGGGGTGAGGGCCGGGAGGCGGGGGCTGGGCAACCTGGTGCGAGGCAGGACGCTGGCGCCGCCCTAGGAAGAAGAAGAAGAATTTCGCCTTTTTTTTCCTTCATATTTTTGATGAAGAAGGAAGAAAAATCGAAAACACGACGCCGCCTCTTCTTCCTCTCGGCGGGAATTCTTTTCGTCCTCCTCCCTCCCTTCCCCGTGACGCTTTTGTCACCCCTTCCGATTCGATTCGGATCTCGTTGATCAGTCCCCGAGCCACCTCCCGTTTTTCGTTTTCGTTGCCTTTTTTTTTGAATTTGGGTGTGGAGAG
>Ga0210003_1002357_pt1 | contig 16071 bp, 13 predicted proteins | sample LantaG_FD_182804 | JGI IMG/M metagenome (GOLD analysis project Ga0210003, IMG submission 182804) | Deep subsurface microbial communities from Baltic Sea to uncover new lineages of life (NeLLi) - Landsort_02402 metaG (SPAdes) (version 2) | ecosystem: Environmental > Aquatic > Marine > Oceanic >...
CCCCTCCTCTCACCTTCAGCGCCTGCCACTGCCTGTCGAACAGGAACTGCAGCGCCACGAACTCGTCGATCGCGTCCGCGTACTCGGCGCGAGCCTCCGACAGGGCCCCCTCGTGGCGGAACCGCAGCGGCTCGGGCCAGAGCCACCACTCTGCGACCTTGGAGCACGAGGGGTCGAGCGACGACAGCGCGTCGAAGAGCGCCGAGTCCTCGACCCACGCGTGCTCGCGCCTCCAGCGGCGCATCTCGCCCGCCAGGCTGTCCGCGTCGTCGTTCGCAGCGTTCCGCGCGCGCGCCACCAGGGTTTTGGCTGCTTTCGAGAGCAGCGGGGCCTTGGCCGCGGAGGCCGCCGGGTAGTCGACGCTCTTGGTCCCCCTGCGCCCGCCGACGCCGCGGCCGGCGCGCCTCGGCAGGCTCCGCAGGGCCTCCGCGGCGTCCTCGGCCCCGACGAGCCCGTCCCCGACGAGCGCGTCCGGGCTCAGGAGCAGCGTCGAGCCGCAGAGCGCGTCCCTCCCCACATAGGGCGACCAGAATGCCGTCTCGGGCGGCACGAGCGGCAGGACCTGCCAGGCGCCGACGCCCGCGGCGGCCAGGAAGTCGACGAAGGCGAAGGCCTGGGGGCCCAGGTCCCCAACGCCGTGAGGCCCCGGCAGCGACGTCGGGTGGAGGATGATGCCCGCCCTGCGGCCCGAGGGCGGGGGGCGGGGGATGTGGGCGTAGGAGGGGTCGAGCGGGGAGCCGGCGGGCAGCATGGCGCGCAAGGAGGTCGAGGTCGGGGGCAAAGGAGGAGAGGGCACTCCGATGCTTCGCCGGACCGAATGGAGGCCGGCCGCTTTCTTCGTCGGCTGGGAGGCTCTCGCCAATTCAACAGCACCAGTGCAGACCGAGGCGATTGCGCGCGTTCTCGGACCGCAGCTGCCGCGGAGGGCGGGCGGAGGAGCCGAGAGGGTAGGACGCGAAGCGAGCAGCATCGAGTCGAGAACGCAAAAAAAAAAACTCGTGCCGCCCTTGTTTTGGACGACGACGAAGAAGAAAGGACCAGCTCCTGGTTGTTCCCCCTGTCTCTCCTTTCTAAGTCTCGATCTGATTTAAAGAGAGAGTATACAAAAAGATGATGCCTCTGTGGAGCGACTGAAAGTGTGTGAGAGAGAGAGAGAAAGAGAGGTGGGGGTACAGGGAACCGTGTCTCGGGAGAGAGGAGGAGGTCGAGGGTCAAGGGCGGCGAGAGCATCTGTTGGCGACGGCCAACAGACGTCGCAGAGCATTGACCGCTGAACACTTCTGCGTTCTCAAAGCTCTTCGCGTGATCTTTTACCCCCTTTTCTTTGCTCCAAGAGCGAACTTAAGATGTTTTTGACGCACGGCTAACGAGAAAAGGGACGCGAAGACGGACCTGAAGCGTAAAAGGAAGAAAACGATGGAGAGAAACCAATCGAGCGGCGATTCGAGTTCTGACGAGAGACGGAAAAAAACTCGCTCGCTCGCTTTCAGCCTGAAGGCTTTTGAATCACACTTTCCCTTTTTATTTTTTCGGTTTTGCTCTTCTTAAACCCCGTACGTCTGCTCCGAGACTTCACCTTCCGGGATCTTCTACCTTCTACTCTCCCACGATTCTGCTTCTATCTGGACTCCAGACTCCCTTGGTGAGTGCGAGTGAAGATCGACAAGAACGAATGCGGAGCAGAGGGAGGGCTCAACAGCGTCGCAAGCGTCGGGTCGGCGAATTGAGCGCACTGGATGAGGGGCGCTAGCCAACAAAAACAAACTCGGACCCCTCCCCCGTTTTCTTTTTCCATCCACTCTTTGACCACCGCGTCGACTGATTGCGAGTTTTGATGTGCTTCCCATCCCATCGATAGTAAAAAGAGAAGAAAAGGGAGGGAGGATTGCGTTTTACAGGGAGGACGGCATGAGATTCCCCTTCGAAATCTCGACGCGCTCTTGCGTCCCCCAAGTCTTCTCCCTTCTGACCCTTTTTTGTATTTCCTGCCACCCAATACAAAACAGGCTCTCTCCTCGTCTAGGGCTGTATACTTGCTTGACTAGTAGCCCTTAGAATGTCTGAAGTCTCCACCGCCTCGAGAGCGACGGCAGCGATCGCCGTCGCCGTGGCCGGCGCGGCCGCGGCCCGCGCGGTGGCATCATCGTCGGCATCATCGTCTTCGGAGTCGACCTTTTCTTCCATCGTCTCCGGGGCCGGCGCCCCGCTCGCCGCGGCCCTGGTCGCCGCCGTGCTCGCCCTGACGGCAGTGCGCCTGCTCTTTGAGTTCGCCGAGTGGGCCCGGTGCTTCTACTACCTCGGCAAGGTGCGTATTTTTCTATCTTTTTTCCTCTTTCATCGGAGAGAGAGCTAGCCGCGCCGTCGCACTCTCCAAGGAAAAAGAGGAGAGGCTCGTCGCTTTCGCTCCCCCTTCTTTTCTTCCTTCTTCTTCTTCTTCTTTCAGCCCCCCTCCCAAATCCCCCCCGCCTCTCACCATGTTCCTTCCTCTTCTTCTCCGGTCTGCTCTGGCGTGAAACGTCTCCAAAAAAAATCATAAATAAATAAACAAAAAACAACAACAGATCCCGCACCCCAAGGGAGGGCTCGTCAGCGGCAACGTGCTCTCGATGCTCGCGCCCGACCACCACCGCGCGCTCCGCGCCTGGTCGGCGGCGCACGACGGCCTCTTCTCGATGCGCCTGGTGCACCGCCGCATGCTGGTAGCATCCGACGCGCGCATCGTCAACACGCTGTTCGGGGCCGGCGAAGGGCTCGACAAGTGCCTCGAGCCGCCGCTGGGACGCAAGATGATCTCCCAAAACGGCAGGGACTCGCTGTTCACCGCCGGCACCAAGTCGGCGCACTGGCGGCTCGTGCGCAAGGGGACGGCTCCGGCTTTCGTTATGAAGAACATCAAGGGGTCGTTTCCGGGCATTGTTTCCATAGCGAACCGGATCGGGGACGCGCTGATGGAGTCGGGAAGGGACCACGACGTCGACATCAACAACATGTGAGTTTTTGGGTGTTTTTCCCCTCGTTTTTTTTCCGTTTTTTCGTCGACTTGTCGCTCGGGAAGAAAAGAGCGGAGCGCCGCTCTTTTCTTCTTCCCTTGTTCTCTCTCTTTCCTCACTCTTTCTCTCCGCTCTCTGAAAAAAGCGGAAAAAAAAACAAAGGTACATGCGCTTCGCGATGGACATCACGGGCGTCGTCGGCTTCGCCAAGGACTTCGAGACCTCGAAAGTCCTCTCGGACTCGGCGACCGACGGGCTGTTCGACGTCCTCAGAGACGGCATGCTCGAGCTCTACAAGCAGGCGACGAATCCCGCGAGGCCGGCCATGGTCTGGGACGCGGGGGTCCGCAAGGGGGCCGCGGCCTGGAAGACGTACAAGCTGCACATGCGGGAGCTCGTGGCGGAGGTCAAGGCGCGGGGGCCGCCGGCCGCCGCCGACGAGTCGATCGCTGCGCACCTGCTGCGGCTCCGCGACCCCTCCGACGGCGACAAGCCGCTCGACGACGCCGCGCTCGCCAACGAGTTCGGCGTCTACTTCGCCGCCGGGATCGAGAGCGCGGGCAACGCGATGACCTGGACGACCTACCTGATCTCGCAGCACCCCGAGGTGGAAGCCAAGATCGTCGCCGAGCTCGGGGGCGCCGGGCTGCTGGCGACGGCCGAGAGTCCGACCCCGCGCCCCGTCGAGTACTCGGACCTCGCGAGGCTCCCGTACCTGGGCTGGGTCTGCAAGGAGGCGATGCGCGTGAGGCCCGTGGCGTCCTCGGGCACGACCCGCCGCGTCGCGCGCGACCTCGTCATCAGGGGCCACCTGGTCCCGAAGGGCTCCGTCGTGCTGTGCCCGCTCGACGCTGTGCACCACCTCGAGGCCAACTGGGGCGCGGACGCTGCCGTTTTCAGGCCCGAGCGGTGGGGAGAGGCCGGTTGCGAGTACCTTCCCACGCTCAGCAAGAGCGGGAGCGTGGTGAGCGGTGACGTCGCCCTCGAGGCGAGCAGCGGCTCGAGCTCGAGCGCCGCCGTCGACGGCGACGCCTACCTCGCGGCGCAGGGCGACGTCGCCGACGTCGAGCGCGAAAAGGTCAAGAGGTTCATCCCGTTCTCCGTCGGGCCGCGGCAGTGCATCGGGCAGTCCCTGGCGAGGCTGATGCACGACGGCGGGATCGCCGCCCTGTACCAGCGGTTTTCGTTCAGGCTGGCCGAGAGGGCCGGGACGCCCGAGCAGGTCGAGAGCGAGGTGGTGCTGAGGCTGACCTTGCAGCCAGGGAAGGGCCTGTGGATGAACGCGGTCCCCAGGGTCTAGAGAGAGAGAGAGAGAGAGAGAGCGGTGTTTGTTCGTCTTCTTCGGGTCTCTTAGTCCGAGTCGGGGAAAGAGAGCAGATCGAAAGAGAGAGAAAGTTGTTTTGGTTTTTCTTTTTTTTGTCCTCTGCTCCGAGTGCTTTTTTTTTCGTTTTGCTTTCCGTTTTGCTTTCCCCGTTTCCCTACCACCATCATCCATTTGATTCCTCCCTTTTTCAGTTTTTTCTCGTGCGGAGCGATCCCATTTTTTCTTCGTTTATCTATTTCGTGTGCAAAAATTAAACGAAAATGGCTGCATCAGCCTCTGATTTGGAAATTCGAAGATCTTTTTTTTTTGCACAAGCCAAAAGTACCAAAAAACTGCAGTTTTCCCTCTCTCTCCACCACTCTCTCTCTCTCTCTCTCTCTCTCTAAGATCGTCTCTCTCTCTCTCTCTCTCTCTCTCTCTCTCTCTCTCTCTCTCTCTCTCTCTACCGGTCGCTTGGGATCAGCTCGTCCACCGCCCAGTCCTCGTAGCTCCCGTCGGGCAGAAACCTCCGGATGATAAACGGCACCTTCTTCTCTCGGAGCTCCTTGGCGGCAATCTCCAAGGGGTCGGTCTCGCCCGACAGCTCGACCATCACCGGCGCGTTCATGCTGTTCATGTTTTTTAATGTTTCAACATCAGATTTGAGTTTTGAGGTGTGAGCGTTAGCGTTTCACTGCGAGCGGTGGGCTCTCTATGAAGGGAAGTAGGGGCTCAGCGGTGGCAGCGACGGCGGTTCCGACGAGCTATAGAAACGTTCCGGGAAACGGAAGGCCGCGGGTAAGGAGGTTGAAAAAAAACAAGGAAAAAAGGAAATAAAACCTCCTCTTCTTCTTACCTGATCTGCAGCGCCCTCGTCCCGAGGACGCGCGCCCTCTCGTACTTTGTCAAATACCTCGTCGTGATCCTCTCGCGGTTGGGGCCCTGGCCGGGGCCCTGCGCCGTGGGGTCGGTCACGACCTCGACCTCGGCGAGGGCTCCTCCTGTTCCTCCGGGGGCTCCCGCGGCGCCGGCGCCGCCGTCGTCGCCGTGCTCGCCGTCCCCGCCGGCGTCGAGGTTCTGTTGATTTCGAATTAGTTTTGTTTTTTGGGCGGAGGAAAACGTCAGATGCTCGTGTAATTTGAATCGCCGATGCGAGACGCTCTCCTGGAGCTCTCTAGTGTGCGAGAGAGAGCAAAAGAGGCGAGTACAAGAAGAAGGGAGCGCCTGCATCTTGACGACGAAAGGAGCTTTTTGATGGCATCAGAAAAAAATTGACATCGGATTCTTGGTTCCTTCGCGCAATCAACCACACTCACGTCCTCAGGCGCCTCGTCGTACTCGGCGTCGTATCTGTCGTTGTTATTGTGATCGTGGGAGGATTGGAATGAGTGAGCGAAAACACCAACGAGAGGAGAAAGAGGGAGAAGGAGGGAGCGCCGCGGCGGCTTGCTCCTTGGGACGTCGACGAAACGAGCGGCAGCATTCGCCCCTTCTTCGGCCCTCTGCAGGAACTCTCGTCACGCCGGATGTTGCGCTCAAACTCACCCGCCGTCGGCATACTCCTCCTCGTCGGCCATCTCGAGTTTGAGTTGGAACAGAGAAGCTGAAGAAGAAGAAGAAGAAGAAGAAGAGGAAGAAGAAGAGCAGAAATAAAACAAAGGAACTGAAGAGTGAGAAACGCTTCAGAGGGGGGAAGCTGGACTTCGACTTCGACTCCGACTTTCACTTTCTTGTTTCCTCCACCTTCTCTCTTCAAGGAGCCGCGCGACGCCCAAGGAGAGACAGAGAGAGAGATAGAGAGAGGCGCTTGTCATATACCCTTGCTCCTCTCTTCTTCTCCGTTTGACCCCAAGCGTTTCTCAAAAAAAGGAAATGGCCTCCCCCCCGCCGACTCTCCACGGCCCGGCGCTCGTCGCCCTGCCAGCCCGCATTGCCGCCGCGCTGTCGGGCCAGCCGCAGCCCCTGGTGCCCCCTTTTACCCCTGGCGTCACCAATGCGACGCCGCGGTACCTGAAGCTTTCCGCTGAGGGAGACGTGAGTATGAAGTTTAGCGGAGCGGTGATGAATCAGGGAGAGAGAGGCGAATGAATGATCGAGAAGCAATCAATCGCTTCTCGATCGAGTGCCCGCCGCGAACGATTGTTTTTTTTTCAATTCGATGACAGAGCCGAAAAAGCTTTCTCCCTTCGCCGCTGAGATTCTTTCGCATCCTAGCACTGCACAAGCGGCCTCTCGTCGTCGGCTTGAAGAGTCTCTGGGAGCTGTGGACAAAAGTGACGCTGTACAAGTCTTCATTTTTACCTTCGTCACTGCCCCCCGCCCCCCCAAATGCTTCGAGCTTCGTCGGCGGCTTTCCTTCCTCTCCTTCTCTTCTCAACCCCAACACCCTCTCCCCTCCTTCGAACAAACACCGCCGCCGCCACGCACCCCCCAGTTCCCCATCCTCGTCCCGGCGGGCGCCCCGAGCCCCTCCGCCGTCGGCCTCAAGGCGGTCGTCGCCGCCCTCTCCTCGAAAGGCTCTTCCGTCGAAGAAAGCTGGGCCCTCTTTGCCGCTGAGGCGCTCGCCGCCGCCGCGGGACTCGTCGAGCCGATCGCGGGCGAGCGCGACATCGTGCCCGCCGAGGCTGAGGAGGCGCTCGCGCAGCTCGAGAAGCTGCTCCCGACGCTCGAGGCCAAGGCGGGGCCGCGCTCCCTCGTCGAGGGGGCGGCGGCGTTCACCGCTACGGACGCCGCCGTTGCCGGCGCGCTGGCGCCCGCCTTCGCCATGCCCTCCGCTGCCGGGAGGGTCAGGCGCGCCTTCCCGGCCTGCGCCGCCTTCGTCGATGCCGTCCTCGCCCACGAGCCCGTCGCCGAGGCCCTGGCCGCCGCCGCCAGGCCCTGCCCCCCCGGCGCCGGGGACGACGCCGACGCCCTCGCTAGGACCGCGCCAGGCTCGTCGCCGGCGTGGTCGGGCGACCGAGTGCGCGCCGCGTTCGTCGAGTTCTTCGAGGCGAAGGGCCACACTGCCGTGCCCTCCTCCTCGGTCGTGCCCCACGCGGACCCGACGCTGCTCTTCGCCAACGCGGGCATGAACCAGTTCAAGCCCATCTTCCTGGGCACCGCCGACCCCAGCTCCGACCTGGCAAAGCTCCGCCGCGCGGCCGACGCCCAAAAGTGCATCCGCGCGGGCGGGAAGCACAACGACCTCGACGACGTCGGCCGCGACGTCTACCACCACACGTTCTTCGAGATGCTGGGCAACTGGTCGTTCGGGGACTACTTCAAGAAGGAGGCCATCGAGTGGGCCTGGGAGCTCCTGACCAAGGTGTTCGCGCTCGACCCGGAGAGGCTCTACGCGACGTACTTCGGCGGCGACGAGGCGCAGGGCCTGCCCGCCGACGACGAGGCCAGGGGCATCTGGCTCCGCTTCCTGCCCGAGGCGCGGGTGCTCCCCTACGGCTGCAAGGACAACTTCTGGGAGATGGGCGACCAGGGCCCCTGCGGGCCCTGCACCGAGATCCACTACGACCGCGTCGGCGGCGGGCGCGACGCCGCGGAGCTGGTCAACGCCGACGACCCCGACGTGCTCGAGGTCTGGAACCTGGTTTTCATCCAGTTCAACCGCGAGGACGACGGGTCCCTGAAGCCGCTGCCGGCCCGCCACGTCGACACGGGCGCGGGCATGGAGCGGCTGACGAGCGTGCTGCAGCGGCGGATGAGCAACTACGCGACCGACGTGTTCGCACCGATCTTTGACGCGATCCGCGCGGCGGCGCTGGTCAAGGTCAAGGGAGTCGCCTCCGCCTCTGCCCCCGGCGCCTCTTCCTCCTCTCGCCCTTCCTCCGCGGGTCCCCTGCAGCCCTACGGAGACAAGGTTGGAGCTGCGGACACGAACGGGATCGACATGGCGTACCGCGTCGTCGCCGACCACATCCGCACGCTCTCGTTCGCGATCGCCGACGGCGCGCGGCCGGGGAACGAGGGGCGCGAGTACGTGCTTCGTCGGGTGCTCCGCAGGGCGGTGCGGTACGGCCGAGAGACGCTTGGGGCCCCCGAGGGCTTCTTCGCCGGGCTCGTGGACGCCGTCGTCGCGGGGATGGGCGGCGCGTACCCGGAGCTGGTGGCCAAGCGCGACGAGATCCACGCCGTGCTCAGGGACGAGGAGGCGTCGTTCTCGAGGACGCTCGTCGCCGGGCTGGCGGCCTTCAGGAAGCTCTCTGCCAAGGTCAAGAAAGACCAGGGCAAGAACCTGCCCGGGTTCGACGCCTTCCTGCTGTGGGACTCGTTCGGGTTCCCTCTTGACCTCACGCAGCTGATGGCGGAGGAGGCGGGCCTCGCCGTCGACGTCGCCGGGTTCGAGACCGAAATGGCGGCGCAGCGCGAGCGGTCTCGCGCGCCGGGCAAGAGCTCCCTCGGAGTGCCGAGGCTGCGGTTCGAGGCAGAGGCAACGGCGAGGCTGGCGTCAGACTCTGTCCCCCTGACGGACGACTCGCCCAAGTACGCGGTCGCCGCGGAGGGCGGCGGCGTGAGCGCGACGGTGCTGGCGCTGCTGACGCCCGGCGGCTTTGTCGACTCGTCCGCCGACGCGAGCGACGCCGAGCCACTGGGCGTCGTGCTGGACAGGACCCCCTTCTACGCCGAGAGCGGTGGGCAGGTCGCGGACACGGGCTCGATCGAAGTCGGCGGCGGGGGCGGAGGGAGCCTGAGAGTCGGGGACGCGCAGGTCGCGGCGGGCTACGTGCTGCACGTGACGCCGCCAACCTCGGCCCCGACCTCGGCCTCGGCCGCCGACGGCGGCGCGCCGCCCGCCGCCCCGCGGCCGCTGATCAGAAAGGGCGACGCCGTCTCGGCCGTCGTCGACGCGGCCCGCCGCTCCTCCATCGCCCCCAACCATACGCTGACCCACGTCCTCAACGCGGCCCTGCGCAAGCACCTCGGCGACGGCGTCGACCAGAAGGGGTCGATAGTCGCGCCAGACAGGCTCCGCTTCGACTTCAGCTACTCGGCCGGGTCGATCGACCCGGAGCTGCTCGCGAAGGTCGAGAGGGAGTGCTCGGACGCCGTGGAGGCGGCCCTGCCGGTCTTCGCGCAGGAGGTCAGCCTGGCGACCGCCAGGAACATCCCGGGCGTGCGCGCGATGTTCGGCGAGGCCTACCCCGACCCCGTCAGGGTGGTGTCGGTCGGCGTCGCCGTCGACGAGCTCGTCGCGATGGCCGAGAGCAGAAACGGCGACTCTTCTGTTCCGTCCCCCGTCGCCTCTGCCGCCGTCTCGATCGAGTTCTGCGGCGGCACCCACCTCCGCAACACCTCGGAGGCGAAGGCCTTTGCGCTGATCTCCGAGGAGGGCGTCGCCAAGGGCATCCGGCGCGTCGTCGCGGTCACGGGCGACGCCGCGGTCGCGGCCAGGCGCCGCGGCGCCGCGCTCGAGGCCGCGGCCGCCGCCGCCGACAGCACCACGGGAAAAGAGCTCGTCGACGCCCTCGCTTCTCTGAAACAGGAGATTGACGCCGTCGTCGCTCCCGCAGCAGTCAAGGCCAGGGTGCGCGCCCGCATGGCAGCACTCTCCAAGAAGGCCGGGGACGAGAGCCGCAAGGCCGCTGCCGCGGCCGCCGCCGCCGCCTCGGACGCCGCAGTCGCCGCCGCCGAGGCCGCCGTCGCCGCGGGCGACAAGTTCTTCGCTCTGCGCCTCGACGACGCGCTGGGGGGCGACCCGAAGGCGGTCGCCGCGGCCTGGGTGGCCGTGCAGAAGGCCGCGCCAGGCCTCCCGGCGGCCCTGGCCGCGCTCGACGCCGCCAAGGGCCGCGCCGTCGTCGTCGCGGGCGTGCCCGACGCGGCAGCCAAGGCCTTCCCCGCGGGCGAGTGGCTGAAGGCCGCCCTCGAGCCCCTGGGCGGGAAAGGAGGGGGGAAGCCGACGATGGCGCAGGGCCAGGCGTCTGTTGCTGACGGCGCCGAGCTGGACAGGGCGCTGGAGGCGGCCTCGGCGTTTGCCAAGGGGAAGCTTTAGGGGAAAAGGAGAGAGAGTTTTTTTTTCCCCGAGTATTTGAGTGTTTTTTTCAAAAAGAGAGAGGGGGAGTTTTTTTCCTCGGGGGGGAGTTTTTTTCCTCGAAAGGGAGAGGAAAGAGAGAGAGGTGTGAAAGAGATATAACAAAATAATAAAGAAAAGCATGGAGGTGTAACGAGAGGCTTCTTTCCCCGGACGAGGGCGGAGGGGCGGCAAATGAAAGGAGCGGGAGAGGAGAGGGGGAGGGTCAGGTAAGAGAGAGAGAGAGAGAAAGTCAACCACTCTCACACTCTCACATTTCGGCCTTTTCCGTGTTCTCTCTCTATCTCTCACTCTCTCTTCCTCGATGGGAGCCCACGCCTCTTCACTCCGCGCAGGGCTCGCCGCGGACTTTGAGGCCGCGCTCGAGGCCCGGGAGGAGGCTGTGGCTCGGGAAAGAGAAAGAAACGGAGGAGGAGATGAGGGCGACGACAGTCAATCGCCGACGTCGTCGACATTTGCCTCGATGGTTCCTCACCGTTTCAGAAACGCCCTCGTGCTCTCCGAGGTCCTCTCCCTGGCCGCCGCGCCCCGCGCGTGGGACGTGGGCCCCCCGAGCCTAACGCTGATGATGGCTCTGGACAGGTAAGAGGAGATAAGGTTGAATGGAGGCACACACGCCGGAACGATTTGCTTTTCTTCGTCTTCTTTTTCGAAAAAAACGAGACGCGCCCGTGAGAGTTACACTTTTCTTTTTTTCGACGTCGGCCTCACCCTCGCTCTCTCTCTCCCCCCTTTTTAACATCATCTCCTCAACAAAACCCAGCGACCGCGACGGCCTCGTCACGCTTGACGAGCTCGCGGCCTTCGGAGCCGCGGCCTTCGCTGCCGCGTCCTCTTCCTCCTCCCACGGCGGAGGGGGGGGGACCTTTTGCGAGGCGGTGCGAGGCGCCGCGGCGCTCTCTGCCGCAGCGGAGCTCTCTGGGGGAGGCGGCGAGGGAGGAGGGAGAGGAAGGGGAGCCCGCTCTGCTTCTTCCCTCCTCCCTCCGTGCCCGCGCTGCGACGAGGACCGCGAGGAGCTCTCGCACGCCGCCAGAGAGCGCACCGCGGACTGGCTGCTCAGCCTGGTGGTCGCCGACGACGCTGTGCGCTCCGCCGTGCGCGGCGAGGGGAGCCGCAGGCCCGACGCCTCGGGCGGGAACGGAGGCGACCCCGACGGCGGCGGCGGAGGGAGGCCCTCGTCTTCCTCTCCGCCCTCCCGCTCCCCTCCGCCGCCGCCGCCGCTCGTCCACTCCGCCTCCCTGCGCGCCCTGGTCGAGCTCCTCGCGCCCTTCGACGAGGAGGTCGGGGGCTGCTCCGGCGGGGGCTGCTCGTACGACCACTTTCATCACCCCGGCGCCGAGAGAGGGCGCGCGGGAGCGGGAGCGGGAGCGGGAGGAGGAAGAGACGAGCTCGAGCGGCAGAGGAGGAGCAGGACGAGAAGGAGGAGGGACAGGGAGGAGGAGGACGACCGCGCCTTCGCTGCGATCTTCGCCTCTCTGAAAGCCGCGGCGAGGGCGGCGGCTTCGACGGCAAAGAACGGGAAGCCACTCCCAACGAGCAAGAGGCAAACCCGCGATGGCGATGGTGGTGACAGCGGCGAAAGCGACAGTGACGACGACGATTCTCTCGCGGACTGGGTTCCCGCGTCCTCGGTGCGCCACCTGGGCAAGGGGGCAATCGACGGCGTCGCGAGGCTCCTCGGTCGCGTCTGCGGAGAAAGCGGAGGCGGAGAAGGAGAAGAAGGAGTGTTTTTTGGAGGGAGGAGGAAACGAAACCTCGGCGACGACGACAACAGCGACGGCGAAGACAACGACGACGGCGGCGGCGACGACGACAGCGCTGCCCCCTGCGACCTTTGCTGCGGGCGAGGAAGAGAGGAGGGCTCCGTGGCGCGCAGGCTGTGGGACGTCTCGGTATCGCAAGCAGTGTAAACGTAAAAATAGACACGGAGAGAGACAGAGGGAGAACTGAAAAGCAGCTCGCACTTTTTTGAAGAATGTACAGACTCGTTTCTTTCATTTCTTTCTTCCCTTCGAAAAACTCACTTGCCCGCCGTCGCCGCCACCGCCTTCAGCGCCGCCGTCGCCGCCACCGCCTTCGGCGCCGCTGTCGCCGCCACCGCATTCAGCGCCGCCGTCGCCCCCACCGTCGTCGCCACCACGGACAGCAGCAGCCCCAGGCACGCGACGCCGAAGCCGCCGGCCAGCTGCCACTTGGAGAGCTTCGTCTTTTTTGAGACAGAGTTTAGCACCCGGTCCGCCGCCGGGGCCAGGAGAAGGATCGCGGCCCCTCGAGGCACCTTGGAGGCCTGCGACACCGCGTAGGAGATCGCGAAGGCCTTCGCCGCGAGCGCCCATACCGACGCCCTCGCGACTGCCGCGGGCGAGTTGGCCGCGAGTACGGCCTTCCAGGAGATCAGGAACGCCGCCGAGTACCAAAGGGTGTTGGCGAGGGCCATCGAGGCAAAGCCGGCGGCGAGGAGGCCCGCCGCGGCGAGCTTGGCGCGGTTGGCATCTTTGCCCACGCTCCTGCGAGAAGGAGAGAAGAGGGCCGAGCCCGTGCCGGAGGGGAAGGAGGCACGGCCGGGAGAGGCAGCGGCGGCGGCGGTGGCGGCGGCAGCGGCGGTCGACGAGGTCGGAAAAGGTGATGATCGGCGGCAAACGTACAACGAAGAGGGGGAGACGCTCGGCTGCGAAGGCGCCCTCGCCCCGCAATTTCTGTGCGGGCTCATAGAGGCACCAGCGTCGTGTATTCGCTGCGAGCAGCGGGGCGAGCAGCGCATAATCGAGAGAGAAAGAGGGAGAGAAGCGAAAGCGATGCTCCGTTTTTTTTTTCAAGGCGATATGATTTCTCGACGCTATCCAGAATCTGAAAAAGAAAAAAAAGTCGAAGAGAGAGCAAGGAAAGAAGAGAGCCGGCCCTCTTCTCTCTCCCCCTCTTCCCTCCCTTTCTTCTCGTATGGCGACGACCTCTCCCACGCGTTCGGCGTCGCCTCCTTCTTCGCTGCCAGCAGCGGCAGCAGCTCGACAGCTCCAGATGCCACCGACGGCGGCCGCGCAGCGAACCCCAACGACGGCGACGCAAATGCAGCCAACGCCGCAGCTCGCCGAATCGGCGCTCCTCCAGGGCCGCTTCGACGCCGCCGCGAGCGTCGGGCTGAGCCTCCTCTCCGGGTCCAGGGGCCCCGCGGCGTCCCGCGGGGCCTGCGTGGCTGTACAGGCGCTCTACGAGCTGGGACGGTAAGGGGACTCGCTTCGTTTTTTGTGTTGGTGTTTGGTGTTGGTTTGTTGTCCTTCGCTCTGCCGGTGCCTCGCAGCGCTGGTTTGCCATAGCCCTCTCTTTGGGCTCGAAAGGAAGCCCGCCTTGGCACTTTCGACGCGTCTGCGAGCACTGCCTCAGAGAGCTAGCTGCGTTCCCGGGGACAGGAGAAAGTAGAAAGTCCCTGCTCTGTGCGAGGGGAGCGCGAGCGCATGAGACGGAGGCGTTTTTCCTCTTTCGATTTGTTTCCCTCCGACCTCCCCCATGCGGTCCCCTCACTGACGGGCGACGAGACGGACCCTTGGCCCGCGACCTTTGGGTCCTTCCGCTCCTCGCGGCTCTCGCATTCGCGGCTCCGACGCCGGTGTGGCTCGAGGAGCATGCCCTGAAGGGGACGGAAGGAGAGAAAGACGACTAGAGCGAGCCCCGCGGCGTCGACTGATGAGCATCACGTCGCCTTTCTTCGCTGACGGAGACGGGGAGAGAAGAGCCGGGCGCGCTTTCCTCTCGCTCCGTCAGCTGGAGTCTCGATTCTCTCGCTCCCTCTTTTTCCCTCATGACGTTCCTCCTCTCAAAAAAAAAAACGACGCAGTTTCGACGAGGCCCACGCCGCGCTCTCCGAGGGCTTTGGCGGGCCCCTCGCCATCCCGGCCGACGTCCTCCTGCTCTGGTCGGCGCTGGGCCTGGACGCCGGCGAGCCCCTCAAAGTCGCGGCGGCGCTCTCGTCGTTCCTCGACGCATCGACCGTCCCCGGGGGCGCGGGCAGGGGGGCCGCGGGCCCCGCCGCGCCGCCCCCCTCCGGGCCCGTGCTCGGCCCCGACCAGTTCGAGGCCGCGGCGCGCATGCTCCTCTGCGAGGCCCTGATCAAGGAGGCGCGGTCGCCCGCAGCGGCGAGGGCGTGGGTCGCGGCCGGCGGCGCCGCGCGGTCGGGGCTGCCGGCCGCGCGTGCGGCGGCGCTCGCGGCCGAGGTCGAGGCGGCCGCGAGCGCCGCGGAGGCGTCCGAGTCGCTGGCCGGGGAGATGGTGGAGCGGAGCGTGGTGTTTTCCTCGAGGAGGGGCGCGAGCGCGAGCGGGAACGGGGAAGGGAAGGAAGAGGAGGAGAAGCGGCAGAGAGCGACGGCGGCGGCGGCGGCTGTAACAGCTCCGCTCGCTGCTTCCTCGCCCGCCCCCGTTGACGCCTCCGCCGCGCTCCTGCCCTCGGGGAGCAAGGGCAGCACCGTCGCGCTCGGCACGGTCATGCGCGGCGGCGTCGTCCTGCGCTCGACGTCGTTCATCGCGTCGACGCCGGACAGGCTCGCGGAGCTGTGGTCGAGCGGGAGCGGAGGGAGCGGCGGCGAAGCGCCGGCGACGGACGAGGCGGCGCTCTCGTCGGCGGCAAGGCGGCAGCGTTGGCCGACAATCGACGGCCCGCCTTCCTCCTCTCCTCTCTCGTCTTCCATCCCCGCGTCCATCTATTCCGTGCAGGCCGCCGCGGCCGCGGCCCTGGGCGCCGTCGTCGCCTACGCGGCCTTCGCCGAGCGGCGGTCGCTCGCGAGGGCCGGGAGGTCGGGCCTCAGAGCGCTGGCGTCGACGCTGGGGCTGGCGCTCCGAGTGACGCCGGCGTAGGGGAGGTTCGAGACGAAAAATACACCTGCCTCCCCTCCCGTGTACTACTATTACCTTGCCTTTGAGTGAGAGAGAGAAAAAAAAATGATAAACAACGAAATGCGCCAGCGAGCGAGAGAGCGAGAGAGCGGGAAAACAACTCGACAGCGAGCGATAGAGGCTGCCTCCTCCTCCTCCACACACACAAAAAAAAAACGCAAAACACCTCACTTTCGAGAGGCGTTTCGCAGAGAGACAGCAGTGGGGGGGAGAGCCCAGACCTCGAGAGAAAGAGAGAGAGAGAAAGAGAAAGCCAGAGAGCGACGACTGAAATGAAAATGAAATACAAAAAAATGATTGAAATCCAAACAAAAAAATACTCTTCTCTCTTTCCTGCCTCTCCTACTCTCGCGCGCGCTCCCCCCACCCCCCGTTTCTTTCTTCCCCGACACCAAAAGGACAGAGAAGCCCATTCAGTCGATCCTGGTCAGCTTGCCGCTCTTGAGCCTCCAAGTCCCGGGCTCCTCGATCGAGTAGTGGTTCCTTTTCGACGCCCTTCCCCTGCTCGCGGAGGACGACCCGCCGCCGCCGTCGCTGTCGCTCCCGCCGCCGCCGCCGTCGCTGCTGTTCCCGCTGCCGTTGGACGAGGCGTAGCTCGGCACGGGCGTGTCCCAGTTGCCGTGCCCGTCGGTCATCACGAAGTCGAGCCTCCTCGCCCCCTCGATCCGCAGCTCCCGGTCGCCGCTGCCGCCGCCGCCGCCCGCGCCGGGGGCGCCCAGCTTGCAGCCGGGCACGGCCGTCCACGCCCTCCCGTCCCTCGAGTAGTGACAGAAGGCCTCGCTCCATCCCGTGGAGTACATCAGCGTGATGGTCCCCGCCGCGGCGGAAGGGGAGGTCGAGGGAGGAGGGGGGGGGTGAGCTCGGCGCGGAGCCCGG
>Ga0210003_1002358_pt1 | contig 16065 bp, 13 predicted proteins | sample LantaG_FD_182804 | JGI IMG/M metagenome (GOLD analysis project Ga0210003, IMG submission 182804) | Deep subsurface microbial communities from Baltic Sea to uncover new lineages of life (NeLLi) - Landsort_02402 metaG (SPAdes) (version 2) | ecosystem: Environmental > Aquatic > Marine > Oceanic >...
CAATAATGGCTCTGAGATCCAGCCGGCGGCATTTCCGCAAAAGCGCGTTGATCTGATGGACAATGTATGCCGCCGGCTGGATCTCAGAGCCATTATTGTGTTGCGGCCCATCTTCCGGGTCAAGAATGACCAGAATATGAAGGTCGTCGGTGCTAATCTCGACACCTGGAAGAACACAAGTGATTCTTTCTTTGACCTCGTCTGCGGCGACTCGCAACAGTTCGTACCATGTATGGCCGAGTTCTTCAGGATGAACATTGCTGGGCGTGTTGTGGTCGGTGACTGCTATCAATGCTATTTCCAGTTCGTTACACCTTTCGACGATCTCCTTCGCCAGTTGCTTTGCTTTGTTCATGCTGTCATTAGGTTTGTTTCTGTCGAATTTGAAGTTATACTTATTTTTTGCCTGAGCGTCACCGGACGCAGGTGTATGAACGTGTAGATCGACTTTTACAAATTTCGCACCGTTATTCTCATTGAGAAGCTTCTGGTAATTTTGGTAGATAATCGTTTCTTTTGCAGGCATTTCTAAGTCCTTTATAAAAGCAGATTAAAATTTTCAATTCAAACCTTCTAAGCTATTCTCCTTAGCTTTCAACTCACAGTCTATCATGTATCATAAAAGAAAAGGCATTTCGGTACCGCTCGACCGGCCTTTATAGTTGGGTGCCAATACATTATTCAGGTTCGAATTTCATCAAAGTTAAAGGAGGCCATCATCAATTGCGGATAGCAATTGTTCATATTCGATTCCTCTAATAATAAGAACTAAAAGCCTTGCCCTGTTTCCTCGAATGTTAAGCGAACATTCTTTGCTCAATACTGAGTAATATTTCCTATATCTTTGCAATATTCAACTGCAGCGTACAAATAGCATGTTTGAGAGGAAAAAGACAAGAAAATAATCGCAGGTGTGACAACCTTATGGCACAGCAACTGAAAAAATATGCCAAAATTGCCTTTTAGGCTGTTAAAAAGCCCTGTGTATCGTGGATTAGTGCTTCACAGGCTTAATTATTCAATTTTTCGCCTTCTAACCGCGCAACTACGGTGGCTCCACAGGCGTCTCCCCATACGTTTACGGCCGTTCGGAGCATATCCAATATTCTGTCCACGGCTAAAATCATCCCAATGCCTTCGAGCGGCAGATTCACGGCCTTTAGCACGATTACCATCGTAACAAGCCCGGCGCCCGGGATAGCGGCGGCCCCTATCGACGCAAGCGTTGCCGTGAGCATGATGATTAGCTGCTGGCCGATGCTGAGGTCGATTCCGTATGCCTGGGCGATAAACATCGCGGCGACCGCCTCGTACAAAGCCGTGCCGTCCATGTTCACGGTAGCTCCCAGCGGCAGCACAAAGCTCGTTACCTTATTGGATATGCCGGTGTTTTCCTGCAGGCAATCCATCGTAATCGGCAACGTCGCTGCGCTGCTGGCCGTGCTGAAAGCAGTAGCCACGGCACTGAAAACATCTCTGATAAATTTCAAGGGCGAATATTTACCGAGAATCTTCAATAAAATCGGCAGCGTTACGCAGGCGTGGAAGGTAAGGCCCAGAACCACTGTGGCCATATACACTATCAGAGGTTTGATGACAGACAATCCCATAGAGCCAATTGTATAAGCCATCAAGGCAAACACTCCGAAAGGCGCCAGGCGCATAATCCAGTCGGTTATTTTCATCATAACCGCATTGAAGGATTCAAATAGAGTAACTAAAGGCCTGCCTTTTTCCCCGATGCTGCTGATAGCAACGCCCAGAAGCAGAGAGAAGAATATAACCGACAACACTTTATCCTTTGCCATGGCGTCGAAGATATTTGCCGGAATAATGTCCCCGATTATGGAAACTATCGAAGGAACTTCTCCGCCGGACAAATCGACTGCTGCCTCGGCCCCAATATTCACACCGACCCCGGGCTTCATCAGGTTGACTAAAATAAGCCCGACGCCCACGGCCAGAGTTGTTGTGGCGGTATAATAAATAAACGTCTTCAGACCAATCCTGCCCAATTTGCGAATGTCACCAAGGCTTACAATGCCGGCTACCATCGAGGAGAGAATCAATGGTATGATAATCGCTTTGAGCAGTCGAATGAACATGTCCCCCACAATCTTTATGTGGGTGGCTTTTTCCCCCAGCAGAATTCCAGCCACAATCCCCAGGATGATGGCAATAAGAATTTGAGTGTGAACCTTTAGCTTCAAATGCAACTCCTCTATTGCAGTTGCTTTTTCAATTCATCGGCGTTTTGGATTAGTTCATCCCGGCTGATCTGCTGCTTGGGCGAAAGCTCGAAAGTCCATTCGTATGAATCTACGATTCTATTCGGATTTACTATCTGGGCGAAGAAGTCGAACGGGAAATGATCGTACCAGGGGCCTTTCAAGTCTCGATGGGTATTCAATGTCTCGTAACCTTCCTTGCTGATCCTGACGCAATAATCGCCATACCAGTTAAAATTGACTGTAACGGGAGACTCGCCGATTTCCTCGTCGTTTAATGTGACGACCGCCCCTTGCGGCTTGGTGTTGATTGTCAACTCTCGTTCGACGCAGCCGGCAAAAGTCGTAAGCGCAATCAAGATGACGAGAATCACGGCCGATGAATTTTGTTTTTTCATAACATCTATCCTTAGTACTATTCAGCAAAACTTGATTGCAACATTATAGGAGAAAATCAAAAACTTAAAAAGCCTAAAGATTTACGCTCTGTTTTTCAATCAGCCGGGACGCACCGGTCCTGGGCCCAGTCGCGCAGGCTTTGAACTCTTTCTGCCAGCGTGACCGATATTGGCGGTGAATTCCTTAAGACTGAAAGGATCCGCTCAGTCGACAGGCCAGCTTTTTCCGAATATGCTTCGTGAAGTGCGGAGACGACCGCCTGCTCGATTTCAGAGCCGCTGTAACCTGCGGATGCCTTGGCCAATGCTCCCATGTCGAATTTTCCGGCGTCTCGGTTGCGTTTCTGCAGATGAATCGCAAAAATTTCTCTTCGTACTTTCTGGCTGGGCAGGTCGACGAAGAATATCTCGTCGAATCGACCTTTTCGCAGCAGTTCGGGCGGCAGAGCCCCGATGTCGTTGGCAGTAGCAACGACAAAGACCGGGGCCTGATGTTCCTGCATCCACGTCAGGAGGGAGCCGAACATCCTTTGAGACAGGCCTCCGTCGGCGCTTCGGCTGGCTGCGGAGGCAAAGGCCTTTTCGATTTCATCGATCCAGAGAACTACCGGCGACATCATTTCGGTTTGACGCAGGGCGTCTCGAAGGTTGCGTTCGGATTCGCCGATGAAGCTGGCGTACAAACTGCCCGGGTCCAATCTCAAGAGCGGCTGATGCCAGGCGGTTGCGATGGCTTTGGCGCACAGGCTTTTGCCGGCACCCTGCACGCCGAGCATAAGCACTCCCCTGGGCGATTCAAGGCCGAACTCCCTGGCTTCGGAGCTAAAAGCGCCTTTGCGCTGGTTCAGCCATTTTTTCAGCCGCCTCATCCCGCCAATCTCACTCAGGTACAGAGGTGTTTCGACAAACTCCAGCAAACCTCCACGTTGGATCATCCCTCTCTTGCTTGCAATGACCCTGTTTATATCATTATCATCGAAGCGTCTGTCCTCGATGAGCGTGTCGGTAATAACCCGTTCAGCCTGACGGCGGGTAAGCCCCCGAAGGTTACGGACAATCGTATCCAGACCTTTTTTTGTGATGCCAATCTCGATGGGCGTTTTGCGATGGAACCGCAGCAGCGTCTTGCGGACAATTTCTATCAGCTCCTGTTTGCTTGGAAAAGAAATCTCGAAAAGTTTTGTATAAGACTTCACGACTTCGGGCAGTTTATCGTTGCAGTCAAGCATCACGAGAGTGTTGCCGAGCTGCTCGAAACGGTCAATCAGGTCGCGCAGAGCCCGCAGCACCGAGCTTGCCTTGAGATGTTCGGCGAGGTCGAGAACGATACAGATAGAGTCTTGCTCTGTTTCAGCAAGGTAATGAAGGCCGGCAGTAGGTGTTTCAGTATCAGCGATATAAGGGCTGTCCGCCAGGAAGCCCTCTTTGACACCGCCGCCGACCGACCAAACCCACAGGCTGCGCTTCAGGTCAAGTGCTGTGTGGCGTATAGTATCCAGCGCGCAGCGTTCTTCATATGTCACGATGGATATACAGGAATCACCGCCCTCTACGAGCTGTTTAAATCGTTCGGTATCGTTCATTATACTCTTGGCCCTTATGTATTTCGCGCACTCAAGGAGTTACTTTTTCGGCCCCAGCAGTTCGATAATATTCCCGTCGTGGTCTTTTACGAGAGTCAGGTAATAATTTCCTGTGCCCAGTTGGTAGGGCTCTTTGGCCGGGACCACGCCGGCTTTTTTAGCTCGCTGAAGCGTTGCTGTCATATCTGAGACGGATATCGTAAGGTAACTGAATCCCAGGCTCGAGTGGATAAATTTGTTATCAACCTTCTTGCCGGGCGCATCGGTAAATTCCATGATCTTGATTCGGGTAGCGTTTGGTTCGTCAGCCAGCACGAGCACCCTTACGCTGAAAGCCTTGTAATCGCACAGGCCGGCATCTCCTCCCATCTCCTTCGAGACGTCAAAACCGGGCAACTCAGTGAATCCGATCACATTCTTGTAAAACTGCGCCGCTTTTTCCACGTTGCTTACCACGATACCGACGTCGATCGTTGTTTTTGGAAAGTCACCTTTTGTCCCGCCTGTGCCGGCAGCACCGGCAAGTAATACGCTTGCCACAAGGCAAAAAACCACCAGGGCTACAAAAAAGTATTTCTTCATAACAGTTCTCCTTAAATTGCTTAACTTGGATTGGTTGTCGCTCATTATAAAGAAAAAGTGGAAAGACAGAAGTCCAAAAATACATTATATTCTTTTTATGCCGGCCGGTTTTTGAGAATAGCTGACCAAATAGCTTGAAATACTTTGCGGTGAGATTATAATTCAGACGCCGGATTGGCATCGATATCGATAAACTGCGGGCCAACAGATGAGAAATGGATTTCAACGAATTAATTGCATCCTGCATTTCATTGGGGGTCTGCTGGAAATATTGGGGCTGGTTCTTTTGCTTCCGTTGGCTGTTGTTCTGGCCTACTGGGGACAAATGGGTGACGGCTGGCTTACCGCTACTGCTTTTGTTGTGACCGCTGCGATTTCGTTTTCTCTTGGACTTCTGCTGCGCAATAAGTTCAAGTCGGATTTGCTCGATACAACCGGGTCCATGCTCATGTGTGCTCTCGGCTGGCTTTTTGCTTCGGCATTGGGAGCTTTGCCATTCGTCATTGCAGTCGGTACGAATTATCTCGACGCCTATTTTGAAGCGATGAGCGGTTTTACGACCACCGGCATTACCGTTTTTTCCGGGCTGGATAATATGCCGAGGAGCATCCTTTTCTGGAGATCGCTCATGCAGTGGCTGGGCGGTATAGGGATACTTTCCTTTTTCCTGATGGTTATTTTCCAGTCGGGCGGGTCCCACCACATGTTCGGAGCCGAAAGCCACAAGATTTCTTCGACCAGGCCCGCGCCGGGATTATTCCATACTCTTCGGATACTCTGGGCAATATATGCGGTGTTTACGGTGTTTGCGGTGGTAATTCTTGCGATCGAGAAGATGCCGATTTTTGACGCCGTCTGTCACGCCCTGACCACCTTGTCCACGGGCGGTTTTTCGCCGCATGACAGCAGCATCGCATTCTACCGCCTGACAAACCACCCCAACTATCGGCTGATCGAATATACTCTTATCTTTTTCATGATGCTTGGCGGCATCAACTTTCTCGTGCATTACCGTGTTTTGACGAGAGACTTCAAAGCCCTCTGGGACAATACCGAAATTCGCTACTGGTGGCGGCTCATCGCTGGTTTTACGGCTATCATAATCGTCGATCATCTCTATAAGTCCGGTGTTTTCACTGCTCTGTTTAGAGACGGCACGGCAATAAATTTTGGCGAATTTGAGCGGACGTTCCGGCACAGTTTATTCCAGGTCGTATCGATCATCACATCGTCCGGCTTCGTAGCCAGGGATATCGGCTCGGATTTCTTCGGTGCGCTGTCTAAGCAATTATTCCTGGCTATGATGGTAATCGGCGGCTGCGTCGGCTCGACTTCGGGAGGTTTCAAGATACTGAGGATCGCCATACTCAACCGGCTGCTCTTCCGCGAGCTTCTCAAATTGAGAATTTCCGGCAGGGCATCCTCGGGGGTAGTGATCGACAAAAAAATCGTGCCGGAAGATGAAGTGGACCGGGTCGCCGCTTTGTTCTTCACATGGATGGCGCTGCTCCTGGTAGGCGGCGGGATTACCGCTATCTGTTCGAATCTGGGCCCGTGGGAATCTTTATCGGGAATGTTTTCCGCTATGGGAAATATCGGGCCCTGCTATATATCGGTGCCGGATATGATAAAGATTAATCCTGTTGTGAAACTGACTTATATTTTCGGCATGCTGGCGGGAAGGCTGGAGATCCTGCCGGTCTTGCTTCTGTTTTCCAGAAAGGCCTGGAGATAGATTAAAATCAAAGTAAAAAGTCAAAAGTAAAAAGTCAAAATTTAAGAATCCCTTTGGGATAACTTCTTAGTTTGGAGGTATTATAAAATGTATATCGTGGTTGCCGGCGGCGGAATGGTAGGTGGCGGGCTCGTTCGTAGCCTGTTAGATAATAAGCATGATGTAGTATTAATCGAGCAGCATAAGGAACTCTGCGACAAGCTGTATGCCGAAACCGGGGTTGTTGCGATTACCGGTGGCGCTACGAGCATTCAGGCTTTGAACGAGGCCGGCATTAGAAAGGCCGACGTCGTCGTCGCGGCAACCGGCAGCGATGCGGATAATCTCGCCTGTGCGATATTGGCCAAGAGTTTTAACGTGCCCAGGGTTATCGTCAGGATGAGGGATCCCGCGTATAAGAATGCCTATATCGTTGCGGGTGTCAGCTCGATTATTCGTGTGACCGACTTGATGATCAGTCAGATGTTGATGGACATCGAGAACCCTCAGGTGCGAAGAATAACAACGATAGGCGGCGGCAAGGCGGACATCTTTATGGCTACTGTGCCTGACGGGGCAAAGGTTGCCGGCAAGAGCGTTAAGGACATTGTCGAAAGCCGCCATTTCCCGAACGAGTGCACTTTCATCGCGGTCTACGATCAGAAAACCGAAGAATTCTTCATCCCGAGAGGCAAGCAAATAATCAACGAGGGCAACGAATTGTTCTTAATCTCCGCCGCCGAGGACATCAAGAAAGCAGTGGACTTCCTAACCGCCAAAAAGAGAAACTAACGCCGCTTCATAACATTAATTTCCGTGTCATTGCGAGCACCTAACCTGATTCTCAGAATGCATAAAAAAGGAAATAGCCCACCCATGTCATTGCGAAGGAGCGCAGCGACTGTGGCAATCTCAATCCTTTCGCTGCAAAAACCGCCGATTTCCTTCGGAGCGATTCGAAGAGTCGCGCGGCAATCTCAACCGTTACGATGTGACTTTTTCATCAGACCCACTGTCTCTATATTTCCCTATTTGGCTGTCATTTTATCTCTTGACAGATCAAAATCTCTTTGTATCTTGTAAGGGCACGGCAGCGGCATGGAGTTCCTCGAAATGACGAGAAGTTCGGGATGTTATAAGGAAACCATATAAGATATAGCGTGGTGTGATTAGGCACAAGGGGAAAAAATGGCTAAACGAGACCAGGAAGAATCCCATGACTATGAAGGGAAGGGAAAAGAAGAATTACTAACCGAAGCAGAATATCTGGTGAAGCAACTTGCAGAGAATCTCCCCTCGAAAGTAAGCCGCGAATTAGTTTCAGATACTTCAAAAACTGCCCTTAAGGCCTATGTGATCCGAGCAAGCCTGTTTCATCGTATGGCCGAACTCGCCGATGTAGCAATTGATTTGTATCGCCGAAACCGACTGATAGCTGCGCTTGTCATAACTCGATCTGCATTTGAAACCGCTGCTTTAGCGTATCACACCTGTAAACACATTGAGAAGGTCGTAGAAACAGGCAAGATAGGGGATATTGACGAAACTTTGATGAAGGTACTTTTTGGCGAAAGACTTCCAGAAGCTGAATGGAAATCTATCAACATCTTAACCGCTATTGATAAGCTGGACAAAGAAGCCCCAGGCGTGCGTGGTTTGTATGAAGACCTATGTGAATTTGCCCATCCCAATTGGTCAGGGGCTATGGGAGCATATGCAAAAGCTGACCAAGACTATTTCAATCTCGACTTTGACCAGAAACACAAGAATGTGCCGCCAGAGGCTGGATTGGAAGCCCTAATAGGTGCACTTGTCGCTTTCGAGCATTCTGAAAGTGCAATGTCTGCTATCCTTCCGGACTTTACTAAGATACACGAAGATAGTGAGGGAACGCAAAACGAATGAGGCAGCCCGCTGATCAAGTCGGTAGATGTAGTGACAGTTGGCCAGATTCCACGTCGTTCATTTATAAATTTGTTCAGAACCATACTTTGAGTTAATCGAATTAAATAAAACGTTAGGCATAACCAGGCAAATTCAGCCGACGCCAAAAGCCACGCGGCTGATTTGCGGCATAAGGCAAGGAGCGATTTCGCAATGACTAAGAGACGAAAAGAAAACGAGAGACATATCATTGCGTTTTCTCCTGGACGTAGACCCTATGGGGCCAAACTGACCTTAGTGTTGGAAAAGCATACAATTTTCAATATTAGCGGAGAATGTACGCTCCTAGTAACGCCTGAGATTCACTTGCGAATCAAGCCTAAGAAGCCAGGGCATGTCAATGAAAACGACTGGGACATATTTGCTGAAGGTTTCTCAAGCGCAAGTGAAGCGGAGGAAGTTGGGCTAAAGGTTGCGCTTGGATTTCTTTGGACTGCAATTCGAGGACGCTACTCTGCAAGGTTGGTATATCATACACCGCTTCCTTGTGTTGTCTATGATAGGACACAATCAAAGGCGCGATTGTCATATTCGGCAACATTATCGATGAGTATAGGGATAGCCAATGTCATTGGTCCGCTCGACAATGTAATTGCGTCTAATAATAAGGTAGATCCTCGTTTACTGATAGCACTGGAAATATTTGCCGCCGCTAGGCTTGAAACAACAGAGCGAGCTAAGTTTGTCGGAATTGTCTCTGCCATAGAGCCTATTGCTGTTCAAGCAAAGTATGAAGATGATAAACTAACAGCTCTACTGTCTAATTTTAAGGAACAATTGAAAGGTTCTGAGCTCGATACAAGCGTGGTTACATCCCTGTGTGGAAGAATTGATCAGCTTCGGCTGGAATCTGTTTCCCGTGCGATAAGACGCTTGGTAGAGAATTCTCTGCCCAATGATACCGAGGCTGTAGCAATAATTGAAGATGCTTACAAACTACGGAGTAAAATACTACACGAGGGCTCAACTGATGCGGATCTTCAACAGAAGAGCCAAGAAGCTGAAGAGATTATCAGAAGGATATTTGAATTCAAGATTTCAGAATATACAAGTTAGCCTAACCTCCGGCTCCAAAGAGACCCCGCTGACGTGTCGCTCCTGGGCCGGCCCATTATCCGATTTGTGTTGAGCACTGCCGGATTCGATGAGATTGAATGGTTTGTGTGAAATTCGCTTCTAATTACGAGGAAAAGTAAAGTGCAGAATACAGAATACAGGAGCCAGAATTCAGGAGAAAATGTCTTGTCCTGTGATAGGTTGTCAGCTAAATGATATGATAACTTATTGCAGGAGTTTAGAATGGATCAGAGAATCATTGTTCGTTACAGTATGAGTTTCAAGCAGCAGGTTGTTGAAGAGTTAGAGTCGGGTCGGTTTTCGAGCATTTTGAAAGCTAAAGAGCATTATGGCATCGCAGGAGCCGGAACAGTTCGAAGCTGGCTTGTTAAGTACGGAAGGAATCATTTGTGTGCCAAGGTGGTGCGTGTGGAAAAACCTAACGAAAAGGACAAAATACTGGAATTAAAGAAGCAAATCAGACAGCTCAAAGAGGCCCTGGGGCAAACGCAGGCCGAGAATGTCATCAACCAGGAATTTCTCAAGATCGCCTGTGAAGAAATGGGCCGGGACGTCGAGAGTTTCAAAAAAAAAGCCGGCACCGAGTTGTTCACCAAGCCGGACAATTCTCGCATACAGACGTAGGACGGCTTTGTAAGGTGGTAAATATGAGCCGGCAAAATTACTATAAGCACCGTCGCCAACGTCAGAGACAGCATGTTGACGAGGCGTTTATTCTGGCACTTGTGCGACGCGAGAGGGCCGTTCAGCCCCATCTGGGAGGCCGTAAGCTTTTTCATATATTGCGTGCTGAATTTGAGCTTGGGGGCGTTTCTATTGGCCGGGATCGCTTCTTTTCATTGCTTGGGCGAGAGGATTTGTTGATCAAACGGCGTAGAAAACATTGCAGGACGACCGACAGCAGGCATATGTTCAGAGTGTACGGCAATCTTCTTAAAGATGTTTGCCTGAGCGGCCCTTGTGAGGCGGTGGTCAGTGATATCACTTATATTCGTACGGATGAAGGGTTTATGTATCTGTCGTTGATAATGGATTCATACAGCCGTGCGATTGTTGGCTACGATTGCAGCGACAGTCTGGAAGCCGAAGGTGCGTTGCGTTCTTTGTCGATGGCTTCGCGGCATCTCAAAGGTTGTTCCGGGGTGATTCATCATTCTGATCGTGGCATCCAGTATTGCAGTACAGCTTATGTTGAAAAACTCAAACGTTGTGGATTTCGGATCAGCATGACCGAAGTAAATCACTGTTATGAGAACAGCCAGGCGGAGCGTTTGAACGGTATTCTCAAGGGTGAATACGGTCTTGGAGGGCGGTTTTTGAGCAAATCTGATGCTCGTAGAGCGGTTCGTGAGGCTGTGATGCTGTACAATTACCGTCGTCCGCATCAGGCGTTGGGGTATCGTTGCCCGATGGAGGTTCATTCGGCGGCTTGAAGCTGGCCTCCTTCGCTGCGCTCAGTCGGCCAGCTTCAAGCCAAAGATCAAAAGGATATGGAAACAAAAGTGACAACTTTTAATCAGGACTTGACAAAGGGGAGTTGATCAGCGAATTAGCGAATTAGGGCTTGTTATTGACTATTGTCTATTTACTATTGATTATTGTTTTCCCCGTTCGAGATGACATCAATAATCAACTGGCGACATACCACATACGACATACGCACCACGAATAATGGACGCCGTCTCACGGAGACCTTGCCATTTACTATACCCGCATTCGCGGGCACAGGTTTACGATCCATTCGGCGTTGCTCAGGACAAGTTTACTATTGATTATTTGATTCTCTTTATGTTTCTCGGTGCATTTCGTAGTGAATGTTAAGGACGCCGTGTAATTGAGATTTTTTAAGAATATGCTTGATTTTCGGCAGAAATTTAGTATAATACACAACAAATTGAATATTGAATACAAAATACAGGAGACTTTGTTATTTATGATTTATTATTGACGATTGATTATTTTATTCTGCGTTAATCTGCGTTTATCAGCGGTATAAGAAAATGATTATTTGTATTTGTGTTAATTCATGATTCATTTGAAAAAACAAAGCCAATTTTGTAACGGGCAAAATGAGCTTAAGTATCTATTTGAAAGGTAATTATGAAGAATTTTACGCTTTGAAGCCGGCGAAAAACAAAGCCAATTCAAAGCCAATCAGCCGGCCTTCAGCCGGAAATCCTAAGCACTAAGCTCTAAATCCGAAACGAGTTGAATGGGTGCCAAATGACAGATCCGAAGGCAGAGTTGAAAGGATGCTATTTGAAAAAACAAACCCAATTTGTCGGTGGTCAAATTGACAGAATATTAGTAATAACAAGGGTTTACGGAGATTTGGATGATCTCAGGCAGCGAAAAAACAAAGCCAATTCAAACCCAAACAAAGCCAATTTGCCGACCTTTGGCCGGAAATCAGAAACAGGCCCGGCCCTTCGGGCGTCGCAATGGCAATGCGGGAGGATAACGCATGAAATGGAGAATCAGACCGTTGACAGCGGCGGTTCTGAGAGGTATGGTATGGTTTAATTCGGACTGCGGTCCCTGACTTTGCTTTGTAATTTCTTGATGGTGCTATTGTTATGAAAATTTCATTAGATTGGTTGAGCGATTATATCAAAACGGATAAATCCGCCGAGCAGGTTGCGGAAATTCTGAGCGATTTGGGCTTTCCCTGCGAGGGGATAGAAAAGCTCGATAACGACACAGTTATCGACGTTGAGGTAACCAGCAACCGCGGCGATTGCCTGGGTTACATCGGTGTAGCACGGGAGCTGGCAGCCGCGACTGGCGAGAAATTGATAATGCCGCAAATCGAGCTGGACGAGTCGGATAAGGACGTTACGGAATTTGCCGGCGTGCAGATAGATGAGCCGGACCTGTGCGGCCGATATACGGCCCGGGTTATCGAGGGCGTCAAGATCGGCCCATCGCCGGACTGGCTCCGCAAGCGGCTTGAGGCCATAGGAATGCGGAGTGTCAGCAACGTTGTCGACGCTACCAACTACGCGATGATGGAGACGGGCCAGCCCCCGCACGCCTTCGATTACGATAAAGTGGCCCAGGGCAGGATTATTGTCAGAAAAGCCCGTGCTGGCGAGCGTATCGTCAGTATCGACGGCACCCAGTGCGATCTCGATCCGGAGATGCTTGTCATTACCGATCCCAACGGGCCCGTGGCAGTAGCTGGGATTATGGGCGGGCTGGATACCGAAGTCGGCGAAAAAACAACGAGAATTCTTCTGGAGGACGCCCACTTCGATCCGGTGTGTGTGCGCACGACCTCTCGCAAGCTCGGCCTGCCTTCGGAGGCGGCGTTTCGATTCGAGCGCGTGGTCGATATCGAGAAAGTGGACTGGGCCTCCAAACGCACCGCGCAGTTAATGATCCAGGTGGGCGGGGGCAAAGTCGCCAAAGGCGTAGTTGATGTTTATCCCGGAAAACCGGAGCAGAAAACAGTTACGCTGCGGCTGTCGCGTTTGGGCAAGCTGCTCGGCATCGAGATTCCTGCCGAAGAGTGCCTTAAAATTCTCTCGGCTTTGGATTTCGAGCCGAAACTTCAGGACGGTTTGATAACCTGCACGGTGCCCTCGTGGCGCAGCGACGTTTATCGCGAGGTTGACCTGATCGAAGAAATCGCACGTGTGCACGGCTACGGCAAAGTACCAACCGAGCGAAGGATTGAAATCGAAGTGGTGCCGGCCGATCCGCATCAAAAGCTGGCTGAATCGATCAGAACGCACCTTAACGCCTGCGGCTTCTATGAAACGATTAACGTGACGTTTGTCGATAATTCTATTGCCGAGCTTTTCTCGGAGGCCGGCGCTAAGCGGCATTTGGCTGTAAGGGACGAGTTGAGAAAAAGTGCGAATCTTCTTCGCCAAACCCTTATCGGCTCCCTGCTCGGTGTTTTTAAAACGAACGTTAACGCCAAGAACCTGCCGTGCAGAATCTTTGAGATTGCAGATACTTTTGTGCCGGCCGAATCGCAGAGCGGCGAACTGCCGATTCAGAAAACTAAAATTGCCATGGTCTGTGACGGTGACTTCAGAGACCTGCGGGGCGTAATAGAAGGTCTGATAAACAGTATTGGCAGAAATGCACAAATTGATTTTGCCCCTGTCGATCTTATCTGGGCTCAGGCTGGAGCCAATATCCTGCTTAACTCCCAGCTAATTGGCACCGCGGGGATTGTATCGCAGGCGGTTAGGCAAAAGCTCGATTTTAAAGACATCTCATCTTGCGCTGCGGAGTTGGATTTTGAGCAGCTTATGTCTCTTGCCGGCGGCACCGTAAAAGTCAGGCCGATTCCGAGATTCCCTGCGATAGAGCGTGACCTTTCGATTATCGTAGGCGAAGAAATTCGCTGGGCTGATATTATCAAGGCGATCAAGAGCAAGGCCTCCGGCGAGCTTGAAGACATCCGGTTTGTCGGAATATACCGTGGGAAAGGCATCCCCTCCGGCAGTAAAAGCGTCACGCTTTCGCTTCGGTTCAGAGACGAGGACGGCACATTAACCCACGAGACTGTTGACGGCTTCGAAGCCGACATTGTCCGGAGCCTGGCCGAAACCGTCGCGGCAGAACTGCGTACTGTATGACTTGCACTGCGCTATAGTGATAACAATGATCAGCAGCAGGGTTGGTGAATCTTTTCATATTCAAATCGTTGGCTGCGAGCCTTTTAATTAGTTGCAAATATAAAAGTGCGTCCAATTTGTTTTTGAGCGGAAATTGACTACAGAAAAACCGCCCGCTGAGTCGAAAATCTAAATAGAGAAAATATGAAGCTTTAATAATCGCTTGAAATTTTCTGGTATTTTATTGACTTTCGTCTTTGGATTTGTTATAAATGCTGTTGCGGGCTAACCCCTGCGGTGTTCGTATAGAAAGACTGGATTTGAAAGAACCGATACCCGTACTCAGGGAAATCAGGCCTTGATGGATCGGAAAAGCCTACTCGATAGGACTTTCGGACACAAGTAACGATTGCCCACTTGGTAGTAATGGGTTCTTTTCAAACGCTTTCTTACGGCACTCGTGGAGGATGGCCATGCAACTTATAAAAGGCCTGTATGTGTATCGTCAGGCCTTTTTTATTTGTTTTTAGCGACAAAAACGGCACATCACTATGCTGATATGGATGTTGTGCCGAGTTTAATGTATGAACCGCTGTATCACGTCGGCTTATTTCAGACCATCAGAATACCGCGGATGCCATTCTTTTTAATCCTATTCAATCGACAATGTGTTATAGGACGCATAAAACCTTCTTAAACTTACCTGTAGCTTTGATTTTTCCGGTTAAGCTGAAGAAAAGATTTGTCGATTAAAATCATATAAAAGCTTAGGGGGAGTCTCTCTCTGGCTTAGGTGATTATTTTTTTAAATGATTTGTATTATGGAGGCCAGGAAATGCCTACAGTCCGAAGCTTCACAGTTTTGCCCACACTGCCGGATATCTTGAAAGACCTCGATATTATCGCCAGGAATATGTTTTGGTCGTGGAATCCTGAGTTCTTAGAGCTCTTTAAGCGTATTGACAGCGATTTATGGTCGGCCTCCGGCCATAATCCTGTCAAAATGCTGGGCAGTGTTTCGCAGGCAAAATTGGATGAATTAGCTGAAAATCAAGGTTTTTTAGGCCAATTACAGCGGGCTAATGAAAAGCTTAAATCATATTTTGAGAAACCTACATGGTATGAAAATGTATGCTCAAAATGCGACAATCCTACGATTGCATATTTTAGTGCAGAATTTGGAATCCATGAATGCCTGCCTATCTATGCCGGGGGCCTGGGAATCTTAGCCGGCGACCATTTAAAGAGCGCTTCCGACCTCGGTGTTCCGTTAGTAGGCGTTGGTCTTTTGTACCAGAAAGGTTATTTCCGTCAATATTTGAATATCGACGGCTGGCAGCAGGAGATATATGTCGAGAATGATTTCTATAACATGCCGATAGAACTTGTTCGCAAAGAAAGCGGTCGGCCTTTGACTATCAGTGTTGAATATCCCGGCAGATGCGTAATTGCTCAGATATGGTGCGTTTCTATCGGCAGGGTGAAATTATATCTGCTGGATACGAACGTGCACGCAAACTCCCCGATAGACCGTATGATTACCAGCAGTCTTTATGGCGGAGATCGGGAGTTAAGAATTCGCCAGGAGATTATGCTGGGCATTGGCGGCTTAAAAGCTCTGACGGCAATGGATATTATACCGACGGTTTGTCATATGAACGAAGGACACGCTGCTTTTATGGCATTGGAGCGAATCCGGGAATTGCGAACTTCTGAAAATATGACTTTTGATGAGGCGGTCGAGGCTACAAAATCAGGCAACGTTTTTACAATACATACACCTGTAAAAGCAGGGCTCGACGAATTTCGTGTTGAACTTATGGATAAATATTTCGGCGGTTATTTCCCCAAGCTTGGCATAAATCGAAATCGGTTCCTGGGATTGGGCAGAATACTTCCCGACGACGACAGCGAGCCGTTCAAGATGCCGATTCTGGCGTTACGGCTGAGCAGTTCTACGAACGG
>Ga0210003_1002359_pt1 | contig 16060 bp, 35 predicted proteins | sample LantaG_FD_182804 | JGI IMG/M metagenome (GOLD analysis project Ga0210003, IMG submission 182804) | Deep subsurface microbial communities from Baltic Sea to uncover new lineages of life (NeLLi) - Landsort_02402 metaG (SPAdes) (version 2) | ecosystem: Environmental > Aquatic > Marine > Oceanic >...
CGAATCCATTTTCGTTTGGATATTCTGCTTGTATACAACATAGTCCATTTATCATGAGTTCTAAGATACTGCATTGCTTCAATTTCAGTCATAACAGCTCCACGAAATGTTCTTCAATAAACTGTTCTAATGTGCATGTTGTATATATATCTGAAGTAAAACAATTAATAAGATGTTGAGAATCGCGACGAAAAACTGACGGGTGTTTAATTGTTTTATAATTAGAGGTGTATGGAACCATCTCAAGTATATCTTTCTCTAACCATTCATCACCATATCTCGTTACTAATAGAATATATCTAACGAAAGGAGTACCGGTTCGATCATAGACTATAAACTCATCATGCTCATCGAGATACTTTTTAGCTTCGTCTTCAGTCATAACAGCTCCGTGAAATGTTCAGCTATAAAATCATCTAAATTAATAATAGTCCAAATAGCTCTACGATGCCAACTTATATTTTGTTCTATTTCATATTTCGTATACTCTTTCACTTTACATACTTTTGAGTGATTCCATTTAGGATCTGGGTAAGGATTCTCTATTGTCTTTTTATCAAACGAAGCTTTAAATACAATTTTACAAGAATAAGTATCGGTAGTATTTGAATATAGTTTCAGTACGGTCATGCCAAAACTAGTACATTCCATAACAAAGAAAGTATTACCATCATCTAACAACTTTCTTAGTTCTTTTTTAGTCATAACAGCTCCGTGAAATGTTCAGCTATAAAGTCTTCCATATTAATAACTCCCCAAATCAGGTTGCTACCAGATAAACAATCTATTAACTCCTTTCTACGTATGCCGCGATGAACAACTGATGGTCCTGGTGATACCCATGATGGATCTTTATTATAATCAATTTTTTGAAAAACTACAAAATAGCTAAACTGATCTTCTCTTTTTGTACATTTTATTATTCGGCGACGATGCCATTCTGCACCTTCTATAACAAAAAATGTATCGTTGTTATCAATAAATTCATTTGCTTCTTTTTTAGTCATAAGTCACCTACTAATTTGAGTCGAACCAAGGTAGAATATCATCTCTAAATATACTAAGAGTTGCATGTATTCTCACTTCCCGTTGCCGAGATATATTTACGTATCGAATTTTCCTACTAACAATATAAAGGAGAAAATTAGCGAGGACAATCACATCTCCTGCATATTGTTTATTAGGTGTAACAGGCCATTTATATCTTCTATTATTATTGGACTTACCATGTACATTTCGCAACCGATTTATAAAATTTACAACTGGAGTATAATCTATATCTTCATTATATCCGCTATTAATCAGAGCATCTTCATAAAGAGAAGTTGCGGCTTTACATGCTGCAAGCAATCCATTATCTTCGATAAAGAGAAGTGCTGTATAAAATATCCAAGCTGTATCGAGGCCGTGCTCTTCCCGAACTTGAATCAATTTAAGTATATGTTCATCGCCAGTATCCATCAACTCAGAAAATGCATCTCCAGCTAACCATTTATCGAGAGTTTCTTTCTTTCTTGGGCGATATATCATTTAGTCCCAATCGGGTGAAACATCTCTAATGAATATGCATTCACCATAATTTTTAACAATTTTATCAGAACAATCACCGCAAAGCACAAACAGAATAGTTCCATCTGGTACTTCAGGTTTTTGTTCAATATATCCATCAGTCAAAACGATATGTAACCTTGAAGACATTCCTTGTTTATCGAGATATCGATTATAAGAACTTAATTCAGTTCCACCATTAATATCTTTCAGGTTCAAATTCTTAAGTTTCTCAACTGATTGAGAGTCTATAATGATATCGTTCTTCTCGCTGATTTCTCCATAACTCCAAAAGATTAGATGAGCTACCAGCTGTGTATGAGACTCACAGATACCTTGTATCTCACTTACAAATCTTTCTCGATCATTATACGTGCTGCCTGAGCAATCGATGGAGACGAAGAGATTCACATTCTCTCTATATACCTTAGGGCACCACACACCTGTGCCATAGAATTTGCGTCCAGGTAATCTAGTTTCGAAATCAACTGGAATCTCATTAATAATGAACGAGCGAAGTCTTTGGCGCCAATCGATAACTGGATTCAACAGACCTTCAACTAGATCACTAGCACATCCTGGAAGCACTCCTCTTTGAGCAGCTATAGTAGCTGCTTGTACAGTTATCTTTCTCCATTTTGCTTCTGCAGCTGAGACAGATGCATTACCTGATGCTTCATCTCCATTGTCATTACCCTTATCATCACTACCACCTTCAATATGGACATCAAAGCCTCCATGTCCAGGTACAGGGTTACCATCACCACTACCTTGACCCATACCTAAAGCAGATAAGCTCATTCCAGATGTTTGATCTTTAGGAGTTATCTTTCTTTGTAGTTCGTCATACAACTCTTCGATAATCTTATTACGAACATTAAAGACTTTATCATCAATAGTCACGTTACCTTTGCGATCTGGAATAAGTTCGCAATCTGTAGTTTCTTTTTCACCTGCAGCATTAGTTAATGTAATTGATGTTGGAGCTTTAAAACCTTCGATATTAAGAATATCATTAATAACTAAATCTGCTGCAACATTCCATAGTTCTGGATTGCGATGACCTCTACGAAATAGATCACCTTTCGCGATATGTAGAACTTCATGACAAAGCACATATCGTAATTCTTCTTGGTTAAGTTGCTCTACAAACTCTTCATTCCAATAGAGTTTACCATATTTAGTTACACCCATTGTAGGTACTTTAGTACCATCTTGAGTTTGAGTTATGTCGAAATTCAAAAGAATTGAAGCAAAGAAAGGGTTCTCTCTATTCAATAGAATAACCGATTTAATTATTGTTTCACCCGGTGTTAATTTATATGATCCAATCATGTGATCTCCTTTATTTCTTATATTATATAGAAATGTATGAAGGAAGGAAAGAAAAAAAGCGATGAGTGATTAGCTCACCGCTCTTGTTCAAAGGAGTTCGAGGAAGTATTCCTCGAGCAAGTTATCTAAAGTTTTCTCTGTTACTATTTGACCAGCTTCATATCGACCGATTCGTCTTATCAATCGATAATACTTCTCACCACCCAGAGTTATTTCTTTAAATGACTTGCTATCTTTATTACGAGCGCTCATTATTACATCTCGATCGATACCATAAACTTGCCATACTTCTGTGCGAACTCTTTAGCTTTACCTAGAGCGGTAATACCTTTACCGAAGTTCTTCGCATCGAAATCGCGCATCATACGGAAGGTGTTCAATGTAAAATCTGCTCTACTGAATGCTTCAGCGACTTTAAAGATCTTTTCTAAGAGTTTTAAATCTTTTGGATCCTTCTGAAACTTCTCTGCAAGTCCAGCTGATACTGCATACATTTGATCTGGTTTCAGATTTTCTGCAGATGCTGGATTTGAGAACAAAACATCCCATTCGATAGTCTTGTAATAAGCTACATAAGCTTGGAATTCAGTAGCAAAAGCTTCTCCGCAAGAGATTGAGATAAGCATATGAGTTTTATCAGATAGAATATCTCGGCTTGCCATCAAAGTTGAAGCGCGGTGAACACCACGAGGTGTAGATGGTTTCTCAACCTTACCAACCTCAATCTTGTATAGATAAGTTGGTCGCCACTTGATAAATGAAATCAAATGAGGGTTGATTTTATTAGTGGAAGCCCATTCACACCAATCTTCCACATCATGTGTAATTTCACATTCAGCAAATCGATCACGCAAAGGAAGAGGCATGTCAAATGTATTACCTCGATCCTGACTGCGATTACCTGCTGCAAAGATAAAGACATTTTCAGATAATCTTCTATCAGATACAACTCGGTCATGAATTGCAGAGTACGTGATAGATTGAACAATTGGAGCTGCGAGGTTAATCTCATCAAAGAAGATTGCACCGTTCGCTTTTGCTTGAGTGAAGTAAACTACCCAAGAGTATGGGATATTCTCAAGAACTTCCGTGTTCATCATATTTGGTACACCTTGCAAAGAAGTTGTATCCATTTGAGATGTACGGAAATCACCGAAAATGTAATACTTCTGTGGATCTTTAATACAAGCCATTTTCTGATCGATAGTTAAATCAGACCATTCAAGAAAAATCTTTCCACGTTCTTGAGCCAATTGTTCAAAAACTTGACGTGGAATTGCGGATTTGCCAATTCCTGGTCCGCCGCGAACGAAAAGAGGTTGATTTACCGCTTCACATTCAATCAGTAATTCTGCGTACTCGTGAGGTTTTAATGTCAATGCCATGATGTACTCCTTTATGTTATTTCTTATTACTTTTATATATTATGAAATTATCGTGATCAGGTCAAGCCTTTATAACATCTCAATGAAATATTTCTCTGTTATCCAGTCTAAGAACTCTTCTTTAGTATCAAATTCTATATCTGTTTTAATATAATTACGTGTTCTATAATTAGATACACTATAGTCATCTCTACGTTTACCTAATTCAATTTTATTATCTATGGGTGCCCACCACCAATCATATATTGTATATAATATTGGTTCTTTATTTATATCAAGCCCTCGATACTCTACAAGAAAACCAATCTGATTTTCACCTTCAATAGCATTACGATAAACAGTATATTTTTTCATAACAGCTCTGTGAAATATTTCTCTGTGAACCAATCGAGGAACTCTTCTTTTGTATCAAATTCTATATCTGTCTCTTTATACTTTGTTCTAGTTGTTACGAATTTCTGTGCTTGTTCTTCTAGAGCTGGTCCAATTACTTTATTATTTTCCCACCAATCATATACTATATATCTAGTATCTTTATATCTTTCTATTAGTAATCCAATATTATTCGCTCCAGCGTGATCAAAATATATTATATACTTTTTCATAACAGTTCTGTGAAATATTTCTCTGTGAAAGCTGTAGGTGTCATATATTGACATTCTACAGCTTCTGTAAACATCTCTGCTGGAACTGGTCTATCAAAACCATTTCTAAAAGGTGCACCTAAAAGACCTTCATATATAATTTTATAAATCCGGCCTTTTTCGATTCGTTCTACCACATGAAGTACCTCTACACCGAATGACTGTGTAGTAAGTACAATAATATTCTCCTCCTCTGCTCCTGTATCATAGAATATCTGTAGATTTGGTTCAGAGTCAGAAAATAATGATATCGAATCATAATCTATGTTTGATTTCCAGTCGAAACTATTTAGATCAAGCGTATATTCTATAGGTTCCACTTTACACCTCTACTCACTATGACTAGATAGTCGAATCATATTCTTCCAGATCTTATCCTCTGAATATCGAGCACGAACTCTAATAGCTTTGATTAGAGTTCTCAAGTTGAAGCTTACAAAATTATCCTTCACTGATTCTAGATAATTGAGAACTTCTATTTTAAGTTTCATTGGTTGCTTAGTTTCAATCTTGTTAAGCAGTCCTCTCATATGTTCGATAATCTCTTGGCGATTCATATCTAGACTAATACATAGAGTTCTTGAACGGATAGCTTCATCCATAGATTCAAGAGGTTTGTTTGAGATGAATATGATCTGTCCTTTGAACTCAAATGTGCTTTCAACATCTGAATCTTTTGGAACTCCTCTACCAGCCCAAGTTATAACTCTCCTATCATAAGAGTCAAGAGCTCCTTTAAGAATATTAGCAGAGAGTTCATTCTCAAAAGCTTTATCACAATCATCGAAGATAGTTATTCTATTCCTATTAAAGTATAGTATAGAGAACAACCCAAACGGAGATGAATGACCTTTGATAAAGTTATACTGATCACCTTCACGAAAGTCGTTCTCTTTCAACATCTTGCGAATGATATGGGTTTTACCAATACCAGCTACTCCAGTAAAGAATAGAGATGGTGTGATTCCTTCTATAACTAACTGAGCGAACTTCTCAACATAATCAAATCGCTCCACTACATCGAACTCGGTTATAGGATTTACTGTTGAAACAATATTGGTTTTATTATTCTGAGGATCTTTGATCAGAATTTGATCACCTTGCTCATCTTCACTCACCTTAAAAAACGTCTTGCGACCTTCCTTTACAGTTGTTAATTGTCCTGTTGATTCCAATGCAATAATAACATTAGTTACATACGGAACACTAGCTCCAGTTAACCCAGCAATTTTAGATGGGTGGAACGGTTCAGTTTGTGCTATAATGCTTTCGATAATAATATCGCGTTTTGAAGCCATATATACCTTTACTCCTTATATTATTCTATCACTACACATAATATATGAAATTAAAGTGAGGTGTGCAATTACTTTATATTATTAATTGAATCGATCATCTCTAAGTATTTGTTTATATGCTTGGCATATTCTATATTCATTATTACATTCTCAGGAATAGAGAGGTCCACGAAGAGAGATGCCATCTCCGCTTCTGTATACCCTGCTAACTTAGATCCAAATGCGGTTACAAAGAATGTTAGTTCTGGATGATCAGTTGCATATCTAATAAATTCTACTACCTGCTTCTTAATCTTACGAAGAGGAACTGATCTCATTCCTCCATTTCGTTTAACACGAAGATCTTTAGTAGCGATCGCATAAGAACGACCGTGATGTCCGTATCCTTCACCTCGCTTTGCTCCGAAGAACTGACGAGCGGTAGCAGCCGCGCCTTTACCATGCCGACCTTCTGGATTGGAACCGAATACGAATACTTGATTAGGTTCTAGTTCTGTTATAAATCCGCTAAACGTTTTCATTCTTTCGGTTCCCATCTATCAGTTCTAGGTGAAGGGTTCCTTGTACAGCAATAGCACCCTCCATAACCATATGCATCTTCATGCTTACAATTAGTACAATCACGTTTTTCAGACTCAAGTTCTATTATGTATCGTGGAACTTCATGTTTACATTCTGTGCAATGTAAGACACCATGATACTCATCCTGGAATGAAGTTTGTCTATAACATCCCTCGTGACATATTCCACATTCTGTACCGGTTCTATCTATCATAAATTTCCTAATAAAAATAATAGTGAGTGTTCATCTGGAATCTCAACTGTTTCTCTAGCTTCCTCAACAATTTTCTCCCAACTGTCAATAGTATCAGTATTATATTTACCTGTTTTATAAATCTCGACAACTCTAGCTTCAATCGGAAATACTATTGACAACCTGAGAAAATTCTGTCTATCCGCTTTGAAAAATAATCGCAGAAGGTTAACCGTGAAATTAGTACCAGACGGTAAACTATATATCGCATTACGTAGATCAATTGCAAGACTCATTTAGTATTCCTCATCATTGTCAATTATTTCCCCGCGATCATATAAATGAAGAAACTTCTTTGCATCTTTTAAACGCAATAACCCAGTTAGCTGCCAATGACCAGTTTCAATTGTATCTTGTTGCCAATATTTTATTCTCACACCTTTAATGCTCATAACTAACCTCCCATATCAAATACAGCTTCATGAGCTAACTCATATGCTGCATCAGAGCCAGCAGCTACTCGTTCTATATGTCGAATCATCTTTTTAGTTCGACGATCAAGAACACCGAGATTATTTTTATTTCTCTCAATCTCATGAGCTTGTTCTTTAACCTTCTTCTCTAACTCTTTGATTCTATCAACTAGTTCTTTAGCCATATCACTCCTTAATAATATAGTAGTGTTGGATTGTTTTTATGAATATCAACTTCTGGAAACGCAGTTCGTAACTCACGTAGATCAAATCCTTTAGTTAAAATATGAGTTCCGTTTACTGTAGGAACTTTCACAAAACAATCATTTGGTATCATATTAACAACATCGTTGATAATTGAATTATCATCAATATCTATCACCCAGTAACCATTCGGTGTTTTGTATTTACCACATGCTGTTGCAAACGCAGATCTTACAGCAACTGTAGATCCATTTCGAATATAATCTAAACAAACACCAGCTACATCGATTGCGATGCGGTTAAAGCTTTTCGGGTTTACATTTATATAAGCTCTTGCACCTAACGTTTTACAAATCTCTACAATCTCTTCCTTCTTCTCATCAAAATCGTCTACAGTTCTAAAGATTAGATCTTTATATATTTTGTTATTTGATTTAACGAATTTAGCTCCATCTTTTTTACGAGCCATAATTTGACCAAATAGAAACAGATCTTCTTCGACAGCACCTGGACCTAAAGCATATAAATCTCGCAGTAATGTAAAATTATCTACCATAATGTTACTCATAATCTCTAACTGTAACCATTTTAGCGAATCTAGGAATACCAGCTTTAGTATAACGGAAATATTTTATCGTTGCTTGCTTTCCAATAACTTCATCTCTATCTTTCAACAACTGCTGACAATATGGACCTTTACCAATAATACCAGCTCTGAACGTTTTACCTTCATGTGTAACGCATTCAACTTTAGCTGCCCAAGTAGATCGATTACCTTCACCAACAATAATATCAGTAATGATGAACTCATCATCATCGAAGATTTTATACTTAAGAAGCCAATGTGTTCTATCATTGACATATGGCTTATCCTGACGAATAATCAAACCTTCATACCCATCATCTGCAAATGCATTATGAGCAGGGAGAAGCTCTTCTTCTTTATAGATTGGTTTTGTTACTACTAAATCAATACAATTACCATCACCAACATGCTCTGGGATCATTTCAGTAAGCACTTCATGCATTCGTTTATTACGAACTGAGAAGTTATCTTTAATAGTTAGTTCATCAATTTGTGGACAATCATATATATAATATCGAACTAGATCACTCGCTTCAAAGAGCTGTTCCATTGTTGGCTTTTTCTTTATAATAAGACTCATAATCTTCTCGAAGTCATCAGACAACAAATGATTATACAACTCACCATCAAAGATAGCATTTGGATACTTTTTAAAGACTGGTTTCAACGCTTCAAGAATATGTGGAATAGTTACCCATTCTTTACCTTTGCGAGAGTATGCACCGTCTTTTGTAATGATGCACCGAGCGCCATCGAACTTCGGTTGTGATAAACATGGATACTTAAGTTTATGCTTATACTTTTCCCAAGGATGAGCTAGCATAGGTTGGAACCAATCATCAAGAGCGTTATCAACCTCATTTAAATCAGTTGTATAACGACTTTCGGTTTGTTTCTTCCATTTTGCTTCTGCTGCTGCAAAAGCTTGTTCTTCAGGTGTCGTTTCATTTGCTCGACCGATGTTCTTACCTTCACAAACGGTAGGATCACTCTCAATAGTTTTACCATCGAGTTTACCTGCTTGAGTATAGTAAGAGTTGCCATCGATAATAATCTGCCAGCGTTGGATAGCTCCGGTTTTGGTGCGCTTATAAAGCATAGGTAATTTTAGCATAGTTTATCTTTCGTAAATATTATTTCTTATCACCTCTATATAATATACAAATGTGATGATGAATGCAATATTAATCTTTATTACCTGAAGCTACTTCAGTTAGACTGCTCTCTACTTTTTCGATAATACACTTCTCTATTGAATCACAATCAGCAAATGAATCTGAATCAACTTCAATTTCTTCAAACATTCTAAACATAAACTTTGAATATTGATTGTTGATATTCGAATTACGAGTGTTTATATTAAACTCACAACACACATCAACATCAATAGTAAGAGTTTCGTTATCACGAACTATTAACAATTTATCACCTTTATCTAAACGAAAATAACTTTTATTAAGTACATCGATAAAGTTTGTTGTGTATAGGTTGTTATCTTTCACAGTACGCATATTGTATATAAATACATACTGTCCATGATAATCATTAAGAAAATCAGCTACCTCTTCAATAGTATCGAAACTACAAGTATTGGCTTGATAAGTTCTATTAGCTACTTGCATAATAGGTCCACTATCAAAACCAATCACACTAATATTAGGACACAAATTCTGAATTTCTTTAGCAGATAACATTTTACTTGATTTTAATTCTGAAATAGTTGTATTATTTTTCATTTTATCTTTCCTTTGTGTACTAATTGTGCAATTGCTTTATAAGTTGGTCGAGGGTGTACTGTATGCCCTTCAACTACCATTTTATCATATATATTCGCGAAGTGTTCGGCATATCCTTGCTCTGCCCACATCATAGTAGCTTCATTCCATTCAATATTTCTATCTTGATGCTTACTCTCTTCGTATTTAAATATCTCTATACATTTCATTTGAACAACAAATCGTTCATCTATAAGAGATGAAAGAGAGCAAAGATCTTTTAATAGACAATAGTTATCTTTACTACAAGTATCACATATTTCGTCTAACAATTCTTTAGCTATTTTCTTTTTCATATTTGTTCCACAAAGCGAGATATTTGAATCTGTTCAAGTAATTTTACATCTTTAAATTCTTCTTTAGCATCGTTAACTAACGTATGTACATCATCCAGACAAAACAAACACACATTGCTTATACCAAAATTGAAATACTTCAGCCCCACTGGAATATAAGCTCCGCAACATGAACAATATGTTTTACTTTTACCGATCCAATTATATTCAACTTCTTGTACTCTTGGTTGAGTGAATCTACGTACAGTTTGAGATTGTATTAGTTTTAACTCTGAATATGGATAGAATTCATATTTAAATATTTTGAATTGAGCTTTTATATCTTCAGCAGGAAGATCAACGCGAAGTTTAATCGGCATTTTATCGATAAAGATTTGTGCAGTTTGCTCTTGCTTATATTTGAACCCGCGATCAAATGTAAAATCTGTTACATTAAAGGTTGAAGCTTTACCTTCTAAAAAAGCATAATAATGAGAACGCTCACGAGATGAGCGAAGCTTAGGTGCCCATGTATTTGTTGGTATATGTTTAACTATATAAAACATTATTTACCTGCATCAGTTGCGATTGTTGTTATTACTTCTTTTGCTTTGGTTTGTAAGATACCGATACTTCGTAGAAAATCAATATAGATTTTCGGTATATTGACTTCTACTCGTATCACATTTCTCTGCTTACGCTTCATTACAGAACGTTATCTTCCATCCATCGCCAAACGTTTGTGCGTTGGTTATGATTCATCTTCTCAATAGCATTGTGCAAAGTCAATTTTAGTTTTTCTGTATTGCTTATCTGTTCTTGCTTTTCACGGGCCAAAGGATCTGCTGGCTTTGGTGCGCTACAAAAACTGCACCGAGTTATATTCGTATCATTACCGATTCCACATTTCATACATTTCCAAGTCATTTTTATCTCCTTCTCAATATTATATATAGATCTGGTATTTATGCAAGTCCGCCTAAATAATTATATGAAAATAAAAAAGATGATCCGACGGTTGATAATTCGGTGTAAATACTGGAAGATTGATAAACAAAGAAGAGCTACAAAAGTAGCTAAAGTTAAACGATACTCTTGGTATTGTTAAAAAAAGGAGAAAAAGAAATGTTTAAGAAAATAAAATTGTTTTTTCGTTCTACTTGGTTATGTAAAGTTCTAACAAGACTAATAACTGGGTTGAAGTATGTAGAAGTTGTATGTGATTTCGTATTGGCGAACCAAAAAGAAACGACATCAAAATTTGCTAAGACTCAAGGAGTAGCGGAAGTTACAGTTACCTTGATAGCTACACGTAAATTAGTTGTTAGTGCTCTCAAAGCGTTAAAAGTAATTGCTGGTTCGGTATGCAATACTGAAGAAATCGAAGCTAAAGTAGACGCAATGAATATTGCAACTGTTTCAGATCAATTGAATGTCATTGCAGATGAACTTGATAGTTTAACTTAACCTCTTGGTGAGAATGTAGATGTACTTGGATCGTCAGCTGTTGGATCCATTTTTTGAGTAGCTCTATGTTCACCAGGTAGCACCATTTGAAGAGAAGAGTCTTTTTCAAGGCTCTTCTTTTTTTTCTTCTTTTTATTTAAGCGAGCTTTAACTGCTTGTGAATGTAAAAATGTTTTAAAGTCTTTCATTATCTTAGATTCTTCTGAACTTTGCTCCAATACTTGTCTGTTGCAGATTTCTTGTAGCCTTTTGGTCCGCCGTTCCACATACGAGCATAAATCTCAGGTGTTGGCTCCTTACCAGTATTTCTTTTATACACTTTACCATAATAAGTTAGATATTTCTTAGCAACATCAGTAGCTTTCTTTGGATCGAACATATCATCATGAGTGTATGATGTTTTATATACTCGGTTCACATCTTGAATAACACTTGGCCATATTTGGAATATACCTTTTGCATTACCATTATCTCCAACGGCGCGCTGTTTATCTCTAACTCCTCCAACCTCTACATCATATATAGCGTTAAGAGTTCTATCAATAGTTGGTATATCTGCACCAGATGCTTGAGGACCTGCAAGAGCAGACAAGCCTAAGGCTCCAGCCACGACTGCACTTCGAGCCATATTACCTAACACACCTTCACATAATTGAGTATATTTTGCTGTCATATAGTTATTTAATAGATTAAGTACTTATATGCACTGTGATCCTACATATAAAAAACACTTTCTATATCCTTTTATATCTAGAGTATATAAATTGTTAGAAGAACATAAAGATGTATTCGTTTATAAACGATTACGAGGTGCTGCTGGATTATGTGATATTGAAGATGAACAAATATCAGTTGATCCCTTTCATTGCGATGTTAATACAGTTTCTGTAACGATTCATGAAGCTTTACATTGGTTCTATCCAGAATGGAATGAAACTAAAGTTTTAGCTGAAGAATCAAAAATTATGCATAACTTATCAAAGCTTCAATTAAAACGGTTAACTATAGCTATTTTAGAAGTAATGTAATACTGCAGGGCAACAGTTATACTAATCGACTACAATGTCGATGTCTGTTATTTCTTTAGCTTTAACTGGAACGTCTATAACTAATAGCCCGTCCTTGTATTGGCTCTTGATTTCTGGAACATTTGCAACTGGACTTAGTTTAATAGAAGTTTTAAACTCTCTCTTACTAATTCCGCGATGGTTGAATGTCCATGCTACTGGTAGCTCATCTTTATTAGATGCAGTTATAAACAGTTCTTGGTCAATAACCTTAACTGTAATATCCTCTTTAGAGAATCCCGCGAACGCGAACTCCAATCGAGTGCTAACTACATCTCCTGTTTCTTCATTATGAACGTTGATAACGTTATATGGATAGGAAGCGTTAAGATTTACTTCTTTTGTTAAGAATCCATCTAACACTTTGAATATATCTTCCGAGATAAGACTCGGGAATGTTACTTTTTCTGTCATTTTATTTTGCCTCCTTAATTAAGCAAGGTTCTATATACAACCTGCGCCCTGCAGCATTGTTTCAATTATTTATTATTCTGGTGTTAAAATTTGTTTAGTAAAAAAATGACGCCCGTCCCGCACTGCAACAACAGCGGTACCCATATATTCCGGCCATGATTCGATAGCCTTACGAACGCGTAAACCTTTTGGATACTTCTTCGAGCTCGGTAAACGAAATATTTGTGGTGTTGTATCCCATTTTTGCATTTAATTTTCTACCAATCTATACGAATTTCATAATTACCAGCATCTAGTAAACCTTTTGAGTAAAGATCATTACCAATCATACTGAAATCTGGATAAAAGTTTCTTTCCCACCATAATTTAAGATGTCTAGTTCCACCATCTCCAATCGGTGCTTTTGGATCTCTCGCAAGCCAAGCTGCGAAGCTCACTCCCATATCTTTATGATTAACCTCTTCTGGAACTGTTTCATCTGTAAAATCTTCAGGGTACATATCTGGAACTACAAGCTCATACAATCCTCGATCCTGGCATCCGCTCTGTTGTTGAAAACAATATGGTCTTTTGTACGTTTTCTGAACTAGTTCATCCCAATCATGACAATCAATTATCTTTACATTTTGTACATTTAATTTCATTTTATACCTTTATTGATAGAGCTGACTGATTGATGTTATGGTTAATCTCCTGCGTTTATTTTGCAAGACTAATCAATCAGTCAGCTTTAAATCTTCTTCTAATCGTTTAATTTTAAATTCTAACGCAGATATTTGTCCTGTTAGATCACCGATTTTTTCTGCAGGTGAACAATATAAAGATGGAGAATCTTTCACCCATTGTTCTAATTCTGCTTTTTTGCCTTGAACTGCACTTTTAGTTTTATCTATACACTCTTCAAGTTTTAATCGTTTTCGTTTGCGGAGATACTTTTTGATTCGGTAGAACATTTTTCCAATTCCTTTCTCTTCTCTAATTCTTTCCAATAATCTGCTTCGTAATACTTCTTCCAATTAGAAATACGATTATTATCGTCGCCTTTACCAGCATCACTTTTACTCATTATATTCTTGGCTCCACATCATAGGGTAATACAATCCATTCATCATCCGGTATAATAGTTGATCTAAAATTAGGAATAAATGTTGATTTCTCTTTTCTATAAACACAAGCAGTTGAAACACTTGGCATATGCTCTAACTCTTTTAAAATGAATTGAAACGTTTCTCCCGTGTCGCAAATATCATCCACTACAAGGATACGTTTTGCATCGAAATCATCAGGAAGATCTTGATACACAAGAGCATTCGATTGTTTTACCTCACCATCATAAAAACTAACACCAACACTATATACTTTCCTTATATCTATTTGGTTTGCTATAATTGCACCAGGTAGATGACCACCTCGAGATACAGAGATTATAGCATCGTAAGGTCCATCGCGCCGAACATTCAAACGAATCAATGTTGCAAGATCTTCACACTCTTTTATATATTCTAACCATGTTGGGTATGATTTAATCATTATTATCTCCAATACCTACTATATCTTCTTTAAAAAATTCACGACGACCACCAAACGGTTTTATTTCATAATATGTCGGAGAATCTCCTACTGGTGTATATCTGTTTATAGTCCATTCACCTGGCTTTAGTTCACGAATCTTTTTACATCTTTTTCGTTTAATAAAAATAGTATCACTCAACGGTGCGCACCATATTTTTGGTACTGGAATCATTCCACTTTTAACCATAGCTTTATACAATTCTGGTGTGCATTGTTGTACTTTATTCATTATGTTTAAGCAAATATTTATTGTTGATTACTTTAAAACTGGCTCTTCCTCCAGCAGTTTCACAATAGAATCCTTCTACTGGACGAATAACTACACCTTCACCAGACGAACCACATGGATATTTAACCTGTGTAGCTTCTTCGACAAGATCATCTACTTCAGTATAATTAAATACATATCGCTTATAAAGAGGCACCATGTCTAGTTTATTATTAATACAAAATGCAACTAAATCATCATAGTTCAACAATCGACCAGCTTTGATATCATATACATTAAACACGAATAGATGATGGCCTTTCAATTTCATAGTATTCTTTTGAATACCTTCACCTACCACTTCACCTTGAATAGCCATATTCGGATTGTCATCAAGAATTTCTTTTAAATTATATTTGTAATAAATTTCCCAATAAGTATTTCCTTCAACATCCTTCAAGGATAAATTACGAGAACAAACATGATGATCACCATCGATATTAACGAACGTTCCAGATGTACCATCACATTTAATAGTCCAATAACAATCTCTACCTGCGAACTCTTTTAATAGTGCTGGACTTGATTGAATTCTTGGCTCATCTGTTTTTGGAACCGCTGTAGGGAATGCACCTCTCGATACTCCAGCTAGTTGAGCAGACATTGCTGCTTCCCACTTCTTAATATTTAATAGTTCAGTAGCATCATAACCTACCACTGGAGGCATTCTACCTAAAATCGATACTGGTAGAACTAATCCTTGAGATAGTTGACCTCTCAACTTCATAGTTTTCAAACGGTTACCTTCGACACCATCATACACTTTTGGATACTGTCCTTTAGAAAGGAACGGTGCTAATTCATGAGGAATCCAAGAGTCGATTTCAAAATAGACACATTTACTTCCAACTTTAAACTCACCTTTTTTTACAACAACTCGCCAACCAAGAACGGTTGCAACTTCAATTGCATCAGCCCCTTCAATTGGCTTAATATCAGCTATTTGTTGTACTGTTGCTAATTGTCTCATTTCTATCTTCCTTTTCTAACTTAAG
>Ga0210003_1002360_pt1 | contig 16059 bp, 11 predicted proteins | sample LantaG_FD_182804 | JGI IMG/M metagenome (GOLD analysis project Ga0210003, IMG submission 182804) | Deep subsurface microbial communities from Baltic Sea to uncover new lineages of life (NeLLi) - Landsort_02402 metaG (SPAdes) (version 2) | ecosystem: Environmental > Aquatic > Marine > Oceanic >...
TCGGCAAGAACGCCGACGTCGCGCCAGGATCGGCTGTCGTCGGCAAGGTCAAGAACGGCCAGTACTGGAAGGGCTCGCCCGCGGTGAAGTCGGGCAAGGCCCGCCACCCGTGGCCGGATCACCGGCCGCCGCGGGCCGCACACTGGGTCGCGGTTTACGGGGTTTCCTCGCTGCTGCTCGGTGCGCTGCCTCTGGCGTCTCTGGCCGCCGGCCTGGCAGTGCTGGGTTGGGCTGCCCGCCAGACCACCACCGTGAACGACGCGGTGCGCGCCGCGGCGCCGTGGATCCCACTGGCCACCGCGGTCGCCCTGGGCCTCTACGCGGTCATGACCGTAATCGGCGTTCGGGCGTTGTCAATCGGTCTTCACGAGGGCTACCACCCGGTCCGCAGTCGGGCGGGGTGGCAGCTATGGGCCACCGAACGGTTGATGGACGCAGCCCGCAATTACCTGTTCCCGCTATACGCCAGCCTGTTGACTCCGGTATGGCTTCGCGTATTGGGCGCCAGGGTGGGCCGTAACACCGAGATCTCAACTGCGCTCCTGACGCCGAAATTCACCGTCGTGGAGGACGGCGCCTTCCTTGCCGACGACACCATGGTCGCATCCTACGAACTCGGCGGCGGCTGGATTCACGTCGCCACGGCCACCGTCGGCAAGCGGGCCTTTCTGGGCAATTCGGGCATCACCCAGCCCGGTCGGCGGGTTCCCGATGACGGTTTAGTGGCGGTGCTCTCCGCCACCCCGGCCAAAGCGAAAACCGGTTCGTCCTGGCTTGGTAGCCCACCGATTCGGTTGCGCCGCAGCGTCGATCAGGCCGACATTGCCCTGACCTACCATCCGCCGATGCGGTTGAAGGTCACCCGTGCCGCTGTGGAGACCTGCCGGTTGATACCGGTGATGGTGACATTCGCACTCGGCGCCGCGACGCTTGCGGGCCTGCAACTGCTGGTCCTGCGGGGTGGGTACGGCCTCGCGGCACTGGGTGGCGGCGCAGTCCTGCTGATCACCGGCGCGGTGGCGGGCACGACCGCGGTAATCGCGAAGTGGATCGTGGTGGGGAGGATCCGGGTCGGCGAGCACCCACTGTGGTCATCCTTCGTATGGCGTAACGAAGTCTCGGACACCTTCGTCGAAACGGTGGCAGCGCCGTGGTTCGCCCGCGCGGCAAGTGGCACGCCGGTGATGAACCTATGGCTGCGAGCACTTGGTGCGAAGATCGGCCGGGGCGTGTGGTGCGAGACGTACTGGCTACCCGAGGCGGACCTGGTTAGTTTGGGCAATGGAAGCACGGTCAATCGGGGCTGTGTTGTGCAGACTCACCTCTTTCACGACCGGATCATGCGGATGGATACCGTCGTACTCGAGAAGGGTGCGACGTTGGGTACGCACTGCGTCGCGCTACCGGCCTCCCGTATCGGCGCGGGTGCGACGATCGGGCCGGCTTCACTGGTGATGCGGGGTGACGAGGTTCCACCGTCGACACGCTGGCAGGGCAATCCCATTGCACCCTGGCTAGCTCCGCGTAAGCGGGCCCCGTCCGCCGACCTGATACCCGACTCACGGAGTACTCCGGCGTGAAACCGACCGCCAAGAGGGAACGTAAAGCACCGGTTATCGATCCCTATCTGCCGAACAACGGCAACTTCGGGTACCGGGTGTCGCGCTACGAACTTGACCTCGAGTACAAGGTAGCCAGTAACCGGCTCAGCGGCACGGCGACCGTGATTGCGACGACCCTGGCCTCACTACAGACCTTCACCCTCGATTTGCACGATCCGATGAACGCCACCAAGGTCACCGTGAACCGACAGCGGCCCGCCCACTTCGCCAGCTCGGGCGGAAAGCTTCGAATCCGGCTGTCGAATCCATTGCCCGCAGGTTCGGCGATGTCGATCACCATCCGCTACGCCGGTGCGCCCCGGCTGATCCGAACCCTCTGGGGCGAAGTGGGTTTCGAGGAACTGACCAATGGCGTTTTGGTCGCGGGCCAGCCCAACGGTTCGCCATCCTGGTTTCCCTGCGACGACCATCCGAGTTCGAAGGCCAGTTACCGAACGACGATCAGCACCGACAGTCCGTACTACGCGTTGGCCGCCGGTGAATTGCTGGCACGTCGAGTCCGGGCCGGCCAGACTGTTTGGACCTACGAGCAACCTGAGCCCACCTCGACCTATCTGGCCACCTTGCAGATCGGTATGTACGCCGCCCACCGACTGCCCAAGGCTCCGGTGGCGATGCAGGCGGTACTTCCGGATCGGCTGTGGCCCAACTTCGAGCACGACTTCGCCCGGCAGAAGGCAATGATGAAGCTCTTCATCAAACTTTTCGGCCCCTATCCATTTGCGGGGGGCTATACCGTGGTGGTCACCGAGGACGAACTCGAGATTCCCCTGGAGGCGCAGGGGGTGTCGATTTTCGGGGCCAACCATTGCGACGGGACTCGGGCGTCAGAGCGCTTGATCGCCCACGAACTCGCCCACCAGTGGTTTGGTAACAGCGTCACCGTACGCCGGTGGCGAGACATCTGGCTGCACGAGGGATTCGCCTGCTACGCCGAATGGCTGTGGTCGGAAGACTCCGGGGGCCCAAGTGCCGACGACCTCGCCCGGCAGCACCATCGACGACTGGCCGCGCAACCGCAGGAACTGCTGCTGTCGGATCCGGGTCCGGCGAACATGTTCGACGATCGTGTCTACAAACGCGGCGCCCTGACCCTGCACGCCCTGCGTGGCATCGTGGGTGACGACAACTTCTTTGCGCTCCTGCGCGATTGGACCACTCGGCACCGGCACGGCACCGTTGTCACTGACGACTTCACCGGACTGGCCGCGAACTACGCAGAGGTGTCTCTGCGACCACTGTGGGACGCCTGGCTGTACTCAACGCAGGTCCCGTTGCCGTGACCGACGCCAGCGCCGGGTTCGATGCGCTGAGTCCTTCGGCCGGTCCGGTCACCCGCGGCAGTTTCGCACGGGTCGGGTTGGCCACCGCGATCACCGCGGCCTGCGGATACGCCGTGCTTTATCTGGCGGCGCGCGACCTCGACCCCGCGGGTTTCTCGATCTTCGCGGTCTTCTGGGGCGCCTTCGGACTTGTTACCGGCGCAGCGAACGGCCTCCTACAGGAGGCCGCCCGCGAGGTGCGGACGAATAGCGCCGACACCGAGTCAACCCGCCAACTGGAAAGCTCCGGCCGGCCGGGTATTTCACCGATGCGAGTCGCCGCCGGGATCGGCGTGGCCGCCGCGGCCGCCATCGCCTGCAGTTCACCGCTATGGTCCGGATACGTTTTTGCCGCGGCGTGGCCGCTGTCGGTGGCACTGCTGTCGGCTGGCTTGGCCGGATTCTGCCTGCACGCAACGCTGTTGGGCTTGCTCGCCGGTATCGGTCAGTGGAGCCGTTACGGGCTTCTGATGGTCACTGATGCGGTGATTCGGGTCGCCGTCGCCTTGACAACATTCCTCCTAGGTTGGGGCTTGGTCGGATTCCTGTGGGCCACAGTCGGTGGCGCGGTGGCGTGGCTGCTGTTGCTGACGGTCTCCGCCGGAGCGCGCACCGCGGCCCGATCACAAACGCCGGGTACCGTTTCGGCCTTCCTGCGCGGGGCATCGCATTCGATCGCCGCATCAGGTGCCAGTGCGATTCTGGTGATGGGCTTCCCGGTTCTACTCAAAGCGACGTCCGGAGAACTCGGCGCGGCGGGCGGAGTGGTGATACTTGCCGTCACCTTGACGCGCGCGCCGTTGCTGGTACCGATGACCGCCATGCAGGGCAATCTGATTGCCTACTTCGTAGATCATGGACAACGGCGGCGCGGCGACCGCGTGCGGGCTTTGATGAAACCTGCCGCCGTGATCGTCGCGGTCGGAATCCCCGGTGCGGTGGCCGCCGGACTGCTCGGGCCGTGGCTCATACGGGTCGCCTTCGGCGCGCAATATCAAACCCCCGGGGCGCTGCTGGCCTCGCTGACAGCAGCGGCGGTGTCGATCGCCATCTTGACGCTCACCGGATCGGCGACGGTTGCGGCCGCACTACACCGCACCTACTCACTGGGATGGGTTGCGGCCACAGCGGCCTCGGCGGTGTTGCTGACCCTGCCGCTGGATCTTCAGACCCGAACCGTGGTGGCACTGCTGTGCGGGCCATTGGTCGGGATAGGCGTACACCTGTGGGCTTTAGCCCGCGCCGACGACTGAATCCTCCCCCGAACTGCGTGTACCTTAAGGACATCGACCCCTCCAGCGTCTGGATCATCGTTCCGGCATTCAATGAGGCGCAGGTCATCGGCGATGTCGTCGCCGACCTGCGGTCGGTGTTCGCCCACGTCGTCTGCGTGGACGACGGCAGCAGTGACGACACCGCCGACATCGCCTGGCGCTCCGGCGCGCACGTGGTCTCCCACCCGGTGAACCTCGGTCAGGGCGCAGCGATTCAGACCGGAGTCGTATACGCCCGCCAGCAGCCCGGCGCCGCGGTATTCGCGACTTTCGACGCGGACGGCCAGCACCGTCTCAAAGACCTAGTGGCCATGCTGGACCGGCTTTCCCGCGGCGACGTCGACATCGTCATCGGCACCCGATTCGCAGGCACAACCCTCAGTGCCACCCCGGCGTTGAAGGGTCTTATCTTGCGGGCGGCTGCCCGGTTGAGTCCGAGCAGCCGACAACTGGGCCTGACCGACGCCCACAACGGGCTTCGAGTGTTCGGCAAGGAAGTCGCCGAGAATCTCGACCTCACTATGAACGGAATGAGTCACGCCGGCGAGTTCATCGCACTAATCAACGCACACCGCTGGCGGGTGGCCGAAGAACCGGTTGAGATCCTCTACACGGACTATTCGGTGGCCAAGGGCCAACCACTGCTCAACGGGGTGAACATCGCCTTCGACGGATTTTTGCGCGGGAGGATGCGCCGATGAACTGGATTCAGGTGTTACTGATCACCGCCGTGGTGACACTGCTCGTCTACCTGGTGCGGTCCCGTGGCAACGCCAAGACGAAGGCGTGGGTCAAGGTCGGCTATCTGCTCTTCGTCATCGCGGCGGTTTACGCGATCCTGCGACCCGACGACACCACGGTGGTGGCCAACTGGGTCGGGGTGGATCGCGGCACCGATCTCTTGTTCTACGCCCTGGTCATCGCGTTCGTGTTCACCACGCTGAGCACCTATCTGCGATTCAAGGAACTCGAACTGCGCTACGCCCGCCTGGCGCGCGCAATGGCCCTTGAGGGCGCGCGGACACCTGAACACTGAGTAGAGTCGGCCCGGTGTCTGTCCGGCCGACGGTGCGTCTTTCACCGGTCGCCGCGGCGGCCGCAGCGCTGATCTGTCTGCAATTGATGATCCGGGCAGTGCTGGCATTCGGTGGCTATTTCTATTGGGACGACCTGATTCTGATCGGCCGGGCCGGCACCCAGCCGCTGCTGTCAGCGTCATATCTGTTCGCCGACCATGACGGACATGTGATGCCTGCGGCTTTCCTGATGGGTGGTGCGATCACCCGACTGTCGCCGCTGGTGTGGACGTGGCCGGCGGTGAGCCTGATCATCTTGCAGCTCATCGCTTCTCTGGCGCTGCTGCGGACATTGCACCTGATCCTCGGCTGGCGTCCGGTATTGCTGGTGCCGTTATGTTTTGCGCTATTCACTCCACTGACTGTGCCGGCCTTCGCCTGGTGGGCGGCAGCGCTGAACAGTCTGCCGATGCTGGCTGCGCTGGCGTGGGTGTGCGGGGATGCGATCCAGTTAGAGCGCACGGGAAACCGGCGTTACGTGGTGACCGGCACGCTGGCGTATCTGTGCGGGCTGTCCTTCTTTGAGAAGTCGGCCGTGATCCCGTTCGTTGCCTTCGGCATGGTCGTTGCGCTGAATTACGTATCGGGAGAGGAATCGGCACTGCGGACAGCGTGGCGCCGGGGGTTGGGGCTCTGGACGACAATGCTGCTAACGACCGCGGCCTGGATAGCGCTCTATCTGATAGTGGTCGACCAGCAGCGCTGGAGCTGGGACCCGACGATGACGTGGGATTTGTTGCGCCGCTCTGTGACTCACGGAATTGTTCCGGGTCTTGTCGGTGGCCCCTGGGTGTGGCAGCGCTGGGCACCGGCGTCACCGTGGGCGATGCCGCCGACTGCGGCGATGACACTCGGGTGGCTCGTGCTGGCCATCGCAATAGCGTTATCGGTGCTGCGTAAGCAAAGAGTCGCAGTGCTGTGGCTGGCCGCTGGCAGCTACGTGATTGTCTGTCAGGTGCCGATCTACCTGATGCGCTCCTCAGCATTTACCGCCCTTGAATTGGCACAGACACTGCGCTACCTCCCCGATCTGGTGGTGGTTCTCGCCCTGCTGGCCGCTGTTGGCTTTTGCGCGCCCGCCCGTCCAGGCTCGCAACGGCTGAAGACGTCCGCAATCCGCACCACAGCAACGCTAATCCTGGCCCTGCTGTTCGTCTCAAGCAGCCTGGTATCGACCCAGACATTCCTGATCAGTTGGCAGAACAACCCGACGAAGTCCTATCTGCAGAACGCGCTTCGCGGGATGGCCGCAGCGAAGGCGTCATCGTCGGCTCCCCTGCTCGATCAGGAAGTCGATCCGCTGATACTGCAACGGGTCGTCGGTCCGGAGAATCTGGTCAGTCACATGTTCGCTCTCATCGCTGAACGCCCCGGCTTCGCCGACTCGACGGATCGTCTGCGAATGTTCACCGCCTCGGGTCACCTGATCGACGCGAACGTCACATGGGTGCGACGAATCACGCCGGGTCCGGTGGCCCAGTGCGGCTACTTCGTTGAACCGGATGCACCGGCACGAATGTCATTGGACGGCCCACTGCTGCCCGCTGACTGGACCGCCGAGCTCAACTACCTGGCCAACACCGATGGCAGCTTGGGACTGTCGCTATCGGGGGGGCCGGAGGCCAGAGTCACGGTCAAGGCGGGCCTCAATCGCGTCTATGTTCGACTCTCCGGCGCCGGGGATACGGTCACGGCCCGGGCGTCCACGGCCGCGCTGACCGTGTGCCTCGCCTCGGGCCCGGTGGGCTTTCTGGCGCCAAGTTGACGGCGGAGCGTTACTGCGCGTCGGACTCGATCAACCGCATCTCGGCGATGATCGCCATCACCTCGGTATGCACTTCACGGCCGGCCATTGTGGCGGCGACGGCCGTCATCTGGATCGCCGTGTCACGGTCATGGCTGAGCAGATAACTGGCCGCCGTGCCGACGATGTTGGCGAAATGTGCCCGAAGCACGGCCTCGACGCGAGACAGCACGAAGTCGGCGTGGGCCAGGGGAACACACCGACGCAGTAGCTGAACAACCTCGGCATCCACGCCGCGGTAAAAGCGCTGCGCGAAGATCCTCTTGACGAGGTCGATTCCACCGGCTTGGCGAAGCAGGGTCTCCTGGGCCGCAAGGTCGGTCACCATCGGCTCGGCCCAACTCAACCCGCGGCGGACGACGCGGCGGGAGAGTTCAACGGCGACCACACTGGCGATCGGATCTGCCAAATCAGCTAGGTCGACGTCGACGCTATCGGAAGCGGGCTGGGGGGATGAGGTCTCGAACATGGTCCGATCATCTCAGGGGGGACCGACAGATTTCGATTCTAGAGCGGCTCCAGCTACCTGCGTAGTAACGCAGTGACGCCCCCCGGGAGCATTCCCGGGAGGCGTCACTGTCCAACTATTCCGGCCTTAGCCGGCGCGACTCAGGCGGCGCGGCTGGCGGCGACGCGATCGACAGCCTCTTCGAGATGGCCCTCCGCGGCGGCGAACGCCGGATCGTCCGCGAAGGACTTGAGGCGAGCGATCTTGTAGATCAATAGGCCGAAGAGGCATTTGGCCAGGATGTCGGCCAGCGAATAGCCGATCTGCATGCCGACCCAGCCGCTTGCCCCCGAACCCGGGAAGTAAATCGGCAGAATGTAGGCGATCGGGTAAACGCCCCACGTCGCGAATAGCAGGATTCGCATCTGGCTCACGGTTGAGCGCACCGACTCCGGTTGGCGGTCCAGCGACTTGGTCAGTTCCACGAACAACACGTAGAGGATGTAGAGGAACGGAATCGTGGAGAGCAGGCCCCAGATGTTGCGGGTCGCGGTGTCGGCACTAATCTCGCCCGGATAGCCCAGCGCGATCATCAGTGCCGAGGCCGGAATCAGCCGAACCAGCAGTGAAGCCTGCAACTTCTTGGCGAGCGCCAGCACGACCACCAGCTCAGTCAGCAGCAGTGGCACCGTGAGCAGCCAGTCGACGTAGCGGTAACCCTCGTTGAACGACTGTCCGGCGGCTTGCACATAGGTGCCCTTGCCGCCGACCGCGTCGGTGACGAACGCGGCCTTGAACGAGTCGAAGATCCGGAAGTAGTGGTAGGCGGCAATGCCGGTCACGATGGACGAGATCACCAGAGCCTGCCGGTAGCGAGGTAGAACCCGACGCTGGGATGCCAGCATGAAAATCGTAGTGAATAGCATTGAAGCGATCACCAGGGACAGGAAGTTGTAAACGGTGTCAAACTGTGCTTGGGATAGTTCCGCAGGAATCATCTCTCACCTTCGAGTAGCGACGCGGGTCAGTGGTCAGACCTGACGCTACGATAGTGCACGATCGCGCCAAAAGCTCACTAATGTCTCGATTTTGCCGCTTTTCATCTCGGCTGCGGCCACCGAAACGGGGCCACCACGACGGAAGGCGGCACAACGACATGGCTGATCGCGGCCTCGACGGCACCTCGATCATCGTGGTCGGCGCCAGCGGTGGCATCGGCCGTCACATCGCCGCCCAACTCGCCGATCGGGGTGCTCGTCTGACCCTGGTCGCACGCGATGTGACCAGACTTGATTCGCGCGGCTACAGCAACGTGGTCGCGGCGGATCTACGCGACGCCGAGGCTGGAAGACGCATCGTGGCTGCCGCTCTAGCAACGTACGGCCGGCTCGACGGTCTCGTGAACGCCGCCGGTGTCGTTGCGTTCGGGTCGCTTGCAGAGACCGACGACGAGGTGATCGAAGACCTCTTCCTCACCAACGTCCTGGGTCCGCTCTGGCTGATGCGGGCCGCCCTGCCCGCGCTGACCGAGTCCCGCGGATTCATCGCCAACATCAGCGGCGTGGTCGCCGAGCAACCTCTGGCGGGAATGGCCGCCTACGCGGCGTCCAAGGCCGCGCTGACGGCAGCCGACCGAGCGTTGGCCCGCGAGTTGCGCGCCGCCGGCATCACCGTGACCGACGCTCGCCCACCACACACCGAAACCGGGCTGGCTGATCGACCGCTCACCGGCACGGCGCCCCGACTGCGGGAGGGCCTGCAACCCGACGCTGTGGCCCGCCGCATCGTTGCGGCCATCATCGCCGGCGAGCGGGAGATCCCCGGCGAGGCATTCAGCGCCTGACTGATCCGGGGTCTGCGACCCTACGAGTTGGCGGTGGGCCGATCGTCGACCGGTTGAACCTCTGCCTCCTCCGGTGCCCCATCGCCGACCACTTGATCGGCCAACTCCAACCCCGCGCCGGCATACACGTTGAAGGCGATGCCGACGCCGTGGTCCTTGGCCCAGTGCACCTCATCGTCGTATCGGGCGACGGCGGCGACCTTGCCGCTGAACCCCGACTCGCGCAGACATTCGAGCGCGGTGACGTTGGCGCCGTGACGCGGCATCGCCAGCACGGCAATGCGCACCGAGTCAGAGCGCTCCAGTTGGTTCCAGAAGTACAGATCGGTGGCGTCACCCTCGATCACTCGCAAGCCCTTCTCCGCGAGGCGCTCGACTCGGGGCCCGTCAAAGTCGACACCCACCACCCGGAGTCCATAGTGATCTGTAAGTCGTTGGTAGGCAGCAAATCCCACTCGGCCCATCCCGATCACCACGACCTCGGCGTCGCCGGCGTCACCGGATCGTTCTTCAGGGTGCAATGTGCTTTCATCCTGGGCGGGAAGCCGGGCCGCGATCTTCTCGACCATCAGATGTCCACGTTTGTTGACCAATGCCGACACCACGAAGCTCATTGCCACCGCGATCGACAACTCGACCAGCCAGGACTGGCCTAACAACCCTGCCGAGACACCGACCGACACGACGATCAGGCCAAATTCGGAGTAGTTCATCAGGCTCAGCCCCGCCAGCAACGCCGTGCGGTAGCGCAGTTTCAAGACCGACAACAGCACCACGTACCAGGCTGCCTTGAAAGGCAGGAGCAGCACCATCACCAGTGCGACGCCGATGGTGGGCAGGTCCGGTAGCCCGGTCAGCCCGATCGACACGAAGAACCCGACGAGCAACAACTCCTTGATGTGAAACAGCGATCGCGCGAGCTCGGACGAAGCCGGGTGCGATGCCAGGAGTACCCCGATGATCAGCGCGCCGAGATCTCCCTTGAGTCCAAGCGCGGAGAACAACGCGTACCCGGGCACCAATGCCATCACGATGCCAAACAGTGACTGCATCTCTCCGTGGCCCAGCCGGGTCCAGATCTTGCGCAGGATTCGCGTCAGCGGCCATAGACCCACCAGTGCCAGCGCCCTCGGGCTGGGCAGGTGACCACTGGTGGCCGTCAGGAAGACCACGGCGACAATGTCCTGCATCACCAGGATACCGACGGCGACGCGGCCATAGAGCGCGTGCGATTCGCCCCGCTCCTCGAGGACCTTGACCACAAAAACCGTGCTGGAGAACGACATCGCGAAGGCGAGCAGGGCGATCGTCTGCATGCCCTGCCCAGCCAGCATGGCCATCCCGGCCACCGCGGCCAGCCACATGACCACACTTCCGAAAATGACGCTGACTGCCATGTGCGCGGATGTGGTCAACCACACCTCGCGACGGAGCAATATGCGAACGTCCAATTTGAGACCGATCGCGAAGAGCAACAATGTGACACCCAGGCCCGCCATCATGTCCAGCTGAGGCAGTTCCGCAACGCCGAGGGCGTTGATGACGAACCCCGCAGCCAGAAATCCGACCAGCGGGGGTAGCCGCAAAGCCATGGCGAGGCCGCCAAGACCGAAGGTGATGAGGAGATAAATAGCGACATCTGTCATCGGCGGTCCCCTTGGTCCAACGCGGCGGTCGCCGACGAGGCCGGCGACCCGGCCTACTGCTTGAGTCGGACAAGTATCCCGCAAAAATCCGGCGTATTCACCAGCGCCTAGTCGATGCTCATTACTGGATCGTTCGATATGACCGGCAATCTCTGGGAATGGAATGACCTGGTGGTGGACTCTCCCGCCCCGCGAGCGTGCGTTGATCGGCGAGACGTCGACCAGGCTGACGTCCTGAGTTTGGACATTACTGGTCGGTAACCTTCGGCAAATCGTTTCTACCTGCTGGTTTCGGTGCCGCAGTGGTTGTTGCGGGGTACTAAACGGGTACGTTTGGTCGGTGGCCTACGTGCGGAAGGTGCGCACCAATTCCGGGGCGGTGGCGGTGCAGGTTGCCCGCAAGGACGCGGGCCGGGTGGTGATCCTGGCGCATCTGGGTTCGGCGCATACCGATGCTGAGCTGGGCATTCTGCTTGAGCAGGCCAAGGCGATCGTTATCGGCGGCCAGGTGGCGCTGGATTTCGGGGTGGCCGCCCGGGCCCAATCTATGACCGACGTCGCCGATTTTCGGGAGCGGGCGTTGATCGGTGCGCAGCCCGGGCCTGCGGTAGCGGGCGCGGTCGTGGCGCCGGGGCGCACGACCGGGACCAGCTCGCGTCTGCTGTATGACCTGCTCGGTCACGTCTATGACTGGCTGGGCTTCGATGCGCTCGGGGATGCGGTGTTCCGGGATCTGGTGATCGCCCGGATCGTGGAGCCGACCAGCAAGCTTGACGCCTCCCGGGTGTTGGCCGATCTCGGTGCCCGGTTGTTCTCCTACAAAACGATTGACCGCCATGTCCGTGCGATCCACGCCAGTGGCCACCGCGATGTGATTGCCGAGAAGTGCTTCGCTTACGCCACCGACTGCGGCGGGCTTTCGCTCATTTTGTACGACGTGACGACCCTGTATTTCGAAGCCGAATCCGAGGATTCACTGCGCAAGGTCGGCTACTCCAAAGAACGTCGCGTCGATCCTCAAATCGTCGTCGGTCTGCTGGTGGACCGGACCGGATTCCCCTTAGAGATCGGCTGTTTCGAGGGCAACACCGCCGAAACCACCACGATCGTGCCAATCATTGAAGGCTTCCTGGATCGCCACGACGTGCACGATATGCCGATCGTGGTGGCTGCTGATGCCGGGATGCCCTCCGCCTCCAACCTCGCCGCACTCGACGAGGCGAAGTTGTCGTTCATCGTCGGCTCGCGTGTGACGAAGGCTCCCGCAGATCTGGAGTCCCACTTCCATTGGAACGGTGATGCTTTCACCGACGGGCAGATCATCGACACCGTGACGCCGCGGCACGGCAACACGCGCGTCAACGACACCAAGTTGCGGGCCGAACCGGTCTGGGATCCCGAACAGCATCCGGGTGCGTGGCGGGCGATCTGGTCATATTCGGCCAAACGTGCCCGCCGCGACCAGAAGACCCTGACCGCCCAAGAATACCGGGCCCGAGCGATCGTGGCGGGTGAGAAGAAAGCCAAGACAGCGCGATTCGTCAAAAACAGCGGTACTGACCGCGCGCTGGATGAGGCCAGCCTGGCCCGTGCCCGATCCCTGGTCGGACTCAAGGGCTACGTGACCAACGCGCCGGTATCGCTGATGCCGGCCACCGATGTCATCGCGAAGTACCACGACCTCTGGAATGTCGAGAAGTCGTTTCGGATGTCGAAGTCCGATCTCGACGCCAGGCCCATGTTCAACCGCAAGCGCGACGCCATCGAAGCCCACCTGAGCATCGTGTTCACCGCACTGGCCGTCGCCCACGCCATCCAGTCCCGGACCGGACTGTCCATCGCCAAAGTCGTCAAGCAGCTGCGCCCCCTGCGCACAGCCACCATCACCATCAACGGCGCCACGCAAGCCTTCCCACCCGCGATCCCCGACCCCGAGCGCAAAGTCCTCACCGATCTCGGCTTCACCCCTGGGTACTAAGCAAAATGTCCAAACTCAGGCCTTGGTCCAACGCGGCGGTCGCCGACGAGGCCGGCGACCCGGCCTACTGCTTGAGTCGGACAAGTATCCCGCAAAAATCCGGCGTATTCACCAGCGCCTAGTCGATGCTCATTACTGGATCGTTCGATATGACCGGCAATCTCTGGGAATGGAATGACCTGGTGGTGGACTCTCCCGCCCCGCGAGCGTGCGTTGATCGGCGAGACGTCAACCAGGCTGACGTCAGCGGCTGTGCCGGCCGGGGACGGGTACGGCGCGGAACAGGCTCCGGGAGTTGTCGGTGAGCGAGCGCTGGAACGCTTCGCTGATGGGGCCGTGCACGCCGCGGAGAACACGGGCCACCAGATCCGGGTCGAGGAACTTGGCCGGGTCGACGCTGAACTCGCAGAAGCCATCGAAATCCATGCCGAAAAAGGGGCCCGGCTCGAACGGCGGCCGTTTGAGGAAGCGATGGTTCACCACGCTGCCCTGCGGGACGGCGGCGTAGCCGATCTGAAGTCCGCCGCCGTTGCCGAGGTCGAAGGACACCGCCGCCTGCAGCGCCCGCACTGGAACGCCCTCCGGTGCTACCGACAGCGTGCCGAGGACACCGGGGGCGATCCAGTCGCTCCAGGCCCGCACCTCCGACATCGGTTCTCGGACGCGCACCTCGTTGATGTACCGCAGGCCGACCCGTGTCAGCGCCGGGGCGACGCCGGCGGTGATCAGCGTTCGGCAGGCGTCGTTCACCACGCCGACGAGATCGTCGAAGTCGCGGTAGGCCGTGGTTTCGTAAGTCAACGAGTTCGAGGTCAGGGTGAGCGCCTCGGTGCTCTCGGCGTTGCGCAGGACGACGGACTGGCGGGCGACGAGTTGCGGTGCGGCGCCGAGGCCGGTTGGCTCAACTGCCATTCCGGTGATCGGTTCGGCGATCGGGAAGCGGTGTTCGCAGGCGATGGCGATCGCATCGAGGGTGTCCTGCTGGCGCAGTCGTGGCGAGTCGGTGAAGCGCAGTTCTGCAGTGACAAGCGCAACGGGCGGCACGGCGAAGTGTTCACGGTCGGGGTGCATGAGAAGTACAGGCTAGGGGGTCGGGACCAGCTGGGTGGTGAGGAACCCGGACAGGTCGGTCCCGGTGTTGCCGATTCCGGAGTTGCCGGTGCCGGAGTTGGCGATGCCGGAGTTCCCGCCGGCTCCGGAGTTGAGGAACCCCGACGACGGTGCGGTGCTCGAGTTGAAGTAGCCCGGACTCTGCTGCCAGGTGACGTCGAGGACCGTGAACGGGCCGAGGGTGCCGCTGCCGGACTGGCTGAAGTCGTCGGCGAAGTCGTAGTCGATGGTGGTCTGGTCCAGGATGGAGAACGGGCCGAGCGATCCGGACACATCCAGGGTGTAAGCCAGGATCGGTAAGCCCCAACTGGTCCAGGTGCAGTACCCGGCGCCGCAGGCGCCCTGCCGGTCCCAGGTGGTGAAGGGAAGCGGAACCGAGTAGCTGACCTTGCTGGTTCCCAACGCGTTCACCGTGGCGGTGAGCGGGATGTCGATCGGCAGCGAAACGGCGTAGCTGTAAGGGATTTCAGGGATCGTCAGCGAGTAGGAGAAGTCGAACAGTCCTTGCCGGTCGCCGCGCCACAGCAGTCCGTTGCTGTCGTTGCCGGCGATGAACAGCCCGGTGTTGACGTCCCCGGAGTTTGCGATTCCGGTATTGGCGTTACCGGAGTTGAGCCATCCGCTGTTGGTGTTGCCGCTATTGAGTCCACCGGTGTTGGTGTCGCCGGAGTTGGCGGCGCCGGTGTTGTTGTCACCGGAGTTGCCGAGGCCGCTATTGCCGGTCCCGGAGTTGAACAGACCCTTGTTGTCGGATCCGGTGTTGCCCACGCCGGCGTTGTGGCTTCCGGAGTTGAAGATTCCTGAGTTGCCGCTGCCCGAGTTGAACAGCCCGCTGTTGCCTGTTCCGGAGTTGAAGCCCCCGAAGCCAATCTGGTTGTCTCCGGTCAGCCCAAAGCCGATGTTGCCGCTGCCGGTATTGCCGAAGCCGACGTTGCCGGTCCCGGTGTTGCCGAAGCCGATATTGTTCGATCCGAAGTTCCCGAAGCCCAGATTGAAGCTGCCGAGGTTGCCGGACCCGATGTTGCGGTCCCCGGCATTGCCGGAGCCCAGATTGCGGTCTCCGGTGTTGCCGTCGCCCACGTTCCGATCTCCCTGGTTGCCCGACCCGACGTTCCGGTCGCCGAAATTACCCAGACCCAGGTTGAACGGCGTGTTGACGAACAGCCCACTCAGTCCGGATCCAAGGTTGGCTTGGCCCGAGGTCCACGGCGGGTCGGCCGGTGTCGCCGCCGAGGTGTTGAACATCCCGGAGAGTGACTTGCCGAGGTTGGACAGTCCCGAGACCCCGGCCCCGTAGTTGAACAATCCCGACACTCCCAGGCTGGTCAGCGCGAAGTTGAGCAGGCCCGACACCCCAGCGCCGGTATTGCCGAACCCGGAGCCGCCGCCAGCGCCGGAGTTGAAGAAGCCCGACGACGCCCGCGTGGTGGAGTTGAAGAATCCCGGACCGGCTGCGATGTCGATCAGCGGGATGCGGACTGGACCGAACGCGGCAGCGCCCCGGATCGGGATCACGGTGTCCGGGCCGCCGATGCTGGCCGAGATTGCATTGTTGTCGGCGAAGCCGATGGTGATCGGGTCGATGACGGCCGGGCCCGCACCCACGCTCAACCCCACCTGGTTGGGGAAGCAGGCGACGAAGCAGACAAAGCTGGGCGGCGCGACTCCGACGACAGGTGCCGGGCCGACCGTGATCTTCTGCAGGGTGATCTTCGGTATCTCTATCGGGGTGACGGTGGCGGTGATGGGGATATCGATGGGGATGTCGACGCCCAGGTCGATAGCCACGGGGCCGCCGTCGAGGGCGCTGATGGTGGCGCCGAGGTTGATGCCGATCTGGCCCTGGTCCTCACCGCGGAAGAAGATCCCGTTACTGCGGTTGCCGCTGATGAACAACCCGGTATTGAGATCCCCGGAGTTCGCAATCCCGGTATTG
>Ga0210003_1002361_pt1 | contig 16055 bp, 10 predicted proteins | sample LantaG_FD_182804 | JGI IMG/M metagenome (GOLD analysis project Ga0210003, IMG submission 182804) | Deep subsurface microbial communities from Baltic Sea to uncover new lineages of life (NeLLi) - Landsort_02402 metaG (SPAdes) (version 2) | ecosystem: Environmental > Aquatic > Marine > Oceanic >...
TTCGAATGGAGCTCGATTGCGGCAGGCAGCGTTACGCCCTTTTTGTGAACGGCAAAGAGGTCGATGACAATATCAAGTTTGGCGAGAAGGTCGAGACGCTTGAGCGTCTTGTTTTCAGAACCGGGCCATGGCGTGGGTGTGTCTGGCCGTTTATCGTGAATCGTCAACCTGCAACCAAAGGTCTTTACGTCGAAGACCTTCTCGGTACGGATGACAAGTCGCCGTTGAGCGTTTATCTTATCGATGATGTGAAGACCATGAGTAATTAGTCGAGTGCGAAGATATAAATGCTAAAACAGATGTTGAAAAGTAGAGGTGACAGAATGTACAAGATGAGATTTTTGGTTTCGCTTTTAATGCTGGTTTTTTGTGCGCAGTGTTTTGGTGCGGCAAGTGTCGACCTTTCGAAGGCGGTAATTGTTTCATCTTCGACGACAAATATCCAGGCGAATGCGGCGGACATGCTTCGGGATGAGGTCGAGAAGCGGACGCGCATCGGGCTTGAGGTCAGCTCAAAGATGCCGGGTGGTGATAAAACTGTGATTTTGGTCGGGACGGCGAAGGAACTTGCTGCGAAGTCGTATCGCCCTGCTGCGGGGTTTGAGGTTCCATCGAAGGCCGACGCGTACGCGGTATGGGTGGATACTTCGAAACGAAACGCAGCAACGGTTTGTCTGGCCGGCTATGATGACCGAGCGGTTCTGTATGCTACGGGAAGGCTTCTCAGAGAGCTTGATATGGGCAGAGATAAGCTCCAGCTTGACGCCACACTGAAGGTGGCGACTGCACCGAAATATCCGCTGCGCGGGCATCAGGTCGGGTACCGGCCGAAGACTAATGCATACGACGCCTGGGACATCAAAATATGGCAGCAGTATTTCAGGGATATGATTGTGTTCGGCACAAATGCGATTGAGCTCATACCGCCCCGAAGTGATGACGACGCGGACAGTCCGCATTTCCCAAAGCCAAAACTGGAGATGATGACCCTGATGTCGCAGCTTGCGGATGATTACGGACTCGATGTCTGGATATGGTATCCGGTGGTGGAAGATGACGACCTGAACGACAGGACAATCCGAAAGGCGATGAAGGAAAGTGCCAAAGTTTTCAGCAAGCTGCCGCGAATTGATGTGGTTTTTGTCCCGGGCGGTGACCCGGGCGAGATTCACCCAAAGCAGCTTCTGACCTTGATAGAGCAACAAAAGCAGGTTTTGACTAAGTATCATCCTGATGCGCAGATATGGGTATCACCGCAGGGTTTTGACCATGAAGAAAAGACAATGGGATGGCTGAAAATATTTTACGACATCCTCCAGCAACAGCAGCCCAAGTGGCTGGACGGAGTCGTGTACGGGCCGCAGGTTGAAACGACTCTCGCTGAGCTGAGAAAAGCGCTGCCGAAGCAGTATCCCATAAGGCGGTATCCGGATATAACGCACTGTCTGGATGCCCAGTACCAGGTGCCGGATTGGGACCCGGCTTTTCACGTGACCTTGTATCGCGAGCCCATTAATCCGCGGCCCAGGGCTTATGCAAAGATATTCAGAGACTGGGACGAATATACCTGCGGTTTCATTACCTACAGCGAGGGCGTCAATGACGACGTGAACAAATTCATCTGGGCCTGTCTGGGCTGGGACCCCGATATGAAAGTCGAGGATATACTCAGAGAATACGCCGGCTACTTTATCAGCGGCAGGTACGCCGAAAAATTCGCCGATGGCCTGCTGGGACTCGAAAGAAACTGGCAGGGACCACTTCTGACTAACGTCGGAGTCTATGAAACGCTGAAGATATTCCAGCAAATGGAAAAAGACGCAACACCGCAGGAAAAGCTCAACTGGCGCTTCCAACTGGCTCTTTACAGGGCCTATTACGACGCCTATACCCGCCGAAGGTTGATTTACGAAACAGAGCTTGAAGAAAAAGCTATGGACCTCTTGAGAAATGCAGAACAGCTCGGCTCACTTTCGGCGATGGACAAGGCCGAAGCAATACTAAACAAAGCCCAGAAGGAAAAAGTGGCTCCCGATTGGAGGGCAAGGACCTTCGAGATGGCTGAGGCGTTGTTCCAGAGTATCCGCATGCAGCTCAGCGTGGACCGATACGAGGCCAAATCGATAAGGCGCGGCGGCAATCTGGATTTGATTGATGTGCCGCTGAATGACAGCAAGAGAATCAAGAAGCTGTTCCGGAGGATTCGCGGGCTTGACTCGGAACAGGCCCGGCTGGCGGCGATAGCTCAGATTACAGCCGAGCGATACATGATGAAGTTGCAGCACGACAGAGAAGTTATACTCGAGGGAATTAACTAAGCGGTAGCTGATACAAATAAAGGAAAGCATTGTGAAAACTAAAACTCGTTCAATTTTTCTCACTTTTTGCCTGGCGGTGATTCTTGTGATTCTTCGAATGACCGCAGTCGCCAGGGGCAATGGAGACCTTGTCTGGAAGGCAGATTACTTCGGCAGCTTTGCGGACCAACATACCGTCGCGCTTTGGCTCTTTGACGAGACGCCCTATGCCTACAACACGCTGACGGACGCCGGGATTTATGAGTACGACCTGCGATTGTTTGACGGTACTTTGGCGCCCGGCAAATTCGGAACCGCGCTCAAGACCGTGCCGGGGACCGGTTACAATCTCTATTACGCCGAATGGATAGGAAAAGTGTGCAAAGTGAGGATGCGACGGCCCAAGGGAGAGCCAAGCGGCCTTTGGGGACCGACCATCGCCCCGAAAAAAATATTGGAAGCTCTTTCCAGTCGGGACTGGACTATCGAATTCTGGTTGAAATGTTTATCCAAACCGGACGGTGAAGTTATGGTTCTTGATATGGGACATGCTTATGAACCCGGCGTGAAGATAGTGCTTGATTCGGCCGCGGGGCAGTTCCGGCTCCATAATGTTTACGCCGGATACCAGGCGGTCTGTCAAACCAATACTAAGAGTTTGTTTGAGGGCCAATGGCGCCACGTCACGTTCACCTGGTCTTCTGGAAATAGTCGGATGAAGCATTATTTAGATGGCCGGGAACAGGCAAGGCCGAGCATCTCTACAATCGCAAAACAGCCTGTTCCTGAAACCATTATTCCATCATCGTTTGTGCGTCCGGACGGTTACGAAGTTTTTGATAAATCAGCGGACGCTAAAAAATTCCGCCTCCATCGGTTTAATTTATCCATAGGAGAGGACCGGCACGGGGCTCAGGAATTGAATGCGATGTTCGATGAGTTTCGGGTTTCGAATATTGTACGCTATTCCGGCAATTTTGATGTACCGAAAACCTTTTCTCGCAATTACGGGCCGAACGCTCCACAACCGGCCGTGGCGGACGGCCCACCGCTATTGTTCGCGCCCGATTCACCAAAGGGTGTTGTGCGGCTCGGCTCACGCAAACACCTGTTTATTGACGATGTTCTGCTGGCTTCAAAACAAAACGTGCGGTTGGTGTGCAATCCACCGCGAAACCGCCGGGAACTTAATTTCTGGCCTGAAAAGTCGGCGTGGCGTCCTTCAGTCGTCGATGTCGATGGGAAAATTTATCTGTATGCGCCGGAAAGCTACGGCTCCGACAAGGGTAACACTCATCTTCGAATTTCTACCGACGGACTCAATTTTACCAGGCCCAGCCTGGGACTGTATGAATTTGAAGGTTCGACAGACAATGCTTTAGTCATAAGCCATAGACCGTTGTATGGTAACTTCTTTAAGGATACCAGGCCGACGGTCAGACCCGAAGAAAAGTACAAAATGACAGCCTGGCTCTCGAACCGCGGAGTATATTTGTACGTTTCTCCGGATGGGATTCATTGGCGGCGAAATGAAACGGCGATGCTGCCCATCATCAGCGGTGGGGACGCCGAGACCTATTGGGACGACCAGCGCGGCGTTTATGTCACTTTCCTCAGGCGGGACACCGGCCATTATACAAAAGAAAATCCTGGCCATGGCCGCGCTGCGGTTTATTTCGATACAAGCCAGGTATTTAAGACGTGGGCTTTCAAGAAGCTGAAGAAGCCATATTTTCACACTTTTTCGTTGCCCTGCCCGACCGGCGAAGGCCCCACCATATTTAAGGAGAACAAAACCGGCCAGGTCTATCGAACCCGGGCTTTCAAGTATCCGTGGGCGCCCGATACCTACCTTGCTTTCCCCTGGCGTTTTAAGGCCGACGACGAGACCCGCAGGGTGGACCTCGGCGTTAGCCGAGACGGCCTCCATTGGAAATTCTATGCCCATCAGCAGTGGTATGTTAAGCCCCCGGAAGGTTCGGATGAAGTGCTTTCGATGTATGGACTCATCCGGCGAGGCGACCAAATATGGCAGTACATCGATGAAGGCGGTGCGCATGGAGATACGAAAGGACGGTCCAGGCCGCGCATCTATTCGCGCGTCATCCAGCGGCTTGACGGTTTTGTGTCGCTCGATGCCGCGGAAAAAACCGGTACCGCCGTTACCCGACCGCTCAGCTTTCAAGGCAACAAGCTGATTCTTAACGTGGCTGCAACCGGCAAGGTCCTCGTTGAAATTCAGGATGAAAAAGGCAGCCCAATCGAAGGATTTTCAATGGCTGACTGTGACCCCATCAAAACCGATTCGATTCGACATGTTGTTTCGTGGAAAGGAACTAAGGATTTGACTCAGCTCGCGGGAAAAACGGTGCGCCTGAAATTCCGGATGCAGGACGCCAGGCTGTTCGCCTTGCAGTTTTCCCGCTGATTCATATTCTGAAATAAAGATAGTTTTAGCGTTAAATTAACAATCGTAAGAATAAGTGGCAAGCTATGTATCTTTAGCGAAAGGAACGAAGATTATGAACGAGAAAATGATTTGGGCGATAATAGCACTGTGTTTTGTCGCTGGAGTGACTTCGATTACACAGCAGGCTAATGCCGCCGGCGACGATATGCCGGGCCTGGTTGGAATCCAGTACGGTTCTGAGGATTTCTCCGATGCCGAGGACCTTGTCAACCTGGGCAGTCTCGAGCAGAATTGGGGTGCAGATAGCGGGTTCGGCAAGCAGTGGGCAGGAAAATGGCAGGGTTTTGTAATCGCTCCTGCGACCGGAGAAGTCAAATTCACGCTCGAAACCGACCAGCAGGCCAAAGTCGAGATAGCCGGCAAAACGCTGCTCAATTCGAAAGGTGGATTGACCACCGGCAGTATGCAAATGGTCAAGGGCAAGAAGTATCCTGTCGTTTTGACTTATGTCAAGGAAGGCTCGGAATATGATTGCGCCCTCAAGGTTCAATGGAGCTGGGCAGGCCAGCAGACTCCGAAAACCATCGAAGGCGAGAGTCTCGTTTATTCACGGCAGACCGAAACCGAGCTTAATGTGATTGTCCAGGCAAACGATGGTGGTGACAATAACGACGAGGCCGATAGCGACGAAGACGCTGCTGACGCTGCTGACAACGATGATGACGATGATGTAAGCGTCGGACTTGTCGAGGGTGTTGTTCTTCCTTCCGGTGACGTTGCAGGCCTCTGGCTGTTTGACGAGCACGACTATCCGCACACCACGCTGACCGACGCCAGTGAATATGCAAAGGCTGACCTCTGTCTGATGGACGGCGGAAGTATGGTCGCAGGGAAATTCGGAAACGCCCTGAAGGTAACCGCCTCAGATTACGCGCTATGCTACGCCGGTTTCGCCGGCAAGGTATCCGAAGAAGAACTTCGTGAACGTGATGGAACCCCCAGCGCCCTTTGGGGGCCGACAGAAGGGCCAGAGGCGATTTTCAATGCTCTTGCAGCAAATACGTGGACAATCGAACTCTGGCTGAACCTTTCATCAGTCGCCGGCGAAATCTCTATTATCGATATGGGACAGGCCTATGAGCCCGGTTTATCCCTGAAGCTCAACAGCAGGGTTTTTGAACTGGCCAATCACTACGCCGGCGTCAAGGCCGTCTGCCCGACCAAAGTATCTGCCGACAGATGGCGCCATCTGGCATTTACTTGTGACGGGGCAACTGTAAGGTGCTATCTTGACGGCATTAGGCTGGCCCCTGCCACAGTCTCATCGATTCCGGTTCAGCCGATACCGGACCTTCAGAAACCTCAGGACCGAGAGCACGGACAACGAGGCTTCAAGAGTATGACTGCTGAGCAGCGAAGGCAGAATAGATTCAATCTCGCCATAGGGTCCGACCGTCACGCAGGACACGCGATGAAGGGTATGGTTGACGAGATGCGAATCTCCAGGATTGTCCAATACCGCCGTAATTTCAAACCGCAGAGTTTCTCCGGAAATTATGGCCCCGGCGCCCGCACCCCTGCCGTGCCGAACGGACCTGCTCTGCTCTTTGACCCGAAACCGGTTTCGGTCCCGCTGAATTTCGGTGCGAGAAAATACGTTTTTATTGACGACGCCATCGTTGACAAAAAAGCAAACCTGCGAATCACGATGAACAGGCCATTCGATAAGCAGCCAATCGTCACCGATTTCAGAATAAGAAAATCCTCCTGGCGACCGAGCGTGTTTGATGTTGGCGGCGAGGTCTTTATGGCTATACCGGAAGGCTACAGCTCCGAAAAAGGGCTGACCTTTCTGGCGACATCGAAAGACGGTCTTCACTTTGCAATGAAGGGAACAATAATCCCCGAGACCCCTATGTATGGCGCATTTTTCAAGGACCTCAATCCCAATATACCACGCGCCCAAAAGTATAAGGTCAACTCCTTCGTGGCCAACCGCGGCATGTACTTCTACGCCTCCGGCGACGGGATAAACTGGCGCAGAAATGAGACAATTCAACTGCCCCTGCGCAGCGGCGGCGAAGGTGAATGTTTCTGGGATGACCAGCGAGGAAGATACGCAAGCTACATTAAACGCGATTCGAGTTTCGATGACCCCGAATGCGCCGATGCCAGCGGGCGTGTCGCCGTGGGGTTCTGGACGAATGAAATTGGCAAGCCCTGGCCGTTCAATCATCTGGTGACGCCTTACTTCGAGGGATATCCGTTCCCTTCTGTCACCTGTGAAGGGCCTGTTTCATTCGATGTCACCGAGGCAAAGGAGGTCTATAGAACCCGTGCCATCAAGTACCCGTGGGCGACCGATGTATATCTGGCGTTCATTTGGAGGTATCCCGGCAACGACGGCCCCAGACATATTGACCTCGGAATCAGCCGGAATGGTGAGGATTGGTCTTTCTTCGGCACTAACTGGTACATTCCACCAGGCTCAGGAGAGGAAGAACTGAGCCTGTACGGACTGATTCGACATGGTAACCAAATATGGCAGTACGTTGACGAAGGCGGCGCGCATGGCGGCGATGCCGACAGGATTTACTATCGCTATACACAGCGCCTTGACGGCTTCGTCTCGCTTGATGCCGGCGCTGCCCGTGGCGAGGCAACAACGCTTCCATTGCTCTTCGAAGGCGGCAAACTCGTCTTGAATATCAAGGCAATCGGCGGGGCAAAGGTCGCCATCACAGACCAAAACGAAAAAGCAATTGACGGCTTTGGCTTCGACGACTGCGACCGGATTGAGGGCGACTTCGTTGAAAAAACGGTCACGTGGAAAAGTAAAACCAGCGTAAAGGCACTACAGGGTAAAACCGTGCGTCTAAAATTCCAGATGCAAAACGCCAAACTCTACGCCTTCGAATTCAAAAATTAGCGCGACTCTGCTAAAAGGCAGGTTGATAAGGACGATATAAAGAGTAAAGACAAGAATCCGCGTGAGTACCTGGCAATGCTTAAACGGCTCACCTGTAACGCAAAGCCGTTTCGGCCCGCCGGGTCCGTCCCCGCGCCCGGCAATACGCCGTCGCCCTCTTAAACCATCGGCGCGTTACAGTTGACAAGCCTTCTCTTGCTATTGGACCACCTGCACTTTTGAATAGCCCGGCATCAGAACATTGTACATAAATATCGCATCACCATTGTACATACGGATGCAGCCCTGCGAGCCCGCCGTGCCTATTTGTTCAGGGGCTTTCGTGCCGTGAATCGCAAAGCCCGTTCTGCCCTTTGCCTGCCCTTGGAGACCTTCCAGACCAATCCACCTCGAACCCAGGGGATAATCCGGGTCCGTAGGGTGATATGTTTTGTGGCTAATCGGGTCCCTCCATACCGGCTTTACCAGCTTGCCGCCCGGCTTTACAAGCCAAAGCCCCGTCGGCGTTTCCATGCCGGCTTTGCCCAGCCCAACACGAAAGCTCTTGACAAACGTCTTCTGAAGATACAAATCCATCATAAAAGCCGAACGGTACACCTTCGCGTGAAATGGGCCGTTGATGACTTTTATTGTCTGGCCGCCCTGAAGCAGCTCAGGGCTCGCGATGTTATTAATCTCCATCAATATCTGATAGGGGACTTTATATTTCAAACCAATGGTCCGAAGCTGGTCGCCCGGCTGAACCCTGTAGCTGCCGCAGAGCATGTCCTGTGGAAAAACGCTGCCGCTGAAGAGCCATTTGTCGCCAAGACCGGACAACTGCTGTCTGACATACTGCTGCTGTTGCGCGCTCGCAGGCATCAGCAGGACGTCGTTCAGAATTTCCCGTGCCTCTATAATCCTGCTGGGGTTTGCATTGATGCACTCGACCGCCTGGGAGATGAGCGTCGCCGCCTTTGGGTCGGGGTTGCGGACCGGCGCCGGTTCGACTTGCGGCAGCTCCGGTTCTTCCACGGGCTCCGGTGTCGGAGCCGGAGTCGGACTCGGCTTGGGCTCAGGTTCAGGGGTCTCTGCCGGCGCCTCTTGCCCCTCGTTAGGCAACTCGATGTCGGTTGTGTTCAAAGGCTGCTGGGCTTGCCTTTTGCCGAAAGGACGACTGCCGAATATAAAGGCAACCACAACACCTGCAATCAGCAGCGCCGAAACCAGGTATATACGATTCCTCGTACGGCTTTTTCGCCTGCTTCTCAAACTTGAAGGAAAACGGGCCATCTCACTTCTCCTTATTGCCGATGTGTACTGTGCGCATTAAAGTATATTACTTCCTCATCCGTAACCAAAAAGTCCACTGGTTGGTCATGGTCTGTCACCGGGACTGAATCAATCCGTTGTTCTGCAAATGCAAAGCCGCATTTAACAGCCTTTAGTTTCTCATTGGCAAAAAACCTGTCGTAATATGAACCGCCCCGACCAAGACGATTGCCTTCGTCGTCAAATGCCACCGCGGGCGTCACCACCAGGTCGATTTCTCCTATCGGTATCGGCACACCCATAACCGGATTCCGTAATGCCGAATTCTCGGCCGCCGCGCCGGTCTCCAGCGAGTTTATCTCAACCGGTATCATGTGTCTTTGCTGCCAGGAAATCTTCGGCACCACCACCGTCTTGCCCTCCTGCCAGGAGCGAAGTATGGCGTCGGAAGTGTCCACCTCGTGCGGCAAAGACAAGTACAGCATCACCGCCGATGCCTTTTGAAACTGCGCCGTTCCTATAAGATTCCGGCACGCTTTTCTGCTCTTTTGCTCCCGCTGCTGTGGTGACATAGCAAGCATAGTCCTTTGCAGTTTCTGACGAAGTTCTGCCTTGTCCATCTAAGTGTCCTTCGGGCCGGCGCCGTCTTCTTTAGCGCTCTCTATAAGCGCCCGTAGTCTTTCTAGGTAGCGGTTGATGTCTTTTTCATAGCCAACTTCTTTCGGTTCGTAATAGTTCTTCTTTACACCTGCCGGAAGGTACTCCTGCGCCACGAAGCCGCCCTCGAAATTGTGCGGATACTTGTAGCCCATCCCGTGACCCAGCTTTTCAGCGCCTCGATAGTGGCTGTCTCTAAGGTGTTTCGGCACGGCTGCCGTGGGCTGCGATTTCACATCAGACAAAGCCTTCCACATTGCCGACGCAGCCGCATTCGATTTCGGAGCACAGGCAACATATAGTGCCGCCTGGCCAAGCGCCAGTTGGGCCTCCGGCAAACCAACGAACTCCGATATCTGAACCGCCGCTGCCGCCAGAACAGTCGCCATCGGCTCGGCGTTCCCCACGTCCTCAGCCGCACAAATTGCTATTCGCCGAGCGATAAAACGCACGTCCTCGCCGCCTGCTATCATCCTCGCAAGCCAATAAACCGTCGCGTCGGGGTCCGAGCCGCGCATACTCTTCTGCAGCGCACTTGCCAAATCGTAGTGCGTATCACCGGTTCCGTCGTATTCTATCGTCTTTTGTTGTATCGACTCTTTGGCAACTTCCAAATTAAATTTTATCCTTTTGGGCCCTTTGCGGGCCGCCTGCGACAGCACCCCCACTTCCAGTGCCATAAGGGCCTTTCTCGCGTCCCCATCCGACATCACCGCCAGAAATTTCAACGCCCGCTCCTCCAACTCTATGTCATACGCCCCAAGGCCCCTGTCGCTATCGCCAATTGCCGCCCTGAGAAGTTGGATAATCTCATCCTCGCTCAGGGCCTCGAAATGGAACACCGTGCTGCGGGATATCAACGGCGAATTGACCGCGAAAAAAGGGTTTTCCGTCGTCGCCCCTATAAGAATAAGCACCCCGGACTCCACGTCATCAAGCAGAACATCCTGCTGGGCGCGGTTGAAACGGTGGATTTCATCGATAAACAGCACGGTTCTCTTACCGCTGCCGCCTAAGCGCTCCCGCGCCTCGCCAATAATCTGCCGGATATCCTTCACGCTCGCCGCAGGGGCGCTCAGATAGTGGAATTCCGCCTTCGTATAATTGGCAATCACCGCCGCCAGAGACGTCTTGCCCACACCCGGCGGCCCGTAGAATATCAGACTGCTCAGCGAATCAGCCTCCAGCATCCGCGTCAGCAGTTTATCGGACCCTAAAAACTGCCGCTGCCCCACGAATTCCTCCAGCGTCCTCGGCCTCATCCGCACCGCCAGAGGCGCAGCAGAGGCGAGATTCGCCTTTTCAGACGCACTGAACAGCCCACTGCCACCCTTCTGCTCGAACATACCAGCCAATTATACTTTGCCGGACTATGACTGTCGAATTATATACCCCTCGTCCAGGCAAACTACGCAAAATAGTTAAGAATGCAGTTCGGTAGTGTCAATCCATAGAAGGCCCAGGGTCTTTTCACAACCGTTAAGTGTGTGAATTGTTGCGGCTGGCAAGCCTGGTGTACAAGCGCACCAGGACAACCTTTTCCAGAAATGAAGCACCGGCAAAACAAAAACACAAACGCAATGACCGCGGCTCTCAGACAGATTCAACCTTTGGCAGGGACTCCCGGCCGGCGTTTGCCTTTTTTCGCTTTCTTTGCCTTTTGTTTCTTGCCGGCTTGCGCCGTTCCGCCGCCCAGCATAGAACCGGCGCCAACAACAACCAAGGCCACTACCATAAGGGCGATTCCCACGTACCAGATAATGTGTATGCCGCCCGGGCCCTCTATGCCCTGCAGCTTTGCAAGTGTCGCAGGCATAACATCCTGGAAACCGGCAATTGCGACTATCGCAGTGTAAACAATAGCCAGCAAAGGCACAAACAACACAATCCCAAGCGCGTTGCTCAGCTTATCCGGGGCCGCCTCGGCACGTACCGTTGTCACCAGCGACGCTTCCGGCGCCGGCTCAGGCTCAGCAAACTCTTCCTCCTCAGCCAATTCCTGCGATTCCTGCTCGCCATCCAGTTCAATAGCGGGACCCTCAGCAGTTTCCTGCTCACCCTCAGCAGTATAAATCTCGTCCAGAATGCCGCCCAGCGAAGTATCATCGGCCTGCAGAGACAGGTCCAGAAGCCCTGAGCCGCTGCCGAACGAATCCAGGTTCACGTCCTCTTCGATTTCCTCCAGAGACGCCTCGCCTGTCGTCGCTCCCAGCGTGTCGGCTCCCGTGTCTTCCGTGGCGTCGATTTCACCGCCTGTTTCACCCAGAACGTTAAGCCCCTCTATGCCTGCAAACGTGTCGCTATCGGTAAGCTCTTGTTCGACGCCAGAACCCTCACCGATGTCAGAGCCTAACAAAATCTCGCCGCTGTCTTGTCCTGCCTCGCCCAAAGCCTCTTTGCCGGCCGTGCCACCGGCGCCGCTCTCGGCCAGCAGGTCCAGCTCGGCAGAACTATCTTCAGGCGCCACCTCAGGCGCCGGCGTCTCAGCCTTGGGCTCGCCTTCAGGTGAAACCTCTTCCGGCCCGGGCTGTGGCTTGTCTGTCTCGGCCTGCTGCTTCTGCTCGACAGGAGCTGCTTCCCCGCTCGCCGGCTCTTGTTGCTGCTGTGGTTCGGACGAAACCTCTTCTACAGGTTCCTCGCTCGCAGTGACTTGTTCTTCGACTTCTTCCAACTGCACCGGGGTCTCTTCAGGCTCGCTCTCTTCTTCCAACAGCACCGGAGCCTCCTCCGGCTCGGGCTTGGGTGTTTCAGTCACCAGGGCATCTACTTCGTCTACCTTGAACAGCACGGTTGCACCGTCGCGGAACTCCCGCAGTTTACCATCTCGGGCAAGCTGCTGTACCTGCTGCTCGGTTATGTTGAGTTTGCCGGCCGTCTCTTTCAATGAATAGAACATACCAGCCATAATTACTACCTCCTGCAAGTTATCTTGCATCTATATCGGACCGCACAGCCTTTGTCTCTACAGTCCATATCTACCCCAAACGCCTGCTTTTCATACAGTATTATATCGAACTCGGCGCGTTTATGCAAGCATTTTTCGAAAGATTTGCCAGGCACACCAACACACCGGTAACGAGCATCGCCTGCTATTCGGAAATCATCTGGATTCTGAAAACTGACAGGTGCGGCATATCCGGGTTAATTCCGGCGTCGGACAGGTGAATGTAGAGCCGGCCGGGCAAGCTCCGCAGCAGCATGGCCGAGTCCGGATTTTTTCCGATGCACAACTGCTTAATTTCACAGAAGTTACGGAAATCAGCGGAAACTCTTGAAAAGGTTGTGCAGATTTTGGAAGTTTTTACTTGACACCGGCGGGGGGGGCGTAAATTACACTAATCATATTTGCGGACGTATTTTTGATGGATAAGGGCTATGGCCTTTGCGTATCACATCCTGAAGGTCGTTGACGGCGGGCAGTTTAATCGGTCTACGCATATCGGCCAATCCGTTTTTACGTGAAAGGAGAAAATTACTATGTTCAAGAAAATTGTTATCCTGTTGTTGTGGGCAGGTATTGTGGTTTGGCCTGCGGATCCATCGAGCTTGGTAAAATCGACCTCACCGGGAGTGTAACTGTTCCAGGTTGGTCAGGGTCATACACATACACAATTTACGATCCTGGAGCGTAGTAGCATTAAGCACTTAGAGTAAGCACTTAAAGAGTATATAATATTTTGTTAACTTTAAATGTAAGGAGAAGATTATGTTATTTAAACACACACAGGCCAAAATGGTGGGGCGATGTGTTGTCAAAACGTGTCTTGTTTCGTTCATTCTGTTGGGATTTTTGACAGGTTCTACGCCGCTTATGAGCGCAGAGATTGAACCCAAAAGTTATCCAATAGCGTTTCCGATGGACTTAACCGTCGATTACGTGCCGATATCACTGCAAATCAAATGTGATGTCAAGCAATACGATAAGGCGTTTTGGGATTTTGCCAGCAAACAGAACGAAAAACAAGAATCCCGTCTTAAAGAGCTTGTATTTGCTATTGATAACAATGACGTGAACAAGTGTCAGGATATGACTTTCTTAGAGCCTGGAATAAATGAAGAAGAAATCCTCAAGATTAAAAAGGGAGTTAAGTGGTCTGTACGTGGTTTTCGTTCCTGGGCTTTCAACGATGCTGTAGCGGGGGAAAACCTCGAGAAATTGAAGGTTTTCAACCAGTTTTACCTTGGTAAGAGTAGAGTTTTTATTTTAGGCACCAAGGAACCACCGGGTTGTCGACCAATGTTAAGCTTTGTATCTGGTGCGAATGGCACATTTATGTGGGATATGAGAAACGCCGGTGCCCTTAAATCTCTGCTTGGCGAGGTCATGCGGTTTGAGGCAGTTGCAACGCCGAATGTTGTTCCGCTTGAGAATAGGAAATTCGATTACGAAGTAGCTATTCCGGGTACAAACGACACTGAGCACGTTGCTTACTTAGAGTTTAACGGCGAGAAGTACGATTTTGACGTCTTTTCGGATACGATAGATTCCCCGGAGAAACCCACTGACGAAGTAGTAGCCTTTTTCCAGAAGAAATACCTTATGCTAAGAGATGGCGCTGCTCGGGAAGACCTTGCCGAATTGTACACCGACAAGAGCCGCGAGAGGTACTTGAAATCGATTAAAGAGCCGGTGTCTCCGGCGTATACTGATAAGCTATTTAAAAATATGGCAACTGTTAAAAGAAGGGTGCGTTTTGTGATGGACGCAAAACCGCTCTATATTGTTTTCTATCAACCGTCCGAGTGGGGTTCACCTGGCTATAGCTATATAATACGTGACCCAAAAGATGCACAGTTAAAACGTACTAATTTTCATTGCTCTGGTTTTCTCGACGACCTCTTCCTTAAGCTGAGGTTTACTGACTCCCTGCTAAGACTTTTAACCGCCGAACGTTGATGACCTTAGTGTAATTGTGCCGTTGAAAAAGGTTTACATTACATGGTAAGTATGGTATTGATTATTGGACATTAAAAACATATGGGAGGCTTTTATTATGACGGGTAAAAAAACAATGTGTTTGGCCGGTTTCTTTTTAACAAGCATTCTTCTTACTGGGACAGTCACATTTGCCTCAGAAGCCGACGAGGGGTTATACAAGACGATTCCTGTGTATTGTCCACAAGAGGATTCGGTTGCGTTTGCCGTGGACGTGAGGGAGATATCCTATCCCAATCCCTCCAATCCTAATGGCCTCAACTATAAGACAATATTGAGTACTGCCGTTGAAGATGTGAATAAGGGCGCAGCAACGGCTGAGATACTGGTGGCCGAGTTTATAGATGGGATAATAAGTCAGGATTTTGCCAAGCTAAACAAGTTTTACTACGGCGAAGTCCCCGAACCAAATGCAGATGTGATGGCGAAAATGGCTGAGAGTTGGAAGAGGTTTGCGGAGATTCGACTCACCAGGAAATGGTCATTTGGTGATTATCGCAGTATCTCTTTAGAACGCGTCCTGCAGAACGGCAAATCGGACGCGTGGAGCTTTGAGGTAGTTCTCAACGACGGCAGGTATTATATGGCGATGGATTTGGGGGAGAAGTTCAACGAGGTTTTAATGTTATTTTGGTACATGGGTGGAGAGATAAAGAATGGTGTGAACAAATCTAATGATGTTAGCCGATTAAACTCCACGTTAGAATTTAGCCAACCTAATTCATCGAAACAAGGAATGGATAACAAACTGATAGTTCGAGTTAATGTAAAATACAACAAGTTTACAGAGGATTGGTCCGAGCAGCAGAGCAATGCGGAAAACCAAGCTTCGGATTTCTTTTGTAAGGCGAGAAAAATAACGTTGGATAGCAGCGATGAGGAGTTTCTCTCCTTGTGGTCTTCTCAGGAGAATCTGCAGGTTTGGTCGAGTGGCATCGCACGACCAAAGATAGACAATAAGCTTCTTACAGATAATTATGCCGATTTCCGAAGACTCAAGACACTCTATGAGCAGAAGTTTATGGGGCAGTTTAAGCAAATATGTACAATAGACTTGGGCAAGTATGCAGTGCACTACTATTTCAGGAAGAACGAGCCGGAGAATCTAAAAACGATTATCTTCACGAGCAGCGGCGGCAAGTACTACCTATCCGAGGGGCTGTACACAAACATTCGATATTTCCTGAGGCAGGGCATGGTACCAAAACGAATCCTGGAAGTGTGGCAAGCCGCTAAATAATAACACAAGCAGGAGCAATCTACCGTTTTTTTTCTGCGCCGTTTCTGGACCATGTAGCGGATGCTTATCGAGAGGTGGAAAATTATGCGAAGCATTCGGATGACTCGTCAACGCGGCACACCTTTGGCTCGAACCAGAATCATGTACCAACACTTCAGGCCAACGGCGACGCGACAATGGCCAAAGGTGGACAATCCGGCTCAGCTGCTCTCAGCGACCCGACATCAGGCTGGTGATAAATTGGGATTGATTTTCTGTGAATATCGGATACGATTTGAACGTCTCGAATAACGGTTAAGCGAGAGTAACGCAAGGAAAGAGTGCAATCATGAAAA
>Ga0210003_1002362_pt1 | contig 16055 bp, 12 predicted proteins | sample LantaG_FD_182804 | JGI IMG/M metagenome (GOLD analysis project Ga0210003, IMG submission 182804) | Deep subsurface microbial communities from Baltic Sea to uncover new lineages of life (NeLLi) - Landsort_02402 metaG (SPAdes) (version 2) | ecosystem: Environmental > Aquatic > Marine > Oceanic >...
GACGCCCGCGGGAAGAAACTCGGCGCGGCCCTCGAGCGGCTCCTCGGCGAGCCAGCCGCCCGGCTCGGCGACCGCCGGGTGGCACCATAAAGGCATACAAGCCCCGGGCGCGAGCCCGGGGACGGCGGGTCGGCAGGCGAGCCCGTTTGCTACACCGCCTGTCGTGCACGCCGTCGATCGGCATGGCCAGGCCATCCGGTGCACGGATTCACAGTCCCCCGGCTCGCGATCCCCCGGCTCGCGCCGGGGGCTTCTATCCGGGGCCGGGACGGCGGCAACGTCGAACGATTCCCCCCGGCTCGGCGACCGACGGGTGGCACCATGAAGGCATACAAGCCCCGGGCGCGAGCCCGGGGACGGCGACAGCGGTAGGCGGGCCCCTCGTCCGCAACACGACCGCTAGGCGCTCTTCGTGCGAGCCTCACGGATCGGGAGCACGGGCTCGACACCCTCGACATTCCGCTCGTTGATCACGTAGCTCGATCCCTGGTTATCGGGAAGGTCGAACATGATATCGAGCATCGTGTCTTCGAGGATGCTCCGCAGCCCGCGGGCGCCTGTGTCCTTCTTCATGGCCTTGCGGGCGATCGCTCCGAGCGCCTCATCGGTAAACTGCAGATCGCAGTTCTCCAGGCTGAACATCTTCTGATACTGCTTCAGAATCGCGTTCTTGGGTTCGGTAAGCACCTTCACGAGCGCCGCCTCATTGAGCGGTTGGAGGGAGGAGAGCACCGGGAGCCGGCCCACGAGTTCGGGGATCAGGCCGAACTCGAGGATGTCGTCGGAGTCGACCTGTGGCAGGAGTTCCGCCAGGTCGGCGTCGCCCCGGTGGCTGGTCGGCTGGCCAAACCCGATCGTTCGCTTGCCCAGCCGCTTGGCGATAATCTTGTCGATGCCCACGAACGTCCCGCCGCAGATGAACAGGATGTTTGAGGTGTCGAGCTGGATGTACTGCTGCTCGGGGTGCTTGCGGCCCCCCTGCGGCGGCACGTTGGCGACCGTTCCCTCGAGCATCTTGAGGAGTGCCTGCTGCACCCCTTCGCCCGAAACGTCACGCGTGATCGAGACGTTCTGGCTCGTCTTGCCGATCTTGTCGATCTCATCGATGTAGAGCACGCCCCGCTGGGCTGCCTCGATGTCGTAGTCGGCGGCGTTGAGCAGTTTGAGCAGCAGGTTTTCAACGTCCTCACCCACGTAGCCCGCCTCGGTGAGCGTGGTGGCGTCGCCGATCGCGAACGGCACGTCGAGGATCCGGGCGAGCGTCCGGGCCAGGAGCGTCTTGCCGCAACCGGTCGGCCCCATGAGGAGGATATTCGACTTGTCTACCTCGACATCGCTGCCGTCGCGGCCCAGGTTGAGCCGCTTATAGTGGGTGTGGACCGCCACGGCGAGCACCCGCTTGGCATGCTGCTGGCCGATCACGTACTGGTCGAGGTGGGAAACGATCTCGCGGGGGGAGGGAATCGCGCTGAAGAGCTGCTTGCTCGTGCCCCGGCGACGCTTCTCCTGATCGAGGATCGACTGGCAGAGTTCGATGCACTCGCCACAGATGTAGACGTCACCCGGCCCCTCCACGAGCGGCCCGACGTCACGGTAGCTTTTGCGACAGAACGAACAGAAGGCGTTCTTCTTGGTCGTCCCGCCGGCGGCCCGACGTCCCAGACCCCCCGTATCTTTTCCGGTTGGCATCAGTTCATTCCCTCGCTTCTTCTGGCCCGACGGGATCCTGCGGCGGCCAGTGCCGCCCGCGGAGTTCGGGTATGCCGGTCCGCAAGAGCGGCTCGACGAGTGTTCTTAGTTTTCGGAATTCTTCCTCGCTGAGGACACCCTCATCCCGGAGATTTTTATAGCCCACGAGCGTTTCTTCCCAGTCGCCACGACCAGCACCGCCTGACCCGCCAAATCCAGCTAATCCATCTCCTCCGAGCCAGTGCCGCCGGAGGGCGATGAGTCCGGCCACTCCCGCCGACACGATCGCGACGAGGAGAATGCCGTTCAAGAGCAATCTGACCTCCGTAGCTGGAACCATCGGTCGGCCAAAAGTATGGCAGGGTTTGCCCGTCGAGGTCCAGCAGAAATACCCCAGATCGCCGGACCTGCCGCCCACCGCCCGGGAGGGCATTGATCGTGCCGACGAAGGCAGGTCCGCGAGGCCGGGGGATTTGGGCCACCTGGTCCGATCCTGCTGAAAATCAGTGACTTTGACGCGCCCGGGCTGCCGATACTCCGAGTCATGGCTGCATCGGCACCACCAGCGTACCGCCACACGCGCTCCACCGGCCTCGCGCGGAGGCCGTGGCCGCCTGTGCCGTTCATCGTGTCGATGCTGCTGGTGCTGCCGCTGGCCTCGCTGACGGGAGTCCGGGCCGACACGCTGGCCGATGCGGCGGGGATGCCAAAGCTTGTCCGCACGAAGCATCGCACGTTCGCGATCCCGTTCCGGCTGCCCGATTCGCGAGACCCTGACGCTGATGCCACGCCGCAACGGGTGTTGCTCAACGTGTCGAAAGACCTCGGTGCCACCTGGGCAGCGGCGGGCGAGACCGCCCCGAACACGGGCAGCTTTTCCTATACCGCGGAAGTAGACGGCGAATATTGGTTCCGCCTCCGGGCCATCGATCGCAAGGGAAGGTCTCGCGGTGGCGAGGGGCCCGACATCCGCGTCCTGGTCGACGCCGCCGGCCCCCGACTCGCCGCCCGGGTCTGGAAGGGGGCCGACGGGGAAATCATCTGCCGCTATGCCGCGGCCGATGATTCGCTGCGGCTCGATTCGCTCCTCTTCGAGTATCGCGGCGGGCAGGAGAAGGGCTGGAAGAGCGTGGCCGCCGACGCGGTGCTCGCCCGGGAACATCCTGCCCACATGGTCGGCGAGGCAATCTGGTGGGCGGGCGAGCGGGTGGAACAACTCGCGGTGAGGATCTCGATCACCGACTCCTCCGGCAACCAGACTGTGAAACAGTTCTCGCTGGAGGCGTCCGATCCTGGAGTCGATCAGTCGGGCTTGGCCCGAGAACTCGGCCTCCCTCCCCTGCCGACGGCCACGGCCGGTTCCGGCCTGCCGTTGCCCGACGACCTGGCGATCGACGGCGGCCCGACCACCAGCGTGCTGGCACGTGACAACGCCGGATTACCCTGGCCAGCCGAGCCTGCAACCTGGAAGGATGCGAGCTCCGAAACCGCCGCGTTGGCCGGCTCTGGAGCGACCCGCGAGCCGGGCTCAGACCCGCCGCCACGGCGACCGGCCACGGCCATAGGCCTCCTCCCTCGGGCCGGTGTTGCCGGCAACGAGGCCGCTGGGCCGGCTCTCGAGGCCCGAGGCGACGCCCTCACCGCCGCCGGGATTAGCCCGCCGGCCGCCGACGGTGGGCCGATGCTTTTCAAGGGAAGGCCGCTTCACTTGACCAACACCCGTCGGTTCGCCTGGGACTACGAGGTTCCCGCCGTCCGGCGAACGGCCGGCCCGCTGCGGGCCGAGCTCTGGACCACGCGTGACGGCGGCATCACCTGGCAGCGGGCCGCGGCCGACCGCGAATGCCATAGCCCGATCAGCGTCGAACTCCCGCAGGCCGGCTTCTACGGCGTGCGGCTCCAACTCGTCGCCGACGTGCCGGACGCCGAAGGCGGGCCGCGGAGTGGCGATGAACCCGACGCCTGGGTGGGCATCGACGAAGAGCCGCCGCAGGTCGAACTTGCCGCTGTCGAGCGTGACGAGAGTGTTGCAGGCGATGTGCTCGTCATCCGCTACGCCGCCCGCGACCCGCTCCTGCCGGCCGACTCCGTTCGCCTCTCGTACTCTCCGAATCCCGACGGCCCTTGGGCCGCCATCGCCACGGGCATCAGCAACGAGGGCAGCCATCGCTGGGAACCCGGCCGCAGCGTTCCGGCCCGCGTGTTCATCCGGGTCGAGGCAACCGATGCTGCCGGCAACCAGGCAGCGACATCGAGCGACCAGCCGATCTCGGTTGCCCCGACCCGCTTCCATGGCCGCCTCGGCGGCCTGCGGCCGCTCCCCCCGCCCTGACCCATACAAGCCCCGGGCGCGAGCCCGGGGACTTCGGGAACGAAGGCCACCCCGGTCTATCCACGCCGGCCGCCCCGCTATCTACGCAGGCCGCCCCGCCTCCACACCCGCAGCCCGAGCGTGGGTCAATCCCCGGCGACATCCGAAAACGCCTCGATCGCATCTCCATCGCGCCCTCCGCTACGATGACGGTTTGCATCCGGAGGCATCCGCACATGGCCGGCGGCACGCACGCCCTCGACATCCTGCTCGCGCCCGAGAGCCTTGCCCTGGGCCTGCCCTCGATCATCGTGCTCCACGGTGACGAACCGTTTCTCGCCCGGCATGTCCTGGGCGTGCTTCGTGACCGGCTGGTGCCTGACGAGTCAGACCGCTCCTGGGCATGGCGGGAGTTCGCCGGCGACGACCCGCTCGACCCGCGGGATGTGTTTGACGAGGCGGCCACGATCCCCCTGTTCGCTTCCGCGACCCGGGCGGCCGTCGTCCGGCAGGCCGATCCATTCGTGACCGCGTCGCGGGAGCTACTCGAACGGATCGCCGGATCGCCGCGGGGCGGTCGCGGCCTCGTGATCCTCGAGGTCAAGTCCTTTTCCGCCACGACCCGGCTGGCAAAGGCTGCCGCCCAGCATGGCCTCGTGATCGACACGGCCGTGCCTCCTCGGCAGAACATGGCGGCGTGGATTCGGAAGTGGGCCAAGGCCGCCCACGGCATCTCCCTGGCCGCAGCCACGGCGGAAGAACTCCTCGAACGCCTCGCTGGCAACCTCGGCCTGGTGGATCAAGCCCTCGCACGGCTGGCAGCGGGGATCCCGGCAACCGACCGCAGCCAGGCCATCCAGCCCGAGGCGATCGACACCTTCGCCGCAGCCCCCGGCGAGCGATCGGCCTGGGGCATGATTGATGCCGCCGCCGCAGGCGACACACCCCGGGCCCTGGCCGAACTGGCCGCCATCCTCGAGACGGGCGAGAGTCCGATCGCCGTCGCGGCCCAGGCCTCGGCCGTGCTCCGCAAGCTCGCCTCGGCCGCCCGCCTGCTGGCCCTGCCTGCCGGCTCGGGTCGGCCCGCGGGTGTTGAGCAGGCCCTCCGCGAAGCGGGCGTTGCAGCCTGGCCCAAGGCGCTCGCCCAGGCCCGTGAGTCGCTCAGCCAACTCGGGGCGGCTCGCGCCCGGCGGTTGCCGCTCTGGCTTCGAGACCTCGACCTCGCCCTCAAGGGGGAAGCTTCGCGGGGATTGCGGGCGAGGCTGGCACTCGAGCGGCTGTTCTGCATGATGTCGCGGGCGACGGCTGGCCAATCCGCGGGCGGTCGGCCGGCCGCATCCGGTCGCGGGCCACGCTCGAGCCAGGCTCCCTATTGATAGGTCACACCGCATTCCTTCGGAGAACCCCCCGCGTGCAAACTGCCCCCACACCCGATCGCGACCGCTGGGAAAACCCGCTTGCCGCCCGCTACGCCTCCGCCGAGATGACGCGGCTGTGGAGCGACAACCACCGCTACTCGCTCTGGCGGCGGGTCTGGCTGGCCCTCGCCGAGGGTGAGGCCGAATTGGGCCTGGCCATCACGCCGCAGCAGCTCGCCGAAATGCGGGCTCACCTCGACACGGTCGACTTTGCCCGGGCGGCCGACTACGAGCGCCGGATGCGGCACGACGTGCTTGCTCATCTCCACGCCTTCGCCGATGACTGTCCGGCTGCCCGTCCGATCATCCACCTCGGGGCCACGAGCGCCTTCGTCACCGACAACACCGACCTCGTGCTCGTCCGCGAGTCGCTCGATCTCGTGGCCGCCCGCCTGGCGACCGTGATCGAGCGGCTGGCCGCCAAGGCCCTCGAGACAAAGGCCCTCGTCTGCCTCGGCCGCACCCACCTCCAGCCCGCACAGCCCACCACGATCGGCAAGCGGATCTGCCTCTGGATTCACGACCTGCTGCTCGACCTGGAGGAGGTGACCCACCGCCGCAAACTCCTGCGGGCGCGGGGCGTGAAGGGCACGACCGGGACGCAGGCGAGCTTCCTCGAACTCTTCACCGGAGACCATGCAAAGGTCCGCCGCCTCGACGAGCTCGTGGCCGAGAAACTCGGCTTCCACTCGGCCTACGAAGTGACCGGCCAGACCTACACTCGCAAGATCGACTCGCAGGTCGTCGCGGCACTCGCGGGCGTTTCCGAGTCGTGCCACAAGGCCGGCAACGACCTGCGGCTCGCGGCGGCCTGGGGCGAGATGGAAGAGCCGTTCGAGAAGGAACAGGTGGGCTCCTCGGCGATGCCCTACAAGCGGAATCCGATGCGAGCCGAGCGGATGTGCGGCCTGGGCCGGTTCGTGATGGGTCTGGCGGTGACTGCCAGCCAGACGGCGGCCACGCAGTGGCTCGAGCGGACGCTCGACGACTCCGCCCCCCGCCGGCTTGTGCTTCCGCAGGCCTTCCTGGCGACCGACGCGCAGCTCGCGCTGTTTGCCAACATCGCCGGCGGCCTGGTCGTGCTCCCCGGGAGCGTCGCCAAGAACCTCGAGGCCCAACTCCCCTTCCTGGCCGCCGAGAAGATCCTGATGGCCGGCACCCAGGCTGGCGGCGACCGCCAGACACTCCACGAGGCCCTGCGGGTTCATAGCCACGCGGCAACCGCACGAATCCGTGAGGGGCACGACAACGACCTCGGTGGAAGGCTCGCGGCCGACCCGCTGTTCGCCGACGTCGACCTGGCGGCGGCGATGGAGGCCAACGACCTTGCTGGCCGCGCTGCCGAACAGGTCGAGGAGTTCGTCGCGGGAGCCGTGCGGACTGCACTGGCCGAGTGCCCGGCGAGAGCCCCCGAAGCCGATCTGAAGGTGTGAGCCACTCCGGCCGCGGCAGACCCCGCGGATTGGGGCCGCTTTGTTTTGAGCGTACGCTAGACCTGATCCCAGACCAGTTCCTAGACCCGATCCTGGACCCGCGACTTGCTGCGGTTGGATCGGCAATCGAGGCACAGGCCCGTCACGATCAGCCGGTGCGACTGGGCCCGGAACTGGTGCTGGGCCGCGACGGCGTCGCAAATCCTCGTCACATCGTCACTCGAGAACTCGATCAGCTTGCGACAACCACTGCAGTAGAGGTGGTCGTGCTGCGGATAGCCGTAGTCGTGCTCGTAGACGGCCCGCCCATCGAGCACCATTTTCTTGAGCAGGCCGGCGTCGACCATCTCAGCGAGCGTCCGATAGACCGTTGGCCGGGAGGCGCGAACCCCCTCGCGGGTTGTCCGCAGGTCACCGAGCAATTGCTCGGCGTCGAAGTGCTCGTGCCGGCTGGCAACATGATCGACGATCACCCGCCGCTGGCGGGTTACCCGCTTGCCACGCGCCTGGAGGAATTCGGCGAACCGATCCTGTGGCGAAAGCGACGTCGCCACGCTGCCCAGCGAAAATTCGGTTGCTACTGCCATCGGGTCCCTCAGGTCGGAGATCCGATTATAGCCCACAGGGCTGCGAGCAAACCGGCCGCCCGTCAGAGCCTGGATTCGGCAGCTCACACGTGCCAGCCGGATTGGCCAGCCGAATGGCTGATGGAATTGCCGGCGGGATGGCCCAATTTCCCGCCGTCCCCGGGCTCACGCCCGGGGTTTCTCAGCAATCCATCCCGCCACAGGGGCTCATCCCGCCTGCCCAGCCAAAGGCTATTGCCAGGGGCTATTGCCAGGGGCCGGCCCTGCGGCCGCTACGCGAGCCGCTCGAGGAGCCGGTCGAGGGCGATGTCGAGCTTCTCGGGAGTCTCGTAACTTCCGTCGGCGATCGCGGCCTTGAGGGCAGCAACCTTGTCGAAGCGGATGTCCGAAGCACCTTCAGCCGCCCGCACTCCGTCGGTCGAGAGCGTGACAGCGTCACGCACCTCACCCACGCCCTGCTGTGTGGTGGCAGCGGCAGCCTTGGCCGCCTCGACACCCTTGATGGCACCCAGGCCCTGCGAACCCTGCGTCGAAAAAACGCCGAAAACATTCATGATCGCGCTCCTTCCCGTGTTACCGGGTCTTACCAACCCCTGGTCGTGAATCCCTTCACCCCCGAACGATCCGATCTACGCGGCCGGTCGTTCGCTGGTTCATTTGATTCCGATCCGTTCTGAACTCCACGTGTGAAAGACTGCTGGCTTTCCACTGCCACCATTCTTGCCGCGCTTCCGCGTGCCGGCGATGCCATCTTGTATGGCTCTGCGTCCGACGGCTGCGAGAGGCGAAGCTTCTCCTCACACCACCAGCTTGTTGTCATCGACTGATCCCGCTCTAAACTTCAACCAAATTTTTCCCGGCCGGTTTTCAGTGTTCTATCGGCCCCACGCTTGCCCTGCCTGCCCAGTCTGACTGGTGGGAGAGCCGCGGGCCTTCTACATCGCGAACTCCGGCTTCCGCCGACCGAGCTGGCTCTGCAGCCGCTCGACGATGGCCGAATGCATCTGGCTGACACGGCTCTCCGAGAGATCCAGGGTGGCCCCGATCTCCTTCATCGTGAGTTCCTCGTAGTAGTAGAGGATGATGATCAGCCGCTCGTTGCGGTTGAGTCCCTTTGTGACCAGTCGCATGAGGTCGTGCTTCTGGATCCGCCGCGTGGGATCCTCTCCCTTCTTGTCCTCGATGATGTCGATCTCGTGGACCTCCTTCGAGCTATCGGTCTCGCACCACTTCTTGTTGAGGCTCACGAGACTCAACGCGTTGGCCTCGACCAGGAGCTTCTCAAACTCCTCGGCCGAGAGTCCCATGTATTCGGCCACTTCGGAGTCGGCCGGAGCCCGGCCCAGCCGGGCCTCGAGCGTCTTGAGGGCCTCGTTGAGCTTGCTGGCCTTGCTGCGGACGAGCCGCGGCACCCAGTCCATGGTCCGCAATTCGTCGAGCATCGCCCCCCGGATCCGCGGCACGCAGTAGGTCTCGAACTTGACGCCCCGCGACATGTCGTAGGCGTCGATGGCGTCCATGAGACCGAAGGTGCCGGCTGAGACGAGGTCGTCGAGTTCCACGCCGTCGGGCAGCCGCGACCAGATCCGCTCCCCGTTGTATTTCACGAGCGGCAGGAACAGCTCGATGAGCCTGTTTCGCAAATCCTCACGGGATTGGTCCTGCTTGAATTCAATCCACAGGGCCAGAGTCTCTTCTGGCGATAGCTGCGTCGCGCGAAATGCCACGTCATCCTCCTTGATGCCGGCCCGGTAAGGGGCCTGTTGATGGGGCCCCATACCGGGGCCTGATCGTTCAAACGGCCAGGGCGTGCCTGGCAGGACTCCGTGTCCGGCGCCGCGGGTCACACCGTCCTGGTGTGGTCCGTGGTGCCGGCGCTCTATTTTTCGGCCGGACCGCCGGACATCGGCGGTGGCCCCAGTCGTTCTCAAACCATTTACAAACCGGCCGTTTCCTCAGCCTCTCTTCTCCAGGCTGCCGGCTTCACGCTTCTCATTCGTGTCTGTCGCTGCGGTGCCTACCTGCTCCGTTTCATGTCGTTATTACTGTCACCGTCACTATCACTGTCATCGTCATGGATCCATGGTCATGGCTCTGGCTTGAGCGAAAGGCTCAGGCTGCCTGTGCCGAGTGCTCCGTACCGACCGTCGCGAACACCTCCAGCCGTGGCTCGTGGAGCACGTCGTCTTCGGCGAGCACCCGCAGGTCGGGGAGTTGCCGGGCGAGCGCCTCGCGCACAGCCCGTCGCGCGGCCGACGGCACGAGCAGCACCGGCTGGCCGCCACGGTCGACGCCCACGCGGGTGGCCCGCCGGATCTCGGCGACGAGCCGGGCCGCCGGTTTGGTGGTGGCGTCAGCGGCGGTGACGAGGGCGTCGAGCCCGCCGCCGGCGAGCCGGACCGCAGTGAGCCTGCCCTCTGGATCCCGCGCCCGGCGGCAGATGAAACCTGCCACTCGGCGTCGCACGATCTCGGCGAGCTGCCACGGTTCGGCCGCTTCGGCGGCATGGTCTGACATGATTTCGAGAAGCTCGGCCAGCGGCCGGATCGGGGCACCATCTCGCAGCAGACACTGGAGCGTCCGCTGGATCCTGGCGATCGAGAGGACGCCGGGCACCACCTGCTCGACGAGCGCCGGCTGGCTGGACCGCAGCGACTCGACGAGCCGATTGACGGCCTCCCGCGAGAGCAACCGGTCGGCATGGCGGCGCACGGCCGCCTCGAGCCCGCGGGCGATCGCCCCGGCCGCATCACAGACGGTCGCTCCGTGCAGAGCCGCAGTTTCGGCGCGTGCCTGGCCCAGCCATGTGGCCGACCGGCCAGTGAGTGGGTCGATCGCGGCCTGGCCCTCGGCAACCTTTCCCCCCGGGGCGGGGATCACGAGCAGGCCGCCGGCGGGCAGTTCATTTTCGGCAACCATGTCGCCGGCGACGGTGATCCGGTACCCCCGTTCCGGCAGTCGCAGGTCGTCCCGGAAGGAGACCGCCGGCAGGACGATTCCGAGATCTCCGGCCAGGTTCGTCCGCAGCGACTCAACCTGCCTGGTCAGCGGCGGATCATCGCCCGTGACAAAGCCCACAAGCGCCCCGCCAAGCTCGACCACGATGCGATCCTCGGCCAGGGCGTCGGCCTCAACGGCGACAGCCGCCGGCCTCTCCGGGGCTGACGTGGTGGCTCGAGCAGCGGCGGGTCGTGGCTGCACGTCGGCGTCCGTGCCGTTCTGTCGCCGGGACGAGACGACTGCGACGCCGGCCACCAGCACCGCCATTCCGGCCAGCGGCAGGAACGGCAGCCCGGAGATCGACAGGAGGGCGAGAAAGACCGCGGTGATCACCAGCACGTGAGGCCGGGCCGTGAGCTGCCGGCCCAGTTCGCGGGGCAGGTCGACCGCCTGGCTCGAGCGGGACACAAGCACGCCGGTGGCCACCGAAACGAGCAGGGCCGGCACGGCGCTGGCGAGCCCGTCGCCGATGGTCAGGAGCGAGAACACCCCCAGCGCCTTGTCGGCGGCCATCCCGTGCTGAAGCATGCCGATCGAAAGACCGCCGATGAGATTCACAAGCGTAATCACCACGCTGGCGACCGCCTCCCCCCGCACAAACCGGCTGGCGCCGTCCATGCTCGAGAAGAAATCGGCCTGCCGCTGCAGTTCCAGCCGCGCGTGACGGGCCTGCTCGCGGGTGAGGGTGCCGGCCTGCACCTCGGTGTCGATCGCCATCTGCCGGCCCGGCAGGCCATCGAGCGTGAACCGGGCGGCCACTTCGCTCGTTCGCGTCGAGCCGGCGGTGATCACGACGAACTGAACCACGGCGATGATCACAAACACCACCGCCCCCACGAACAGGTCGTTGGCCGCGACGAAGCTCCCGAAGGAGGCCACGATGTCACCCGCCGCGGCCGGTCCGTCGATGGCAGCCCGCGAGAGGATCAGCCGGGTCGTCGAGATATTGAGCACCAACCGGACGAGCGTGGCCCCCAGCAGGAACGTGGGAAAGACCGCCATTTCCAGCGGTGTGCGGGCGGCCAGGGCGCCCAAGAGTGCGAGCACCGCCACGGTGAGGTTGGCCGCCAAGAGGAAATCCACGAGGGCCGCCGGCACCGGGGCCAACACCACCGCCACGGCCGCGAGGATGACCGCCGGCAGCGCATAGTCGGCGATGTGGGCGGAAAGCGGCCGGCGAAGCGGAGCGGCGGTGGCGAGCGATTGGGCCATGCGGGCGAGCGGTCGCCTTGCGGGCGGCCGGATTCAGAGTATTGAAAGCGGGTGTGTGCCGGTGCTGATCGTGGGCGTCGGCAGCGGGGGGACGGTAGCGAGCCGGCCCGGACCGGTCCAGACCGGCTGCCGGGGGAGAAAAAGCAGCGAAATCCCAACTCTTGCTCCCCGCTGGCCTTTGGGTGGCGAGCCGGGATTGTGCCGCGATCGAGCGGGTACGATCCTAGGCCGCGATTCCCCCACGTCTGCCCTTCGAACATCACCATGCACTTCAACCGCTTCGGCCTCGCCTTCGATCATCCTGACAACTGGACCGTTGACACCGACGACTCGGAGGGGCGGTACGCGACTGCCACGGTCTATTCGCCGGGGGGTGCCTTCTGGTCGGTGAGCGGCCACGCGCCGGGCGGGGATCCCGCCACGCTCGCGGCGGCGATCGTGGCCCAGATGCGTGAGGACTACCGCGACCTCGATAGCGAGCCCGCGGCCGACACGCTGGCCGCCCGGACGCTCACGGGCTTTGACATCAACTTCTACTACCTCGATCTCACGAACACCGCGCAGGTGCGGACGATCGTGACGCCGACGGCGATCTACCTGGTCTTTTGTCAGGCCGACGATCGGGAATGGGACCACGTGGCGCCGGTGTTTGCCGCGATCACGACGAGCTTTGTTTTGGGCCTCGAAGACTGACAGGGCTCGCAACACAACTTGTTTGGCACGGCCGTGCCGGCCGGGCGGCCACACGTGGCCCCCGGCCGCCCGGCGGTTCGCGGAAAGCCGGCAACCCCCGAAAGTCACCCCAGGAATGAGGTTTATTGGTGAGGGCTTCGTGTCGCCACACCCGAGCGACGTGCCTAAGATCCGCGAACCAACCGGGCCCGAACCGCGGGTTCCACCTCCCGCGGCACGCGACAACGATACGCACGCCGCGTGCCAAAAGCTTCGGCCTACCTCCGGGCCCCGCGGCGAGCGTCATCCCGGCAGGTCTGTGCCGATTGGGCAGGGTTTGGCGGCCCCACACGGCCACGCAGGATCCCCATTTTTACAACCCGGCCGGCCGGACAATCTCTACGACCTGCTTTGGAAATTGAAAAACTTTCGCTCAGGCCGAGTTCGGGCTGGGTTAACGCTTGGCTAGCGGCCGGCCCCGAGCCGCTCCCCGTACCGGTCGCTCCCCGTACCGGTCATAGATCGCCTCGTGGCCGGCGGCCATCGCAGCGGCGGAATGACGGCTCTGGGCCAGGGCGAAGCCGTGGCGGCCGCAGGCCGCGGCATGTTCGACGTCGGTGGCGAGCGTGGTGATTGCCCGGGCGAGATCGGCGGGATCCCGGGGGGCATGCAGCAGTCCGGCCCGCTCTTGGTCGAGCAGCTCCGGGAAGGTGCCGTGGTCGGCGGCCACGACCGGCAGGCCCGCCGCCATGGCCTCGATCGCGGAGAGTCCCTTGGCCTCGGGATGCGTGGTCGGCAGCGCGAAGATGTCGATCTCGGAGAGCAGCGCAAGCTTGTCGGCCCGGTCCACCTGCCCCCGCCAATGAAAGCGACTCGCCAGGCCGAGTTCGTCGACGAGCGCGAGGCAGCCAGCGAGGTAGGTCTGCTCCGCGTCCACCATCGCTCCGGCGGCCACGACCTCGACATCGCGGTCACGGGCCAGCAGGGGCAGGGCCCGGATCAACTGATCGAGCCCCTTCTCGGGGCAGGCGCGGGCGAGATAGCCCACGATGAGCTTCCCGCCGCGGGCCTGCCGCCGGGCGGCAAGGTCGGGAGCTGCCGGTGGAAACGACGCCAGATCGACGCCGTGGGGCACCACGCACACCCGTCCGGCCGCCAGCCGCAGCCGGTCGGCCATGAACTCGGCGAAGAACTGATTGAGCGCCACAAACTGATCGACGTCGGCCGCCCGTTCGCGAAGCAGTTCCCAGACCCGGCCCCGGTGCGGCTCGGGGAGCTGCTCGATAAAGACGTCTTCGCCCGAGAGACTGCAGACGATGCTCGCGCCGGTGGCTCGGCGAATCTCCCGGGCCAGCCCGACGAGCAGCGTGTTGGAGAGATGCACGACATCGGGCCGCAGGTCGCCGGCGAGCCAGCGGCACAGCTTCTGCACCTCCTTTCGCTGGCGGCCCGTCTCCCCTTCGAGCGTCGAGACGGTGAGCGGCCCGAGATCGGCCGGCCGTGCCGAGCCGGTGCGACTGGAGAGCCACTCGAGCAGCCGCCGCGAGTCGAGCGGTCGGTCGAGGAACCCGGGCGTGTGCCGGAGGAGCGGCACGTGCTCTTGGAGCCACACATTCACGCCCCCCATCACGACGCGGTCGATCGCCATGTTTTCCTCGTCGGTGGTCGTCGGCACGTAGGCGGGCACGAGGATCGCGTCGCGGCCGCGGTCGCGGAGCGCCCGCACAAGCGCGTTGTCGTGGAGGCACGAGCCGCAGATCCGGCCCCCCGCTCCGGCAGTGATGTGGACGATTCTCATGACGAGTTTTTTTCCAGTTCCGAAAAAGCCGGCACGAGAGGGGTCAAGGGGAAGGGTCAAACGGAAGGGTCAAGGGTCGGGGTTGCCCGTGCTATCTCGCCGGCCTCGCAAGCGAGCGCACGAGAGATCGCAATCCTGTGCACGACGGCCTGTTGGGCATACAAGCCCCCAGCGCGAGCTGGGGGACTGTGACGCGGCGCACCGATTGAAAACAGCCATGCTGAGCGGTGCCGTGTACCCGAGGCGGCATGGCAGGCGGGGTGGCTTTTGTTCCCGCAGTCCCCGGGCTCGCGCCCGGGGCTTTTATGGCGAGAGGGGGAAGGGTCGAGGGAGGGGTTGCCCGTGCTATCTCGCCGGCCTCGCAAGCGAGCGAGAGGCAGGATGCCGAAGCGAGCTTGCGTGGAGTGAGCGCAGGGCAGGATGCCCGAAGCGAACGTCCGGCGAGATGGCACGGGCAACCCCGACCCACGCAGGAGGTTGCCCGTGCTATCTCGCCGGCCTCGCAAGCGAGCGAGAGGCAGGATGCCGAAGCGAGCTTGCGTGGAGTGAGCGCAGGGCAGGATGCCCGGAGCGAACGAGAGGCGGGATGGCACGGGCAACCCCGACCCACGCAGGAGGTTGCCACTTTGGTCAGACTTCCACTTTTGGTCAGACTTTTTCATGCACCCCTGCCCTCCAGCGAGAACACCACGAGCGTCAAGTCTGCCGGCGTGATCCCGCTCACGCGGCCCGCCTGGCCGAGCGTCCGCGGGCGAATCCGGGCGAGCTGCTCGCGGGCCTCCGCCCTGAGGTGCCGAACCGTTGCGTAATCAAAGCCCTCGGGAATCAACCGTTCCTGCATCCGCCGCTGCCGCTCGATCCGCCCCCGGTCGAGGGCCAGATAGCCGGCGTAGCGGATGTCGGTGACGACCTGCGCGGCCGCCTCCGGGGAGACTCGGGCCAGCGGCGGCGCCGCCGCCACGGCCTCAGCCCAGCCGAATTCCGGCCGCTTGAGGAGCTCGGCCAGCGGTGTGCCGCCCAGGCGATGGGCCGCGAGGGCGGCCTGCGTGACCTCGATCTCGGCGAGCTTGGCGTCGAGCCGGGCGACGCGGGCGGGCTCGGCCAGCCCCAGCCCGGCGGCGACGGGCGTGAGCCGGCGGTCGGCGTTGTCGTGTCGGAGAGCAAGGCGGTGCTCGGCGCGGCTGGTAAACATCCGGTAAGGCTCGTCCACGCCGCGGGTCACAAGATCGTCCACGAGCACGCCGATGTAGGCTGCCTCGCGGTCGATCACGAGCCCAGCGCGGCCGGCGCAGGCAAGCGCCGCATTGGCCCCCGCGATGATGCCCTGGGCCGCCGCCTCCTCGTAGCCGGTCGTGCCGTTGACCTGGCCCGCGAGGAAGAGGCCGGCCACCGGCTTGCTCTCGAGCGTGGCCCGCAGCTGGTCGGGGGGGCAGTAGTCATACTCGACGGCGTAGCCATACCGCATGATCTGGGCCCGCTCGAGGCCGGGCACGAGCCGAATCATCTGGTCCTGCACGTCCCGTGGCAGGCTCGTCGAGATGCCGTTGACATAGATCTCCCGCGTGTGTCGCCCCTCCGGTTCGAGGAAGAGCCGGTGGCTGTCACGGTCGGCGAACCGCACCACCTTGTCCTCGATGCTCGGGCAGTAGCGGGGGCCGCGGGAGCCGATCTGTCCGGTAAACATCGGGGCCCGGTGGAGGTTGGCCCGGATCAGGTCATGGATCGCGGGGCTTGTCCGCGTGATCCAGCAGAGCAGCTGCTCCTGGTGGATCGCGTCGGTGAGAAACGAGAAGGGCTGCGGCTCGGGGTCGCCCGGCTGCTCCTCGAGCGCGTGAAAGTCGATGCCCTGCGCCGAGAGTCGGCAGGGGGTGCCGGTCTTGAACCGCTCGAGGCGGAAGCCGGCCGTGGCGAGCGACCGGCTCACGCCCGAGGTCG
>Ga0210003_1002363_pt1 | contig 16052 bp, 18 predicted proteins | sample LantaG_FD_182804 | JGI IMG/M metagenome (GOLD analysis project Ga0210003, IMG submission 182804) | Deep subsurface microbial communities from Baltic Sea to uncover new lineages of life (NeLLi) - Landsort_02402 metaG (SPAdes) (version 2) | ecosystem: Environmental > Aquatic > Marine > Oceanic >...
TCTCTCTCTCTCTCTCTCTCTCTCTCTCTCTCTCTCTCTCTCTCTCTCTCTCTCTCTCTCTCTCTCTCTCTCTCTCTCTCTCTCTCTCTCTTCCTCACCGCCACAACAGCCCTGCTGATCCACAGCTCCAGGTCCTGCGACACGGCCCTCTTCTCCTCGGCCTGCCTGCCGAGCTTCACGGCGTCGACTCCGGGCTCGGCCCGCAATGCGTCGCAGACTCCCTCGATCGACGTCGGGACGAGCGCGGGAGAAGAGTCAGAAGAGGAAGAAGAACCCGAGCCCGAAGTCGAGGCCGAAGAGGCGGCAGAGAGGCGCTCCGCCGACGACGAAAGACCTCCTTCTCCCTCTCCCAGCGGCAGCAGCGCGTCGAGGGTCTCCGTCAGAGGGTCGGCCTCCATCCTTTTCAGAGAGAGGCGGATGCGTCCTTTCTCCGCGTCGGCGCCCAGAACCCGAACTCGAACGACGGTCCCCGGTTGCACCACGGCTTCGGGAGTTAGAACCGCGTCCCACGACAGCTCCGAGAGGTGGATGAGCCCCTCGGCGCCGTGTAAGCCTCCATCGCCAGGGGACTGCAGCGACACGAAGGCGCCGTAGTCGCAGAGGCGGGTAACAACTCCAGTCAGCACGTCCCCGGCGCCGATCGCTCCCGCCAGAGAGGCGAGCGAGGCAGCCCTCTCGGAAAGAATCAGCTTGCGTCCGGCGGCATCCACTTGCACGACCTTGGCGTCGATGGCGGTGCCGACCAGGGAGCGGGGCGGGGTGCCGCCGGCGGGGACGCGGGAAGGGTCGAGCTTGGAGGTCGGGATGAAGCCCCGGAGGGAAGAGGAAGAAGAAGAAGAGCTGCCGCCGTTTGCGTCTTCTCCTCCTTCAACAACTTTCGCCTCCCCTCCCACGGGAAGGGCGACGACGACGCCGCCCTTGTTGACTGCCGTGACGACGACGGAGACGGGCGTGCCCTCGGACTGGAGGTCGCGGGCCTTGGCCCAGGCTGCCTCGGGGTCGGCGGGCTGTTTTTGGAAAGTGGAGTTGGGAGTTGTTTGAGAGGAGGTTGAGGTCGAAAGAGTTAGCGACTTTCTTTCGATTTCCGCTGTCGTGGCGCGAGGGGGAAATCATTCGCTGTTTCTCTTCTCCGCGCGCGTATTTTCTTCCTCAGCAGGAGCGCATTCTATGCGATTTCTGGCACAAGACAATAGAACACACAAATGCGTACCTCCACCATGCGCGGGGACTTGGACGAGGGAGGAGGGGGTTTAACGGGCGTGGCAGGAGGAGAATCGGTCGACGAAGCGAGAGCGACGACGACGACGGGGGATCGACGACGCAAAGGAGCGAGAGGCAAGCGAGGAGCAGCAACAACGGGGGTGCTGCTGCGGAGCGCCGACGAGGTTGAGGGCGCCGTCGTGGCGGCGACGACGCGCGATGCGGAGAGAGAGGCTCGCATGGCGAGCTAGGGGAGTTGGGAGGAGAAAGAGAGGAAAGAGAGGAAGAGAGCTAGTTTTTTTTTCTTTTTCGACGTGTGCGAGCTCTTTCGACTTTTCGTCGACGGAGATTTTTTTCTCTCATTTTCTCGATCTCAAAAGCGTTCGAGCTCTCATCATCATCATCCGCCGCGCTCTCCAACTCCTCGGCCAGCGCTTCCTTCGATCCGATTCTTATATCAGCACGCAGAGCTCGTCAAGATGATGACCTTGGGATTGCTGACGCGTCTCAAAGGCGCCGCGATGCCGAGAAATAACGGGCCAAAGGCGACGACGCAAAAAGCAATGCCTCCTTCTCGCTCCTCCTCGAAAAAGCTCCTTAGCGCGTCTCCGCATCCAACCTCTTCGACCTCCTCATCGGCCTCTTCTCTCATCGCCTGCAGAGGCATCCTGGACTCTTACCGCGCCCAGCAGCAGGCCCCGGCGCCGGCAGCAGCCGCCGACGCTTTAAATGACGACGACGGAGACGACGAGGGAGGAGACGCCTGTCCAGTGGGATGCGTCGCGCAGATCTTCAAAAAGAAAGAGCTCGAGCGAGCCTTGGCCGCGGCAGAGGCGAGGGCCTCCTCCTCCGGTTCGGCGTCGTCGAGCTCTTCGAGCCCTCCTTGCTCGGAACCCTTGTCCCCTGGGATCGTCGTCGTTGACTTTTACAAAAAGGCGTGCGGGGCGTGCAAGTGAGTTAGCTTCGTTGTCTCAACGTTCGTTTCGTCGTTCCCTTCCTTCTTCTTTTTTTTTTCTCGAAAGCGGGGTGAAACAAAAACTCATTTCTCTTTCCGCTCCTTCTGCTTTCTCGATCCAAATTCGAAAAAAAAATGTAACAGATACATTGCCCCCGGATTCGTCAAGCTATGCAAGTCGGCTAGCAACGGAACCGAGGGAGGAGAAAGCGAGGAGATCCCGGACATAGTTTTCTTGAAACACGACGTCGAGAGGGACGGCGAGGGCAGCGACAGCGAGAGCGACGGCGGCGGCGACGGAGGGGGGCGAACGGCACTGGCTGTTTCGTTGAAGATCAGGTCCGTGCCGCTGTTCCACGTTTATCGCGGGAGGGAGCTGGTGGCGTCGTTCGCGACCAGGGACAGGAAACGCGTCGCCGACGCGATCAACGAGGCCGTGGGAAGGGAGGTGCTTTGAGAGAGAGAGAGGGAGAGAGAGAGGAAAACGATGATGACAAAAAAACTTTTTTTAACCTCTGAGGTTTTTTCTAAAGGTGTTGTTCCGTTTTGTTGTTGTTTTCTTTTTACACTCGAGGGAAGGAGGGGGAAGGGATCTATCGTGTAGTTTTTCTTTTTGTTGTCTAAAGTGGTTGCGAATGTGCAGTGTTTTTTTCCTAAAAAGGGCGTTTGACTAGAAGGGGGGTGGGGGCGTTTTTTTTTTAATCTTCTCGGAGTTTTTTTTAAATCGAAATCGTCTTTCTTTCTGTCCTTTTCCTCTCTCTCCTCTTCTCTCCTCCTCCTTCCTTCTCTAAGGGAAGATCCTGGACCAGTACCCCTCGATCTTGCCCTTGAGCGCCTCGCGGTCGGGGCCGAAAGCCAGGTGGCGGAAGGCCAGCCACCCTGAGCACCCGAGGCCGACGAGCTCGAAGAAAGTAGAAAAGATCGGAACGGAGTCGACGGCGTCCGCCACGGCCGAGAGGGAGACCAGGACGACAAAGGAGGCCGCGCCGAGGGCCACGACGGCGGGCTTCTCCTCCGAGGCGTCCCAGGCGGAGGAGACCTTGGAGGCGGTCTCCGTTGCCAGCGAGGTGACGTCGTCGGCGGTCGGCAGCTTGATCATCTCCTCGAATTCGAGAGGAGGCAACTCGATTTGGGAGAGGAGGTCGATCTTGGGAAGCTCGATGCTCTTGAGGGCGCGGAGGCCTCCCTGCTTGGACTTGGACTTGGAGGAAGGGGCGCCGGAGGACTCCTTGAAGGCGCGGACGGGGAGGGCCGAGACGCGGGAAGCTGGGGAGAGGAGAAGGAGAAGGAGAAGAGGAGAAGGTTGAGGGTTTTGAGGTCTTTGAGTTGAATTTTTGCCCTCGAAGCGAAAAGAGAGAAAAACGGCTGTCTCTTTCTTTTCTTCTCTCCGCTTCGAATTCCTATCCTCTTTCTGTTCTGAGGTGAAGAAAATGATACTTACCGACACGCCTGGCGGGAGCGGCGGCGCTGAGGGCGGCGGAGCTGTGAGAATCAGAGGAAGGAGAGAAAGAGGAGAAGCGATGAGGTTTTCTTTTCTATTTCTTTTTTTCTCGGAACGGACGAAACTTTTCGCCGTTTCGACGTTCAAGATGCCGGATTCGCCCTGCTCTCTCGCTCCAAAGATCCGCGAAGAAACCTCCAAATTGTGCTTGCGATGAACCAGAATGAATAGTCGCTACGGTCTCAGCGAGTCAAAAGAGCAAAAGACAGGCTTCAACGGGTCGCTGGAGGTGACACGCGTGCGAAGCGGTGGCGGACGGTCGAAATCGCTCGTCGAAAGAAAACAAAATTCGAAAAAATGCGAAGGACAAACGAGAAAAAGCCCTCGCCCTCTCGCCGTCAATTCGCTCGCGCTCTCTTGCTCTCTTCCGACCCGACGAGCACGTAGCGACGAGAAAAGGGATCGCAAACTCACCGCGTCGTGGAAAGAGCAAAAGCCATGGTTGGTTGGAGGTGGAGGAAGAAAATAGTTTTTTTTTTTAAGATAGTTGATTGAAGGCGGCGGCGAGCGAAAGTGAGAAATGAAAAACTTCTTCGACCTCCACCTCCCCTCTTTCTCTTCTTCTTTTTTCTAATCCGTGAGAACTCCTTTTCTCTTTTTTTACTTATTCATCCCCAAACCCCGGGGAACTAGAAAAGGGGATGCGTTGAGACTCTGGCTCTCTGGGAAGCGAAAGGAGAAGGCGAAGAGAAATGTGGAACCCAAGCCCCCCCCCAAGAGACACGACCAAAAAAACAAAACAAAAACTCCCTGGCAAAAAACAAGAACCGCCAAAAAAACCTCGCTTCCCCTTCTTACGCCAGACCCAGCGCCCCCTTCACCGCCACCGCCACCTCCTCGGGCTCGGCCATCGCCCCCATCCCCACGTCCCCGCACGCCAGCGCCTTGGCGATTGGGGGCACGATCCCGGCGCCGAGCGACTTCAGGAATTCCAGATGTTTTCCGGTGAGGGGAGAGGACCACATAGCGGTGTTCATCGCTGGCGCCAGCAAGAGCGGTTTCGCGTCCCAGTCCCAGGCGCGGATCACGGAGGTGAGGAGGTTGTCACAGAGGCCCTGGTGGGTGGGGTGGTGAGGGTGGCGTTTTTTGTATGAGGAAAAGAGAAGAAGAAGAAGGAAAGCGGGGAGTGAGTTTCTCTTTTCTTTTTGTCGGGGTCAAAGTTTGAAGGTCAAAAACTTCCTCTCTTCCTCTCTCCACCCCCCCCCCCCCAAAAAAAAACTCCTCACGTTCGCCATCTTCGCCAGCGTGTTGGCCGAGGCCGGAGCGACCACCCCGACGTCGGCCCACCGCCGCAGCTCGATGTGCATCACCGGGTCTCCGACCCTCCTCCAGGTCCTCCACTCGTCCTCGTCGCCACGAACGGGGAGAGTTGAGGGGGGCAGCGCCTCCTCGGAGAAGAAGCGGCGGGCCGGGTCCGTGGCGATTATGCGAACGTCGCTGAAGTCGGAGAGGAGGCGTGCGAGCTGGTGGTTTTGGTTTTGAGTTGGGGAAGGAAGAGAAAGTGAGAAAGAGAGAAGAAAGAAAGAAAAAAGTGCGCGCGCGAGAAGAGCGCTCGACCCTAATTTCGACGCTCAACCCTTTTTCTTTCTCTTTTTCCTCCAGAGCGACTCTTTCCATAAATGAAAACTTCTTACCTGCGGCACCTTGATCGCCGCGACCGAGCCCGTCACGCACAGCAGCACGCGCGGCCTCCTGTGGGCCCCCGACGAGTGCGTGTCGCTCATCGTGGGCCTTGCGGCTCCGCCCCCGGGCTGGTTGGTGGCGACGGCCGCGGCGAGGGCGCGCTTGCGCTTTTCGGCGGCCGTCGCGGCGGCCTTTTCGGCGGCGGCCGCGGCGGTCGCTGCCGTCGCCGCCGCCGCCGCTTCGTCCCCTTCTTCCTCCTCCTCGCCGCCCCCTTCCTCCACCACCGTCGTCGTCGTCCCCGCCGCGCCTCCTCCGCCTCCTCCGCCTCCGCCTCCGCCTCCGCCTCCGCCTCCGCCTCCGCCGCCTTGCCCGTCGTCGTCCCCTTCGTCCTCCTCGTCGCCCTCCCCCTCGGCAGTGATGATGGCGGCGGTGGCGGGCTCGGCCGGAGGGCGGCGCCGGCCGGCGTTCCTCGTCGCTCGCCCCAGGCCTCCTCCCAACAGGCTTCCTCCTCCTCCTCCTCCTCCTCGGCTCCCCGCTCCTCCCCCTCGAGGGAGCGACGCGGGGTTGCGCGTGTGCGCCCCGTCGTCGGCCCCTCCCCCGCCGTCGTCGCCGCCGGCGATCCCGGCGGTGGCGCCGCCGTCGACCGAGGCCGCTCCCAGGTCGGCACCGGTCGAATAAGAGTTGCCCCCGCCTCCGTTTGCGATTCCGTTGCCGTTCGCCGCTCCCGCCGCCGCTCCTGCTGCCGCTCCGCCAAGGCCGCCGTTGCCGAGCGCTCCTCCCCCCGCCGCCGCTCCCCCTGCCGCGTGAGCTATCGCCGGAGCCAGCCCCGAAGACGCCAGGACGGCGGGAGCGGGCCCGGCGGACGCGTCGGGGACCTGGTTCCTGTCGGGAGGGGGCTGCATCGGGGGCATCCGGTGGTGGTGGTGGTGGGTTTGGTCTTGCGCCTCTTCGCCGCCGCCGCCGTTTCCGCCGTCGTCGTCGACGTCGTTGGCGGCCGAGGAAAGGACGGCCGCCGCTGTTCCTCCTGCTGCTCCTCTCCCTGTTGCTGCTGCTGCTGCATTAGGGTGTGACGAGGGAGGTCTCGGGAGCTGCGGAGGCAGCCCGGAAGGGCCCGCGGCGTTCGCATTTGCCGCAGCCGTCGCAGCGGCGGCGGCGTCGTTGTTGCGGCCGGCGCCGGTCCGAGCGACCTTTGCCGAGCGAGCGCCGTTGCCGCCGTGGCCTTGCTCTCCGCCTCCTCCCGTCGCCGCGGCCGCCTCTTCTCCTCCTCCGGCGGCAGCAGCAGCAATGGCGGCAGCAGCGGAAGCGTTCGCGCCTCCTCCGAGCACAGAGCCTCCGCGCCTGGTCGTCCTCCTGCTTCCTCCTCCTCCTCCGGCGACGACGCTCATCTCGGGGCCCCCCGCGGTCGTCGTCGCGCCGCCTCCGCGCTCTCCGGCGCCCTCAAACGCGGCACTCGCCCAGGTCGCCGCCGGGGTGCCTCCCGCCGAATTCGCGCCCGCCCCTCCACCTCCACCGCCTCCTCCTCCGATTCCACCTCCCATCCCTTCGAAGGCGTCCCCCCCCTCAAGGACGGTGGCGGCGGCGGCCCCGACGGACCCTCGCTCGTCGATGTCTTCGTCGTCGTCGTTGTTAATATTATTCACCTCTTCGTTGTTGTTGTTCTCGTTGTCTCCACCGCCGCTGCTCACGCCTCCTCCCCCTCCGGCCGCTGCCGCTGCTCCCTGCTGCTGCGACCTCCCTCGCGTCGTCCTCCTAACAACGGCTGCTCCTGCTCCTCCCGCGCCAGGAAGGAGCTCGTTCTCCCCGGCGATGCCTCTGCCTCGCCCCCCCGGAGCCGCGTTCGCTCCTATTGCTCCTGCCGTTGCTCCTCCTCCTCCTCCTCCTCCGCGCGGAGGGAGCTGCGGTGGGGGAGGCGGCGGGAAGGGGGCCCCTCCCTCGGCGTTCGACGCTGTCTGCGCCACGACGACAGCAGGAGTGGCAGCGGTGGATCCCACGCGGCCTATTCCTCCTCCGCCTCCTCCGCCGCCGCCGCCGAGCGCAATCTCGGCGGCTTGCGGGTTGTTTCGGTTCTCGGCGCGGGGGCGCGGCGGGACCGCGGTCGTGTCGTCGCCGGCAGACATCTTTTTAAATTTCTCCTGCTCCTGCTCCTCCTCGGGCCTTGCGGGCGGCGAGGCGTTCCTTCTCTCTCGCGGCGCGCACGGCGTTGGCGGCCCTGGTGTGTTTTGAGTGGTGGTCGAAGAGTCGGTGGTGAGAGTTAGAGAGAGAGAAAAGGCAGGCGGGTCGAGTTTTCCGTTTGTGCGTCGCCGTTTCTCCGTCGGCTTTTTTTTTTGTTTGTTTTTTCTCTTTGTTTCGATCCCATCTTCGCCGCCGCTTTTCCTCCTTCGCTTCTTCTTCATTCTTGCTAGTTTTAATGTCGACGGCATCAAGATGATGTCTTCTAAAGCTCGCGCGGACGAAAGAGCGACGAGAAAGGAAGCAGAAGCGCCCCGACGACCCTTTCGAATCGATGCTGGCCGCCGAGTTTTTTTTTCCAGCTCCCTCAACTCTCCGAACCAACCTCTCCTCCTCCTTCTTTTTTTTACCTCTTCAGCTTCTTCTCGTTCCGGAAACAGGCGTCGAGCGCAAGCTTCTGATCGTTACAGACGCCCCAGAACTTGGCGTACGGGTGCGCGGAGTGGCAGAGCTTGAGGGCGGCGGCCTCCTGAGTTTAGATGTGTTTTTCATTTTGTCGATGATGATGACGATGGTCGATGGGGGGAGATGGATGAGGAAAAGGAAAGATCTCAGTCTGTTTCTCTTTCGCCGCTCTCGCGTGCTTCTTCTTCCGAGAGTTCAGCGACCAGCGCAGCAGCGCAGAGAAAGAGAGAGACTTGATTCGACACGCACCTCAGCGCAGAGGGATCCCGTGCGGTTGAGCGGGGGGTGCATATGAAGGAAAGAAAGAAAGAAAAAAAAAACGGAAAGTGAAAAGAAAAAAAAACCGACGACGACGACGCTGGCCGCGAAGAGAGAGAGAGAGTATTTTTTCTCCACTCCTACCGTCCCGTCTCCATCCCAAAGGACGTCGAAGACATCCCGTCCTTCAACCCCGACCTTCTTTCTTTCTTTTTTTCCCGCTGCGCTCTTCTCTCTCTCTCCCCCTTACACAACGAACGAAAAAGCAAAACACACAAGAAGAAATTATCTCCACTAACTACAGCCCGCGCCCCTCCACGCTGATCCTCGCCGCCCTGGGAGCGCCGGCCTTGGCCCTGCGCTGCATCGCCTTGAGCCTGCCCTCGACCTTGGACGTCTCGCCCTTTTTACTTCCGGTGCCGCTCCCGCTTCCTCCTCCGCCTCCGCCTCCTCCCATCCCTTCCGTGGCGTCGCTGCGGGGCTTCACCACGTAGTCGAGCCTGGGAGCTCGAGGCGGGGCGGCCCTGCGCCTCGCCGCTGCCGCTGCTGCCGCGGCAGCCGCGCCCGCGGCCCCTCCGATCGGGGCGGCGCGCGCGTCGGCCGCCGCCTGTGCCGCCGCCCGCGCCTGCAGCGCGCCCAGCTCCCTCTCCCTCTTCGCCTCGGGGCCCCCGCCGATCACTTCGACCAGATCCTCGCGGTGCGCCTCGAAGACGGGCCTCGACCACCTCTCGACAAGCGACCGAGCCGCGCGGCGGTTGCCCGGGGTCTCCTCGGGCAGCCTCGAATAAAACAAAACCACCCGGCCGACGCCAGAGGCCTTGAGCTGGTTGCGGCGGCGCTCGTCGGCGGCGTCGACGGGCAGCTGCGTCAGCATCGCGAGCACGCCCTCCCGGAGCACGGGGGAGGGCAGGGCGCCGTCGCGGGGCTCCATCCATCGCCGCAACACGCCCAAGACTCCCTTGTCCAGAAACAGGCGGGAGGTCGAGGCCGCGGCGAGCGTCGAGCGCGCCAGGGGCAGCAGCCGCAGCTTCGCCACCGCGGGCCTTCCGGCCGCGACGGCGGCCGCGTCGGCGTCTGCCACGGCCTCCATGCGGGAGATGAAGGCGGAAACGGCGAGAGGGTCGGCGGAGGAGTCGTCGATTCTCGACCTCTTGCCGCCTTTCTTGCCTTGCTTCCGAAACATCCTGTCGAGCTCGTCACCTCCTCCTTCTTCTTCGTCCGAGGCCTCTTCCGCCTCCGAGCCCTCGGGAGAGGCCGAAGGCTCCCTGCGGCGGTCGTCCTCGTCATCAGATCCGGGCGTGACTCCCCTGTCGTCGATAAAGCCTCCGTCGCCGTCGTCGTCTTTTCCTGCTGCCGCTGCTGCTGCTCCTCCGACTTCTTCTCCTCCGTCTTTCAGCTCGTCGAGCTCGTCAGAGACAAGGCTAACGTCGTCGTTGTCGTCATCGTCCTCGTCGTCGTCGTTGGAAGAAGAAGGAGCCTCGTCGTCGCCTCGGGCCCTCTTTGGCGGGGGAGCGCCGCCTTCGCCGTCGGCGCGCTTCTTCTTCTTCTTCTTCTTCTTCATCTTCTTCTTCTTCTTCTTCTCGCCGCTCCCTCCGCCTTCGCCACCTCCGCCACCTCCTTTATTCGACGCCTTGGCTGCCGCGGCGGCCGCGGCGGCGGCCTCGGCCTCGGCGCGCTTGGCCGCGGCGAGCGCCGCGAGTTTCTCCTTGATGGTCTGAGGAGCAGCAGGAGCGACGACGGGAGCAGCAGCAGAAGGCTTTGCTGCTGCCGCTTCCTCTTCTTCCTCCTCCTCCTCGTCGTCGTCGTCATCTTCAGAGTCGCTGCCGAACAGGTCCCTGTCGACGTCGTTGGCAGCGGGATCAGCAGCAGGAGCAGCGGCAGCAGCGGGCGCTTCTCTTTCAAGAGCAGCAGCAGCAGCGGCAGCCGGCGCTTCTGCCGGCGCTTCTTCCTCCGTCGGCATCGCGGCCTGTTTTGTTTTTTTTGGGGGGGGATTCGTTTCGTGTTTTTCTTCTTTTGTTAGCTGGGTCTGAGCCCGAAGCGTGTTCCCTTCTCCCCGCTCGCAGCGGGAAAAGGGCCAGGCGAGCGGCGGAAAGCGAGGAAAGAGAGGGACGACGACGACGAAGAAAAAAGCATTGAGAGCTGGCAAAAAGCGAGAGAGCGAGATCCCTCCTCTCTCTCTCTGTCCTTGCTCTCGGCTCTCCGTCTCGCGCGCGCACCGTCTCCTTGTCCGCGTCGGACATGATCCCCCGCGGGCTCTGCGCGCTCGAGGGGAGAACGGTAAGGGGGAGCGAGGTGGGCTGCTGGAGAAAGAGAGCGAACGAATGGAGAAAGCGAGAAAGAGAGAGAGAGAGAGAGCAGTCGTCGATGCTCTCTCTTTTCGTTTTTTTTTCTTTGACTTGTGATTTCTCAACCTTGACTTCGACTCTTCGAAAAAAATATTCAATGAAAAAAGCTGTCTACAAAAATTCTGGTTCGGGGGCGGGGGCGGGGGTTCACCCTCTCCCCCCCCCCTCACTCTCTATCGGAAAAAGAACAACAGAAATGAGAAAAAATGGAATCGGGGAAGCGTTCGGTTTCTTTTGGCAGAAAACGGAAACTCTGTCGAGTTTTCAGAAAAATCGTTTTTTTTTTTTTGGGGGGGGGGAATAGAAAACTACCTCCCATTTGCTCGCTGCCCCCCCGCCTAAAGGAAAGGCAACGGCGCAACGCTATTGGTACAAAGAATGCTTCAAAAATTTCTGGAGAAAAGCGAAGAAAGCAGGAAGAAGAAGAAGAGCAAAGCAGCTCTCAACCTTCGACCTCAACTCTGCCTCCGCTGCCCCCCCTCTGCCGCTCCTCCTCCTTCCTCCACCTCTTCTCCTCCCTCCCGCGCCTCTGCGCCGCGTACGCCGCCAGCACCGACACCCACCCCAGGTCGACCGCGTCCACCCACAGCAGCCTCCCTTGCAGGGGGATGAAGTTGTAGGTGATCAAGTGGACCAGCGGCCACAACCGCCACCCGGCACGAAGCACGTCCCATCCCGATTGCGTCACGGAGTTCCTGATCACGCCCGGCGATTCGAGCCGCATCGCGCCCAAGAGCACCAAGTAAAGCGCGTTCCACGTCGCTGCCCACAGGGTCTGGTCGACTCCCACCTTGAACAGCGGGGCGAACCAGGCGTCTCCGTTGCCGAAGGCGTCGGAGAGGATGACGAATCGGTCGAGCTTTTCGTAAAAGATCGACGACAGCGGGCCGTGAGCGATCGCGCCCGCCGCAGAGCTCCGGAGCAGCCTCGCCGCGTCGAGGTCCTGCAAGCCACGACCCTCGTAGGCCTGGGCAGTCAGGTCCCCGAGACCGTAGACCGCGCCGCTGACCGCCGCGGCGACGCGCAGCGGGTGGAGCTCGTTGATCGAGGCGAATGCCTTCCACGGAGCGCCGAGGAGGCCGGCGAGCGACGAGGCCGAGGCGCCGTCGAGGAGGTCGAGCCCGAAAGGGGTGAAGATCCGGACGGCGTCGAGGGTAACGGGGTCATGCATGCCGCCGTGCGCCGCCGCCTCGGCGGCCTCTGCCGCGGCGTGCGCCGTTGAGACCAGGGCGTCGAGGGAGTGCGCCGCGACCCCTCCCGCGGCCGACGCGGCGGCGACGCCGATCAGCAAGAAATTCAACGAAAACGACAGCGTGCGAAGCTCGGTCTCGGCGTCCGGCAGCCAGCGGAGGAGCAGGGGCCGGCGCGGGGCGAGGAGGAGGTCGAGCTCGTCTTGGTCGACGGAGGAGCGGGTTGGCGAAGAAGAAGAAGAAGAAGAGGAGAAAGAAGAAGAGGAGGTCGCCGACGAAGTGGAAGATTCTTCGCCGTGGCGCTTCGATGCCTCTCCGAATCTTCCTCCTCCTCCCACCGCCAGCGCCTGCGCCGCGACGGCGCTCGCCGAAGCGCTCGCAGAGACGTCCCTACCGGAGCCTCCGCCGGCCGGCGACGAAGAAGAGGAGGGCGGAGGTGGAGACGAAGACGAGGCGTCGACAGAAGGGGATGCGGCGCGAGTTCGGACGCTCTTGCGCTCTCGTCGCCGTTGTCGAGTTGCTGGCCTGCTCGTCCGCTGTGATGCGTCCTCCTCAAGGGCGCTCTCCGCTGCTGCTGCTTCTTTCGTCCGCCTGTCTGCTCCGAGAGCTGCTGCAGACACGCTCGAGCCTCTAGCCTGTGGAGCCGAGAGGCGATCGCGAGGGGAAAGAGGAGGGAGAGGCCGCGGGAGGGACAGCGGCGATATCCGAGCCAGAGGCGTTTTCGACGCCGACGAAGAAAGCGACGCCGACGATAAGCATCGTGACGACGACGAAGAAGGAGCGCTGGACCCTCCTCCCGCTGCTCCTCGCGGGGAGCACGCCGCAGAGGGTCGCATGCGTGACGACGTGAACGCCTGCCCCTCTCGTGCGCAGGGGGTAAGAGACGGGCCCTAAAGGGGGGAGAGGTGCTTCTCTCCCACAAAGGGCGCGAAACAAGAAAGCCGAAGTTTTTGATTTTTTGAAGAGCTTCGAAAGCGAGAGCTCGAGAAAATTTCTTCTCTCTTTCAGCCTCTCTTCCACAATTTTCTTTTGAGAGTTTTAAGCCCTCAAACTCTCTCTCTCGCTTTTTTCAACTCCCTTCCCCCGCCTCCCCGCCTCTACACGATGGCATTCGCCCGCGGCACCGTCGCCGCGCGCCCGTCGACGAGCGGCGCCGTCGCTGGCCTTCGCAGGACGCTCGCGGCGCCCGCAGGTCCGTTGGAGAGGAGGATCGAGAGGGATGATTGCCCTTCGAAGAGAGAGAGGCATTTTGTTTTTTTTCAACAAGCCAGAGGTCGATGTTGCCCCCTTGCTCTCTCTCCCTCCCCCCGCGCTCTGCACTTTTCTCCGACGCTACTGCTGCCCTGCCTCCTGTGCAGGATCGTCGTGGCTGTTCTTCGAGTACACTCTTTAGGGAATAGCCCGCGGTCTCGTGCGGAGTTGCAGGGACGTTTTGTCGAAAGAAGGAGATCGGTCTTCGTTTCGGCGTCGTCGGCGTCGTCGACGTCGTCGGCGTCGTCGGCGTCGTCGGCGTCGCTCGGCAGTGAGCTAGTTCGTTTCCCTCGATACTCGCTCTCTTTTGAAGTCTTCGAGGGCACGCCGCTCTTTTCTCAGGCTCTAATTCAACGTGCTCTCGCTTCTAGCGCAGGAACAGAGTGAGAATTCGTCGGGGGAAAGCACACGCGCGGGTTGATGAACCTTTTCATCATCGACGTCGCCGTCGTTGCCGCCGGAGAAGCGATCGCTGCCGCACGTTTTTCTCTCTTCTTCTCTCTCTCTTTCTTGGACCTCGCCTCGATCTCCACCTTTGGAGCGCTTGCCTGCTCTCTTTCTCCTCGGCAGGGCCCGCTCCAGACCGCAATGCGCGATCCCTGAGGAGAAAGAGGAAAGGTCGAAAGGGAGAAAGCAGCAAAAAGCCCGATCTCAGGAGAGAGGAGGCCGCGGCAGCGCCAAAAGAAGAAAAAAAGCTCCGGGCGCGCCCTTTCTCGACCTCTCGTCTTCGTTCTCTCTTTCTTTCTCTCTCTTCTTTCAACCCCGACCCCGACCTCGACCCCTTCTACCCCTCCATCCCCCACGATACAAAGCTCACCCTCACCGCCTCTCCCTCCTCTACGCAACCCAAACAAATAGCCCCCCGCCCCGCCCTCGCTTCCCGTCGCTCCACCCTTGCCCGCGCGGCACCGAAGGGCGACCCTAACCAGAAGATGATGTGGGAAGCTTTGCGCGAGGCGGTCGACGAGGAGATGGAGCGCGACCCCACGGTCTGCCTGATGGGAGAGGACGTCGGGCACTACGGCGGGTCCTACAAGGTCACCTATGACCTGTACAAGAAGTACGGCGACCTGCGGCTGCTCGACACGCCCATCTGCGAGAACGGGTTCATGGGCGTCGGCATCGGCGCCGCCATGACCGGATTACGAGTCATCATCGAAGGAATGAACATGGGCTTCCTGCTGCTTGCCTACAACCAGATCTCGAACAACGCCGGGATGCTGCACTACACCTCGGGGGGCCAGTTCAAGGTTCCCGTGGTCATCCGCGGTCCCGGAGGTGTCGGAAGGCAGCTGGGAGCTGAGCACTCGCAGAGGCTCGAGTCCTACTTCCAGTCGATCCCGGGCGTGCAGCTGGTCGCCTGCTCGACCGCGGCCAACGCCAAGGCCCTGCTGAAGAGCGCGATCAGGTCGGACAACCCGGTGAGTAGTTTTGTTGTTGTTGGTGGGGGGAGAGGGGAGTTGGAGAGAGTTTTTTTCCTTTCGGAAAAAAACCCGAAAACGAAAACTTTTCGCTCATTTTTTTTCTTCTTCTTCCATTTTTTTCCATTCCCCCCCTCAACTCCAACTCCAACTCATAAAAAAGGTGATCTTCTTCGAGCACGTCCTGCTTTACAACGTCAAGGGAGAGACCCACCCCGACGACTACTGCCAGCCCTTGGAGAAAGCAGAGATCGTCCGCGTCGGCGGGGACATCACCATCCTCTGCTACTCGAGGATGCGTTACGTCGTGATGCAGGCTGTCGCCGAGCTGGAGAAGCAGGGCTACGACCCGGAGGTCGTGGACCTGATCTCGCTCAAACCGTTCGACATGAAGGTGAGAAAGGGGAGAGAGAGCGAGCGAGAGAGCGAGCGAGCGAGAGAATGAGACAAACAAGGGAGGAAAATGGAGAAGAAGAAGAAGAAGAAGAAGAAGAAGAAGAAGAAGAAGAAGAAGAAGAAGAAGAAGAAAAAGCTCACTTTTTCTTTTCTTTCTTTCTCTTCTTCCCCCCCCCCCAAAAAAAAACACCTATACCTCAACGCACACCAAAACAACAACAAAACAGACCATCGCCGACTCGGTCAAGAAGACCCGCAAGGTCCTCGTCGTCGAGGAGTGCATGAAGACCGGCGGCATCGGCGCGTCGCTGTCGGCCCAGATCGGCGAGCAGCTCTTCGACGATTTGGACCACCAAGTGGTGAGGCTGTCGTCGCAGGACGTCCCCACGGCGTACGCCTACGAGCTCGAGGCGGCGACGATCGTGCAGCCCGAGGCCGTGGTGGCGGCGGTGCAGCGCATCGTCGGGGCGGCGGTGCCGGCTTGAGTGGAAGAGGAAGAGAAGAGGAAAGAGAGTTTTTTTTTAAACTTTTGGTGGGAGAGAAATAATTTTTCGTTTTTTTTTCAAAAATGGCCAGCAACCAACCCCCGCATTTGATTTCTTTTCTTCTATATTTCAACGAGAGAGAAAGACGGAGTAAAAAGAGTGTGTGACACAACAACAACAACAATGGAGAGAGCGATTTCAATCCAAGAAGAAAGAGAGAGAAAACCCCCTCTCTCGACACCCCTCTCTCTCACACTTTTTCTCTCTCTCGCTTCGCACGAAAAGAAAACAAAAAGCAAAAGCCATCGCTTCGATCGATCCACGACGATGCCCTCCGACGCAAGCAGGAGGCTGCTGGCTGGCGATTCCGCTTCCGAGAGCGACGGCAGCATTCGGAGCGGTGCTTCTGGGTCTCCGAGTTGCGGAGGCGGCGCCGGCTGCAGCGGCTGCGAGCCGAGGCTCGCGATCAAGGTCGTCGCGATTGGGAGCAGCAGAGGAGGCGACGAGGGCGACGAGGACGACGAAGAGCTCGACCCCGACAAGAGCCCTCGAGCGAGCGGCAGCAGCAGCTGCCTCGGCGCAAACCAGCGGCGCCGATCGCGGGTGCGGGGACGCGCCGTGCTCCACGCCTCGGGCGGGTTCAGCTTCAGGCAGGACAGGGAGGAAAAGGTAAGAAGAGAGAGAGAGAGAGAAAGAGAAAGGTTTTTTCGTTTTTCTTTTTGTTCGCCGCCCCTCGATTTCTTCTTTTCCTCTCAAAACCCTCGACCTTCTCGACCCCCCCCCCCCCCCCCCC
>Ga0210003_1002368_pt1 | contig 16012 bp, 10 predicted proteins | sample LantaG_FD_182804 | JGI IMG/M metagenome (GOLD analysis project Ga0210003, IMG submission 182804) | Deep subsurface microbial communities from Baltic Sea to uncover new lineages of life (NeLLi) - Landsort_02402 metaG (SPAdes) (version 2) | ecosystem: Environmental > Aquatic > Marine > Oceanic >...
AGATACCAAAAGTATCCAAACTTTCAGGCAAAAGGACCGTTACCGGACAGAACTCTGGAGAGCTTTATACAAAAAAGCACCGACGGGGCAATTCCTAAGCCTTAGGAAAACCCATACAGAGATTACTAAAAGTACTATTTCCTAATTAGATAGGAAGAATCTTTCAGGTAAAAGGACAGAGTGAGAAAGTAATATAATTATTTTCTCACTCTGTCCTTTTTTGTTTAGATAAATAATATTCTAGATCAATACTTAGAAGCTGATAAAGGTAAACTATCCCGAAAGGTTAGAATACAAAGTTATTGGTCTAGGTATCTGTTATGGTTGCTCGACCATCAGTGTTTTTATAGCATTAAAGTAGACTGAATAATTAGATAAATTTATTGATAAATCTAAACCCGAGAATTTTTGAATATTTGAAAAAAATATAAAGAAGGTAAAGTAACATGAAAATAAACAAAATAATTTTAACTATATTAATTCTAAGTATAGTAACATTAGTTTTTTCTGGATGCGGAGGTAGCGGAGGAATAACTACTCCAGAAACGCCATCGGATTCTTTAAATGCTATAATTACAGCAACACCTACTTCTGGTGAAGCTCCGTTAGAAGTTACTTTAGATGCTTCTGAATCATCTGCTGCTCAGGGAAATGAAATAGTGAGCTATGAATGGAATTTTGGAGATAGTAAGGCAGGAGAAGGGCAAATCGTCCAGCATGGTTTTGATTCTCCAGGAAACTATACTGTTATATTAACAATTAGCGATAATAGAGGAACCATTACTACATCATCTGTAATAATTACAGTTTTTCAGCCCACCGAGACAGTTATAGAACAAAGTTTCGATTTGCAGAACGGTACAGAATTTGATACTGGTACAGGGCTAAGAGTTTCTGTGTCTCCCTCGTTAAGTGCTGAAGAAGTAAAATTGATAGTTAAATGTTATCCGGATCCTCCACAAATAAATGGCTCTATTGGAAATTTATTTTCCGCTTATTCGATTAATATGATTTATGAGAAAGAATTACAAAAAGAAAAGTTAAGGCCTTTAAGGGGATCTTTTGAACATATTAAATTGACTTTCAACATACCAGAGGAAGAAGATATAAGATGCGCATTAATTGTGAATAAAACAGACGATGGATGGGTGATTGCAGAAAATAAAGAAGGTCCATGTGGAGGTACGATTTCTGAGGATGGAAAAGAGATTTCTATTTTAATAGAGCATTTTAGTGATTATGGACTTTATACTTACTCTCAACAGGATATGCAAGAGTTACTTTCTGAATTAGAAGCACAAAACGCAGTAATTGAATCAGCTCCTCCGGTAATTCCAAATTATAAAGGAATAATAATAATACCAAAAGAGATTTTTCCAGAGGGGGAGGGAAATGCTATTCCGATTCACATTCCTTCCTATGAATATTCTAGTAATGCAAATATGGAAGAAGAAGGTTGGAAAAATAAAGGAAACCCAATAATAATAACAGGTATAAAGGCAGACTGGTTGTTGGTGTTTTTCTTTATTTTCGAGGAGAAGAAAACACCAGGACCACCTATATATGAAAATTATAATATTTCAATAACTATTCAAGAAAATAAAAATACAGGAGGAAACTTGAGAGCAATAATTCAGTTAGGAGACCCCGGAAGTGTGCACTGGCAGAGAAAATTTGCTGGTGAACAATATGCGATAACTAATATTGAATTTGGGCTAGAAAATTATAAAAAGGTAGAGGATATCTATAAAAAAATAGGTCTTTCAGAAAAATATGATTATGTGGTAATAGCCGAGAGTGATAAACAGCACAAAAAAGATGAATATATATATTATTTATCAGTAAACGAAAACAATAATCTTGTATTTATACCAAAGATATATTCAGGGGATCGATTTATGATAGTACATCTTGAAAAGTTTTTGAAACGTATATTAGATATAGAACTCCCTATTCTTAATTCTTACTTCACCTACACACATAGCGAAGATGATGAAACCGTAATATTAAAGGGATTATCCTCTATTCAGATAAAACTAGAGTCCACTCAATCTAATTTGATCCCCATAGCAAACGCTGGGCCTGATCAAACTGTACAAGTTGGCACTTTAGTTAGCCTAGATGGAACATCAAGTTATGATAATGATGGAGATACTTTAAGTTATAAATGGACCCAAATAAATGGACCAGAAATAGTTAATTTGTCCGATTCTAATATTTCTAAACCAACGTTTACCCCTACTAAAGTAGGTGTTTACGAATTTGAATTAATAGTTAATGACGGTGAAGTTAATAGTGAACCAGATTATGTAATAATTAATATTACCGGGTCTTTTACTCTTCCTCCACCAATACCTTTATCCCCTGGAGGAAGTGCTCCTGGTCCTGTAATTAGTAATCTCACACCTACCTTCTCCTGGCAGGGTGTATCTGGTGCTGATTATTACCGATTCTCAATAAGCATATACCCTTATGAAACTCCAAATATAATATATACGAGTTCAAACTTATCTACAACTTCATTCAATCTTCCAAGCGGCAAATTAATTAACGGCAGCAAATATAGATGGAATATGAGGGCTTTTACCAATGCAGGAGTTATAAGCGAGTACTCCTCAGATCTATACTTCCAGACTGCTCCGCCACCAAGTAGTCAAGTCGAACGAATTACTAATAGTAGTTTTTCCTCAGGGACAAGTGGATGGACTTTAGTAGGAGATTTTTGGGCAGGCACAAACTTCGACTATTGGCTTTCTAAGTATGGTTATGCAGCAGGGGGTGTAAATAGTGCAGGATCACCAAAAAATAATGCGACAGGTAGGATGTATCAGAATGTCACTATCCCATCAGGAGCAACTTCAGCTACTCTTAGTTTCTGGTACAATATCACTTCAGATGAAACAAGCTCTACCGCATATGATTTTTTCTATGTTACTATTCAAAATTCTGCAGGTAATGATCTGGCAACCGTTGCAGCGCTTTCTAATCTTAACAAATCTTCATTAGGGAATTATAACAAAAAAACCTTTGATATGACACCTTACAAAGGTCAAACAATTAGAGTGCATTTTCATGCTTCAACTGATGGTTCTGATTATACAGTCTTTCGAATTGATGATGTTAGCTTAATGTCTAATGGATAGTAAAAAATAAAAATGAGAAAGGTAAAAAGTGGGCCTATAATTAAAAATGTTTTTTATAACTATAGAATAATCAAAAAATATTAGGATAGTTAAATAACTTTCTTTATGAAAGAATAAGCTATATGGCCAGAGAAGCATCTGATAATTTTTTCAATATCTGGGGAGATAATGGTGGCGGAATATGTTTTAATTTTTCAACATCAGTGACCCTCCCTATTGGCGGAAGCAGTGATGCTGAAAAGAAATGCTATCTGCGGAAATTAGGTGATTGGTGAGTATCCCTCCCTGGATCGACAAATCATGGATGAATACGGGAGTCTTTATGAAACTTATAAGGATACTAATTTTATCTTTGTCTACTGTGGATAATCAATAAACATTGCAAATTATAAATATAAATATACGTTTCTTATTAAATATAAAATTTATAAAGAGGTGACGATATGTAATTTAAAGAATATTAAATTTTTATAGAAATTTAAATATTTAGTTAAATTTTAGGAGGAAATTAAAATGAAAAAGTATCTAATTTTATTAATCTTAATTTGTATTCTTTTTGTCCCTGTTATTGTTTCCGCTACAGAATATTATTTGCCCACCCTGGCAGTAGTATCCTTTGAGAATCACTCTAATGTAAGCTGTCCTGATCTGGAGAATATGGGATTACAATTTTTAGAAACTACTTTATCTAAATCAGGAATGTTTACTTTATTAGATCGACTTACTGTACAAAAATCGGTGGAAGAATTAGGTTTTAATAGTGCTTCTGGCTTAGTAGATCCTTCCTATGCTATCCAATTGGGTAAGATGTTAGGAGCCAGATATTTAGCTACTGGGAATGTCATTGATATTACCAGGAGGGTTACTGAGTTTAAGGGTTACGGTATTACTACCAAAAGGACTGCAGTTTCGGTAACTATCGGATTAAGAATAGTAGACGCAGAGAGAGGTACTATATTTTTTATCGATCAGGATGTAGCTGCCGAAGAATTACCTATTGATACAACGAATGTAAAAAATTCTGGTCAGACTTACAGTATTTATCAAAATTTGATGAAACAGGCAATATTAAAATCGATTAATAGTCTAAGACAAAGGTTAATAGCTACAACTCCAGAGGTTACTAAAGCCCCGAAAATGATATTAGTAACAGTAAATTCAGAACCGATCGGTGCAGATGTAGAAATCAGCGGGATATTTTACGGCAATACTCCCTGTGAACTGTCTTTGGAAGAAGGGAAAGTATTAGAAATTATTATAAGCTTGGGTGGTTACGACCCCTGGATAAAAAAAATATCCGTAAGTTCTGCTTTAAAAATAAATGCTAAATTAAATAAAAGTATTCCTCCAGCTGATAGTTCCGATCTTAACGTAAACATAGGAATTACTCCTTCTGGCGACTAACCTAATCTCTATAGAAGAAGTAAATATCTAGAATGAATTAAAATAATAGATAAAATGAGGTGATAAGATGACAAATCGAAGATATATAGTTTTAATTATTATGATAGTTAGTTTAATCTTACTTGTTTCTAATACAAGTTTCTCCCAAGAACTACCCCGAATAGCGGTAGTAGGAATTACCTCCACCGCTCCTGGTTATTTCTGGAGGAACGATTCCCCTTTATCTCTAGGTGCAACTGATTTAATGATCAATGCCTTACTTAGTACTAATCGTTTTCGGGTATTTGAGAGAGCCAAACTTGACCTCCTCTTACAAGAACAGAACTTCCAACACTTTTCTGGTTTGGTAGATCAGGCTACAGCAGTTAAATTAGGAAAGATGATCGGGGTAGATGCCATACTTACCGGTAGTCTGACTAATATAGCTTTTACCAAAGGGGGAGGAATAAAAATTGGCCCTTTAAATGTTAAAAAATCTTCGGTAAAAGTAGTCATGACCATTCGTATCATAGATGTAACTACCGGAGAAATCCTCTTTTCTACAGTTCAGGAAGAAGAAGCCTCTAAATCTGGTATTTCTGGCGTATTACCCATTCCTATTCCTGGTGGTATAGGATTCTCTCATCAGGAAGCAGTAGATGTTTTATCCGCAATAGAATTAATTTGTAACAAAGTAGTCTTAAATTTTGTGGCTAAGATAGACAAAAAGAATATAGCAGTAAGTTCAGCACCTCTGGAAGGATATGTGGTAAAAGTGGAATCGACTTCTTCCGGAACTATAACCCAGGTCTATATAAACCTGGGAGAAAGCTCTGGCATACGAGTGGGAGACGAAATAAGAATCTACCGTGAGGGAGAAGTAATCCTTGATCCTAAAACTAATGAAATCTTAGATAGAGAATTAGATTTAATTGCTCAGGCGAGTATAAAGACAGTTAGAGATAAACTCTCCATTGCTATGGTTACCACCAAATTTAGAAATATACCTATCCAGCCGACTGATATTGTGGAGGTGATGAGGTGAAAGAATATTTCAAAATATCATTTCATATATTTTTGTCAGTTAATATTTAATTTTAGGGGGTATTTACATGTGCTCTAACAAATTATTTAAGTTTGTTATATTAATTATTATTATCACTTCTTTCGTTGTTTTCTCCGGCTGTGGAGGAATAACTACTCCAGAAACACCATCGGATTCTTTAAATGCTATGATTACAGCAACACCTATTTCTGGTGAAGCTCCGTTAGAAGTTACTTTTGATGCTTCTGAATCATCTGTTGCCCAGGGAAATGAAATAGCCAGTTATGAATGGGATTTTGGAGATGGCAAGACAAGAGAAGGCGGAACTATCCATCACGGTTTTGATTCTCCAGGAAACTATACTGTTATATTAACAATTAGTGATAATAAAGGTGCTGTAGATACCTCATCTGTAATTATTAAAGTTTTTCAGCCCACCGAGACAGTTATGGAACAGAATTTTAATGCACAAGATGGTACAGAATTTGATACTGGTACAGGATTAAAGATTATTATTCCCCCTGCTTTAATTGAAGGTCAGATGAATTTAGAAGTAAAATATAATTCAAATCCTTCGCAATCTGCAAGTGATCTTATAAAATTACATTCTAATTACTCAATTACTATAACTCCCCAAAAAGGATTTCAAGAAAAAGAATTGATGACGTCTGGAATGACCAAATATCAAGAAACCACGCAAATATCTCTTATTTTTGATGTTCCTGAAGATGTAGATCCTCAATCTTTAGCAATTTTTGAGTGGGCGAAAGAAGGATGGTGCTTAGCAGGTGCAGGAGATACAGAAACAATCGGGCAGTTAGGTGGTATACTAAGCCTAGATGATAAGTACATTTCGATTGAAGTACCTGTTGGGAATAGTCTTTCCACTCCTGCCGTTGCAAATATAAATATGTTCGGTATTGGCGATTTTGTTGACAACGTTTTGGATTCATTATTAAAAGTATGCCCTATTATAACACCAGGGTCTGAACTTGAATTTATAAATGGCGGAGATTATATAGAAAAAGATATATACTTTCAGTCGTACAGTTGTGAAGTTTTCGGGAGCGGTCAAGGCATACCTTATAAAGTTGGAATCTTGAATAATAGCAATAACTTAATTGTTAACGACGATTACCAACCCGATTGGAATCAATCATATTCAGGTCCTTATCAAATTTTAGGTTCATTTGAGCTATCTGATCAATCTATAGGGTATTTGATGCCATCAGATGATGAGAATGAAAAAGGGGTTTTAACATTGCGATTTGGATCTGAAGGAGGTGAATGCACTGTATGGCTTGAGGCTGATGGAGTTATGCTGCTTGAAATGTGGTTATTGTCTCTAATCCCAGGAGTTGAGATATCAGCTACCCTTGCTGATATCTTTGAGATGTACATAAGAAATGCAGGAAATTATCTTATGGGGGATTCAGTAGATACAATTAAATTATTTGTGGAAACAAAGAAAATATTGGAAGAACTAACAGCTGAACTATTAAAGGAAGGAATTAGTCACATTGAATACGGGAGCTCTGAGATTCCAGTTGGTCAAGCATTAACTTTCGGATTTAAAATTGGTAATTTAATGAAAAGTGTTGCGACCTATCTTTATATAACTAGTAGCTCCCAGAATCCTTGTGATTATAAAAGTCCTGGTTATTGGGAGAAGAAAATAGAGGTTGAACCAGTAAACCAACTGCCCATTGTTTCCGTAACTTCCCCTACCGAGGGCTCAACTTATACAGAAGGAGAAACCATTATTTTTGAGGGTAAAGCTACAGATCCAGAGGATGGAGCTCTTACGGGGGATTTGCTATTCTGGTCCTTACCCAGTGGTAAGATCATTGGAACAGGCGAATCTTTTTCTAAGAATGACTTAACTGTGGGAACGTATGTTATTACATTAAATGCCGTGGATTCCCAATCGAGTAGAGGAGAATATAGTGTCACAATAACTGTAACTACTGCCGGGAAGCCTGATCTTAGAGTAGCAGCAGTAAGCCTTTCCAACTCTTCCGCACAAGTGGGCGATACCATCTCGGTGACCTTTACCGTGGAGAACAAAGGTGGTCCTGTATTAGGAGAATTTCAGAATAAGGTGTTCCTCTCCACTACTCAATACGGGGGAGAAGGACAAAAAATCCCGCTTGAGGATTTTCCTATGTTTCTTGGTGATGTATCATCTAAAACCGAAACAGTTAAAATCATTGTCCCTCAAGTACCTGCGGGAGACTGGTATGTAGCAGTTTGGACGGACGCTACCGAAGAAATTCAGGAAGCAAATGACGATAATAATATCGACAGTGCCCCGATATCTATAAGCACAAATTATCCCCCAATTATAACTTCTACTCCAGTTACTTCTGCAACTGTAGGGCAAGCTTATAGCTATGATGTAAATGCTACTGATGCTGATAGTGATACCCGAACCTATTCTCTGGCTGCTACTAAACCCAGCGGAATGATTATCAATTCTTCAACCGGACTAATTACTTGGACGCCTACTGCTATCGGAGATTATAATGTTACAGTAAAAGTATCTGATGGCATAATTACTGTAACCCAATCATTTACTATTACGGTAACTTCAATTACCCCAGAGACCTATACAATCACTGCCTCTGCTGGTTCACATGGATCTATAAGTCCATCCGGAAATGTAACCGTAAACCAAGGTTCGGATAAATCATTTACCATTACTCCTGATAGTGGTTATAGCATAGATGATGTCCTGGTAGATGGAAGCTCAGTAGGAGCAGTAAGTTCATACATTTTTAGTAATGTAAACGAAAACCATACCATATCTGCTACCTTTAAAAGTTCAGATATTATTTCAGCAAGTATTGACAGTTATTCTCCAAGTAGCAAGATAACAATAAATACCGGTCAATCATTTACCATCAGTACCAACTTTACCAATACGGGAAACACATCAGCCTACTTCTATCCAGGAGTATCTATATGGAATTCAAACGGGAGTCTTATATTCACTGACTGGGGCGGAAAAACATATCTTAGTAAGGGGCAGCAAGGCAGTGCAAGTTGGAGTCCTACGATTAGTACGCCCGGGGAATATTGGCTACAATTTGGCATTTGGAATGAAGCAAAGAGCGAGTTGCTTGACAAAGAACCAAGTCCTTCTCAAAATTTGATAAAGGTGGTGGAACCTCCTACTACCCTCAGTTTTACCAATTTGACACCTTCTCAAATATCGACGAGCACTGCCCCCTATGATGCAATGCTCTCAGCTAGCGGCAAAAACTTCAACAACGTCAACCGGGTAAGCTTTAGCTGGAGTGGAGCGGTAAGTGGCAGTGCAACTTGGAACAAGGGTGATACAAACTGGAATGCTGCGGTGACGGTCAACTCTGATCTTTCCATGACCCTGCAGCCTAGAGTAGTAGAAACAAACCCTACTTGGTCTGGGACGGTCTACTGGACCGTGACGTTGAGGGACAACACCGGTGCAACGGCATCGAGGTCATTTACGGTAACTTATACACCTACTACAATTTCAGCAAGTATTGACAGTTATTCTCCAAGCAGCAAGATAACAGTAAATACCGGTCAATCATTTATCATAAATACCAGCTTTACCAATAGAGGAAACACGGCTGCTTATTTCTATCCAGGAGTATCTATATGGAATTCAAACGGGAGTCTTATATTCACTGACTGGGGCGGAAAAACGTATCTTAACATAGGGCAGCAAGGAAGTGCAAGTTGGAGTCATACAATAAATACACCTGGTGAATATTGGCTCCAATTTGGGGTTTGGAATGAAGCAAAGAGCGAGCTACTCGATAAAAAGCCAAGTCCTTCCCAAAATTTGATAAAGGTTGATTCTGTTACCCAATTAGCACCCCAAGTGACGGGAGTTGACCCTTCTCAACCAACCGCTAATCCATTAAGGCAATATATTGATATTTTGGGAAATAATTTTGCCAGTAATGCTCAAGTTACACTCCAAATAAATTCAAGCGTATATCCTATTCCTGATGACAGAACTCAATTTATTAATTCAGCAAGGATAGAAATATATGTTGGTCTTACAGATTTCGGAAATTGGAAAGTCTGGATAACAAACCCTGATGGGCAGAAATCAAACGAATATATTTTTTATGTTAAACCATAATTTCACGGCAAAAATGAATTGCGTTAAAGGACGATTAAACCAAGCCAATAATCCGGTAACTTTTTTTAACTTTTTGTAAGCGGTTTAACATTAGTGTGGAAAGACCATTTTCAGTTTCATTACTTATACGAAAAGTTCTGAACGTGTCCAATAGGGGGAGCCAGACATTTCAAGCCCTTTGGCCTTTTGCTGAAGGGCTTTATTTTTTATAATTTATTTTACAGAAAAAGAAGGATTTCTAGAAATTACGTAGTATTGTTATATTAGAGTAGTTTTGAAAATATAGTTTAGTAATAATTAATTATAAAGGAGGGAGTTATTATTAAAAAAAACATCTTTCTTTCAGTAATTATTTTAAGCTTTGTTTTTATTATCATATTTTCTCTAATTTTATCAGTCTCTTCTCAAACAATTAATATAAAAGAGTATATCAAAGATAAACTTCCTTCCATATTTAACTTCTATCTTTCCTCTCTTGATGATCTTGATTCAAATGAAAAAGAATTTATCGATTTATTAGAAAAATTACCGGGAAAAGAACAGGAATATTATGCCAAAGAAGTCTATAAAAATGGTTTTTCCCTGGAACTATTAGAAAATGTTAAAGACGGTAAAACAATTCAAGTTCCTACGAATAGATCCCCTTTGCCTTCCTTACCTAAACAAAAAGAAGAACCAACTGAAAGTTTACCTTCTCTTATAAAAAGAATCAAACCCTCTACGGTAATTATTTTTGTTTATGACGATAAAGGAGAATTTTTAAAGCTGGGCAGTGGTTTTTTTATCAGTCAGAATGGTGATGTGATTACTAATTATCACGTACTTCAGGGAGCAAGCTCTGCCGAGATAAAGACCGCAGATGAAAAAACTTATCCTATAACTTATATCGTAGCAGGAGATGAACAAAATGATATTATCCGTCTTTCCGTAAATATTCCTTCACAATATGTCTATCCTTTATCATTAAGCAAAACAATCCCAGAAGTAGGGGAAAGAATAATTGTGTATGGTAGTCCATTAGGACTGGAAAACACCGTCAGTGATGGGATTGTCTCTGCAATAAGAGATATTCCTGATTACGGAAGGATTATTCAAATTACTGCTCCTATATCACCGGGCTCCAGTGGTAGCCCAGTCCTAAATATGAAGGGAGAAGTTATCGGAATAGCTACTTTTCAAATGGTAGAAGGTCAGAATTTAAATTTTGCCATTCCCAGCGAAAGGATAGCAAGCCTTAATTTAATGGAAGAAGAGAAAATATTTACCACCGAAGAATTATTTGAGCAGGAGAATAAAGGCAAAAAAGATTCCGACTATGCTTATGAAGCTTACGATAAAGCGTTATATTTTATGGATAAAAAAGAGTATGGGAAAGCATTACCTTATTTGGAGATAGTAATCAAAACAGATATATCATCATTAAAAGCCTGGGCATATCTTGCAATTGGATACTGCTATGAAGAATTTGGAACTTATACTAAAGCAGTAGAGGCTTTTAAACAAGCAATCCGTATTGATCCTGATGATGCTGATGCCCACTACAATTTAGGAGTTGTTTATGGTAAACTTGGCTTTCATAAAGACGAAATAGAAGCATATAAACAAGCAATCCGTATTGATCCTAATAATGCTCATGCCTACTACAATTCCTACTACAATTTAGGTATTGCTTATGGTCAACTTGGTTTCTATAAAGACGCAATAGCGGCATTTAAGCAGGCGATCTATATTGACCCCGATGATCCTGAGGCTCACTACAATTTAGGGATTACTTATATTCTAATTGGAGATAGAAATTCAGCTTTAAATGAATATAAAATTCTTAAAAAATTAGATATTAATTTAGCTAATAAGTTATTTGATTTGGTTTATCAATAAGGTAAGTTTGTATTTGTTAATGGGTTATATTATATACAAAAATAGATAGGAATAAAAATGGAAATAAATTATTGCAAAAATCCCATCTCTGAAGATTTAAAAATCACTGACGATTCATTAAAACTACTTTTTTTGGAAAAGGCCATTAATGAATCAGTTAATTTGATTAATTGTGGATTAGATTATTTTAGTAAAATAAATTTTACTAATAATGACTTAGTCTATTCTTTATCTTTTTTACATTTATCAAGAGGCTTCGAATTATTAATGAAATGTATGATATGTTATAAAAAATACGATAACACAAAGGACAGAAACGTTTTAAAAAAACATTTTCCCGCAAAAGAGAATATGATGCATTATGGGCATAATTTAAATAGACTAAGAAAGGAAGTTATGAAAAATTATCAAGGTTTATTTCGAGAGAAAACTTCTAATACAAAATGGATTTCCCAATTAAAAGAAGATTGTGACTTTATAAGCAAAGATAAAAAACTTATTAAAATATTAAAAATAATTTCAATTTATGGGAATAAAGGTCGCTATTATGAATTAGATTCTGTAACTTCAGATAATAAGAAGAAAAATATAAGTCCAAAATCTGAAATGGAAAAATTGATTATAGAATTATTAAAAAAAGATGAACAATTACGCAAAACTTTTATAAATAATAAAGACGATCTTTTAATCTCTAATAAAGTTTGGCAAGAAATACTTGGTAAATATTTTGTACCATATTTAATTCAATTCTGTGGAGCCTTACGTCATCAATTTCTATATGGTGTTTTGGGGGTAAAAGCTAAAAGATGCAGATCGGTTTGTAGTCAGAAATTTAATCTATTAGGTTAGAAAAAGAGTAGGGGTATACTTGATTAATAAATAAGGGAAAGTAGGCAATTTTATATTATTTATTCCAGGATATAAAAATGTAAAATGATTTTTTAGAGAAATTTAAAAATGAACTATGCGATTATCGGAATATCCCAAAAGATTTATCCAATTATATTGTAGATGTAATTAAAGAAGATAAAGAAACAGAAATACTTTCACTAATACTGAAGGATGATACACAACGGAAAAAAGTATGGGAAAAAATCGATTATCAAATCAAAAAAGGAAGTAATATAACTAAACTATCAATATTAGAGCTATTAAAAGCATTAGATTTCCACCCTAAAGATATAAGATTCTGTAGATTTGATGCAATGTTTGCTGAATTAAGGACAATATTTTTTCTTACTGATTTAAATTTATATGATATTAACCCCTTAGAAGCTAAAAATAAGAAAAACGAAAAGAATGCTGATTTTATCGCTAAAGGGAATTCCCATAAATATGCTATTGAAGTATTTTGTAAAATATCGAAGGAATTAGAAGATATTATTAAAATATCTCGTAAAATGTCAAAGGAAGAATTGGAAAAATTATCTAGAAAATTTAAACCTGCAATTAAGCCTGACATTGGCAGATATAAACTATTTAGATATTACATGTGCAAGGCTGAAGAGAAAAAGCAACAATTAGTTCAAACAGCAAAAAAATATTCATGTGATAAAAATATTATGGTTATGGTTTTAAATGACTTAAATATCCTACCTAAATTAATTTATTGTGAATACAATGAAATACTCAAGGATATATCGATAAAATTAAATTGGGGAAGTGATTATCATTTTGCAATTGTTACTGGAGTATTAGAATTATTAAACGATAGTGTTGATAATTTAATTTATCCGCCTATTTAAAAAATGATTTCTCGTAAAGATAAAAGGTTTTTAATAGCTTTGAAAAGGAAGTTAAATAAATTTCTTATTGAATACAATTTTCTATTACAATTAATTTAGACCTTTTTTTATTAGAATGTTTTGTGATTTCCAATAGTAAGAATTTTCCTTTTTTTAATACATGGTTAGAATAAGGATAGGGAATATACTTATTGATAAATAAGGCATAATAAAAGGTTAAACCGGACTTATAGCACTTACAGGTGGGCTAATTAACTCCTTTAGTTTATAGGTGTTTCGTAATTCTTCCATAATTTCACCCCAACAAAAAGTTCTGAACCTGACCAATAGGGGGAGCTTGCTAATTCCAGCCCTTTGGTATTTGCTGAAGGGCTTTTTTATTTGAAAAGAAGGATTATTTAAGATTAAGTAGTATTAAATAATTAGAAGAAGCTTGGAACACCTAAAAAAATGAATTTATTATTTTTCGATAAGTTATAAGGTTAAAAAATGATAGATGATATTGAAATAAGATGCAAAAAAATTTTAAAAGATTATTTTAAAAAACAAGGCTTTATAAAAATTCGTGCAATAAATAGAAGTAAACAGAAAAAAGACCCACCTGATTTTGATTTTTTTATTGATGAAAAAAAATATGCTGTTGAAGTAACTCAAACAAAATCACGTAGAAAGGCAATTTTGGACAATCAATTAGTTATAGAAAAAACTTACCGACTTACCCAATTTGATTTCATCAAAGATGTTGAAAGAAATGCAATTCAAAAAGGAATTCTTAATGGAGTATATAATGTAAGGTTCTTTGACCCTATAATTTCTCAAAAATTTAATAAGATAAAGAGTCAAATTAAAAAGCAAATAATAGATTATATATGTAGAACTAATAATATTAAGTCCTCGAGGAAAGAAATAATTTACTTAAAAAATAAGAAAATTGCCAGTATATATAAATTAAATATTGGTTTAAATAAAATATATCCTACTGAATCTCAAAGTTTATGGCCTGAATCTCCAGAAAAAATTGAAATTTGTCGGCAAATGATAGAAGAAGCCGTAAATAAAAAGAAGAACAAATTAGTGAATAATAAAATAAATTATCCTCGAATCCTATTATTAGTGAGTGTATCATCTCATTGTGACATAGATACTTTCATAGAATGCAAGAAAAGGGTTAGCGAAATTAATAATATTGAATTCTTTGAAGCTGTTTTTATTGTTTATGACACTTTCAGAATTTTACCTTTTTATATATATGAAAGAAGTATCTTAAATAAATAAATTCTTTTAAATATTAGAATTATACATTTAAATATGTACTACTAGAACTAGAGATAAAAAATTCTTTTATTAATATTTATAGCCAATTTTAATAAGCACTAAAAATTTAATAAAATACAAAGGAATCTTTATAATGGCATATTTGATGCATATTGGATTTGACAATAGTACAAGACTTTGGAAAAATGTTTTTTATTTTGAATACAAAGGAATTAGATTTAAATTAATTCAAAATAATAGTAAGACGTATTGCAATGTTCTTTTAACAATAATACCTGGTGAATATAAATTTGAATTAGTTAATAATGCTTATAGGGTTGCTTCTGAATTTACAAGTGCACTTTGTTGGCAACTGCGTTCATTAGGAAAAGTGAGCTCTTTGGGAGGTTGGGGAAGAACAGAAAAATTTACATTAAAAAGAGCAAGATGTATGACTTTTGGTTTTCATGAGATTGCCTTTTGCGGAGAAATAATGAATGGTGAGATTTCACCTATTCCGGAGATAGAAAATGATGAGCAGAGAGAAGCTCTAATATTATTTAGAGAGGCTAACAGCGTGAATAATGATTATTTGTCTTTTCTTTTTTTTTGGCAGATTTTGGAGATTAATTATGGAGACCCTATTGGCTGGATTAATAAAGTATATCGGAAGAACAGAAATAAGCTTTGGATTACAAAAGATGATATCAATGAGATTTCTCTTAAAGGGAGAAAATTAGGGAATTATTTTTATGATGACTTTAGAAACGCCATTGTTCATCTATTTAAAAGACAAAAAGGAGAAAAAAGAGTAAAAATAGATACATCCGATGATAATATTCTTATATATAGAGGTAGAAAGATAATAAAAGAATTCGCTAGATTTTACATCGAAAATGAATTAAAACTTAAAAAAGAGTTGTACCTTGTAAGAAAAGGAGGAAAGGGTTTTCCGATTTATATGAATAAAGAATTTACTCGTCAACATTATTGTAAGGAAGCATATAAGAAACCATTTAAACCCTTAATATAATAATTAAAAATATTTAATTCATACACTCTAAATATATTTTACAATAAGAACAGGACATGTTCAAGTTAAAGCCTTTAGTTTAATACTGAAAGGCCTTTTACAAATATTATACAGATTCTAATCTTTAGATATTGCTTTAACATTGAAGAATTAACTGATTTAATCTAATATTTTCAGTTGCAATATTTCCCTTAAAAGTTCTGAACGTGTCCAATAGGGGGAGAGAGAAAAAGAGGCCATCTACAATCGATTTTAAGGCATTTGTTTTTTTTGTAAATGGCAAGTAGAAATGCACCTTGCGCGGAAAACAATTTTGCACCTCCTAGAGAGAAAAAAATGGTTTAATCCTCCTCTTCTTTTTGAATTCTAAATGATTCTCCACTTAAGTTAAAT
>Ga0210003_1002369_pt1 | contig 16011 bp, 17 predicted proteins | sample LantaG_FD_182804 | JGI IMG/M metagenome (GOLD analysis project Ga0210003, IMG submission 182804) | Deep subsurface microbial communities from Baltic Sea to uncover new lineages of life (NeLLi) - Landsort_02402 metaG (SPAdes) (version 2) | ecosystem: Environmental > Aquatic > Marine > Oceanic >...
ACGAGGAGAGAGCGGCGAAAGAGAGCACCGGCGGCGCGGAGGCGACCCCCCGAAAGATGCGAGAGAGCAGGAAGGGGTAGGGCCACATGCCGCCGCGATTAGCCATGGTCTTTGGAGGAAAAAAAAGCAAAACATCACTCACCCGAAAAACATAGCCAGCGTCACCACTGCCAGGGCCTCCTCCGAGGGCGTGTTGGGGCACGCGTCGGCGATGACCGGAGGAGGGTGCGCTTGCGAGATTCCGCGGCCGCGGTAGGAGATGGCCACGCTCTTCCGGTGGCAGAGCACCGGCGGGCGGACCGCCTCGGCCGAGTTCGGGTTTGTTGACGCCGCCGCCGCAGTCGCATTGGCATTGACATTCGCCGCGTTCGCCGCCTCTTTCGGCTGCTGCTGCTGCTGCTGCTGCTTCAGGGCGGCCTGTCCGCGCCGCGTCAGCACCACGTCGCAGGTGGACGCGGCGCTGGACGAGTTGGACGTCGTCGGCGTCGCCGAGTCCTCGTCGAGGAAGGACGTCGGCGTCGAGGGCGACTGGGCCCTCTTGGTGCTTCCATTCGCGTTGACATTGGTTCCGGGCTCCCTGCCGCCGCGGAGGCGCTGGAGTATCATTTGGTTCTGCGTCATGTTTTTTTGGTTTGGTTTTTGGTTCAAGTGATTCAAGTGTGCAAGTGTAGAAACGGAACGGGGGGAAGAGGGAAAACCAAAAAAAGAGAGAGGAAAGAACAAAGAGGGAGAACAAGAAGGAGAAAAGTTGAGAAGAAGATTGGTTAGTGGGAGAGGAGAAGAGCAGCTCTCGACCGTTCGAGCGTGAAAAAAAGAGAGAGAGCGAAAAAAAGGCGGGATCGTCTTCTTCTTCGCTCTTTTTCCCTCTCGCTCCTGTCTTGCGCGCAACGAAAAGCCCCTTGGCACGCAAATCGCGCCCCAAAAGTGGCATGTTCTCGATGTTCTCTGCGACGTCAGAGGTCGCGCAAGGGCCAGAGGCGCTTTCCCGAACGGGAAAGAGCGTGCCCTCTTTGATTGGGATCACCCACCCGAAAAAAAAAAAGCGCGTCCGTTTGCTCTTCTCTCGCTCTCTCGCTTCCTTTTTTTTCGTCAGCTTCCCCGTCGCTCTAAGTTGAGGCAAGCGTGGGCCCTGTCCACCCAAAATCTCTGGCAGAGGGAGCTCACCTCGAGGTATTCTTGCATCGGGAAATCAAGGGAGAGAGAAGGAGCGCGCCTCCCTCTGCTGCGCTCCCCGAGTGGATGCGACGACTTTGTTTTTTTTGTTGAAAGTCTGATTCGCTTCCCTCTCCCTCTCTCGCTCTCTCGCCGCTCCTGATCTCGCACTAGTTTTTTCCCCCTTTCTTCTTTTTCTCTTTTCTCTTTCTCCCTTTCTCGTCAAAGCTCGTCTCTCTCTCCCGAGAGAGACAAGCTCTTTCTCTCTCGCCATAAAAAACATGGCCCCTGGCGCACGCCTCGTGCACCGCAACTCGTGCTCCGTCGTGGAGCTGGCCCCTGGCGTGAAGGCGACATCCCTTTCGCAAGCCGACATCCGACCGCCGCCGGGAAACAATGCCATCGAGTCCCTTGTGGCGGTCGCGACGAGCGCGGCGTTCTTCAGGTACGAGGATTCTGATTTTAGAACGAGAGATCCTGGTCTCCTTGTGGCGTGTGTGGAAGGAAAAGGCCCGAGAGCGGGAGGCGCGGCGGGAATTGCGATGGAAAGGATTCGACTTTTTTTTCTTCGTTTGTTTTTCGTTTTTCTCGTTCGTTTTTCGTTCGTCGACCTCTTCTTCCTTGCTCTCTCTGTCTCTCTCTCTCTCTCTCTCGCGCGCGCTCTTCTTCCGACACCTCCCCGAAACCGCCTTCGAGAGACGCATCGAGAAAGAATACAGCTCTCTCTTTCGCGTCGCTCCACTGCCACTCACACTTAAAAAAACACACACACCCAAAAAAACAACAACAAAACCCCTCTCTCTTTTCATTTCATTCAGCGCCCTCGTCTGGCTCCCGGCGCTCCTGCTCTACCTCCTCTACCTCACGCTCTTCCACCGCTCCCCGCTCGCCCTGGCCTGCCTCGTCCTCGCCCTCTCTTCCACCAAGAAGTGGAGCCCCCTGGCCAAGCCCTGGCCCTTGTTCGAGCACTCCTCCGCGTTCGACACCTGGAGGAGGAGACATTCCTTGAGAATCGTCACGCCCTCGATCCCCTTTGCCGAGCCGCGCTCGCTCTTCTGCCACTTCCCTCACGGCGTGTTCCCCATGAGCGCGCTCCTCTGCAGCGCCCTCGCCGGCAACGACAACACGGGCGTCCCTGCCCCTCACAGGGGGGTCTGCGCCGACGTGCTGCTCGCTGCTCCTGTCATCGGCCTGTTCTTCCGGTGGCTGGGTTGCGGCTCGGCCTCGAAGAAATCGCTCATGAGGCTGCTCAGCGCGAACTCTGTGGGGTTGATCCCGGAAGGGATCGCCGGCATTTTCGCCAACTACCAGCAGGATGAAGAGGAAGAGGGCGTTGGTAAAAAGAAGAGCAGCAACACCAAGAAGAAGCTCTGCCGCGTGTTCCTCAAGACGCGGAAAGGATTCGTCAAGGCGGCGATCGAGGCCGGCGCTCCCCTGGTCCCCTGCTACCACTTTGGGACCGCCGACGTCTTCTCGCTGGCGAGTCCCCCCCGAGCTTTCGCAGAGAAGCTTTCCAGGAGGTTCAGGGTGAGCCTGATCTGGCCCGCAGGGATCTGCGGGCTTCCCGTGCCCAGGGCGGCGCCGCTGCTCGTGGCGGTGGGTAAAGCGGTCGCCGTCGAGCGGAGCGCCGCGCCGACGCAGGAGCAGGTCGACGCGACGCACGCCGCGTTCGTGAGGAGCCTGACGGACGCGTTCGAGGAGCACAAGCACCTGGCTCCGGGCTACGAGCAGAGCGAGCTCGTTGTGATTTGAAGAAGAGAGAAAGAGAAAAAAGGTGGAGGTTGATTTCTTCTTCTTCGGGAAAAAAAACACTGCAAAAAAAAAAAACTTTCAAAAACTTTCATTCCTTCAACAACTCGGTTATCACTCGCAGAAAACCATCTCGGAGCTCTCCCAATTCCTGACCCCGACCTTGATCCCGTCGTGGGCCCGCTTCAGGCTCGCCGCCACCTTGTCGAACACGGCGTCGATCTCCTCCTGCGTGGGTTCGCTCCTCGGCTCGCCCACATCGATGGGAGGGCACACCACGATGACGATCTCTTCTTTCCGGGGCAGGCAGGGCAGTCCGAAGCGTCCAAACCAGATCCCTAACGAAAGGCGCAGCCTCCGGGACAGCGAGTGCAAACCCAGGAAGGAGAGGACTCGGGACTGGCCCAGCGCGTAGACTGGGACGATGCCCGCTCCGGTTCTCAGGGCGAGCTTGATGTAGCCCTTGTGCTTGGTGAAGATGCGCTCCTCGACGACTGCGGCGCGAGTCGCGTGCGCGGCGGCGGTCGCGGTGGTGGTGGTGGTGGTGGTGGTGGTGGCTGTGGGTGACGACGGCGGCGGCGAAGGCAGGAGGTCCTTGACGAGCGAGGAGACCTTGGCCGCCGAGGAGCCGTGGAAGATCCCGGCGATGCCCTCGGGGATGACGCCGATCTGGTGGTGGTGCGAAAGAGAGGGAGAGGGAATGAGAGTGAGGGACGAAGGAAAATAGTGAAAAAAACGCTCTCTCAAAAAGAAGCAAAAAAAACTCAGCAGCTCTCAAAACTCACCGAGGCCCCGCTCCTCAGCAGATTCGAAAGCGTCTTGGAGTCGCAGGGAACGCAGTTGCACCAAGTATAGACCTGGCGAAGGACGGGAAGGTGGAAGAGAGCAGAGGCGACCGAGGGCCTGGTGTTTTTTGAGAGAAGAAGAAGAAGAAGAAGAAGTTTTTTGTTGAAAAGGAAAAAAGAGTGAGTTTTGTTCTTAATTCGTTCGACCTTTTTCTATTTCGAGACCCCGAACGAAAAACAACTAAAACTCTCACCTCGTCCCCGCGGGCAAGCCCTGTTGAGAAAGAAGAGAGAATTCGAGAGAATCGAGAGAGAGAAAGAGCAAAAGAAAGCGCGTGTGTTAGTTTGTCAAAGTTGTTTCCGCTTCGACCTAGACCTCCTCGACCTCCTCGACCTCGAAAATCAATTCCTTCAAAAGAAGAAACTCTCTCTCTCTCTCTCTCTCTCTCTCTCTCACCGTCCCGTCGCACCCGACGAGCCCAACGGCCGTCAGAAAAGAACCCACGGGGAAGCAGCCGTGCGGGTAGTGGGCGAAGATGTAAGACTTTTTGTTGCGGCGACGGGGGTCGTTCGGTGGAAGCGAAGGAGAAGGAGACGACGACGACGACGACGACGACGGAGCCTTTCCGTTTGCGCCTCTCGGCTCCTTTTCTCCCTTGTCCTCTCCCTCGTCCTTTTCTTGCATTTCCAAGTACGGCAGCGGCGGGCTCACAATCCTGAGCCTGAAGTAGCGCCTCCAGCAGTCCCAGACGCGCGCGTCTCTGAAGTAGGGCCAGGCTTTCGAAGGAAAGACGGGCAAGAAGCTTAAGCACGCGATGACGGCGAGAAAGGCCAGCGAGTAAGCGAAGGTAGGAGAGGAAGAAGCGGCTCCGCTGCTGCTACTTCTCTTCGTCGTCGTCGTCGTCGTCCTCATCGTCACCAGCATCACGTCGACGAGCGCCGCGAGCGTCAGCCAGGGCCCGAGGAAGACGAAGCCGAAGAGGGCGACCATCGTCGCGACGGCGAGGAGCTCCTCCGAGGGGCTGTTCTCTCTCTCCGGGACCACGGCGGCGGAGGCGAAGAGCTCGGATCGGTTTCCTACTCCTCCTTCTTTTCCTCGTTCCCCACCAGCCCCGCCCGCACGGAGGGCCTGGGCGGCAGCGTCGAGGGAAGTGGTGTGGATGGCCGCGGAGGAGAGGGCGTGGAGGGGCTCGACGACGAGAGTGGCGGTGGCGGAGGTGGAGGTCGGAGGGGTCGAAGAAGGAGTTTGGTGAAGAGGCGACGACGCCGACGCCGACAGCGCCGCCGACGACGTCGATGATAATGATGGTGGTGGTGCTTTCTCATCCGTCTCTCGCTCGCCCTGACCGCCGCGCCTCTTGGACGAAAACCTGCTCGAGAGGGACGAAGTGGACGATTTCATGATGTCGTGGCGCGGAGCGGTGGTTCTGCTGCGGGGGAGGGCGAGGTCAGCTGCGGAAAAAGAAGCGGTTCGATCTGTTTCATTTAAAAAAAGGCTCGTCGCTCGACGAAAAAAGGCGAAGAAGAGAAAGAGTGAGGCGGAAAAAGTTTGCCTCGATTTCTTTTTCTTTTTCATTTTTTTTCCCGATTCTCTTCCGTTCTTTGCGAAGCTTCCGCGCCTTTCGCAGAGAAGAAGAAGCGGGAAAAGAAGGAGCCGGACCCTGCTAGCAGCAGCATCAGCAGTAGCAGCATCAGCGAGAGAGCTCGCTGCTTGGGCGGAAAAGCAGGGGCGAGATGAGAACAGCGACGGCTTTTGCTTGCGACGCTGCCGCCGCCGCTGCCGTCGTGGCATGTCGCCCCTTGTCTCCGCCGCGGCCGCGTCGCGCTGGGGACTTCTCTAGCAGCACGGCCAGTTCCTCTCGCGTGCTCCTGCGACCAGCCAGCATCGTGCAGACCACGTCGGACTCCAATCGCAGGCGTGGAGCCTTCCCGGCGAGGCGTCTTTCGCCGACGGCGACGACGACATCAGCGACGGCGGCCGAAGCGACAGCGGCAGAGGCGACAGCGGAGGAAACGTCGACCTCTTCCTCTTCCTCTTCCTCCTCCTCCGACCCCGCGTCTGCTACCACGCTCTCGCAGCAGGCGCACCAGCTCGCGTTTGAAGAGAAGAGCAGCGAAGAGCCATCGGGAGCAGCAGAAAGCAGCGAAGCCTCCAACACCTCCACCTCCGCCTCCGCCCCCACTTCCACCTCCACCTCCACCAGCTCCGAACCTCCTCCCCTCTCCCCTTCCTTCCGCCGCCGCAACGGCACCGCCGCGACGCCGGACGCCGAGCGCCTCCGCCGCGCGCGCATCTCCGCGGCCATCAAGGGCCGCAAGCCCTGGAACACGGGCCGCCCGCACCCGCCGGAGACCGTCAGCAGGATCAGGGCCGCGACGGCCGCGGCGATGGCGAGGGAGGACGTGCGCGCCAAGGTCAAGGCCGCGGCGGCCGCGAGGGTGCTGGGCGGCGGCGGCGGGGGATGGGGCCCGGACGCCGCGCGTCCCAGGGCGAGCGCCGAGACGCGGAGGAAGATCTCGAGCGGGCTGCTGGCGCACCACGAGGGCGTGCGGAGGATGAGGAGGGAAGGAGGGAAGGAGAAGAACAAGGAGGGCGAGAGCAGCTCTGATGACGACGACGAAGGCAAAGGCGAAAACGAACAAGCGTCGTCGTCGTCAGAAACAGCAGCAGCAGCAACTTCCTCGACGCCCAAGTTTCGCATTTCCACGACGCCAGAGGAGCGCGAATTTCTGCTGAAAGCCGCCGAGGAGCGCCGCGACGCCAAGGAGGCGAAGAGGGCGCAGAGGGCCTCCAAGGCCCTGGAGAGGAAGAAGGCGGCGGAGGCGAAGAGGGTCGAGCAGGCCGAGCGGAGGAGGCGGAGGTCGGAAGCGCAAGAGCGGCAGCAGCGGCAGCGAAGCGCCGAGCTCGAAAGGAGGAAGGAGAAGGTTGTTGTTTCTTCTGTTTCGCCTTCCGTCGAGGAAGAAGAGGAAGAAGACGACGACGACGATCTCGACGACGAAGACTTCGTCCCGGCGGCCGTGGCGATGTCGGCGGCGAGGGCGGCCAGGCTCGAGCAGACCGCCGCGCTCGTCGCGGCGCTCGAGGCGCGGCTCGCCGCGCTCGACGCCGCCGACTTTTCGATCTCTTCTCTCTCTTCTTCCTCTTCGAGCAGCGACTCCGATTCGTTTTCGTCTTCTTCCCTCGAGGCTGCGCTGGCCGCGGCCGACCCGGGGGGAGGTGCCGCTGCGAGGCTGGCGGCAGCGAGGGCGCGGAGCGACGCGGCGCTACGCAAGGCGAGGGAGGCGCTGGCGCTGTTTTCTTCTTCTTCTTCTTCGTCGAGCGGAGGGAGCGATAGGGGGGGTTGATAGAAGAGAGAGAGAGAGAGAGAATAAGTTCTTTTTCTTTGTTTTTTTTACTTGAGTTCAAAAACTCCTTGTGCCATCAAAAAAAAAAACGAAAACATAGATAATAAAGCTCAAAAGGGACAAGAGCCTGGGAAAGGAAGGTGGTGGGGTGGGGTGGTGGAAAAAGAAGGAGAGAGAGTAGAGAGAGGACAAAGGGACCCCTCTTCGGCCGATTTTTTTTTTTTTCGGCTGCTCGCCACTTGGCTCAATCACAAATTTCCTTTTTCTTTTTCCAAGCCTTCAGTCTTTCCCCCCTACCCTTTCAAGCCTTCTCCGCCTCCACCGCCCTCCCACTCCTTTCTCCGCAGCAATGGCTCCCTTCTTCGGCTCGCGTGCCTCGGCGCGCGGCGCTTCCGAGGTCTACGGAGACTCGACCCCGGCCAAGCAGCTGGCCGCGACCACCATCGCCCCGGCCGGCAGGGGCTACGCCCGCTCGACCGGCGCCGACTCGTCGGCCCGCGCTTTCGTGAAGGCTCTCCAGTCCAAGGCCGAGTACCGGTGAGTCTCTTTTTTATTATTTCTTTCTCTTGCGCGATTGGCGTAGAGCTCGTCGAGATCTCGGTTTTGGCGCAAGAGAGATGGGAATTGACGTGACGCAAGGCGGGCTGCGAGGGGCGCGAAAAGGGAAACGTATTGCGACATGCGCTTGCTTTCTTCTTCCCCTTTCGTTTTCGACGCGAGCGATGCTGCCCCCCCTCCCCTTTCGCGCTCTCTTTTCTCGCTTGTTTCGCGATCAAGTGCCTCTTCTTCTTCGCCGAGGGGATGTAAGACGGCGTGCTCCAGGCTCACGAACGGGAACTGGATTGAGTTATCGAGAGCAAAGAGCCCGCGACGGAGGGGTCTTTTTGCTCCTTTTTCTTCTTCTTCTCTCGACTGTTTGCATCGCGTCGTTCAATCCCCGACGCGGACAAATTGCTCCCTCCCCCCCCTTCCCCGCCGCTGGGCGCCTCGCTGTTTTTCTTTCCTGCTCTCGACCCCACCAGGGCACGAAGGAGGCTCGAGCTCACACGCCGGCGCGGTTTGTTTGGGAAAATAAACGGCGCGAGACCTCGGAAACGGCCCTCGCAAGGGACGTAACGTTTTTTGCTTCTCTCTTCTCCTCCGTCCGACGTCGTCGACGTCGAGCTCTTCTCCGTGTTCTCCCCCCCTGCAGCGCCTTTTTCCTTTTCTCTTTCATTCCCTTGGCCTCTTTTTTTCTTTCCTTCTTCTTCTCTCTCACTCTTCTCTCTTCTTTCTTTCTTCTTTTCTTCTCAACCCACAAACCACCACCTCCCCCACCCAAAAAATCCTTCTCCAGCCGCCACCTGGCCCAGCTCCTCAAGGAGCACTGCCTCATCGAGGGCGGCGACCTCCAGGTCGCGGCCTTCATCAAGGACGAGGGCTACGACGCGTCGCTCCCCTCGCTGCTCGCGGCCGTCGACGAGGCGCGCTCGTCGGACCTGCTGTTCTGGGCGGGCAGGTACAACCTGTTCGTGCTGTGGTCTGCCGACCGCCAGCACCCGTGGGACGCGCTGCCGAACGCCGGACGCCACGTCTCGCTCGAGATCGGCGCGCTGCGCGACTCGCCCAACGCCACGCCCGTCGTCCTGCTCGAGGGCCGCCCGATCGGAGACTACTCGTTCTCGCACGGCGTGCTCAAGACCACCGCGCCCATCCAGTGGGACACGCCCGACGGAGCCCGCGCGCTGGTCAACCTCGAGGTGCAGTTCTCGTCCTTCTTCGGGTACGGCAAGGCGATGACCTCGTCTGCTGCGGCTTCCACCGAGACCCCCGCGACCGAAAACGCCAACTCGTACCTCGGCCTGCAGTGCCACGGCATCCTGTGGCCCGCCCCCGGCGCCGACTCCCCGGCCCTCTGGCCCGTCGCCCCCCCGCTGGTCTCCGGTAAGGTCAACATCGCCGGAAGGGCCGCCGCCGTCTCTCCCGGGTGCGCCGACTCGCTCGCGGCCTTTGTCGGCTCGTACGCCACGCACGTGCTGCCGACCGAGCCCGGAGCTCCGGCCGCCGCGGGCTCCGAGGTGTCGATCGCCGTCTCTTCGCAGGGTCGCCCGGTCGTGACCGTCGGCTCCGCGCCCGTCTCGGCGTGGTCGTTCGACGCCAACAACGTGCTGTCCTGGGAGGCCGAGGCCGGGTGCTCCGCCTGGCTGCAGTTTATGGTGCTGCCCGGTGAGTAGAATGAATTTTGGAAGTTTTTTTTTTTCTTTCTTTCTTCGAAAGTCGGATTTCTTTCTTTTGAATCTCCCAAACTCTCACTCACCCCCTCCTTCCTTCCTCTTCTCTCTTTCTCTCTTCTCCTCTTCAACCACCCTACCCCAAAACTCCTCACAACCCCCCACAACAGGCGGCCCCGTCTTTATGGGCTCGCTCCGCGGCGGCGAGGTCGCCGACGACGACGACTCGTCGGCCCTCGGCATGAACGTCTTCGGCGAGCTCCGCTCGCAGCCCTCGCGCCTGATGCCCGACGGCACCATGGACGCCTCCGTGGGACAGATGGTCGCCGCGGGCCTCTCGACCTCGGCCACGCTGCTCGCGGCCCAGCTGCTCCGCAACGCGTCGCGCTGCTGGGCGCTCCTGCGCGAGGGCTGCTCGGCCGACGACATCATGGGCTCGCACCAGCCTCTGCTGCACTCGATGCAGGCCGACTTCGGCACGCTGGCGCGCCTGCACGCCGTGGGCGCGGCCGCAGAGGCCACGTTCGCGTTCGCCAACAACGCCACGACGGGCAACGGCATCAACGTCGACGACATCAAGCTGCTGTCGCCGGCCGCCGCGGGCGACGCCGCCGCTGGCGACGCCGAGGCCGCCGAGTCGGCGCAGGCCGCCAAGGTCGCCGCCGAGGCCGCCGCCGCCGCCGCCGCCGAGACCGAGGACGCGGCCTCGGACGGCAATGCGATGGAGGCCACCTCCAAGGCCGCGGTGTCGGCCTGGAGGGCCTCGCAGGCCGCCGCGGCCGCGGCCGCCGCCGAGGCCGCGTGCCTCGACGCCGCGCGCCACTCGGCGTGCGCGCGCACCGTCGCGGCGCTGGGCTGCGCCATGTCCGCCGCGCAGGCCTACAACGCTGCCCGCGCCTGCGCCGCCGACGCTTCCCGCGCCGAGGCCCGCGCCGCCTCCGCCGCCCTCAGGGCCGTCGAGCAGGGCATCGCTCTGTACGCCGAGAGGCGCGACTACCTCAAGCTCAAGGAGATTGCCGAGGCGTCGGACGTCGCCGGCAAGGCGCTCGCCGCCGCCAAGCAGGCTGTCGAGGGCTGGTCGGCCGGCTCCGCCACGGGACGCACCATCGCGCTCGAGGCGGCCAAGACGTGCGCGGACGCGGCGCAGCTGTGCCACAAGTTCATGCGCTCGGTGCACAAGAACTAAGGCAAGGGGAATAGTTTTCTCTCTCTCTTTTACTTTGAAAAAAATAAACTTTGTTTTGACTTTTTTGTTTTTTGTTTTACGCGCGTACGAATTCCACTTCCTATCCCACAAAACACCACCACCCCCATCCTAATCCTTTACGAAAAGAGTGGCAGCCCGGCTCCTGTTTTTGGGTTTGCATTCGCCCTCCCGGCGAGTGCGTGCTTTTTGGGAGGTTTCGAGAATTCCGCTTTTCTTCGTTTGGAGAGAAAAGAAAGAGCGCGCCCCTCTCGAAGCTTTTCCCCCCCCACATAATTTCTTCTCTATTCCTTTTCGATTATTTATTTTGTTTTTTCGTTTTTTTGGCGTGGGTTTCTTCTTCCTGTTGTTTTCTTTGGGGATGGCGTTAGACACTTACTTGGAGCTGAACTGTTATGGCTATGAACTTCTTCTCGGTGGGCAGTGGGAGAGAGATCACTTTCGATCACACAACACTGGGGAGAGAAAAGAGAGAGAGAGATTTTCGATGGAAAAAAGAAAGCCTCTCGTTTGTTTGGCAAACCGTTTGTAAATGGTTTTTTCTTCTTCGAGAACTTTTAGAATGGGGGGATCTGTAGAGTGGTGGCGCGTTGAATGGTGGTGAAGAGAGTGGAGCGGGGAGGAGGAGAGGAGCCGGAGAGGGCCTTTCAAGTTTTCTTGTTTGCTTTTTCTCTCTGAACACGGCGCACGAAAGGCGAAGAAGAAGGATTTTACAAAAAGAGTCTTCTGTTTCTCCATCTTCTTCTCTAAAAACGGAAGCAGACGACGAGCAGCAAAAAAGCAGGAGGTAAAAACTACTATTATTTAGTGAATGGGAAAGCGAGTGAATACGGAAAGTAGCGGAGCAGAAGAAAAGGAACGAAAGAAAAGGAAAAAAAACCGAAAACCTGAAAACAAAAATTCAACAGCTCTTTCTTCTTCTTCTTCCTCTTCGCTGCTCCCTCTCTTTCCACCCCCCATCTCTCCTCCTACTTCTACTCCTACCACCCATTCACGCTCGTCATCAGCCTGTACCCCAGGGTGATGATCAGCAGGTACGCGACCACCGAGCACGGCACCCCGACGCGCACGAAATCCGCCGGGGAAAGGTATGCCTCCCCGTCGGCCGCCTCGAGCGACGCCGCCGCCATGTTCGGGAAGCCCGACACCGGCAAACCCATGGCCCCGCTGCAGGTCAGGGCGGCCCCCATGACCAGCAGCTGCGCGTGCGACCTGGGCAGCATCGCCGTGCCGATCGACTCGACGATGGGGAGGATGACCATCGCCCCGACGGTGTGGGAGACGAAGGTCGTCGCGACGAGCACGAGAGCGCAGAGCGCCGCGAGGGTTCCCCAGGGGCTGAGCCCCGCCGTCGCCGCGGCAGAGGCGGCGGCGGAGGCAACCGAGTGGAGCAAACCACAAGAATCGACGGCCGCTCCCAAAGCCAGGCCGCCCTGGGCGAGCATGACGACGGTCCACAGCATCGAGTTGAAGTCGTCCTTCGTCAACACTCCGGTGCCGAAAAACGCGACGAGCGGTAAGGTCGCGGTGACGCCCATCCCTCCGAGCTCGTGCTCGAGGCTGGCGTTGGCGCACCACAGAGCGACGGTGGCCGCGCAGACCGCCACGACGTAGACCTGCACGCCCGTGAACCTCTGCGCGGGGCCCCCGGCCTGCCTCGCCAGCGACCGCACCGAAGCACTCCTCGCGGCGGGATAGGCAAGCAGCAGTGCCCCCCAGCAGGCGACGACGCCGCACCCTGCCACGGGCAGAGCCACCGCGAACCACTCCAGCCAGCCAGGGCCGGACCCGCTTCCCTCAACGGCGGCGGCGTGCGCCATCCGCTCTATCGCGAACACGTTCTGAGGGGAAGAGATCGGGGAGGTCATGCCTCCCAAGTTGGAAGCCAAGGCCACTCCCAGCGCCAGCGCCCTGCTCATGTGGTCGCCGCTCTTGCTGGACCCCCGCGGCGGCAGCGTGCGCAGCACGGGCGCGAGCAGCGAGTAGACCAGCACGGGGGCGGCGACGTTGGAGATCCACATCGACAGGAAAGCGGCGACGCCCATCGAGGCCAGTAAAAGGGAAGCGGGGGATCGTCCGAGGCGACCGAGGACGGCAGAGGCCGCCCACTTGGCGACGTAGTGCTTCGAGAGGGCCGCGGCCATCGCGAAGCCGCCTTGGTGATGGTTGTTTTTGCGGAGGAGGAGGAGGAGGAGGAGGAGGAGGAGAAGGGAAAGAAGGAGAAGGATGGAAAAGAAGTGAGCGTGTTTTGTTTTTCGAGAAGAAGAAAAAAAAATGAAAATGAAAAAAACTCAAAACTTTTAAAAACAACAAATTCTTTTTCTTACCGAGTAGCAGCATGATCACCTGGCTCATCATCGCCGAGAACACCAGCGGCGCCGCCTCTTTCGGCAAAAGCCGTCTCCTGTGGCCCGTCTCCGGGTCAGGCAGCGGGCTCACCATGACGCGAAGGCCGATGACTAAAGCGGGAACGAGCATCGACGTCGCGTACAGAGGGATCGCCTCAGTCGTCCAGAGCGCCGAAACAAAAGCCAGCAGCGCCAAGCAGTTGCGCTTCTCGGGGGCGTGCGGGAAGAGCGGCGAGGCCAGCAGGGCAAAGAAGACGGAGACGGCGGCCGCGATGGCCAGGGCGGTGGTGGATCCGAAGCAGGTGAGCCCCGCGCGGGAGGTAGAGGCCGAAGCTCCCGTGCCGGCGGCCGAGGCCGCGGCGGGACCCAGCAGGAGCTTCCTCGCCGCTTGGCCCCCGTGCCCGCTCCCGCCGCCAGCGAGCCCCCCAGCGCCGGCACCGCCCGTCTCCGAGCGCCCGAAGTCCAGAGAGGCCCTCCTGTAGTTCCCAGCACCGCCCCCACCGCCGCCGATGCCCATGCTGCTGATGCCGCCGAGGCCGATGCCCCCGCTGGTGCTTCTTTCCCCGCCGCCTCCGACGACGCGCGCCGCGGCTGTGCGCCGCTCGCGCGTCACCATCTCCTGCCAGACGGTCCCGCGCTCGATCACCAGCCTGTCGCGCAGCCTGCCGCGCAGCTCCGCGGCGGAGGCGCCCAGCTCTCCCCCCGTCGCCAGCACGGCGTAAGACAAGACCACGGCCTCCATCGCCTCTTCGAGCGCCGAAGTGCGGCACCGCTCGTCGAACGCGCGCGATATCGTCTCGGCAGTCTCGGTTCCGGCCAGCGGCCTGACCTCGAGCCCCGGGACGCCGTCGACGACCGCCACCTTGTCATGTTTTTTTAAAGCTTTGCGGAATCCGGTTTTGTTGATGTCCACAAAAGAAACCAGCCCTGCGAGCGCGACGAAGAGCTCCTCGGCCTCCAAACGCAGGTCCGAGACCTCCGCCTTGGCCTCGCCCGAACGCAGGCGCAGGCGCAGCAGAGCGCGGGCGCGGCGGGTCAGCGCCATCGCCGAGGTCGAGTAGGCGCCGCTGCCTTCCCCTCCTAAGCCGGGGCCCGTGGGAGAGGTGTGGAGGAACAGGGAGGAGGTCTGGGCGAGGGCGGCCCCCGCTCCTCCCACTCCTTGCTCCGCGGCGTTGATCGAGCGGCGGGCGAGCAGTGGCGAGCGCAGCGGGTCGAAGGCCGCGGCCGGCCTCTGCTGCCGCAGCGCTGCGATCGGCGACTGCGGCTCTTGAGGCTGCTGCTGTTGATCTCCTCCTCCCCCCTCTGCGGCGTTGATGCTACCGCTGCTGCCGCTGTTGTTGCTGCCGTCCGCCCCCGCATTGTTTCCTCCGGGGGACCGCGGCGACCGCGGGGGCTGCTGCTGCGCGGCCGTCGCGGCCGTCGCAGCAGCCGTCGTCAGCGGCGGCGGCGCCGAGAAGCTCGAGTTGAGCAGGTGCGCCGGCGGCGTGTCCGTCATCGACTCGAGCGCCGCGAGGCGCTCCTCGAGCAGGCGCGTCGAAGCGATGAGCTCGGCCTCCTGTTTTTGAGTTGGGGGTTGGTTGAGTGGGTTGAGAGGTGAGTTGGTGGCGTGGTCGAGCGAGGGTTTCGACGAACGAACGAACGAAACGAATGAACGAAACGAACGGAAAAAAAAAACCGATCTCGGCTCTTCTACCTTTTCCGCGAAGAAATCCAAGCACTTGTGCCTCTCGGACTCGAGCGTCCTCTTGAACGCCGACTCCGCGTCCGCGGCCGCGGCCAGCGACAGTCTCGCCGACCGCTCGTCGCCCTCGGCCGAGGCGGCGGCCGCGGCAGCGGCGTGGCGCTCGGCGTCGTAGGCCAGGCTCGTCAGCTTCTTGTAGTTGATGTAGCCGTCCTTCCACTCGGGCACCGCGTTGAACGCGAGGGAGTGGGTGAACTTCATCGTTTCAGTTCAGATGGGTCCGTTCTATCTGACAGCGTCGAGGGCCTCGTGCGGTCGGGCGGACAGGGGAAAAAGAGAAACGGCGGCGACGGGGGCGAGTAAGAAGGGATCGATGGGTCGCCGGAGGGGGGTCGATGGCCGTCGTCGTTGTCGTCCGTCGCCGTTGTCGTCGATCTAGGAGCGAGAGAGCTCTCTCGACTTTTCTTCTTCTCGGAGCCCTTTGCGACGCTCTCCGCTCGCTCACGCGCTCGAGCGTGTCGAGGGGAAGAGATCAGGAGCGAGCCCGTTCTCCTCCTCGTGCGAGGAAGAGAGAGGAAGAGAAGCAGCGAGCAGTAGATGGAGCGAAGAGAAGAAGAAAAAAAAATGAAAAAGAAAAAAAAATGAAGAAGAAAAAACTGTCAAACTCTCTCTTTCCCTTCTCTTTCACATCGACAAAACAAAAAACTCAACCTCGACCTCTCCTCGCTCTCTCTCTCTTTCTCTCTCTCTCTCTCGCTGGCCCCCCCTCCACCCGATCTTCAAAAGAAAAAACAGAAACTAATTCAAATCAAATAAAAAACAAGAGAGAAAAACTTTTCTCTCTTAATCCTCGTCGCTGGACCTGGCGTCCCTCGGCACGCGCCGTACCTGGATCGCGTGCGTCGACGCCGACCTCCAGATCGGCTGCCTGCCCGACTGCACGATCGCGACCTGCTGCCCTCCCTCGACCAGACCCCTCCCTTTCAGCTCGGCGATAGCGGCATCAAAGGTGTCGTCTGCGTTGGGACCAAAGTCCAGCTTGAGGGCCGTGACGCCCGAGTACAGGGCCAGCTTGCGCTGGATGGCGGCGTCCTCGACGAAAGCATAAATCGGGAAGTCAGGCCTATAGTGCGACAGCAGTACCGGCATGTTGCCCTGCCTCGAAAACACGACCAGCGAGGTGCGGATGGTGTTGGCCATGGTGGTGGCGTGGTAGGCGAACATCTCCGAGAGTCCGGGGCCCGAGACGCCACTGGAAGAGGTCGAGGAGGAAGAAGAAGAAGGGAGAGACGTGCCCGCCGCGGCGGCAGCGCGGCCTCCTCCGCGGGCGGCGGAGCTCTTGGCGCTCGAGCTGGAGGAGCCCGCGGTCGAGGCGCGCGTGGGAGGGACGATCCAGTCGATCGGGGCGGCTTCCTCGGAGCCGTAGCGGCGCTGTTGTGGGGTTTTTAAAGGGGGCGAGAAAGAGGAGAAGAAGAAGAAGAAACAGAGTGAGTTTTTTTTTTCTCTCTCGACTCCCCCCCCCCCCCCAAAAAAAAAA